>Ga0114129_10010758_pt1 | contig 13041 bp, 12 predicted proteins | sample RhiMetdeltSRZDD1_FD_80071 | JGI IMG/M metagenome (GOLD analysis project Ga0114129, IMG submission 80071) | Populus rhizosphere microbial communities from Tennessee, USA - Rhizosphere MetaG P. deltoides SRZDD1 (version 2) (version 2) | ecosystem: Host-associated > Plants > Roots > Rhizosphere >...
CACCGTCCTCGCTCCCGGCGGTGTCGTGCCCGAAGTCCCACTGCATCCGCACGCCATGGTCGGGGGTGACCAGGATCGCGGCGTACGGCGCGCCCTCCACGAGCCGCTCCTTCACCATCACGCCCGCCTTGGCCCACTCGTGGCTGTCCTCCTGGGACACCACGCGGGCGACGATGGTCCCGTCGCCGGTCAGGGGCTGGTGCACGAAGTGGAAGTTGTCCGTGAAGCCCGGCTCCTGCAGCGGCTCGCCCTCGGCGACATCGCCGCCCTGGTCGCTGGTGTCGATCAGCGCGGCTAGAGCCATGAGCCCCACGACCGCGGCCAACGTCATGATCCACCGGGGAACGGTCCGCAGCTTGGTCCACTCGGCCAGGACGAGCCGGCCGAAGCGGTCGTGCGTGCCTGCCTCCGCCCGACGGTCGGTCTCGGGATCCGTCGTCGTGGGCATCACGACTCCTCCACGGCGACGGCCTCGTAGTCGAGCGCGTCGCGGGTCAGCTCCATGTACGCCTCCTCCAGCGAGGCCCGGTGCTGGGTGACCTCCATGACCGGCAGTCCGCGCTCTCCCAGCAGGGCGACGACACGCTCGGCGGGCATGCCCGAGACGGTCAGCGTCTCGCGGTCACCGGCGGTCACGGTCGCGCCGGCGTTGGCCAGCAGGGTCATGGCCTCCGAGCGTCCGGGCGTCCGCACCTGCAGCTGATCCTTGGACGCCGCGGCCACGAGGGCGCGCACGCTGGTGTCGGCGATGAGCCGGCCGCGACCGATGACGACGACGTGATCGGCGGTGTCCTCGAGCTCGCTCATCAGGTGGCTGGAGACGAGCACGGCGCGGCCCTCGGCAGCCAGTGACCGCAGGAGGCCGCGGATCCAGCGGATGCCGTCGGGGTCCAACCCGTTGACCGGCTCGTCGAACAGGAGCATCGGGGCATCGCCCAACATGGCAGCGGCGATGCCCAGGCGCTGCAGCATGCCCAGGGAGAGCCCGCCGGCACGTCGTCGCGCCGCCGGCCTCAGCCCCACGAGCTCGAGCACCTCGTCGACCCGGCCACCCGGGATCCCGTTGGACTGGGCCATCCAGAGCAGGTGGTCACGGGCCCGCCGGCCCGGGTGGACCGCGGTCGCGTCCAGCAGCGCGCCGACATGGCGCAGAGGTGTCCGGAGGGTCCGGTACTGCCGCCCCCCGACGAGCGCCCTTCCCTCGTCGGGAGCATCGAGGCCCAGGATGATGCGCAGCGTGGTCGACTTCCCCGCTCCGTTGGGCCCGACGAACCCGGTCACCTGACCGGGCCGCACCGTGAAGGAGAGGTCGTCGACGGCGGTGGTCGGCCCGTACCGCTTGTGCACCCCTCGCACCTCGATGGTGGCGTCCATGCCGGCGACCATAGGAACCCCACCCCGGCGCTGTCGTCACGCCCGGGAGTCGTTCCCGTCCTCTGCGATGGTGACCCCGCCGGCGGCGGGTCACTCCCGCGAGGGATGCCCGGGCCCGCCGCCCACAGGCGAGAATGCACACGTGCAGGTCGCAATGCTTCGCACCGGCCTCCTCCGCCGCGCCGCTCCGACAGGCCGGTGGCTGGCGACGGGGGAGGGGCTGCTCGTGGCCGCGCTCGTGCTGGCGTTGCTCGCCACGATCGAGATCGTCCTCGCGTCCGATCTCGGCGCCGACCGTTCGAGCAGCGGGCTGTCGACCGCCATCCTCCTGGGCGTCGGCGCCACGCTGCCCGTCGGGGCGGTCAGGACCCATCTCGCGGCCGCGACGGTTGTCATCGCGTTCGGCACCTTCCTCGCGTTGCTGACCGACGGGCGCCCCACGGTGGCCGGGAGCGTGGCGCTCGCCGTCTGCCTCTACCTGCTGGGCGTGCGACACCGGTGGCCCGCCGCGGCCCTCATGGTCGGTGCCCTCGCCGCCTACGCGGCGGTGGCTGTCGTGGTCGATCCGGCCATGCCCCACGGACCGGCCGTCGCCCTGGCGCTGCTGGCCCTGGGCGCAGCCGGCGCCGGGCGGGCTCGGCGTCTCCGGGGCCAGGCCCGGGCGCGTGACGCCACGACCCAGACCATGACCGCCGCGTTCCTCGAGTACGAGGCCCGCGGGGAGCGGGCCCGCATCGCCCGCGAGCTCCACGACGTCGTGGCGCACCACATCTCGATGATCGCCGTGCAGGCCGAGACCGCGCGGCTCGCCACGCCGGGCATGCCTCCCGACGGCGCCCGGCAGCTGCTCGCCATCGGCGACACCGCCCGGACCGCGCTGACCGAGATGCGCCGGCTCCTCGGCGTCCTGCGGGAGGATACGAACAGGGGCGCCGACGTGGCTGCGAGGCGCCAGCCGCAGCCGGGCCTGCACCAGCTCGTCGAGCTGGTCGACGATGCCCGTGCCTCGGCCGGCACGACGACGCGTCTGGTCGTGCGGGGCTGCGTCGCGGCGCTCGACCCGGGGATCGAGCTCACCGTGTACCGGATCGTCCAGGAGGCCCTCACCAACGCCCGCCGCCACGCGCCCGGCGCGGCCGTCGACGTACAGCTCGACTACGCCGCGGACGCGCTGGCGGTCCGTGTCAGGGACAACGGTCCCGGACCGTCCGGATCGATCGCCGCCGATGGCTCGTCCACCGGGGGCCATGGGCTGATGGGGATGCGCGAGCGAGCCGCCGCCGCCGGCGGCCGGTTGTGGGTCGGCCCGGCGCCGGTCGGCGGCTTCCTGGTCGAGGCCACCCTCCCGCTGGCCCGGCACACCCCGGAGGTCGTCCCCGGGTGATCGCGGGCCCGCAGGTGCGCATCGTCGTCGTCGACGACCAGGAGGTCGTGCGGGCCGGGTTCGCCGCGCTGCTCGGCACCCAGGCGGACTTCACGGTCGTCGGGACCGCGGCCGACGGCGCCGAGGCGCTGCGGGTCTGCCGTGACCGGCACCCCGACGTGGTGCTCATGGACGTGCGCATGCCGACCATGGACGGTGTCGAGGCCACGGGGCGCCTGACGGCCGAGACGGGCGACGGGCCGGTCCCCCGTGTCGTGATCCTCACCACCTTCGATCTCGACGAGCACGTCTACGACGCGCTCAGCGCGGGAGCCAGCGGCTTCCTGCTCAAGGACGTCACCGCCGAGCGGCTCTTCGATGCCGTGCGCGTCGTCGCCGCCGGCGGCGCCCTCCTCGCGCCCACGGTCACCCGCCGGCTGATCGCCGAGTTCGCCCGCCAGCGGCCCCGGCCGGTCCCCGAGCTCCGGGGAGAGGCCCTGACGGGCGTGCTGACGCCGCGCGAGGTCGAGGTGCTGCGGCTCGTCGCCGAAGGCCTCTCGAACTCCGAGATCGCGGGCCGCCTGTTCCTCGGCGAGGAGACGGTCAAGACCCACGTGAGCCGGGTGCTCCGCAAGCTCGGGCTGCGCGACCGCACCCAGGCCGTGATCGCCGCCTACGAGTCGGGCCTCGTGACTCCAGAGCTCAGCGACCACCGCATGTGGCCGGGTGGGCCGGAGCGCTGAGCGGGTCGAGGGGGGTGAACCCTTCGGGAATCGGCGGGAGGAGCAGGGCCAGGTTCTCCGCCGTGCGCGGGAGGTACTCGTAGGTCTGGCTGAACCTCTCGCCGGTCTCCATGGTGCCGCGGGCCCGGACGGGGAGGTAGGTGTCCGGGTCGACCAGCACGACCTCGCGGGCCGTGGGTGTCTGCGCGATCCCGATCAGGCGGATCAGCTCTCGTCCGTCGACCACCTCGATCCCGTCCTCGATCAGCCGGCCGGCGGCCACGTCATCGCGCAGCCCTCCAAGTGCGTCGGCGTCGACGTCGGTGGAAGTCCCATCGGTCTCGCTGTGGTCCACGAACTGCCGGGTGCAGTAGTTCACGACGCGCTGCCCCGAGTGAGCCGGTGAGTCGATGGTGGGCCCGGCGAGGGGACCCACATCGACGTTCACGTCATGCTGCCCGTCCTGGAACCTGATGCGCATCCGCGTTGCGTCGCTGGTCTCGTCGGTCCAGTTCTCGGCCAGCCTCGACGGGCTGGCTTCGCCCGGCCGGGTCTGCTCGTCGACCCAGTGGATGATCGAGCTCGCGCCGGCCTCGTCGGTCGCCGCGACGATCCGTCCCATGAGCGGGGTCTCGGAGGGGGATCCGCCGAGCTGCCCGGCGACCACGCCGGCGACGAGCGCCGCCGCCGCGGCCGAGACGGCGGCGAGGGACCGCCGGCTCCGAGGGCGCGTGAGTTGCACGACGGGTCTTGGCGCCGGGCTCTGCCCCGGCCGCGGCTCGTGATGAAGCTCGGCGAGCTCGTGCCAGAGGCGGGCCTTGAGGTGGGGGACCTCCAGCTCGTCAGGTGCTTCGGTGTCGGTGATCATCCGTCCTGCCTCCTGTCGTGGGGGCCGTTCACGAGAGCTCGCATCCGACGCCGCGCCCGGGACAGTCGCGTCCAAGCGGCGCCTGGCGAGATCCCCAGCTCGTCGGCGGCCTGGCCCGGTGTGCGGCCGTCGGCCACCAGCAACAACATCTCCCGTTCGCCGGGAGGCACGTCCTCCAGGGCGCGGGTGAGGGCGCCGGCGGCCTGGGCGGCGTCGATGGCCGCCTCGATCCGTTCGATGTCGTCGCCGTCGAGCAGGTCCCGGCCGGCGAGCTTGGAGACCAGGGCGCGGCGCCGGGCCCCGCTCCGGTGCAGCTCGCGCACCACGTTGGCGGCTATGCCGAACAGGAAGGCATCCGGCCGCCCGCGACCAGGGTCGTAGCGCTCGGCGGTTCCGAGCAACTGGGCGAAGGTCTGGGCGACGACGTCGGCGACGTCCTCAGCCGACGAGCAGCGCCTCGCCGCGAACGCCGCCACCCGCTCGAAGTGACGATCGTAGAAGGCCTCGAACGCCGCCACATCCTGCGCCAGCGCGACCAGGAGATCGGCGTCGTTCACACCCTCGGCCATGCCCACGCCTTGTATTCGTGGTCTGGGCCTCCACCCTTACACGCGTCCCGGGCTAGCTCAGTGCAGCGGTGACCACGTGCTCGTGCGCAGGAGCCGGCTCTCCCACTGGTCGCGGTAGTGCAGGCCGCGGTGCATGTACGAGCCCGGCCAGCGGTCGGGGTCGTAGTTCTCCGGCTCGGAGATGAGGTTCAGCAGCAGGCCGTAGTCGAGGATCTTCTGCATCAGGATCGCCTCGGGCCGGCGGTGGGTGCCGTAGGCGACCTGGAAGCAGGCCTCGATGTCGAGGATCCGCCGCTCGGCCGGCGTCCGGTTCATCATCTGGAAGTACTCGGCGTCCCAGAACTCGATGTAGTCGTCGAGCGGGGCCGTGGGCCAGCCGGTGTCCTCCATGTAGAGCGACAGGTCGTGCTCGGCGCCGTCGACCGGCACGCGGGCCAGGTCGATCTCCTGCAGCGGCGACCATTCGACGGGGACGAGCATCTTGCCGTCGACCCGGTGGCGCAGCTCTCCGACGGCCCGTGACCAGTCGTGGAGGGCGCCGCCGTGCAGGGCCTCGGCCAGCCGCTGGTAGGCGTCGCCGTCCCGCACGGCCGTCACCGTGACCACGTGGTAGGCGGGGCCGCTCCCGTGGGCGTGGTTGAGGTACCAGAGCAGCCGGGCGTCGTCGCCCTCGGCCAGCAGCGGCATCCAGCCCTCGCGGTAGGCGGCCTCGAACTCGTGCTCCCTGTCGCCGATCACGGCGTGGACCTCGTGCATGAAGAGCATGGTCAGCGGATCCCTTCCTGCGCGACCACGATGTCGATCAGCGCCCTACGGCTGAGCTTGCCGAGGTTGCTGTAGGGCAGGTCGGCGGCGAAGACGATCCGTTCGGGCAGCTTGTAGCGGGCCAGCCGCTCCGCCGCGAAGGCCCGGAGGTCCTCGCGGTCGATCTCCTGCCCGTCGACGGTGACCACGACCGCCGCGACCCGTTCCCCGAGCTCGGGGTCGGGCACGCCGCAGACGCCGGCGTCGCGCACGGCCGGGTGGCGGCGCAGCACCTCCTCCACCTCGATCGGGCCGAGCTTCTCGCCGCCCCGGTTGATCGTGTCGCTCATGCGGCCGACCGGGTGGAGGTAGCCGTCGGCGTCGAGGAAGGCGAGGTCGCCGGTGCGCAGCCAGTCCTGGGTGACGTTCTGGGCGGCTCGCACCCACACCTGTCCGACGGTGCCGGCCGGGCAGTCGGTCCCCGCGGCCACGTCGACGATCCGCAGCTCGACGCCGGGGAACGGCCGGCCCGCGGTGCCGAGCTTGTGGCGGGCCCGGTGGTCCTCCGCGCCGAGGGCGGCGTAGGCGCCGAGGGTCTCGGTCTGGCCGAACGTGTTCACGAACCGCACGTCGGGCAGGGCGTCGAGCGCCCGCTCGACCAGGGCCACCGGGGCGGCGGCGGCGCCGTAGCTGACCTGGCGGAGCGAGCTCAGGTCCCGGCGAGCGAAGTCGCGGTGGTCCAGGATGCGCTGGAGCATCGTGGGCACGACGAACGTCTGGGACACATGGTGCTGCTCGACCGCCTCCAGCCAGGCCCCGGCGGAGAAGCGGGGCAGCATCACGACGGTCCGGCCCGAGTGCAGGCCGATGAGCAGCCCGAGCGTCCCGCCGATGTGGAAGATCGGCGCCGACATCATGTCGACCACCGGCGGGGCGTCGGGGTCGACGGGCGTGCCGTAGAACCCCAGGCGCTCGGCGACCACGCCGTGGCTGATCGGGACCGGCTTGGGCCGGCCGGTGGTGCCGCTGGTGAACAGGATCAGGGCGTCGTCCCCGTCGGCGGCGTCGACGCCGTCTTCGTCCTCCCCGTGCTCGGCGACGTCCTCCTCGCCGAGCACGGCGTCGTCGCCGAGGGCCGCGGCCAGGTTCGACCGGTACGGCGCCCCGGCCACCCCGACCCGGGCGTCGACCGCCTGCGCCAGGTCCCGCAGCTCGTCCGGTGTGAGCAGGACGTTCATCTGCGCCGATGCGGCGCCGATCCGGGCCGCGGCCAGGATGGTGGCGACCGACAGGACGCTGCCGGTGTCGACCAGCGCGACCCGGGCCCCGGGCCCGACCCCGCGGGCGGTCAGGGCCGCGGCCACCCGGCGCACCCAGCGGTCGAGGTCCCCGTAGCTGCACCGGCGATCGCCGGCGACGAGCGCCGTGCGCTGGGGGACCAGGGCGGCGGCAGGATCGTGGGCCCGCCCGACGTTCATCGCCCCGGCCTCACCACAGCGGGGACCACGAGGCGGTGCGGAGCAGCTTGCTGCGCCACTGGTCCCGGTACTCCAGGGCGTCGTGCATCCAGGTGCCCGGGCGGGTCATCTCGGCCGGGATGTCGTGGGTCAGCAACCCCACCAGCCCGGGCATGCTGTGCACCTTCTGCATCAGCGTGACCTCGGGCCCGCGCCCGGCCCCCGGCATCGTCCGGCCCGCGGCCTCGATGCGGAGCAGCACCTCACCCTCGCGGTGGGCACCGAGCATCCCGGCATAGATCTCACCCGCGGCGGCGATGTACCCGTCGAGCATGCCCCGCTTCGGCCACATCGTGTCCTCCATGTAGAGCGAGGTGCCGTGGCGGCGGCCGTCGCTGGGGACGCCGGCCAGGTCGACGTCGAGCGGCGACCAGTCCAGCGGCATCAGCAGGCGGCCCTGGACGCGGTGCCGGCAGCCGTCGACGTCGCGGGCCCACTGCCGCAGGTCGCCGCGGTGCACCCGCTGGGCCAGGCGCTCCCACGCCGCCCCGCCGGCCAGCCCGGTGATCGTCACCACCTGGTAGGACGGACCACTGCCGTGAGCGTGGTGCAGGAACCACAGCAGCCGCGTGTCCTCGTCCTCCGCCAGGGCCGCCATCCAGGCCTGGTAGGCGGCCTCGAAGTCCTTCTCGCGCCGGCCCACCATGTGGTGGACCTCGTGGAGCAGCAGCACCCGCACGACCCCCTCGACCGACGACCGACCTGCGCCTCCTTCTAACACCGATGTCACCTTCTCGGCCAGCGGTCGGCGGCCCGCAACCGGCTCGTCAAAGCCAGGGTGGTTCTGCGGTAGGGTCACGATCAGGTGCGTGACGCGGCCGACGGAGGCCGCATGGTGGGTTTTCTGTGCCGCTCGATCGTCCCCCTTCGAAGGTCGAGGTCCCCCGGCCACGGCGTGGCCTCGTACACCGTCGCGCCCTCGTTCAGCAGCTCGTGGAGGCCGACGAGGCGGCCGTCGTGCTGATCCAGGCCCCGCCCGGGTACGGCAAGACGACCCTGATGGCCCAGTGGGCCGGGGCGATCGCGCCGCGGGCGGCTTGGCTGTCGCTCGACGCGGGCGACGACGATCCCGTGCTGCTCCTGCGCCACCTCGACGCCGCTGTCCGCCGGGTGGAGCCGATCGAGCTCGACACGGATCAGGTGGGCTCGCCGGGCACGGTGCTGCTCGGTGCCCGCCGGCTGGCCGCGGCCGTCGCCGCCGGCTCCCAGCCGATCACGCTCATGCTCGACCACGTCGAGGCGGTCACCAGCGTGGAGAGCCGGGACGTCATGACCGAAGTCGCGCTGGGCCTGTCCTCCCAGGGATCCCGGGTCGCCTTCGCGTCGCGGGAGCCCGTCGGCCTCCCGACCGGGCGGTTGCGGGCCAGCGGAGGCCTGGTCGAGATCGGGGCCGTCCACCTCGCCATGTCGCTCGACGAGGCGCCCGACCTGCTGCGCTACGCGGGCGTGGACGTCGAGCGCACCGACATCGCCGGCCTCGTCGAGCGGACCGAGGGCTGGCCGGCGGGCCTCTACCTGGCGGCCCTGGCCATGCAGGCGGCGCCGGCGAACCGGGATGTCGGCTTCACGTTCTCCGGCGACGACCGCTTCATGTCCGACTACGTCCGATCCGAGCTGCTGGATCACCTCTCGCCGGTCGAGGTCGAGTTCCTGACCCGCACCTCGGTCCTCGACGCCCTGTCCGGGCCTTTGTGCGATGCGACCCTGGGCACGGTCGGGTCCCAGCGGATCCTCGAGCAGCTGGAGTCGAGGAACCTCCTGCTCGTCCCGCTCGACCACCGGCGTGAGTGGTACCGGTACCACCAGCTGTTCGGCGAGCTGCTGCGGGCCGAGCTCGACCGCCGCGAGCCGGGCCGGGCCGCGGCCCTGCACCGCAACGCCGCCGTCTGGTGCGAGGCCAACGGTCGCTCCGAGACGGCACTCGCCCACGCCCAGGCCGCCGGGGACGTCGACGACGTGGCCCGGCTGGTGCTCGAGCTCGCCCAACCGGCGTGGGCGGCAGGCCGGGTCACCACGGTGCGGCGCTGGATGGACTGGTTCGAGGCGCGCGGCGTCGTCTTCGACCATCCCTTGGTCGCCATCCACGGCGCCCTGATCTACGCCCTGATGGGCAGCACCGGGGACGCGGAGCGCTGGGTCGCGGCCGCCGAGTCCGCCGTGGGGACGAGCCCGCCCGCCGCCGGCAGCCCGGTCCAGGCGCAGTACGCCTATCTCACGTCCCTGCTGGCCAGGGACGGCGTGGCCCGGATGCGCGCCGATGCGCAGGCTGCCTTCCACGGCCTCGACCCGCGCAGCCCCTACCGCCCCGCCATGCTGTTCACCGAGGGCCTCTCGTACGTGCTGGAGGACGCCCCGGATGCGGCGGACCCGCTCCTCGCGGCCGCCGCCGACGCCGCGGACAGCGCCGGGGCGGCCCCGCTCACGCCGGTGGTCCTCACCGAGCGGGCGATCCTCGCCGCCGGACGGCAGCGCTGGTCCGACGCCGACGCCTACACCGAGCGGGCGCTCGCGATCATGACCGAGGGCCAGTTCGACGACTACTGGACCAGCGCGCTCGTCTATGCCTGGGCCGCCCGGGTCGCCCTGCGCCGGGGCGAGGTCGGTGCGGCCCGCGGCTGGCTCGACCGGGCGGTCGCACTGCGGCCCCTGCTCACCCACGTCCTGCCGGTCGTCTCGCTCCAGGCGTTGCTGGAGCTCGCCCGGGCCTACATCTCCCTCACCGACACCGCCGGGGCCCGGGCGGTGCTGCGCCAGGCGGGGGACATCACCCAACGCCGCCCGCAATTGGGCGTCCTCCCCGAGCAGGCCGAGGAGCTGCGCCTCACGCTCGACACGATGGCCGGCCAGTCCATCGGGGCCTCCTCGCTCACGACGGCCGAGCTGCGGCTGCTGCCGCTGCTGCCGACGCACCTCTCGTTCCGGGAGATGGGCGAGCGGTTGTACATCTCGCGGTACACCGTGAAGACCCACGTCACCTCCATCTATCGCAAGCTCGGCGTGTCGTCACGCACCGAGGCCATCGAGCGGATGGAGGTCCTCGGGCTGCACGGCGCCAGCTGAGAGCGGCGGATCGTCCAGTCTGGGGGATGCACGCCGGTGCCGTGCGGACCTGACTGGGGGCCGAAGGTCGCGCGTGTGGTGGGCGCGCCCGACATGTCCGAACGATGACGTGAGGGTGTGGTGAGGCGTGAGCACGAGGATCTCCTGCGGCGGCTCGCAGTGAGCGACGCGGCCGCCCTGGAGGCGCTTCTCGGCGAGGTGCCGGCGCAGGGGGAGCGTGCCGGTCTCGACGACAGGACCACGGCGCTCGTGCGACTCGCGGCGCTGGTGGCCCAGGGCGCCGCCTCGCCCAGCTACCAGGCGGCCGTCGCCGACGCGCTCGCGGCCGGAGTGACCGACGGCGACGTGGTCGCCACGCTCCTGGCCCTGGCCCCGGTGGTGGGGACCGTGCGAATCGAGTCCGCCGTAGCGGACGTCTCCCTCGCCCTCGGCCGGGATCTCGGCCTCCCGGGCGGCGGGTGAGGCGGGGAGCGGCACGATGGACCGCCCCGACCCCCGCCTGGCGGCAATGGCCCTGCTGGCCGTGGCGGTGGCGCTGGGGGCCACGCCCGCGTCGTACCGGCGCGTCGTGGACGATGCCCGTGCCGCCGGTGTCAGCGACGACGACCTGGTGGGCTCGCTGCACGTGGTGGCCGCGGCCGTCGGCCTGACACGGGTGGTGGCGGCGGCGCCCGGCCTGGCGCTCGCGCTGGGCTACGACGTCGACGCGGCGCTGGAGGATTCGGGCGGCGCCTGAGCCGGCGGGCTGGTCACCCGGCGGCGGTAGGCGGCGGGGGAGCTCACGGTGTCGTTCGTGAGCGTCGTCGCCCAGGCGAGCCGGCCCTGACCCCGGTCGCCGGCCACTGGGGATAACCCGAAGGCACCACGGCAGGCAGCCCGCCGGAAGACGCCGGGTGGCGTCACTGCCAGGGGCGGGATCCGCTGGCACCATCGCAGGTGGTGACACGAGTCCTCTCGCCCCTGACCGACCGGGACACCTACCGGCGCCTGCTGTTCCTCAGCTCGGCGCTGCCTCTGGGCGCGCTGTGGTTCACCGCCCTGGTCACGGGACTCGCCCTGTCCATCGCCCTGGCGATCACGCCGCTCGTGATCCTGGTGGTGGTCGGCCTCGGTGTGTTCGTCCAACTGGCGGCGCGGGCGGAGTGCAGCATGGTGCGGGGGCTCCTCGACGTCCCGTCCTACCCCGCCTCACGGCTCGCCGGGCCGCCGGCCGGCATCGGACCGCTGCAGCGGATGCGTGCCGTCGTCACCAGGAGCGCGTTCTGGAAGGCGCAGGGCTACCTCGCGCTGCGCTTCTTCCCCGGACTGCCGCTCGCGGTCGCGCTGCTCTCGCTGTTCGGCGCCGGGCTGTTCCTGATCACCGCCCCGATCCACTACCGCTGGATCCCCCAGGACGGCGGCGCCCACGGGCTCGACTTCGGGATCTGGCACGCCGAGTCCCTCGGCGACGCCCTGGCGCTGGTCCCCGTCGGCCTGGTGCTGCTCGTCCTCGCCGCCAACCTCGTCCGGCCCCTGGCCACACTCTGGGGCCGGCTGGCCTACCGTCTGCTTGGAGGCAGGATGACCGACGACTACCGCCCCCTGACCCAGGCCCAGCTCCGCCGCAGCGTCACGGTCCACGGGATCGTGATCGGCGGCATCAGCGCCCTGCTGATCGTGATCTGGGCGTTGACGACGCACGGCTACTTCTGGCCGATGTGGCCGATCCTGGCGCTGTGCCTGCCGCTGGCGATCCATGCCTGGACCGTGCGGGTGGTGACCAGGCCGGAGCAGGTGCCGGACCGCCTCAGCCGGGGCTTCGTGATCCAGGCCGGGGTCTCGGTCGTGCTCGCCGCGTTCTTCACCCTCGTCTGGGTCTTTGCCGCCGTCCGGGTCGGGTTCGTCTACTTCTGGCCGGTCTGGCCTGTGCTCGGCCTCTCGGCGGCGCTGATCTTCCACGGCCTGATCCTGCGGGTGTCGCCGCCCGACGCCGAGCTCGAACGGCGCATCGAGGTCCTCACCACCACCCGTGCCGGCGCCGTCGACGCCCAGGAGCGGGAGCTGCGCCGGATCGAGCGGGACCTCCACGACGGGGCCCAGGCCCGGCTGGTGGCGCTGGGGATGAGCCTCGGCCTCGCCGAGCAGAAGCTGGAGACGGATCCCGAAAGCGCTCGCAGCCTGCTCGCCGAGGCGAGGGAGGGCACGCGGGAGGCGCTGGAGGAGCTGCGTGACCTGGCCCGCGGCATCCATCCGCCGATCCTGGCCGACCGGGGCCTCGGGGCCGCCGTCGCCGCGCTCGCGGCCCGGTCGCCGGTCCGGGTGGACGTGTCCGTCGAGGGTGAGCGGCCGTCCCCGGCGGTCGAGAGCGCCGCCTACTTCGTCGCCGCCGAGGCGCTCGCCAACGCCGGCAAGCATGCCGGGGCCACCTGGGTCGAGGTCCGGATCGCGCGCAGCTACGGCCGGCTCGTCGTGGAGGTCACCGACGACGGCCGCGGTGGCGCCGACCCGTCGGGCACCGGCCTGTCCGGCCTGCGGCGCCGGGTGGAGGCACTGGATGGGACACTGCAGGTCATGAGCCCGGAAGGTGGTCCGACGACGGTGCGCGCCGAGATGCCGTGCGAGTAGTGATCGCCGAGGATCAGCTGCTGCTCCGGGACGGGTTGAGCCGGCTGCTCCGGGACAACGGCCTCGACGTCGTAGCCGCCGTGGGCGACGCGCCCGGGCTGCTGGACGCGGTCGCCGAGCAGCGGCCCGAGATCGCGATCGTCGACATCCGGATGCCTCCCGACTTCCGGGACGAAGGCTTGCGCGCCGCGCTCCGGATCCGGTCGAGCCACCCCGACAC
>Ga0114129_10010759_pt1 | contig 13040 bp, 13 predicted proteins | sample RhiMetdeltSRZDD1_FD_80071 | JGI IMG/M metagenome (GOLD analysis project Ga0114129, IMG submission 80071) | Populus rhizosphere microbial communities from Tennessee, USA - Rhizosphere MetaG P. deltoides SRZDD1 (version 2) (version 2) | ecosystem: Host-associated > Plants > Roots > Rhizosphere >...
AGTGCAGGAAATTGTGAATCATCACCGGCTTGAAAACATTTAGTTCAAAATTACCTTGCGATCCTCCAAAGCTGATTGCCAGGTCGTTTCCGAACACCTGCACAGCGACCATCGTCATCGCCTCGCTCTGCGTAGGATTTACTTTTCCGGGCATGATGGATGACCCTGGTTCATTCTCAGGTAGAACCAGTTCACCCAGTCCGGAGCGGGGACCCGATGCAAGCCAACGAACGTCGTTTGCGATCTTCATCAACGAAGCCGCTAGCGTCTTGATAGCGCCGCTCGCAAATACCAATTCATCGTGTGCAGACAGTGCCGCAAACTTGTTCGGATGTGATCTAAACGGTAATCCAGTCAACTCGGCGATTTTCTTCGCAGCACGTTCACCAAATTCGGGATGGGAATTAAGACCGGTTCCGACAGCAGTCCCCCCGATCGCCAGATCAAACAAACCTGGCAGAGCGGACTTGAGTCGATGAGTGTCGCTCTCAACCAAACTCGCCCAGCCACCCATCTCCTGACCGACCGTCAAAGGAGTTGCATCCTGAAGATGCGTTCGCCCAATCTTCACGACGTCCGCGAAGTTCTTCGACTTTGCGGCGATTGCGTCATGAAGTTCCTGAACCCGCGGGATCAGCTTGTTCAACTGCTCAGCTCCCGCGATGTACATAGCCGTCGGAAAAGTGTCGTTCGACGATTGCGACATGTTTACATCGTCGTTGGGATGGATCGGCTTCTTACTTCCCATGACACCGCCCGCGAGTTCGATTGCGCGGTTAGAAATCACTTCGTTGGCGTTCATGTTTGTTTGCGTGCCGCTGCCGGTTTGCCATATGCGCAAAGGAAAATGTTCGTCGAGTTTCCCTTCAATAACTTCGTCGCACGCTTGAACGATTAGACGACACTTGTCAGGCGGTAACTTTCCAAGTTCTTCATTAACGAGAGCAGCAGCCTTTTTCAGAATGCCAAGCGCACGGATCATCTCGCGAGGCATGCGGTCGTCACCAATATTGAAGTGGTGAAGAGATCGTTCGGTTTGCGCGCCCCAGTAGCGATCGGCGCGCACTTCGATGGCGCCCATCGTGTCAGTTTCCATTCGAGTGTTAGCGGTTTGTTCAGGGGATTGTTGAGACATGGCCTGGTTGGATCTTGACTGAGAGTTGGCTCTATTGGCAAGCCTAGAGAGCCTACAACAACTTGTTCTTCGTTCGTGTTTATTCGTGTGATTCGTGGATCGTCTGTTACGTCCGAAGAACAAAGACCCACGCCAATAAGGCCCTCGCAGAAAATCGAGGGTTGAGCGCGCGTCCGAAACCCACTCACTTCTCATGTGCTAAAGCGTACATCCGCCGAGCTTCATACATACATTTCCTTAAAAACCACTCGATTTCAGAGGAATGCTGGTTGCTCAATTAGTTTCTAAATAGTCGCGGTCTATCGCGACGCACAACGTAACGCGAGGAGGTTAGATCATGGGTTTACCGAATAGAGACGAAATAGAAGGCAAATTCGATCAGGCTAAAGGTAAAACAAAAGAGACTGTAGGCCGCGCTATGGACGATCGTGAGTTAGAGAACGAAGGTACCGCGGATCGCGCCGGCGGCAAAGTACAAGAAGGTTTTGGAAAGGCTCGGCGGAAAGTCGGTGAAGCAATCGAAGACCTGGGAAACGCCATAGAGCGTTAACTTTTAAGTCCCCCAGCGGAAGAAGGCCTGTTGCCACATGCGCGACAGGCCTTTTCTGTTTGCAAACTATTGGACGTTATTCCGTGCGAACGTGCTGCGCACCGAGATCGTCCAGCAGATCTTCGAGTCGATCGACCTCTTCGTCAGTACGAGCTTCGACCCCAATCAAGATTCCGCCGCCTCGGATCTCCGTGTCATAGACCTTGGCGCGATACTCGGGGATGCCGGCGCCAATCAATGCGCCGATAAGTCCACCAGTTGCACCTCCTGCTCCAGCTCCTGCTAACGCCGCTGCAATTGGACCGGCGATAAGAAGGTTAATACCTGGTAAAGGGAGTATTGCTCCCACAGCAACGATTGCCGCGAGCACTGCGCCCACAGCGCCGCCGATGGCGCCACCGATACCCAGCCCATCCGCTGCATGCGTTCGAGTTTGCAACGCAAATTCTTTGTTCTGTGTTGCGTCAGACATCAACACGCTTATATCGTCGCGCGTGAAGCCGTTTTTCATGATCGAGTCCACCGCCGCCTCAGCCTGAACTTTACTCTTAAAGAGTCCTGTCACTAATCTCGCTTTATCCATACCAATCCTCCCCAACAAACAGAGTCACTTGGTGATCAAAGGGCAACCGACGTGCCCGTTTCTAATGTGGATTTTTGCTGGATCGACATGGCAACTTCAGCGCTAATCGAAACACTTTCGTGACTGGCTGTTTGGGATTGGTACGCAGGGAAGGTCAGTCAGGGATATAGGACCTATAGGACCTATAGGACCTATACTACTGACCACTGACCACTGACACGAATGCGGATTCTTCAAATCAGTTCTGCGTCTTCCTTTGGTGGCGGCGAGCGCCACGTCGTTGATTTGTCAAACGCGTTACAGTCGCGTGGTCACGAGCTCTATGTTGCGTTACGCCCTGACTCTCCACTCCAGAAACATCTGGACGTCCCATCGCGAAACATAAAAACTTTGCCGCTTCGTAATGCGCTCGATGCCCAAAGTGCTCAAGGTCTGGCACGAATTATCAAGCAAAACGAGATCGAAGTCGTACACGCACACATGGCTCGCGACTATTCGTTGGCAGCATATGCTGCGCGCAGTTATCCAAAACCAAAACTCTTCGTGACGCGGCACGTCCTGTTTCCGTTGAATCGCCTACACCGCCGCATTCTAGCAAGGGCCACTAAGGTCATTGCGGTTTCTGGGGCTGTCGCAAAACAGCTTACCGAGCAACAGATTGTGCCGGATGAGAAGATTGCGGTTGTCCCAAATGGTATCGATGTGGATCGCTTTGCAAATGCCTGTACCAAGTTTGATCGCGCCGCGTTCCTAAGATCCAGGGACTTACCATCTGACTGCCTGCTCGTTGCAAGCGTCGGTGAATTGAGGAAACTAAAACGTCACGACGACCTAATCAGAGCCACTCAGATTGTTCAGAGTGAAGTAAGTAATGTCCACGTCGTAATTGCAGGAGTTGATACATCGCCGAACGGCGATAATCGTAAAGCCCTGACCGATCTCATAGCTCAGCTAAAGTTGGTAGACCAGGTTCATTTGCTGGGATGGCTCGACGACGCTGAGCAATTGTTATGTGCGACGGACGTGTTTGTTTCTGCTTCAGAAACAGAGTCATTCGGTTTATCGATTGCCGAAGCAATGGCCGCCGGCACTCCTGTAGTCGCGACCCGAACCGAAGGCGCGCAGGAGGTTGTTAAGGATCAGAGCACCGGTTTGCTGGTGCCTATTGGTGATGTACAAGAACTCGCAAATGCGATTGTTCGACTTCTAAAGAACGACGACGAACGACAAGAAATGTCTGAACACGCGGCTGCCGATGCACGATCGCGATTCAGTTTGTGCAGAATGGTGGATGAGATTGAGGAACTTTACTTGGTTTCTTAATCCGTTTAGTGTTAATTCGTGTCATTTCGTGGATCGCTCTTATCGGTAACATAAACAGACGATCCACGAATCACACGAATTAACACGAACAAAACTCGCATTACATGGAAACTGCTCAGAAACAATTGGAAGCCAAACTGCAAGAGCTTAGCGAACGGTTTGAGCAACAGATGCGGGCTCGCGGTTTCGATCCTGAACAGGCTGAGAACGTAGCGTTGCCGGCGGCTCTGGCCCAATTGTATGTTGAACGTCAATTACTCATTGAGAAACTGGAAGAGATCAGAGGGAAAGCAAGTAATGACCGAACTTGAACGAATTGCGGATCAATTTCAACGCGCATTTAGTGGACCAGCATGGCACGGGCCTTCTGTCTTATCTCTGCTGGCTGATTTAACAGCCGATCAAGCAGCAGCGCATCCAGTCTCAGGCGCTCATTCGATCTGGGAACTGACTCTTCATATCGCTGCCTGGGAAAGTGCGTGCCTGCGCAGGCTGCAGGGTGACCCGGCCCAACTTAGTGATGAAGAAGACTGGCCCAAGGTGGAAGAAACGAGTGAAGATTCATGGCTTGCTGCCAAACAGTCGCTGGTAGACGTCCACGAACAATTGGTGAAAGCAATTCTGGTGACCGACGAGTCGCGACTTGATCTGCCAATCATCGGTGGCAGAGATCCTGAGTTCTCCAGTGTGTACGTTACCCTCCACGGCGGCGTGCAGCATGATCTCTATCATGCGGGACAAATCGCAATCTTAAAAAAGGCGCTGCAAGGAATAGCTTCTTAGGTAAATGAGGATTTATGAGTCAACTAGCTAGCAAACAATGCGTGCCGTGCAGAGGAGGCGTTCCTCCTCTCACTGGCGAAGAGATCAAACCACTACTCGGTCAGCTTCAGGAATGGGAAGTCATCGACGAACATCATCTTCGGAAGATGTATCGATTTTCGAACTTCCGCGAGTCCCTGGCTTTCGTCAACAAGGTCGGTGAACTAGCCGAAGACCAGGGTCATCATCCGGATATCTGTTTCGGATGGGGCCAGGCGGAAATTACTATCTGGACACACAAGATCAATGGCCTCACGGAAAGTGATTTCATATTGGCGGCGAAGATTGATGAGATCTAGAAACTTTGTGTTTTGAGCTTTGTGTTTTGAGCTTTGTACTTTGTGTCGCCTGGTCTCGACCTCGTTCTTGATCTTGGAATAGTTGGACTAGGGCCAAAGGGTCGAAATCTGATAAAAGTACAAAGCACCAAGTACAAAGCACTAAGCTCAGAGCACTAAAGAGTGTCTCTCAACAGGAGGCCCTGTGGCAGTTATTCGTCCTTTTCGTGCCTTACGTCCGCATCCAGAACAAGCAAAATCGGTCGCCAGCGTCCCCTATGATGTGGTGAATACAGAGGAAGCTCGCGAGCTCACCAAAGGAAATCCATTAAGTTTTTTGCATGTGTCCCGACCGGAAATCGATTTACCTCCTGGCACGGATCTCTACAGCGATGCTGTCTATCGTAAAGCAGTCGAAAACTTTAAAACCTTAATCGCTAATGCGCCTCTTGAAACTGAAGACGTCCCGAGTCTCTACGTTTACAAACTGGTCATGGGCCAACACGAGCAGGCGGGAATCGTCGCGTGTTGTTCAATCGATGAATACGACGACAACACGATTAGAAAACATGAGCGGACGCGTCGTGATAAGGAAGACGATCGAACGCGGCACATGCTGATGCTGCGCGCGCAAACTGGACCAGTGTTCTTGACTTACCGGCATCGTAAAGAAATCGACGATCTGGTAACAACCGCTCTGTCGTCAGAGCCTCTGTTTGATCTCACTGCAGACGACGGGATCAGACACTCGATTTGGCGTCTGGCTGAAACAGAGGACCTCGTAAAGAGTTTTGAAGCGGTGCCATTACTCTATATCGCTGACGGTCATCATCGTGCGGCAAGTGCCAGTCGTGCGCGTGCAGAGCTGAAGCAGCAGAGTTTTGGTTATACCGGCAACGAAGACTACAACTATTTTCTGACAGTGATCTTTCCCGATTCGCATTTACAGATACTTGCCTATAACCGTGTGGTGAAGGATTTGAACGGATTGTCAAAGCAAGAATTTCTCAATGCGATTGGAGATCAGTTTACAGTCGTTCCAAATGCTTCGGCGGCGCCAAAGATCCGGGGCAGTTGGAGCATGTATCTGGATGGTGAATGGTATGGATTAGAACTCGCGCCTGATGCTGCTCGGCCAATTGGCACCGTCGCTCATCTCGACGTCAGCATTCTTCAGGATCGTTTGCTCGAGCCAATTCTTGGTATTCGTGACGTAAGGACAGACAAGCGTATTGACTTTGTCGGCGGTCTGCGGGGAACAAATGAACTTGAACGGCTGGTTAATGAAGGCAAAGCGGCAGTCGCCTTCTCGCTTTATCCGACAACTGTTGAAGAGCTTCTAATAGTTTCAGATGCCGGCGAGATCATGCCACCCAAGTCGACCTGGTTTGAACCAAAGTTGAGGGACGGTCTGTTGATCCACAGCATTTAGAGCTTTGTGCTTTGTTCTTTGTGCTTTGCTGTTTGCACGGGGGGACGAAAAACGAAGTACAAAGCACAAAGAACAAAGCACACTTTCATGCTTATCCTAATTGCAGACAAATTTGAACAATCAGGACGTGATGGCTTGCAGGCGATTGGCTGTGATGTTTCGTATCAGCCCGATGTGAAAGACGAGTCACTCGTTAGCGCGATCAAAGAAACGTCGCCTGACGTGCTCGTCGTCCGCGGCACAAAAGTCACTGAGCCGATGCTCGACGCAGGACCAATAAAACTGGTCGTACGCGCCGGCGCTGGGTACAACACGATCGACGTAGCAGCTGCCTCGAGACGTGGTATCTACGTTTCCAATTGCCCGGGCAAAAACTCAATCGCGGTTGCAGAGCTGGCGTTTGCACTGATACTCGCACTTGATCGACGCATCGTCGATAACGTGATTGCATTACGACACGGTCAATGGAACAAAAAGGAGTTTTCAAAAGCTCGCGGGCTGTTCGGTCGCACTCTCGGATTGATCGGGTTGGGAAAGATCGGCCAGGAAATGATACCCCGCGCCCGCGCTTTCGGGATGCCAGTGATCGCTTGGAGTCGCAGTCTCACGCCAGACCGTGCCGCACAGCTCGGTGTGGAATACAAGGCGAGCCCGGTCGACGTGGCTGCAGCGGCTGATGTAGTCAGCGTTCATACTGCACTCAATTCGGAGACACGAAACTCAATCAATGCTCTTGTCTTCAGTGTCATGCGTCCGGGAAGTTACTTCATAAACACAGCACGTGGTGAAGTGGTAGATCAAGATGCGTTGGTTGAGGCCATCAATAACCGCGGCATCCGTGCAGGTCTCGATGTTTATGCCGTCGAACCTACGAGCGCAGTCGCGGATTTCCTGGATCCGATCGGAAAAGAAGAGCGCCTTTATGGGACACATCACATCGGTGCTTCAACAGATCAGGCGCAGGAAGCGATCGCCGCAGAAACCGTGCGGATCGTTAAAGAGTTTAAGGAAACTGGGAAAGTCCCAAACGTAGTTAATCTCGCTCGACAAACACCCGCTACACATCGGCTTGTAGTTCGACACGTTGATCGACCTGGAGTGCTGGCCGGAGTGCTCGATGCAATCAAGGCTGAACAGATCAACGTTCAGGAGATGGAGAACATCGTCTTTGAAGGAGCGGCTGCCGCGGTGGCTCGGATTAATCTCGATAATGCACCGTCCGCAGACGTGCTCGACCGCATTCGTTCTGAAAGCTCCGACATCATTGAGCTGAATTTAATCCGGTTAGCTGGCTAATGAACACAACGCTCATAACTGGAGCCTCGAGCGGAATCGGTGCGGCCTTTGCTCGCAAGTTTGCAGCGCTGGGCCGTAACGTGTTCCTGGTCGCCCGTTCTGAAGAAAAGCTAATCACGATTTGTAATGAACTCGGCCGAATGAGTGGAACTCGTGCTCAGTATTTCGCGCTCGATCTAACTCAGCCAGATGGTCCCGAGCGACTTTTCGAAGAAACCAGGAAGCGGGGACTGGAAGTCGACATGCTCGTCAACAATGCGGGCTTCGGATCGATGGGTTACTTTGACAAGCTTGACGTCGACCGTGAACTGGAGATGATTCAGCTCAACGTAACGGCCCTTGTGGATCTGACATATCGGTTTCTTTTGCCGATGCGGGATCGAAAGCAAGGAACGATAATCAACGTGGCTTCAACTGCAGGTTTCCAACCAGTGCCTTTTATGGCAACTTACGCCGCAACCAAAGCGTTTGTGCTTACGTTTTCAGAAGCACTGTCGGAAGAGAACCGGCCTTTCGGTGTGCACGTAATGGCTTTATGCCCGGGCGTGACTGAAACAAACTTCTTCGAAGCAGCCAGGATGGAGCGGCCACCAATGCGTGCAGCGCAAACGCCTGAAGAAGTTGTGGAAACCGCGATACGAGGGTTAAGACGAAAGAAGAGCTTGATTATCTCTGGTTGGCCCAATCGTCTGACTGTTTTTGCGGAGCGCTTTTTTCCGCGCTCGTTTGTGTTGAAGATCACTGGAAAAGCGCTGGGGCGGAGATTTGGATAGATTCAGTGCTTTGTTCTTTGCGCTTTGTTCTTTGTACTTCGGAAAATGGGAGAGCCGTGCAAACTCAACAAAGCACAAAGAACAAAGTACAAAGCACAGAGTTCAAATTAACAAAGGACAACTGTCATGACCGATCGCATTTTTAATTTCAGCGCTGGACCAGCAGTGCTGCCTGTTCCTGTCTTAGAAGAAGCTCAGCGCGACTTGCTGAGCCTTCCGGGTGTAGGCATGTCCGTCATGGAGATTAGCCACCGCTCGAAAACATTCGACAAGATCATTGGTGAAGCGGAAGCAGGACTTCGCGAACTACTTGGGATTCCCGACAACTATCGCATTCTCTTTCTACAAGGCGGAGCGAGTCTTCAGTTTTCAATGATACCCATCAATTTCTTACCTGCTGATGGTTCTGCTGATTACATCATCACGGGCAGTTGGGGAAAGAAAGCCCTTAAGGAAGCGAAGAAGGTCGGCGGTGTAAACGTTGCCGCAAACATGGCAGATGGCGGGTTCACTCGTGTTCCGGCAAATGATGAGATCAATCTCAACGCGCAGGCAGCATACGTGCATTTCACTACCAACGAAACGATCGAAGGCGTGCAGTGGAAAACTGAACCTGACGTCGGCTCAGTCCCATTAGTGGCCGATGCGTCTTCGGATATTCTTTCTCACCGAATCCCCGTGGAGAAGTATGCGCTGATCTACGCAGGCGCCCAGAAGAATATGGGACCAAGCGGTGTGACGCTCGTGATCATTCGCGACGATCTGTTGCAGCGCATTCCTGAAGGCCTCCATACGATGTTGGACTTCAGAACTCACGTCGAAAACAACTCGCTATATAACACCCCGAACACCTGGGGAATTTACATCATTGACCTGGTTTGCAAGTGGCTTAAGGAGAAAGGTGGCCTTGCTGCGATGGAGCGGGAAAATGAAGACAAAGCCAACTTGCTTTACGACGCCATCGACGCCTCGTCGTTCTACCGTGGTCATGCAGATTCCGATGCTCGTTCGACAATGAATGTCACTTATCGCTTACCGTCGGAAGAACTTGAGAAGAAGTTCACCGCAGAAGCGACTGCACAAGGATTGGATGGACTGAAGGGCCATCGATCAGTCGGTGGCATTCGCGCTTCAATCTACAACGCCTTCCCACGCGGGGGCGTGGAAGCACTGGTGTCGTTCATGAAAGAATTTGAGCGGAAGAATGGGTGAGGATGTTCGATATGCTTTAGCTTGTCGTGACCTGACCTAAGAACCACTTCGAATTCAGCTATTCCTGAGAATGTTAGTCTCGCTCAAACATGCTTCGGATCATATTGGGTGAGACACGACAAGCTAAAGCATATCGGACATTTGACCATGGACTCCGAGACCCTCACATTCAACATCGACGAAACCAGTGTTGACTCGCGTCTCGACTCATATCTCGCCTCACAAATTCCAACCTGGAGTCGCGCTCGGTTGCAACAGCTAATCGAAACCGAAGACGTCGTCGTAAATGGCCGCAGTGCGAAGCCTTCTTACCGGTTGAGAAAAGGTGACGAGATTGAAGTCGAACTCACCGCTCCTCAAGTTGAAAGTTTTACGCCGGAAAACATTCCGATAGATGTTGTCTATGAAGACGACACGTTAATGGTCGTGAACAAACCTGCGGGACTGGTTGTTCATCCCGCTGCAGGTATTCACTCCGGCACGCTCGCGAATGCGCTCGCGTTTCACTTTCAAAACTTGCCCGCAAGCGAAGGTTCGATCAGACCGGGTATTGTGCACCGGTTGGATCGCGACACATCTGGTTTGCTGGTGATTGCAAAAACGGAAAAAGTGCTTGAAAACCTGTCGGATCAGTTTCGCGATCGCACAGTCTTCAAATCTTACGTCGCACTGGTTCATGGTCGCGTGGATAATGCAGCCGGCCGTATCGAACAACCACTGGCGCGCGATCCGAGCAATCGCACACGAATGGCGGTCGTGCGAGGTGGTCGCACTGCCATCACGTTGTACAAGGTACGAAAGCATTACGATCGATTTACTTTGTTGGATGTGGAACTCAAAACGGGTCGAACCCATCAAATTCGTGTGCATCTGGCGTGGCTTCATCATCCGGTCGTGGGCGATGAGACTTATGGCGGCGGGCGCGACAACAACATCCAGGATGCACGATTGAGAAGTATTGTGCGGAAACTGGGGCGACACTTTCTTCACTCGCAGCGACTTGCGATTACGCATCCGACAACCGGCGAGCGTTTGGAATTTGAAGCTCCGCTGCCCGCTGAATTATCTGACTTACTGCGACAGATAGACAGCGACGATTAGTGGCCACAGATTTTCACGGATAATCAGTAAACGACATGGTTTTGATCTGATCTGTAGCTACTCGCTAGCCAGCCCGTAGCTTGCCGAGTCTTCACAAGATGCGATAATGAGCAATGTTTCCGGATTCGCGTTCAGAAAACTGAACTATGCAAGTAAAGAGCCGCTTGCTTCGACTCTACCCGCGCAACAAAAGCATCAGAAAGGGCAACAGGTTTGTACTCAAACGCATCGAATCGCTGGCATTCAGCAGACTCCAGAGATCGCCTGAACTATAATCCAGAGCCTATGTCACGTGCTTTAGTTCCTTATTTTTTCAAGAGGATGTCGCTCCTTGTCATCTTTTTGGTCGCGGCCGTCACTGCGTCTGCACAAAAACCCAAAGCATCGCCAAGTCCAACTCCAATCGATGAGGGTCAGTCGGTAATTACCAACATCCGACGCGTTCGGCTGCCTATTACCGTCACTGACAAAAAAGGGTCGTTTGTTCCCGGACTGACAAAGGAAGATTTCATCATCCTCGAGGACAAAGTTCCTCAAGCGATTGAGACATTCTCTGACGACATCTCACAGATCACTCCGTTGTACGTTGGTGTCTTGATAGATACGTCGGCTTCAACGGCTGGGAAACTCAAGTTTCAACAAGAGTCGGCGATGAACTTCATTCAAACGGTGGTAAAGCCGCGTAAGGATCGAGCGCTGTACGGCACGTTTGATGATGAAGTGAAATTGCGCCAGGACTTCACCAATCAGCTCGATCTGCTTGACCGCGCTGTGTACGCAACAAAACAAACCGGCACACATACTGCGCTGTACGACGCGGTGTGGCAGTTCTGCGACGAAAAGATGCGCTCCGCGCCAGGAAGACGCGTTCTCGTGCTGGTCACCGATGGCGGCGATACTTACAGCCGAGCGAACATGCGCGATGCTATTGACATTGCGCAGAGAACTGAGACGACGATTTTCACGATATCAACAAAGGCTGGGTTCCTGAGCACCGTCCCCGGAGTTGAAGCCGGTCAGGTGGCAGGTGAGAACGATCGCGTGCTGCAAACGCTTGCTGAGGAAACGGGCGGCATTGCGTACTTTACCGGCGATATGCTTTCGCTCGAACGTTCCTTCAGCAAGATCTCAAAAGAACTGCGTGCTCAATATTTGGTTACTTACAATCCGGCGAATAAAAATTACGACGGCAATTTCAGAAAGATCGAAGTGAAACTTGCTCAGGGTCGAGGAGATCTTAGAGTACGAACAAAGCGGGGCTACAAAGCTATCGTGGATACTCCGTAAGAGAAGTGTGAAGTAATGAAGTCGCAAAACCAAACAAGACGTCCCCTGTTTGTAATGCTCATGGCACTAGTGTTCGCCTGTGGAGCTGCTGGTACGTCTATGTTTGCTCAGACTGACAATGCTAGCGACCGAGTGCCGGAAGCGCGTCCGTCTCCGTCACCAACTCCGCGAAACCGCGAAGAACTTCCACAGGAATCCGATGAAGTAATCAAAACGGAAACGAACTTAACCAACATCTTTTTTACAGCGGCAGACAAAAATCGGCGCTTCATCTCCGATCTGAAAGCTGAAGACATACGAGTTCTCGAAGACGGGCAGCCGCAAGAGATCTTCACGTTTCAACAAAACATCGATCTGCCGCTGTCGATCGCGATTCTGATCGACACCAGTATTTCCGAAGAACGAACTTTGCCTGATGAAAAAATAGCTGCACAAGCCTTTCTCGAGAGCGTTATAAGAGCGCAAAAGGACGAAGCCGCGGTTCTATCGTTTACTGGTGATACGACTCTTGAACAGGGATTCACCGGCAGCCTCGAACGGCTGAGAAGAGCTATCGACCACGTGGAGTTTGTTCCGCCGTCCGGTTATGTGGGAGGAGGAGTTGTTGTAAACGGTACACCTCCAATTTCAGGGACCAATCAGAGCCTGGCAGGTTCCACCGCAATTTGGGACGCTGTATGGGCGACTTCTGAGGAACTACTTAGCACGTCCGCAGAACACACCAGACGCGCAATCATTCTGCTTACCGACGGCGAAGACACTAGTAGTCACATGAAAATGCACGAGGCAATAGAACGCTCCCAAAAGGCCGACGCTCTGATTTACGCGATTGGCATAGGTGATCGTTATTCAGGGCACGTTGATGAAGGCTCATTGCGAAAAATCGCGGAGCAGACAGGTGGTCGAGCCTACTTCCCGAAACATGAACGCGACCTGCGCGACGCCTTTGCGCAAATCCAGCGCGACCTCAGGGAGCAGTATTTGGTCGCGTATGCACCCTCAAATAAGGCCCGAGACGGTTCATATCGCCGAATTGAGATCCAGGTGGTTAACCCCGATCTGCGGCAGCAACTGAAGCTCAACTACCGCTCCGGCTACTTTGCCAAGACGGACGGCCCGGAGAGTACTCGGAAACGGGGGCAGTAGGAGCAGGAGCAGGAGCAGGAGCAGGAGCAGGAGCAGGAGCAGGAGCAGGAGCAGGAGCAGGAGCAGGAGCAGGAGCAGGAGCAGGAGCAGGAGCAGGAGCAG
>Ga0114129_10010760_pt1 | contig 13040 bp, 9 predicted proteins | sample RhiMetdeltSRZDD1_FD_80071 | JGI IMG/M metagenome (GOLD analysis project Ga0114129, IMG submission 80071) | Populus rhizosphere microbial communities from Tennessee, USA - Rhizosphere MetaG P. deltoides SRZDD1 (version 2) (version 2) | ecosystem: Host-associated > Plants > Roots > Rhizosphere >...
CACGACAAGAGTGGAGAGGAGCATTTCAATCTCCTGAGCGCTTATCACAAGTCGCTGCGAGGGAGCGACCCTCAAGGCGCGCTGTACTGGATGGCGCGCATGAACGAGGGCGGCGAAGATCCCATGACGATCTTCCGTCGTGCCATCGCGATGGCGGCGGAAGACGTGGGGCTCGCGGATCCGGAGGCGCTCAAGCTCGCCGTTGCGGCGCGTGATGCATATCACATGTTGGGCGCGCCCGAAGGCTACTTGCCGCTCGCGGAGATGACGATCTATCTCGCGACGGCACCGAAGTCGAATAGCTCGAAGGCTGCGCTCTCGGCGGCGCTCGAAGCGGCGCGGGAATCACCGGCGGCGGGCGTTCCGATGCACATCCGCAACGCGCCGACTCCGCTCATGAAGGAGCTTGGCTACAACCGGGGGTACAAGTACGCGCACGACTCGGCCGATGCGTTCATTCCGCAGGAGTATCTCCCCGATCAGCTGAGCGGCGCGCGGTTCTACGAGCCGGGTCCGTTCGGTTTCGAGAAGGAGATCTCAAAACGACTGGCGTGGTGGCAATCGCTGCGAGATCGCGTCGCGTCGCGAGAAGGGGGCGCGTCTCGCGATCCAGGCACGGATGTTGGGGACGTAAAGGAACCCGGAACGGAGCCGGGGTAGGATGTTACATGGTAGCTCATCTTTCAGGGGAAAAACGAGCGATGCGTAATCCAAAGTTCATTGTCGCCGCCACGTTTGCCGTGCTCGGTGCTGCCGGGTGCGCGACGCTGGGACGGGCGACGTTCAAAGAGCCAATCGTCCACTTTCAGGATGCACAGATCACGAGCCTTGGCACTACCGGCGGTTCGCTCGAGGTGAGGCTGAGTCTCTACAACCCGAACGGCTTCAAGCTCGATGGCAATCGCCTAACGTATAAGGTCCTCGTCGACAGCGTGCCGCTCGGCAGTGGCGCACTCGCGGAACGTTTCACGGTGCAGGAAAAGGACTCGACGATCGTGACGCTTCCGGTCTCGTTCACGTATGTCGGCGTGACTGCCGCGGGTAGGCAGCTGATGAACACCGGGGCGGTGAACTATCGCGTGACGGGCGACGTGACCGTCGGCACGCCACTCGGGAATTTCACGCGGCCGTACGATCAGACGGGCAGGTTCTCGGCGATGAAGGGGATGTCGAGGTAGGAGTTGTCATTCCGAGCGAAGCGAGGAATCGCCGGCATCCCGGTAGAGGGACCTCTCTATCGGGACGACGGCGATTCCTCGCTTCGCTCGGAATGACGGCAAGTCGATGTTAGTTTCCCCCTGTCGGCTCTGACGGGAGCTTTTTATCGCACGGGATCTGATCACACTCACGCCGCCTATCGAGCGGGCTCTGCTCGTTGGTGCGCCGCGCAAGGGCACATCGGCGCGGCATCACGTCGACGAGCACCTCGAGGAGCTCGAGCAGCTGGTGGACACCGCCGGCGCCGTCGTCGTCGGAAGCATCACGCAGCAGATCGACCGGCCGAATCCCGCCACGTACCTCGGGAAGGGTAAAATCGAAGAGCTCGGCACGCTCATCGAAGAGATGAACGCTACGCTCATCATCTTCGACGACGAGCTCACGCCAGCCCAGGGCAAGAACGTCGAGGACGCCACTGGCAAGCGCGTAATGGACCGCGCAGAGCTGATCCTCGATATCTTCGCGACGCGCGCCAGAACGAGCGAGGCGAAGCTCCAGGTCGAGCTCGCGCAGCTCGAGTACATGTTGCCGCGCCTCACGCGGATGTGGACCCACCTCGAGAAGTTCCGCGGCGGAATAGGTATGCGAGGTCCCGGCGAGACGCAGCTCGAGACCGACCGGCGACTCATCAATCATCGCATCAAGCTGCTCAAGGAGCGGCTGGGCGATGTCACACGCGCACGTGAGATTCAACGACAGGGGAGGCGCGGTGTCTTCCGTGCCTCACTCGTTGGTTACACGAACGCCGGCAAGTCCTCCATTCTTCGCGGCTTGTCAGGCGCACGTGATGTTTTCGTCGAAGACCGACTGTTCGCCACGCTCGATCCGCTGACGCGCGAGGTCGAGCTCGGCGAGAACAATCGCGTGCTTCTGACTGACACGGTCGGGTTCATCCGCAAGCTACCTCACCATCTGGTCGCGTCCTTCCGCGCGACCCTCGAGGAAGTCAGGGACGCCGACCTCCTCGTGCATGTGATCGACGCGAGCCATCCGCGCTGGGAGGAGCAGCGCCACATCGTAAACGGCGTGCTGGAAGAGCTCGGAGCGCACGGCAAGGCCATATTGAATGCGTTCAACAAGATCGACAGCGTCCCCGCCGAAACGCTGCTGCCGCTCGAGGAGCGCATCACGAATCTTCTGCCTAACTCGGTCTTCGTCTCGGCCGAGACGGAAGGCGGGCTCGAGCCTCTGCGCCGAGCGTTGCTGGCAAGAACACGCGCGCTCAGACCGGTGTCGGAAATCAGACTCGGTGCTGGAGAAGGACGCCTCCTCGCGGAGATCCATCGACTTGGCGAAGTCATTGAGCAGCGAACCGATGGCGCTGACCTCGTCTTGCGTGCGCGCGTCGATGATGCACTCGCTGGCAGACTTCGGCGCGCCGGCGCGCGCGTCGATGATGGTGCTGCCGGCAATGGCGCCGCCTCACGAGGCATGAGCGCCAGTGATGTGAATGGCACCGACCCTGACCGACTGGTCGACTTGTCTTAGGTCCGTCGTCCCATTGGACGCACGCGCTCCGAAAAGCCGACACGATTCGACGTAGGTCGGCACCAGTCTTGCCTTTTCGGGAGTGCAAGCAAGCGGCTGAGGTTGTTGATGCCGGCAGCTGGGTCACCGACGGTACGACCCAGTTACCGTGCCGCTCACTCTGTGGGGGCGCGCGTCGTCAGGCGCGTCGGGAGTGCTGGGACCCTTGGTGTCGCAGAAGCCTGAGATTCCGCTGTACTTATTCGGACTCGTCGTCGCCGTTTGTTCATCAGCGGCGCTGACGTATGTCGTACGAGATTTCGCTCGTCGCGCCGGCCTAGTCGATCCGTGTAGCGAGCGCAAAGTCCACGTGCATCCGGTTCCGCGAATTGGCGGCGTGGCGATCGTGCTCGCGGTCGCGCTGGCGATGACGGCAATGATGTCCCTTTTCGGCCCACACGTCCTCGCCGAAAACGGTCGCGGACTCATCACCGTGATCGGTGGCGCGCTCGCCATGCACGTCCTGGGTCTCATCGACGACATCCGGCCCATGCGCGCCCGTTGGAAGTTTCTGGCGCAGGTCGCCATTGCATGCGGCGTGTTCATCGCCGGGCTGCGTGTCACGACGCTCTCGCTCCCATTCGTCGGGATCCTCGACCTCGGTGGCGTCGTTGGGATGCTGTTCACCGTGGTCTGGTTCGTCGGCATAACGAACGCGTTCAATCTCATCGATGGGCTCGACGGCCTCGCGGCCGGTGCGGCGCTGTTTGCCCTAACGACGATGTTCGTCGTCGCGAGCTACAATGGACTTGTCGGCGCCGCGACGATGACGATCATCCTCGCCGGCGCGACGGTCGGCTTTCTGTGCTTCAACTTCCATCCCGCGTCGATCTTTCTCGGCGACTCAGGAAGTTTGTTTCTGGGCTTCATGCTGGCTGGCATTGGACTTCTCGGCTCACAGAAATCGCCGACTGTGATTGCGGTCGCCATTCCGATCGTCTCGCTTGGGCTGCCCGTTCTCGACACGACACTCGCTGTCGCACGACGCTTCCTGCGTGGCCAGCCGATCTTCAGCGCCGACCGATCACATATCCATCATCGGTTGCTTTCCCTCGGCCATTCGCCGCGACGCGTCGCGCTCTTGCTGTACTCGGCGTGCGCGCTCCTGGGGCTCGGCGGCATGCTGCTCGTCAACGACTCGGCGTACGTCGCCGTGGTGCTGCTCGTGATCGGGCTGGGCGTTGGCCTCGCGGTGCAACGACTCCGCTACTACGAGTTCGAAGAGCTCGCGCGCCTGCTGAGGCGCGGGGTGCATCAGCGGAAGGTCATCGGTCGAAACGTCCGCATTCGCGAGGCAAGCGTGCGCGTGTCGGACCTGACCGACCTGGATCACGTGTTCGACGCGCTCGAGACGACGTTCGCGCAGGACGAGTTCGAGTGCGCCGAAGTTCGCCTTCGCCGATCGTTCGTGGGGGCGGGGCCGAGCTACGATGTGTACCGACGGCTGGACGACGACGTACCGGTCTGGGCGTGGCACCGATCGAACGTGACGCTCGCGGCGTGCTGGGAGATTCGGCTCCCGTTCCTCGCGCCCTCGGGCGAACGCATTGGATCTCTGGTACTGTGGCAGGATGGCCGCGGCGATGATGTGAGTCTCGCCGACATGCATGCGATCGCGCACGATCTGCGTGGCGTCGTGGAGCAGAAGCTGCTCGCCTTGTGGGAGCCGTGGGACGATGGCTCGGAAGCGGCCGTCGCGGTCGCAGGCGATCGCGTGATTGCGGGCGACCGCCCGGTACCGATCCCGCGCGTGGTTGAGCGCACGACGCTCGCGATCGAGAAGGAAGCCGGCGGGACAAAGGCCGACGGCGCGGGCAATCGCGCGCCGCGCACGCCGTCAGGCGGCTTCAGGCTGCGGTCCGCTCCACTCACCTAACGATTACGCGTGCCCCCCGAGACGCATGGTCCCGACCACGCGGGACTGCGTCGCGAAGACGCAGTAGCCGGGCTCGTCTCGGTGATCGTGCCGGCATTCAACGCCGAGCGCTGGATTGCCGAGACGTTGACGAGCATTCGGACTCAGACCTACCCGTCGATCGAGACCATCGTCGTCGATGATGGCTCTCTCGACGACACGTCTGCCATCGCGACCGCTTCTGGCGCTCTCGTGCTCCAGAGCCACGGCGCCGGACCGGGCGGCGCACGCAATGTCGGCCTGGCCAGGGCGCGCGGCGAGTTCATTCAGTATCTCGATGCGGATGATCTGCTGGCGACCGGCAAGATCGCTCGTCAGGTGACGGTGCTCCGGGCTTCCGGCGCTGACGTCGCGTGGGAGCCGTTTCACGATCTCATTCTGGTTGCGACGCCACCTAACGACGTGTTTACGGTCGTGCGGCGGGCGGCGCCGGAGGTCGGCGCGGATCTCGCCGCGTCATTGCTCACCACGCGTGGCTTCATGCAGCTTGGGTCGCTGCTCATCCGGCGTTCGCCGCGGATGGATGCGATCTGGTTCCAGGCGGGGCGGGGCGTCGTCGAGGATGTTCGCTACACCGTTGCCCTGGCGATGTCGGGTGCCCGGTTCGTGTCGAGCGAATCGGAAGAGCTCGGGTTGTTGTTCCGCCAGCATACTGGACCACGCTACTCCACGCGACCGATCGTCTCGTTCGCTCACGGGTGCGTGGACAACGCGGTCTGGGCGCAGGAGTACTGGGAGGCCCACGGCGGCCTAACGCCGGCTCGAAGCGCCGCGCTCGGCGAAGCGTACGCATTTGCCGCGCGACAACTCGCGGCCGTGGATCGTGAAGGGTTCGAGCGGGCAGCGGCGTACGGGACAGCCTTCGGCTCCGACTTCAGACGTCATTTGCCGGCTCGTCTCCGATGGCTTTCACGGATCGTCGGCTACCATCGAGCCGAGTCGATCGCGCGGGGGTGGAGGCGCGTGCGCCGGGTTCGCGCGCGAAGGCGACCTAACGCCGTGGAGGTGCAATGAAGGTCGTCCACGTGCCGTTCGGCTATTTCCCAGGTCCAGTCGGCGGGACGGAGGTCTACGTTGCCGAGTTGGCCCGCGGGCTCAGCGCGCGCCGCGTGGAGAGTGTCGTGGCCGCGCCCACGGACGCACCCCTCGCGGACCACTACGAGCATGACGGCGTGCCCGTATATCGGTTCACGCTCGACGATTGCTCGAGTGTGGAGGAGCTGTATGGCGACGGGGACGAGGGAGCCGCTCAGGCGATTGCTGCGGTCCTCGAGGATGTTGCCGCCGACGTGCTACACCTCCATGCGTTCACGCGAGCTGCATCGCTTCGTGCAGCAAGACTGGCGAAGCGACAAGGCGTCGCGGTGGTGTTCACCTACCACACGCCGACCGCGAGCTGCGTTCGTGGGACGCTCCTTCGCGATGGCGTCGAGCCATGTGACGGTGAGCTCAATGCGCAGCGTTGTACCGCGTGCCTGCTCGAGAGCCGCGGCGTACCTGTCACGCTGAGTCATGCGCTCTCGCGAGCGCCGGTCGCGCTGGGAAATGCGGTCGCGTCGACCGGAGTCGCTGGGCCGTGGGCGACGGCGCTCCGCGCGCGGGAGCTCACGACCGCGCGACACCACGCGTTCAGGCAGCTGCTGCGCGAGTCGGACGCAATCGTTGCGGTATGCGAGTGGGTACGTTCGCTCCTGGCTCGCGCGGGCGCACCTCCCGCTCGACTCATGTTGTCGAGGCAGGGAACACCCGCTCGGCCTGCTCCGAACGACGCGCGCGACTCGTCAGGCGGTCCGCTCCGACTCGCATTTGTCGGCCGCCTTCATCCAACGAAGGGGATTGATGTCGTGCTTGCGGCGCTTGCAGCGCAAAGCGATCTCCGCGTGACGCTCGACATCTATGGCGGTGCGCAGGATGCGGAAGCCGTGCGGTATCGTGACGACCTCGTGACGGTGAGCGCAGGTGACTCGCGAGTACGATTTCGTGATGCTATAGCCGCAGAAAACGTCGTCGACACGCTCGCTTCCTATGACGCGACCATCGTCCCATCGCAGTGGCTCGAGACCGGCCCGCTGACTGTGCTCGAGTCATTCGCTGCCGGAGTACCGGTGATCGGGTCGAACCTTGGCGGAGTTGCGGAGCTCGTCACGCACGATCGCGATGGCTGGCTCGTGCCTCACGCGGATCGAGGTGCGTGGGCCATCGCGCTTCGTCGGTTCGCGGCCGATCGAGCACTTCTCGAACGGTTACGAGCCGGGGTACGCAGACCTCGATCGACCGAGGAAGTCGCGACGGACATGGTCTCCGTATACGAGGCGGTCGTGCCGCGCCGTGGCATGCGACGCGTTGAGCCACTCGAGGTCGGCTGATGCGCGTGCTGTACGTGCAGTACACGAACCCTGCCGCGTATCCTCCGCTCGTGCGGGGTTCGCAGCTACTCGTTGGGTCTGGTGCCGAGGTTTTGATGCTCGGCACGCGGATTCGGGGCGTCGACGCGCTCGACACCGCGCCGACGTCGGGCGTCGACGTTCGACTCGCGGCGGCCGCGCCGGATGGCTGGCGACTAAAAGCGCATTACGCTCGTTATGCGGCCTGGGTCGCCCGGGAGGGCAGGGCGTGGCGCCCTGACTGGATCTACGCGTCCGATCTGCTTGCCGCACCGATTGCGCTCGCACTCGCGGCGTTCACAGGAGCGAAAGTCGTGTACCACGAGCACGATGCTCCGGCCCACGAGCGACAAAGCTGGACGATCAAGCGCTGTCTCGAAGCGCGACACCGGCTGCTTCGAAGCGCCACGCTCGTGGTCGTACCTAACGCCGAACGCGCCGCGCGCCTCGCAGCCCTCGCGGGACGTGACGTGTTTACCGTGTGGAACTGCCCCCGCCAGCCAACGCGCAGGCCGCCCCTCGTGCGGACCAGACATTCGCTGCGGCTCGTCTATCGCGGCTCCATCAACTCCGAGCGGCTACCATTGGCCACGATCGACGCGCTGGCCCGCATGAATCCGTCGGTGTCGCTCGATATCGCTGGCTACGAGACCGCCGGGTCTCGTGGGTACCTGGCAACGCTCGCGTCGCACGCCGAGCACCTCAGGGTGGGAAACCGGGTTCGAGTGCTCGGCACGGTTCCTGAGGTCCAACTTGCGCGGATTTGCGAGCAAAGCGACATCGGGCTGGCGCTCATGCCGATGAAGTCGCACGACGAAAACATGAGACACATGACAGGAGCGTCGAACAAGGTCTTCGAATACTTCTCCTATGGCGTCGCGCCGCTGGTGTCGGACCTTCCGGACTGGCGACGCACGTTCGTGGATCCCGGTTACGCACTCGTCTGCGACTCGAGCGATGCGGCATCCATTTCGGCGGCGGTGGCGTGGGCCATCGAGCATCACGATGAGGTGCGGGTGATTGCTGAGCGTGGAGCGCAACGGCTACACGAAGACTGGAACTACGAGTCGCAATTTGCCCCCGTGCTGAGCGCCATGTGGAGCGACTCGGGCACGCGTGCACGGCGATCGCCACTCGACGCGCCGGCGGAGGCGGAATGCGCGTCCTGATCCTCGGGGAAGATGCGCCGGGCGGGCTCATGGCCTCGTACGCGCGCGGCTTCGCGGAGCTCGGCATAGAGACTCGCACGTTCTGCCTGGCCAGGGCCTATGCCGCGACGCTCCCAGCCATCCGAACACGCGCCCTGCGCCGCATCGCCGAGCCGGTCCTGCTCGCCGCATTCAACGATCATGTCGTGCGGGAGCTGAGCGGTATCGAGGTGGACCTGGTCATGGTGATCAAAGGCCACCGCCTGAACGCGGTGACGGTGGACCGAATCAGGGAATCGAGCGGGGCTCCGATCGTGAACTTCTACCCCGACGATCCGTTTTCGCGGGAACGGTCGAACCGCCTCGCCGACGGACCTAACGTGCTTGCCGCCTACGATGCGTGCTTCACGTTCGCCCGCCACCTCGTCCCCGACTACGAGCGAGCTGGAGCCGAGGCGGTTCACTATCTGCCATTCGCACGTGACCCCGAGCTGCATTCCCCAACCGTGGATCCGAGCCGGCCGGCGTTCGACGTCGTCTTCGTCGGCAACCTCGACGCGGATCGCGTTAGGTACCTGGAAGCGCTCGCCGCCGATTACCGGGTGGCCGTGTTCGGCGAGCGGTCAAGAGCCATGGTGCCTCGCGGAAGTGCGTTGGCGCGCGCGACGTTCGCGCCGGCCGCGTACGGAAGCGACCTGGCTCGCGCGCTGGCCTGCGGCGCGATCTCGCTCAATGTCATGCGCCCCCAAAATGCCCGGAGTCACAACATGCGCTCGTACGAATCCCCGGCGTGCGGCGCGTTTACGCTGAGCCAGCGCACACCCGAGCTCGACGAGCTGTTTGCCGAAGGCGAGGAGATTGTCTGCTTCGCTAGCGTCGACGAGCTACGCAGCGCCGTCGCGCGCTGGCTGCCGGATGCCCAAGGCCGCGCCACCATAGCCAATTCCGGGTTCGCGCGTGTGCGAGACGACACCTACGCACGCCGCGCGTGCGCCATCCTCGAACGCGTCGGTGTCGGGGCGGGGGTCACTCCGTGACGGTCCTGGCCGACCCCGTGGCGACATCGGGCGAGCCGCACCGCACGTTCGGCGTGAAGCGGCTCGCGATCTTCACGTCGCATCCAATTCAGTATCAAGCGCCTCTGTTCCGCGCGCTGGCCGCATCGGGGCACGTCGAGCCCACCGTCTACTTCGGATCGAGGCATGGCGCCGACGTCGCCGTAGATCCGGGCTTCGGCACGGCGTTTCGGTGGGACGTGCCGCTTCTCGATGGATATGAGCACGTCTTCCTGCCTAACACGGCGGCGAAGCCGGACGTCTCGCGCTTCGGTGGCATTCGGCTTTCGCGCCCTGACGCAGTGCTCGCCGCTGGTCGCCACGATGTGCTCCTCGTGCTCGGTTGGCAGACGCTTGCGCACACGCAGATGCTCCGCGCTGCCTGGCGGCTTGGGATTCCTGTGATCCTGCGCGGTGAGTCAACGCTTCAACGCACGCCGTCCAAGGGCATGCGCGCCGTGGTCCGCCGCGCAATGTGGTTGCCGCTGCGCCAGCGGATGTATCACGCCGCGTTCGAGCGCGTCGACGCATTTCTCGTCATCGGCTCCAGGAATCGCGACTACTACCGATCCTTCGGCGTACCCGATGAGAAGCTGTTCTGGGCGCCCTACGGCGTGGACAATGGTTGGTTCGCGCTGCCGGACGCCTCTCGCGCGAGCGCTCGCGCGCGCATTCGCGCGCAGCTCGGCGTCGGTGAGCGAACCGTCGTGTTTGCCAGCTCGGCCAAACTGATCGCCCGGAAGCGCCCGCTCGACCTGATCGATGCGATCGCCGAGTTGCGGCGTCGGGACATCGATGCGCATGCGCTGTTCATTGGCGATGGCGACGCGCGTAGCGAGATCGAGAGTCACGCGGCGCGGAATGGGATGGCCGACGCCATATCCATTGCGGGGTTCGTGAATCAACGCGCACTACCGGACTGGTACGCGGCCGCCGACGCGCTCGTCCTGCCGTCGGATTCCCGCGAAACGTGGGGGCTGGTAGTGAACGAAGCGATGGCCGCCGGGTTGCCGGTCGTCGTCAGTGGCGCGGCCGGTTGCTCCGTCGATCTGGTTCGCACCGGCGAGAACGGGTTCACCTATCCCTGCGGCGACGTGCCAGCGCTCGCCGGCCGATTGGCGGAGATCGTGTCGCTCGGACCCGAAGGGCGCCTGGCGTTCGGGAATCGGTCGCGCGAGATCGTGCAGAGGTTCGGCACTGAGGTTGCGGCGAATGCAACCGCGGCCGCCGTCGACGCGATCTGTGGTGGTCGCACTTCAACACAGGGCGTGCGATGACGTCGACCGCATTGTTGCGATCGCAAGCTGCATCGCTCACGGGTCTTCGCGTGACGGCCGCCGCCGTCGCGCTGGTGCCAGTGGTCGCGCTCGGTGTGTCATCGGACATTCCGCAGGAGTCGCGCGTGCTCGCGTCGATCCTGTGGGTGCTGTGTCTCGTGCCGGCTTGGCATTACCTCCAGCTGCCTGAGCGACGAAGGCCACCGGTGCCGTTTCTGCCGTTCGTGGGTCTCGTCTACCTGTTCTACTATCCGCTTCACGTAGTGCTCGGACAGAGCAGCGTGAACTACCTGTTTCGGCTCGATCCGGCGTTCGACTATGACCGTCCGGTGCAGTACGCCCTGGCCGGGTGGATCGCGTTACTCGTCGGCTACTATGGCGGGGCGTCGTTGCGGCTCAATAGCCCGTTTCGCCATGTGCGTCCCACCGACCTGGCGACGCTCCGGACGTGGGGAAAGCTGCTGGTTTGGGGAGGGCTCCTGTTCGACGCTGCACGTCAGGTCGTTCCAATACCCATGGTGCTCCGCGGGCTCCTGTACTTCACGTCGATGTTCTCGCTGCTCGGGATCGCGTTGCTCACGATTCTGGCAGTGCAGAAACGGCTGACCCGGCGCGAGCGCTTGGCGTTGTACGCGGCGATCGCGCTGACCGCGCTTCTGCGCGCCGGTTCGGGGCTCGTGTCGAACGTCGTGATACTCGCGATCACGGTCTTTCTGGCCGTGTGGGCGGGCGGTGGGCGACTTGGCGTTCGGTGGGTAATGATCGCCGCGTTGAGCGTTGCTGCGATGATTGGAATGCGAAGCGTTGCCATGGAATACCGCGCGCGCTCGTGGTTCGCCGAAACGCAGCTGTCGCTCCCGGGCCGCGCCGCGCTGATGGGCTCACTCCTCATCTCGAAGGTTCAGGCCGAGGGAGTCGTGAGCACGGTCGAGGACGGCTGGGGCATTGTGGCCGGCCGGTCTGCCAATCTCGACCTCCTTGCCGATGTCGTCCGGCAAACCGGGACGACAGTTCCGTTCTGGGGTGGCGAGACATATCTCTCTCTCGTCGGCTTTGCCGTGCCTCGGTTCATCTGGCCGAGCAAGCCGACAAAGACGTTGGGCCAGGACTTCGGGCACCGTTATGGCTACCTCGACTCCTGGGACACGTGGACGTCGATCAATTTGCCGTTTCTCGTGGAGTTCTACGCGAACTTCGGTGAGATCGGCGTTTTGATCGGCATGGTGATCGTCGGGTTGTTGTATCGTCTGCTGGATAACGATCTGAATCGTGCCGGCCAACCGCTGCAGGTCACCATCTGCAGCCTGGTGCTGCTCGTGCCGCTGCTGAACATCGAGTCGGACTTCTCGCTCGTGTTCGGTGGCTTGTTCATGAATGGCGTCGCGCTCTGGGGCCTCCTCGTCGCGCTGTCGCAGCTCCCCAGGCGTCGGCCTCGGCGATCGTGGCTCGCCGCCGGCCCTGGCACGTTAGGCACCGCGCCGCGAGGGCCGTGATGAAGTCCACGCTCCTCCCGCCCACGGTCGCGGCGCCAGATGTCGCCGAGATGCGGATCGCGCCGCGCGGTGCGCTCGCCACGGCAACGCTTGCTCCCAGTGGCGACGGCATCGCGTACGCCGCACGGCTGTTGCACCGCGCCATGTCGGATCTCGGGGGGCGAGAGCCACCGCTCATCGAGCTCGGCGTCACCGGCGCGGAGCCCGTCGCGATGCGCATGCGCGTTCAGTTCTTCGCGAAGCTCGCGCGGTTGCAGACCCTGCGGCAAGTCAACTGGGTGGTCTTCACGCACGTGGGCATCGCTCGAGCACAACTCAAGGTCCCGCGTCAGTTCCGTCGTCCGTACGCGGTGTTTCTCCACGGCATCGAATCGTGGAGCGCCACGCTCGATGCCGAGCGACGCGCTGTTCTGCGTGGCGCGCGCGCACGAATTGCGATTTCGCAGCACACGGCTCGTCGGGTCGCCGCCGCCCACCCCGATCTGCCACCGATCGACACCTGCCTGCTCGCGTTGCTGCCTGACGACGAACACCCCGACCGGATCCCGGCAGACGTTCGCGTGGACTACGGTCCGCATGCCGTCGTGATCGTTGGGCGAATGGCAACGACCGAACGATACAAGGGCCACGATCAATTGATGCTCGCCTGGCAGCGCGTGCTCGCGCAGGTCCCCGACGCGTCGCTCGTGATGGTCGGACGCGGCGACGATGTCGAGCGGATCCGCGCGAAGGCCGCAGCCCTGGGACTCGGGCGTACGGTCCATTTGCCAGGCTACCTGCCTGACGCGGCGCTGCGAGCCGTGTTGCGTCATGCGGCGGTGTTCGCGATGCCAAGTCGGGGCGAAGGATTCGGCCTGGTCTATCTCGAGGCGATGCGCGCGGGCATCCCATGCCTCGGCTCGCGAGATGACGCTGCAGCCGATGTGATCGTGGACGGAGAGACGGGGCTGCTCGTGCCGCGACAGGACACCGACGCAATTGCCGGGGCGATCGCGCGACTGCTCACCGATGAGCCAATGCGCC
>Ga0114129_10010761_pt1 | contig 13039 bp, 9 predicted proteins | sample RhiMetdeltSRZDD1_FD_80071 | JGI IMG/M metagenome (GOLD analysis project Ga0114129, IMG submission 80071) | Populus rhizosphere microbial communities from Tennessee, USA - Rhizosphere MetaG P. deltoides SRZDD1 (version 2) (version 2) | ecosystem: Host-associated > Plants > Roots > Rhizosphere >...
ACCCTTCGCGCATGAACTCCGGGTTGACCGCCACGGTCAGGCCTGGAAGACCCGGGGTGCCGGTGCCTCGGAGAGCCGGAACGAGGACCGATTCGGTGGTGCCGGGCAGCACGGTGCTCCGGAGGACCACGGTGTAGGGCTTCGGCGCCTGCCGGAGCCGCTGGCCGATACCTTCGGCCACACGCCGAATAGCATCGACATCCAGCTGGCCGTTGTCTCGGCTGGGCGTCCCGACGCAGATCAGGGCCAGGTCGGAGCCTGAGACCCCTTCCTCGGTCGAGGTGGTAGCCCGGAGACGGCCGGTGGCGGTCACCTCGGCCAGCAGCTCGCCCAGTCCTGGCTCGACGAGCGGGGAGGTCCCGCGATTGACCATCCCCACCTTGTCCGGGTTGATGTCCACGCCAATCACCTGGTGGCCGGCCCTGGCAAGACAGGCAGCCGTGACGCAACCGACATAGCCGAGACCGAAGATGCTAACGCGCATGCCGTGCCACGACCTCCTCGCAATGACCCTCGAACTGCCTCGTCACCTGCGTCCAGGAATACCGCTCCTCCACCAGCCGGCGTCCCGCCAGGCCCAGGGCGCGGCGGCGGTCCGGATCCTTGAGCAGGGTGACCACGGCCTGGGCGAAGTCTGCCGGGCTATCGGCCTGGAGGAAATGCTGGCCGGGCACGATGGGGAGCCCTTCCGCACCGACTTGAGTGGATACCACCGCCTTGCCCATGGCCAGGGCCTCGAAGATCTTGAGCCGGGTTCCTCCGCCGATGCGCAGCGGCACGACGTAGACCGCGGCCTCGGCCACGTGGGGGCGCACATCTGCCACCGTTCCCGTCACGTGGACCCCAGCGGCCGCGCAGGCTGCCCGCAGTCGTTCCGCCGGGTCTCGTCCCACCACCGTTACTGAGAGGCCGGGGACTTGCCGCCGGAGATCCGGCAGGATGGCGGCAATGAAGTGCATGATCGCGTCCTCGTTGGGGTACCAATCCATGGACCCCGTGAATACGAGGCTAGCCGGGGTTTCTACCGCGCCGTTCGGGTGGAAATACTCGGTATCTACCCCCGTCCCGATGGCCCTGATGTCGGCGCCGGGAGCATTGGCAGCCAGAAGGGCTCGGTCGGCCTCGGAGACGGCCACGGTGAGGCCGGCCCGGGCGCACGCCGTGGCCTCGTAGGATCGCATCTTGCGCCATTCCTGCCCTAGCAGGGCCCGGCGCCCCGGCCGCTTCTCGACCTCGTGGAGCCGCTTCCAGATCATGTACTCGACGTTGTGCTCGAAGAGGACGACGGGCGTGGTCGTGCGCCTCGGCAGGTTCGGCATCGCCACGAGGAAATCCGCCACGCAGAGATCCACCCCTTCCTCGAGCCGCTCGCGGATACGAGCCCGGACCGACGGGATACGCCATCGCCACAGGTCGGCAGGATACGGAGACGCCCAGGATCGGGCCACCGCCAGGGCAAAGCGGGCCGTGCCCTGCTTGGGCAGCGTGTAAGGGACGGCATCGATCCGCTCGCAGGCGGGCAGCCGCGCCTCGAGACCCGTCGATTCGTCAGCCGGGTGCCGGGTGGTGATCAGGGTCACCCGGTGTCGCTGTGACAGCTCGGCGATCATGTGCAGGCTTCGAAGCCGCCCGCCCGTGTTCGGGGGCCAGAGCCCGCCGACCTTCACCCAGAGAATCCGAAGAGGTCTCATGCTAACCCGACGGTGGCGGGGTCTTCGCCGTCGAGAAAGATGCGCTGCCAGATCTCCAGGTTCAGAAGGAGCCAGAGCCGGTCGGCGTGGTTCGTGATGCCGGCCTCGTGCTCGCCGACGAGGCGCTCGAGGGGCTCACGTGCGAACATCCCACGCGCAACGGCGCGCGGTCCGAGGATGGTGTGTCGGATGAGCGGCGCGAAGCGCTCACGGGCCCAACGGCCGAAGGGCACCGGGAAGCCAAGCTTGCGACGCCGAAGGATCTCCCGGGGAACCCGATCGCGGAGTGCCTCGCGCAGGATGGCCTTCGTGGTCAGCCCCCGGATCTTGAACTGGACCGGTGTCCGGACCACATGCTCCACCAGCTCGTGATCCAGGAAGGGCACCCGGCTCTCGATGGAGGCGGCCATACTCATCTGGTCCTGCTTCATCAGGAGCTCGATCAGGTAGGTCTGGAGATCGGCATGGCTCATCCGCTCGAGAGTCGAGCCCGGTGCCTCATCGAAGCACCGGAGCTGCTCGCGGTACGGGTCCGTTGCCTCCACGAGCTGACGGTCGGCCAGGAGGGAGCGCCGCCAGGTGTCGGAAAAAACCGAAAAGTTCTCGTAGCACACCGCCCGGACTCCGGCATCGAGCGCCAGAAAACTCCGGCTTGCGTAGCGGCGGAGGGGACGCGGCAACGAAGAGACCGCGTGCCGGACCCCGCGGCGGAGAGCCGGTGGCGTCCACGCCCGGTAGCGACGCCCGAGCTGCTCGTTCCAGGCGGTCAGCCGGTACCAGTTGTACCCGAGGAACAGCTCGTCCGCTCCCTCGCCCGTCAGCACCACCTTCACGTGAGGGCGGGCGAGCTGGGACACGAAGTTGAGCGCGATACTGGAGGGAAACGCGATCGGCTCGTCCTCGTGCCAGATGAGCCGGGGGAGCGACCCGAAGAAGTCGTCCGGCGAGAGCACGACCTCATGGTGCTGCGCTCCGACCGCGCGTGCCGCAAGGTCGGCGAAGGGGAGCTCGTTGCTGGCGGCGTCGTCGAAGCCCACCGAAAACGTCCGGATACGGTCGCTCACCATGGGCGCCATGAGGCCGGCCAACCCACTGGAGTCGAGGCCCCCGGACAGGAAGAGGCCGAGGGGCACATCGCTCATCAGGTGACTGCGGACGGTCGCCTCCAGACGGGCTCGAAGCTCGTCGGCGCGCTGCTCGAACCGCGCGGGCGACTCGTCCGTGCCCGTAGGCAGAGACCAGTAGCGCCGACGCTGGGGCCCGCTCGCGAGCGACCAGGTGAGGACGTGACCGGGCGCGAGCTTGCGGATGCCGCGGAAGAACGTCTCGTCTCCGGCCAGGTAGCGCGTCGCGAGAAACTCCGGGAGCGCCGCGTAGTTCAGAGCCGGGCGCCCGGCCGTGACCGCGAGGATCGCCTTGATCTCGGACGCGAACAGCAGCTCCCGGTCGGTCACGCTGTAGTACAGGGGCTTGATGCCGAGCCGGTCCCGCGCCAGGAGCAGGCGCTGCCTCGGCCGGTCCCAGAGGGCGAAGGCGAACATCCCTTGAAGCGACTCGACGCACCGATCCGCCTCTTCCTCATAGAGGTGCAGGATGGTCTCGGTATCGCTACGGGTCTGATAGCGATGTCCCTTCGCCTCGAGACCGGGTCGCAAAGCGACGTGGTTGTAGATCTCACCGTTGTAGGTGATCCATACCCGGTCGTTCTCGCTCGACATGGGTTGTTGCCCGCCTGCTACATCCACGATGGCGAGGCGGCGGTGGGCGAGACCGACCGGCCCTTCGATCCAGAGCCCCTCGCCATCCGGTCCACGATGGCGGAGCACGTCACGCATGCGCTTGAGGCGAGCCTCCTCCACCACCTCACGCGGGTTGAACCGGACAATCCCTGCGATGCCACACATGGGTTCAGCTCACATTCCGCCGTCGAAGGGAGCAGCGCACGGAACCGGTCACGAATTCTCGAGTCAGCGGATTGGCCAGGGCACGTAATCTCCGGATGGGCACCGCTTCGAAGGTCTCGAACCGGAGCGGGCTCCTGGCCACGAGCCGTCGAAATCTACGGATCGTCATCTGGTTGAGGCCACCCTCGACCTCGGAGAATCGGGTCGCGCCGTCCTGCTTGAAGCGAGATCTCCAGTGGATGAGCGCCTTCTCGGTGAAGATCAGATGGGCCCACGGGAACACCGAGAAGAGATGGCCCCCGAGCGGGTGGAGCCAGGTGGGGCCGAACGTCAGAAGCACACGGCCACTGGGCCTGATCATCCGGCTCATGGTCCGGAGCACATCCTCCGGGTCGCTGAAGTGCTCGAACCCATCGAGCGAAACGACGAAGTCTACCGGCTCGTCCGTCCGGGTGACGAACTCGCAGCGTTCCGCCACGCCGGCGTCTCGTGCCGCTCGACGGGCGGCCTGGAGCGAGTGCTCGAGAATGTCGATGCCGATCACCCGGACGGCGCCCCGACGGGCCATCTCGATCGCCTCTTCACCGACGCCGCAGCCGAAGTCGGCGACGACGGCCCCGGCGATCTGGCGCCAGATGCTTTCACCGAACAGGACCTCGAGCTTGCTCCGGCCTCGGTACGCGCTGCCGTCGCAGTATCCCTTTCTGGCAGCACGTTCGCCCAGACGCCGGAGAAGGTAGTCCGCCAGCGGCCCGCCGATCAGCCCGGTTCGGCTCATGGCCGGAATGGATGCTCCGTGAACGTGTCCGTCCAGATACGCTCGAGGCCGTCGTGGCCGTCGTCAAGGACAAGTCCGCGAATCCAGCCGCCCTCGGTAACCGGTGAGACGGAGGGAGGTGACGCGAGCAGCGTATCGGTAGGAAGCAGCAGGGTCACGATACGTACGGGCAGCTGGGCAGTGACCGAGTAGACGAGCATGGGCGCGGGCTGGTGATCGCCATAGTCGGCGGCCACCCAGCCCTGCCTCGGGTCGGTCTCGCCCTCGAGGATCGACAACTTCAACGCAGTGGTGGAGAACGCATGAATGAGCAGGCCCTCCTGCGTCCCGCGTCCGGCTCGGACCCAGCTACTGGGGTCCAGGGTGACCGACATCGGCGCAAACTGGAAGCGCAGACGCACGCGATGTTCGGCGGCACCCGCCAGGTCGTCAACGATGACGCAGTACCGTGGCTTGGCCAGGAGCACCGTCCGCCGATGAACCACCGGATCCGGGAGCCGACCGTACGCGTGGTGCTCCGCGGTCGCGGCGTCGAGCGCTGGAGTCGAAGTCCAGCGGATGATCTGGGCCGCCGGACGGTCTACCCAGCCGAACGGCCCATGAGGCACGGCCTGACCAACTCCGTCGATCTCTATCGTGCTGTGAGCCGCGCTGCCTCGATAGTAGGCGCGCCATCCTTGATCCGCCGTGTACCGGAAGGTCCCGGGATCGACGATGTACGGACGCCCGCGGAACGACGCCTCGACGCTGAGGAGATCGGCATGCCCATGTCCTCCACTGAAGCTGCAACCCAGTGGACCGCCGTCGAGGATGACCTGGTCGGCTTCACGGTCCCAGCCGGTGCGCATCACGGCATACCCGCCGTGGGGGAGCAGGCGTGAAGGCCTCTGGGGCGGGAGGCTGGACTCGAGGCGGTCGAAGACCTGCGCGCCTTCGCCGCCGAGCAGCCAGAGAATCTCGGGCATCAGGCGCCCGGCCGCCCAGGCGTAGTCGCCTCGTTTCAGGACGGCGGCCGCAATCGCGAAGATTCCGCTCGCATCCCCGGCCGGTCTCGGCTCGAGTGGCAGGAGCCGGCCACCATCGGCGTCACCGATCTGGGGCAAGGAGCCGTCCGGGCGGCGGAGGGCGAGGAGAGCGTCGAGCAGGCCCTCCACGCGCCGGACCACGGCGTCGGGAACCGGAATGCGATTCCGCGAGGCGAGCATTGCGAAGTGGAGGTAGATCTCGGCCGTGTAGCTCTGGTAGCACGTCGACTGCTCCATGTACACGCCGTCGGGAAGGATCTGGCGATCGGCTTCCCGGATCAGGATGTCGACCGCTTGATGCCGCCAGCGCGAGGCGCCGGGCAGGAGCGGGAACAGGGTGCCCGCGTAGAAGAGCCCGAGCGCTTCACCGGTGAGATGCGTGTTGGGCGAGAAGTAGCGGGACAGGTAACGCTCGATCCGCGAGGCATGGGCCGCGATACCATCGACGAGGTCCGCTCGAAGCTGCGGCGTGAGCGCTGCCGACCCCCGGAAGAGCGATAGCGACCAGCACCACGAGATCAGTCGAAAACCTGCCTCGAGGCTGCTGGTCCAGTTGATGCCCATGCCCGGCGGGTTGGCCCGCCGCCAGTCCCGGATGGTGTCGGCGAATGCATCCGCGTAGCGCTCGTCGCTCGTGAGGCGGTAGGCCTGGCCCAGGCGGACCAGCCATTGGTGGCGGCTGAGCTCCCACACGACCTTGCTGTCCCCGACCGTTGCCCCATCGAGGGGATCGAGCAGGGTCCAGTGGAGCAGGGGGGCGCGGCGCGGCGCCACGGGATCGAGATGCCAGTCGATCGGATCGCCGAAGGACAGCTGACGATAGCCGAGCAGATCGAATCGCTTCTGAAGCGTGCGGTCCGCCGCCGCGACAATTCGCGGGGCGCTGTCCCGGCACCGCTCGTACAGGATCGCGGCGACGCGCGGATCGCTGGCCCCGGGGAAGAAACGGTCGGGCATCTCCTCCACGCACTGCTCGACCAGGCCGGGACGGATGGCGTCGCCTGAAGAACCCCGACGAGGCTCGGCTCGGCGATCGAGCCACTTCGAGACCTCATGCCGGACGCGGCAGGAGACCTCGGCGAGACTCATGCGGACGGCGCGCCGGAGCTTCATCTGGCCCTCACCTCCACGCCGTCCGGGCTCGCCAGCTCGGAGTAGAGCTGCCAGAGGCTCCGGGCCGGCCCGTCCTGGGACGCCAGGAGCGATGAGGGCGCGCCGCGAGGCGCGGCCAGCACTTGCCCGAGCTTCACGACAAGATCAGACACATCGCCATTGCGGAAGAGCGTCACTCCGTCTGGGCGGAAGGCGGTATCGCTGGCGACCACCGGAACGCCGAAAGCCAGGGCCTCCCGCACCGTGATCGCGTCCCCGTCAACGAAGGTGGACCGGACGACCACGTCGGCCGCGCGGAGGAATGCCAGGCACCGGTCGTGTGACACCTCGCCCAGGCAGACCGCACGACGGGTGAGCCCCAGCTCGTCTATGAGCGGGCGCGTTCTCGAACCCACTTGCCAACCCATCAGGACAACGCCAAGGCTCGGGAGGAGCGCTCCGAGCTGCTGAACCGCCCGGAGAACGATTGCGAGCCCCCGCTCCGGGTCCTCCTCACCGCCGGCTACCGCGACCAGGAATGGGTGAAAGTCCTGGATGAGCCTCCGGTCCGAAGGAGCCAGCTCCGCTGCCTCGAGGACACCGAGGAAGGCGGGAATGATGGCAGTGCGGCCGTCGGTGATCCCCAGGTGCTGAACCGCACGCGAGATCTCGGTGTTGACGCAGACGATTCGCGCAAAGGGTCCGAGGACCCACCTGGCGAGCTCCCGTCTGACCCTTCCAAACCCGGCGATGTATCCGGGGAGGAGCCCCGAATGAAGTGTGAGGACAGCGGGCGCTCCCCGGAGCCGGGCGCCGAGACTCGCCACCAGGATCATCAACCAGCTTTTCCGGCTATGCCCGTTGGTGTGCAGATGCAGGATCGAGGTCCGGTCGGCCAGGGTGAACAGCTTCCACAGGAGGGCCGCCCGTCGCGTGGCACTGTGGTACTCGGGACTGGGGCGCGCGTGCCGGTTGAGGTTCAGAATTTCGACTGGTAGGCCGTGCCCGCGAAGGAGCTGCGCGAGCTGCTTGACGTGAACGGGCTCGCCCGCGAACGGTGGCGGATAGAAGCCGGCGAGGACCGCGCGATTGACCTTCATGGCTGCTGCATGGCCTCCCGCGGGGTGGGAGCGTCCTGAACCGCGCCGAGCGCCCGACAATAGAACCTGTCCATTCGCTCGTGCATCCGGTCCATGCCGAACTCGGCGAGGGCCCGCGCGCGGCCGTGGGCGCCCATCTCGGTGGCCATGGCGGGTGCCTCGATCAGCCTGAGGATGGCCTCGGCGAGGGCCGAGGCGTCGGCCGGCGGCACGAGCAGGCCGGTCCGGTGGTCGTCGACGAGACCCGGCGTACCTCCGACCCGCGTCCCGACGACCGGGAGGCCCGTCGCCATGGCTTCGAGGACCACGTTCGAGCTCGCCTCACTCAGCGAGGCCAGGACGAAGATCTGACACTGCTTCAGGGCCTGCGCCGGCTCTCGGGTGGCCCCTCGCATCTCGACGCTGCCGGTCAATCCGAGCGTCCGGATCCGCGCTTCGAGGTCTGTTCGGAGTGGGCCGTCGCCCCAGATGACGAACCGCACCCGGGGGACCCTTCGCGTGACGATGGCCGCGGCCTCGACGAGCTGTACGAGCCCTTTCTCGGCACGCAGATTCGCCAGCGTCGCAACCGTCGTCACTTCGCCGTTGTTCGGCGGCGCCGCCGCGGGCTCGAACCGTGTGAGATCCACGCCGTTGGGAACTACGCCGAGCCGCTTCTGTCGCGCGACACGCGTGTGGGCCAGGCGCACGGCGATCGCCTCGGAGTTCACGAGGATGTGCGTGGCGAGTCCGAGGGCCACGGAGTGAATGGCCTGCTGGCCCCGGCTCCGCAGGTCGCCCATGTCCCGCTGGCTGGCAATCACCGCGGGTGTCCGAGCGAGTCTCGCCGCCGGCACGCCGAGGATGTTGCTGTAGAAATCGAAACAGTGGACGAGCCGCACGGCGTGGCGTCGCAGATAGGCGGCCAAGCGCAGGATGGCCACCGCGAGCCCGGGCGACTTGAACGACGAAGGCCCGAAGCTCCAGGGTTGAAGGCCCGCGCCCTCCAGGCGGGCGCGCAGCGGACCCTCGGCCCGCACACAGGCGACATGAAGGTCCCAGCGTGAGCGATCGAGTCCACAGGCCACCTCCACGAACTGGCCCTCGGTACCGCCGACATTCAGGGTGTCACCCAGGAGGAGCACGGGAGTCCGCGGCCCGCTCATGCGGTCGGGCCGGCAAGGCGTCGAACGGCCCGGTTGAGGACGACGAGCGCCCAGAGGCGATCACAGTAGTCCCGGCGGCGTGTCTCCGCGAAGCGATCGAGGAGACGGCTGACTTCGACACGCTGAATGCCGGCGCCGGCCAGCCACGACGTGTCGGCCAGCTCATCGCGGAAGAACCCCGGGACCGAACCCGAGAACCAGGATTCCAGGGGAACGGCGAAGCCTTGCTTCGGTCGAGTGAGGACGTCGGCGGGAACGCGGCCCGCGAGCGCGCGCTTGAGCAGGTACTTGGTCTTGCCATCGCGGAACCTGAGGTCCGGCGGTAGCGAGCAGGCGAACTCGACGAGTGGGTGATCGAGGAGCGGAACGCGGGCCTCGAGGGAATTGGCCATGCTCATCCGGTCCACCTTGGTCAGGATGTCCCCGGGCAAGTAGGTCTTCAGGTCCAGATCCTGGAGCCGCGACAGGGGGTCGAGATCGGGGTCGGCCAGGCACGCGATGTCCACCCGAGACGCGTCGCCGTCGGCCATCACCTCGCGCAGCGCCTGCCGAGGGAAGAGAGAGATCGCGTGGATGTACCGCTGCAGTCTCGGCAGCGACAAGTTGCGGAGCGTATTCTTGCCACCACCAACGGGCAAGATCGAGCTGAGCGCCCGCAGAGGGGCACCGAGGCCAAGGTCGCCGAACAGGCCGAGGTGGCGTCGTCGATGATCGACGACATAGCGATCATACCCGGCGAACAGCTCATCCCCGCCGTCGCCGGAGAGCACGACCTTCACATGCTGCCTCGCCAGTCGCGAGACCAGGTAGGTTGGAATGGCCGAAGAGTCGGCGAATGGCTCGTCGAAGCTCGACAGCAGCTCCTCGAGGACCTTCAGATCGTTGGGCTCGACGAGGAGCTCGTGGTGCTCGGTGCTGTAGGCCTCCGCGACCTGCCTCGCGTGCGGCAGCTCGTTGTAGCGGTCTTCCAGGAACCCCACGGAGAAAGTCTTGATGGGCCGGCCGGAGATCCGGGCCATGATCGATAAAACCGCACTGGAATCCACTCCGCCGCTCAGAAAGGCGCCCACCGGCACGTCGCTGACCATGTGGAAGCGGACCGCTTCCTCGAGCTTCCTCCACAGATCCTCTGCAGCCTGCGTCTCACTCTCAGGCACCGACGCCGGCTCGAAGTGAGTGGTCGCCTGCCAGTACCGCCGAGGCGCAGCCGGGCGACCGGAACGAACGGTGAGGGTGTGCCCAGGCGGGACCTTTCCAACCCCATCCAGGATGCTGAGAGGGTCCGGCACGTAGCCGTACTCCAGGTACGCGGCCAGACCTCGGCGGTTGAGCCGCGGGCTCAGCCACGGGCTCTGGACGAGCGCCTTCAGCTCCGAGCCGAACAGGAAGCCATCCGGCGTGGCCGCGTAGTACAGAGGCTTGATCCCGAGGCGGTCTCGCGCGAGGAGCAGCGCCCGTCGGGGCTGGTCCCAGATGGCAAGCGCGAACATCCCGCGCAGAGGCTCCACGCAGCGCTCGCCATACTCCTCGTAAAGATGAACCAGCACCTCGGTATCGGAGGACGTCCCGAAGCGATGGCCCCGGGCGACCAGATCGGCGGTGATCTCCCGGTAGTTGTAGATCTCGCCGTTGAAGACGACCCAGACGGTGCCGTCCTCGTTGGCGATTGGCTGGTCACCGCCCGCGAGGTCGATGATGCTGAGTCGCCGCATGCCCATGGCGAAGGGGCCGGCCAGATGGCGGCCCGCGCCGTCCGGCCCACGGTGAGCCAGGACGTGGTCCATCCGGTCCAGGAGGTCGGCCTGAATCGGCCGCTGACCGTCAGTGCTGAACGCGCCGTAGATACCACACACGAGGCGTGACCTCTCTCTGGGCGGCGGGCAGCCGCTCGGTGCGCGCCAGGAGCTGCTGGAGGCACACCGCGAACGCGGCTGGATAGTACAGATACCAGTGGAACGCGACCGAAGCGAAGAAGCTCCCCACGGCGTATGCGACAAGCGAGGTTTCAATGGCAACCGCCGTCAGCCATACCTCACGGTAACCACGAACCCGCCGATAGCGCTTGGCAATGCGGGCCGTGATCCGGATGACACTGACCAGGAACAGAACGTAGAAGATCATGGCCGGAAGTCCGATCTCGTTGAACACCTGCAGGTACGAATTGTGACCGACCAGTTCCTTGATCGAGACGATGTGGAAGTTCTCGAGGCCGACCCCGAACAGCCAGCGAATCGGATTCGCTCCCGCCACCTCGAGGCTCCGCTTCATGAGCTCCCATCGGGCCGAGGCGCTCTCGGCGGCCGAGACGTTGCCGCCCGACGCGTCGAACATCGTGAGGACCCGGCCAGGAGTGGCCGCCAGGAGCGCGACCGCCGCCAGTGCCCCGACCGCCCACGCCGCCGGGTAGCGTCGGCCAAGCTGAACAAGGAAGAAGGCACTGGCGATGACTATCGTCAGGAAACCGGCGCGTGACTGCGTGATCGCCACGGTCATCGCCAGCATCGCGGCGCAGCCACAATACAGGAGCTTCGAGGATGGGCGGGGCCGGCCAAGCCCCAGGCCGACCGCGATCGGAAGGAGCAAATTCATGGCCAGGGCCAGATCGTTGGGGTTTCCGAAGATACCTCCGAGAGCGCCGGCCGCCCGGAAGTCTTCGACCAGATTCTTGCCCTGTGCATACCCGGAGAGAGTGAGCAGGCCGACGACGGCCGCGCACACCACGGTGACCTCCATCAACAAGCGCAGGCGACGGAAGGAGGTCACCACATTGATCGTGAGCAAGAAGACGAGCAGGGTTTTCAGGAAGAGGTCGATGAAGCTGCCAAAGCTGGAGGCCGGATCGAGGCCGATGGGAATTGACAGGATGGTAAGACCGGCCACCGCCAGGAGGTACTTGAACGGCCTGGGCATGACCGAGATCGAGCCCCCCTGGCCGAGTCGTTCGACAAAGAAGATCACCAGGGTAGCAAGAGTGATGATTCTCACGATCGGGAAGGTGCCGATCGGCAGCAGCTCGTTCGGGCGGAGATAGAGAAGGATGGTGAAGAGTAGCAGCCCCCGGTAGGCGAGCGTGTGAGCCTGCGGCGCGGAGAGTCGACGCGCTGACCCGCGAGCTGGTTGGCTCACGGGCTCGAGACCTTCAGACCGCGAACACAGATGGGCTCATCCGCCACATGGAGGTCGCTGAAACCGGTCTCCCGGAACCACCGGAGCACCTCGGGGTAGCGATGCTTCCACTGATAGCGCGGGGTGTACCAGTCGAAGGTGTCGAGCCACCGCCAGCGCCAGTCTGGGTGCGTATTGGTCGGGATCAGAGCCTGCGACACGCGCCCGATGATCGGCACCCGATGCAGGAAGTAGAGCGGGATCGCCATCGCCGAACCATAGTAAACGAGCGGGCGCGGTAGGCGCGTGGTGATGGCCCGGAAGGCGTCGGAGAAGTAGCGCGCGAGGCCTCCGGCCAGGTAGATGTACACCGCGAGCTGCCCACCCTTCTTGACCATGGCCGCCACGCGCCGGAAAGCTCCCGCCGTATCCGGGGTGTGGTGGAGTACACCGATGGAGTAGGCCACGTCAAAGGTCTCGTCCCGGAACGGGAGCGCGAAGATATCGGCCTGCACCAGGTGCGCCGCGTGTTGCCCGCGGAGGTTCTCGGCGGCCGCGTCGATCGCCCGCGTGAGATCGACCCCGACGACCTCGGCACCCCACCGGGCCACCACCTCCGCGTAACGCCCAGCTCCAACGCCGGCGTCCAAGACCAATCGGCCTCTGACATCCTCGGGCTTCAGTCCGGTCTTGAGTCCGAAGCCGACCTCCGACTCACGCGTCCCGTTCGCCGAGTCGAGCTGAACCGTCCGGAACCGGTGCCACTCGTCGCCGAAGCTCTCGGCGTAGCCGTCGCGCCCCACGAACCTCGGGATCCCGGCCACTATCGGGTAGTTGACCCGACAGGGAGCGCAGCCGAGCGCACCGGTGACGGTATCCACGCCGTCCACGTGGTCGGCGCGCAGGCCGAGGCCCCCTTTGCAGGCCGGGCAGACAAGCAGATCCAGAAGGCGCCGCTTCATGACAGATCCCGTCGGCGCCGCCGCGCGGCGATCAGTTCACGCGCCGCCATCCAGCCTCATTATGGCGGAAAAGGAAGTGAACGAAGCCCACCAGAAAGGCCAGATGCATCGCGACCAGATAGTAGCCCAACAGCATGTAGCGGACACGCTGAACGCGCGCGCGCAGCACGTAGCCGAGAGCGCCCCACGCATAGAAGAGGACCTGGCCCAGGAACAGTGCCCGGTAGAAGGGCTGCT
>Ga0114129_10010762_pt1 | contig 13037 bp, 11 predicted proteins | sample RhiMetdeltSRZDD1_FD_80071 | JGI IMG/M metagenome (GOLD analysis project Ga0114129, IMG submission 80071) | Populus rhizosphere microbial communities from Tennessee, USA - Rhizosphere MetaG P. deltoides SRZDD1 (version 2) (version 2) | ecosystem: Host-associated > Plants > Roots > Rhizosphere >...
AGAGGACCGCGATGTCGTGGAGCGTGAGGGGCTTCGAGTCGTCGTCCGCCTTGCGCGTCAGCACCGAACGCCCGTCGGTCAGCTCCTCGACCCGGCGAGCGATCCACTCGGCCTCCTCTTCCTCGTTGTAGGCCTCGAAGCGCTCGATCGTTCGGCCGCGGTCGTTCTCGGTCCAGAGCTTCTTGTCGGTTCGGGCTTCATTCTTCGAAACGACGGCATGCGCGGCATCGAGGATCAGGCCGGTCGAGCGGTAGTTCTGCTCGAGCTTGACGACCGTCGCGTCCGGCCAGTCCCGTTCGAAGTCGAGGATGTTCCGGATGTCCGCGCCCCGCCAGCCGTAGATCGACTGGTCGTCGTCGCCGACGACCGCCAGGTTGTGGTGGCCCGACGCGAGCGCCTTCACCCACAGGTACTGCGGCCGGTTCGTGTCCTGGTATTCGTCGACGTGGAGGTAGCGCCAACGGGCCTGGTAGCGCTCGAGGACCTTCGGCGCTTCCTTGAACAGCCGGACGGCGTCGAGGAGAAGGTCGTCGAAGTCGAGCGCGTTCGCCTTCACGAGCGCCTCGCCATACAGGCGAGCGAGCCGTGCGGTCTCGACGAGGCGGCCCGTCGCCAGACGCATCGGTGGCAGGGCGGTCGCATCGAGCATCTCGTTCTTCGCCCGGCTGATCGCGCCGAGGATCGCGGCGGGCCGGGTCTCGCCCTTCGCCTCGAGGCCCTCCTCCCGGAGGATCTGCTTCATCAGCTGGGTCTGGTCGTCCGTGTCGTAGATGACGAACCGGCGGTCAAGCCCGATCGCCTCGCCGTCCCGCCGCAGGACCCGAGCGCAGAGCGAGTGGAACGTCCCGGCCTCGACCTCGCGACCGTTGTCGCCGGCCAGGCGGATGATCCGTTCGCGGAGCTCGGCCGCGGCCCGGTTCGTAAAGGTGACCGCGAGGATCCGGTACGGCGCGACGCGCTTGACGCCGATCAGGTACGCGATCCGATGCGCCAGGACGCGGGTCTTGCCGGAGCCGGCGCCGGCGAGGATGAGCACCGGGCCGTCGGTGGTCGTGACGGCGCGCTGCTGCTCCGGGTTGAGCGCTGTGAGGATCTCTGCCTCGCGCCGCTTCGCGTGCTCCGCGCGGACCTCGTCGAGGTGCGCACGTGTGGCAGCGTCGGTGGATCCCTCGGTGTCGACCGGTCCGCCGTCAACCTCGCGGAGCCACTCGGGCTCGTCGGGGACGCCGGCAGATGCGTCCGCCGGCTCACCTTCGAACGCGGTCCCGACGGACTCCGGAACGGCCTCGGCAACCTCGATTCGAGCGCGGCTGCGCCGCTTGCCGGGGGTCGTGGGGCTCACCCCACCATTCTAGGTCCCGGTGCTTGCCCCAGCCTTCGCTGAGCGGCCGTGGCGGGCCGGCGTGGGATCAGAACGGGAGCTCGCCGCCCTCGGTGACTTGATCGTCCGGCGGGGCCTCGATCGTGACGGCCTTGTCCCAATCCGTGAACGTCAGGACGACCGTCAGATTGCCCGTCGCGCCCATGGCGACGGTCGCCGTGACCTTGTGAAGCTTGAGCGAGTCCTTCTCGACGAGGATCGTGAGGTTCACGCCTGTCCCCGGATCGGTCGATGCCGACGGGTCCGGGCTCGACAGCGAGGCCAGCTCGGCGGCAGTCAGCTCAATCGTGACCGAGTAGCACTTCTCGCCGTTGCAGTCGACATCATCGCCCTTCGTGGGCGAAATCTCGGGCTTCTCGAGGAACGTCTTGATCTCGGCGATCGTCGCGTCCGGGTTTGACGGATCGACCGGCAAGCTGTCCGTCGTGTCGCTCTTCTGATACTTCTCGCCGGTGAGCGACGTCTTGACGTACGACGCGTTGTCGATCGCGATGACCTCGCCGGACAGGCCGAGGAGCGCCGGCACCGCGAACGTCAACTTTGCCTTCGTGTGCTCGATGTCGACGTCGCCAGTGAGGGTCGTGCCGGTGAGCTCCATCGCGCCGCCGCCCTGACCGGTCAGGTCCATCGTGAACGTGCCGTCCAGCGTGGCGGCGAGATGGACCGTCTTGGCATCCTGGAACGCGTCGATCGCCTTCGTCAGGATCTCGGTGGGATCAGACAGTGCAGGAGCGCTGTTGCACGCGCCGAGCGCGAGTGCGGCGACAATCGTGAGCGTCCCAAGGCGGAGCGCGCGGGCAGCGAACATTCGAACCTCCGGCGGTCAGGCGGCTGGCCTGTTGCGCTCAGCCTCGCCGCCACCGGTCCGGGTGTCAACCGGCCGAACGTCCCGCACGAATCACGAAGCCCGGGCCGTCACCGACCCGGGCTTTGAGGAGTTGTCGCTAGATCGCGTCCGGCGGTCCGAGGCAAGGCGGCGCCGGAGGGCCGGAAGCGAGCGCACTTCAACGTGCGTGAGCGACGGCCCGAGGAGACAACGCCGCCTCGGGCCGTTGGCGCGATCTAGAAGTCCATGTCTCCGCCGCCGTGGCCATGGCCGCCGGCGCTATTGCCCTTGTCCTTCTCGGGGATGTCCGTGATGAGCGTCTCCGTCGTCAGGACCATCGCCGCGATGGAGGCCGCGTTCTGGAGCGCGGAGCGCGTGACCTTGGCCGCGTCGACGATGCCCTTCTTGAACATGTCGCCGTACTCGCCCTTGAGGGCGTCGAAGCCCTCGCCGGCCTTGAGGCTCCGGACCTTCGCGACCACGACTTCGCCGGACTGTCCGGCGTTGTCGGCGATCTGCTTGGCCGGCGCCTCGAGCGACTTGCGCACGATGTCGACGCCGACGGCCTCGTCACCGGTGAGCTTGAGCTTGTCGAGCGCCGGGATCGCCTGCAGGAGCGTAGTGCCGCCGCCGGCGACGAGGCCCTCCTCGACCGCCGCCCGGGTGGTCGAAAGAGCGTCCTCGATGCGGTGCTTCTTCTCCTTGAGCTCGACCTCGGTGGCCGCGCCGACCTTGATGACGGCAACGCCGCCGGAGAGCTTCGCCAGGCGCTCCTGGAGCTTCTCCTTGTCGTAGTCGGACGTGGTGTCCTCGATCTGAGCCTTGATCTGGCCCATCCGACCCTTGATCTGGTCCGGGGAGCCCTCGCCATCGACGAGCGTCGTGTCGTCCTTCGTGGCGACGACGCGGCGAGCCTTGCCGAAGTCCGCCGCAGTGACGGAATCGAGCTTCCGGCCGATCTCTTCCGAGATCACCGTGCCACCGGTCAGGATCGCGATGTCGCGGAGCATCTCCTTGCGGCGGTCGCCGAAGCCCGGCGCCTTGACCGCGAGCACCGAGATCGTGCCCTTGAGCTTGTTCACGACGAGCGTCGCGAGGGCCTCACCGTCGACGTCCTCGGCGATGATCAGCATGGGCTTGCCCTGCTGGACGCCCTTCTCGAGAGCCGGGAGCATGTCCTGGACGCTCGAGATCTTCTTGTCCGTGATCAGGATGAGGACGTTCTCGAGAACGGCCTCCATCCGGTCAGGGTTGGTCACGAAGTACGCCGAGATGTAGCCCCGGTCGAACTGCATGCCCTCGGTGTATTCCTTCTCGAGACCGAGGGACTGGCCCTCCTCGACGGTGATGACGCCGTCCTTGCCGACCTTGTCCATCACTTCGGCGATCGTCTCGCCGACCTCCGGATCCGCGGCCGAGATGGCGGCAACCGCGGCAATCTGCTCGCGGTTGTCGACCGGTCGGGCGACGCGCTTGATCTCGTCGACGATCGCGTCGACCGCCTTCTCGATGCCAAGCTTGATCTGCATCGGGTTGGCGCCGGCGCTCACGTTGCGGAGGCCGTCCGTGACCATCGCGTGAGCGAGGACGACCGCGGTGGTCGTGCCGTCGCCGGCGACGTCGTCGGTCTTGGTCGCGACTTCCTTGACGAGCTGGGCGCCCATGTTCTCGAACGGGTCATCGAGCTCGATGTCACGCGCGATGGTGACGCCGTCGTTCGTGATGGTGGGGGCGCCGAACTTCTTGTCGAGGACGACATTGCGGCCCTTCGGGCCGATCGTGACGCGAACCGCGTCGGAGAGTCGATCGATGCCGCGCTTCAGCGAACGCCGCGCGGTCTCATCGAACATCAACTGCTTAGCCAATTTCGGAGTTCCTCCTCAGGTCTGTCGTCTGGTGGTCGAGTTCGAAGGTCGGTCAGCTCTGGACGATCGCGAGGATGTCCTTCTGACTGACGATGAGGAGCTCGTCGCCGTCGATCTTGAACTCGGTGCCGGCGTACTTCGCGTACAGGACCTTGTCGCCCTTCTTGACGTCCATCGGCTCGCGCTTGCCGTCGTCGAGCATGCGGCCGGGGCCGACCGCGATGACCTTGCCCTCCTGGGGCTTCTCCTTCGCGGTATCCGGCAGGACGATGCCGGACTTCGTCATTTCCTCGCGTGCGAGCGGCGAGACGACGACGCGATCGCCGAGCGGGCGAAGCGTGGACGCAGTTGCAGTGGCGGTGGCCAACGTGCTTCCTCCTTGTGGCGGCCCATAGGCCGGTCGCCGAGGCCTGATCTGGTGCCGGTTCCAACGCCCTGGCCGAAGTCGTGGCCGAGGCGGACCCGGATCACGCGGTCGGGATTAGCACTCTCGTCATGAGAGTGCCAGCGGAGTGTAGGAGAGGCTCGGAGCGGCTGTCAACCTGCGCGCGGATCGGGCGTGAGCGCCAGGCTCAGTGGCCGAACGACACCGCGAACGTGTTCGGGGCCGGGTTCGGCAGCAGCGTGACGCAGCCAAGGCCGTCGTAGCCGCCGATCCACGTGAAGTGACCCTCGAAGGCGTCGACGTTCACGAGGCTCCGGAGAGCGGCCAGGTTCGGGTCGAAGCGGAAGGCGCCCTCGTAGGCGCTCGTGCCATCGTCGTTGGAGAGGAGCATGCCTTCGAGGCGGATCTCGACGTGGTGGGCGCCCGGAACGTCGACCGCCTCGCCGCTGCCGCTCTGACTGAACGGTGGCTCGATCGCGCTGAACTTCCCGGTGGGATTGGTCGGGGCGCTCGAGCGTTCGCCGAGGACGAAGGTGACGATGTCCGCGGTCGGTGTCGACTCGATCGTGATGTCGACGAGGCGGTCGCTCGCCAGCGGACCCGACGTTTCGACGACGGGGCAGGCCGCGGCGACCGAGGGCTCGGCGCTCGGGCTTGCCGACGGGGGCGCACTCGAAGGCGCCGGTGTGCAGGCTGCGAGGAGGACGAAGGTCAGGGCGAGAACGCGGGAGCGTGTTGAAGTCATCACGAGACCCTAGACGGGCGACTCGGCCCGTTCGTTGCGCCTGAACGTCCGATCGTAGGCGGCGACCAGCTCATCGCCGAACGTGCCTTCGTCCGCGCCCCGCGCCTGCGCGACCCAGGACGCCGTGATCCGAACCCATTCGGGGCTGTTGCGGCCGCGCGGACCGCCGGGCGGCGAGAGGAACGGCGAGTCGGTCTCGATGAGGAGGCGGTTTGCTGGCACCAGGGCCGCGACCTCACGCGTGGCCTCCTCCCCTGCCCGGAACGCGAGCCCCGAGATCGAGATGGCGAGCCCGAGGTCGAGGACCGCCCGGGCGAAGTCGACAGGCCCGGAGAACGAGTGGATGACAGCGGGTGGGTGCTCGCCGAACGTTCTCCTGGCGGCGGGCGACCCGAAGCCTGCGGTTCGGAGCTCCTCGACGAGCGTGTCCTGCGCGTCGCGCTGGCCCGGCTTCGAGCGGACGTGGAGGATCGCCGGCTTCCCGAGCTCGAGCGCCAGGGCGAGGTTCCGGCGGAGGTTCGTCAGCTGGTCAGGGATCGGTGAGAACGCGCGGTCGAAGTCGAGCCCGGTCTCGCCGACGGCCACGACACGCGGATCCGAGGCCAGCCCGGCGATCCTCCCCCACTCCGCTTCGTCGACCTTGGCTGCGTCATGGGGATGGACGCCGACGGCTGCGTCCAGCCACGGATGACGTGCCACGCGCGCAAGCGCTGCATCGCACGACCAACCGTTCCAGCCGGGCACGAGGATCCGCTCGACCCCGGCCGCGCGCGCGGCCTCGATGACCTCGTCGACGTCCGCGTTGAAGCGATCCGCCTGGAGATGGCAGTGGCTATCGATGAGGCGCACCCGGCGATGCTAGCGGCGCCCCTTCTCCCGCCCTTGAGCAGCCCGGTGACCTCGGTATGTGAATCCGGGCGGCTAGGCCGGCACTAGCGACCGCAGAGGTGGCGAATCCGCGCCGCGGCGCGCTCCACCACGCACGCTGTCGATGTCCTGTGACCACTCGGCCAGGTCCTTATCGGCCCGCTAGCGCCCCGCATGCACATAAGCGGCGCACGAACGTCGACAAGATCGGGGCCGACGGGGCCGGACGCTAGCCCTGGGGCTTGGCCTTGTAGATCCCGATCTCGTTGCCCTCGCTGTCGGTCACCGCGGCGTACGAGCCGAAGCCGATGTCGGTGTTCGGCGTGACGACGGTGCCGCCATTCGCGGTGACCTTGGCGACCGTCTCATCGATGTCGTCGACGGTCAGGTAGTTTCGAACGGCCTCCGGGGCATTCTGGCCGCGGAGGCCGATGCCGCCGCCGAGATCGCCGGGTCCGGATTCGTAGAGTGCGTAGTTCTCGAAGCCCTGGGCATCGCGGAATTGCCAGCCGAAGACGTTGCCATAGAAGCGCTTCGCGCGCTCGAGATCATCGGCCGGGTACTCGATGTGGCTGTATTCGCCGTGCTTCGTCACGGGAACCTCCTCATGTTCGGGCGGTCGCGAGCCGCCGTTCGGGAATACAACGATCAGGCGGGCGTCGGTTCGACATCGAGGCGCGGGAACAGCGGCTGCGCCGCCGCGACGCGCCCGGCTCCATCGCCGCTCCGGCTGCCCCACGCGAGCTCGTCGAGGATCGGCGGGCCGCCGTTGCCGTCCGATCCATAGGGATACGCAAATCCAAGCTGGGCAGCGATGTGCGGCGCGCTGTCGGGCAGGAATGGTGCGGCCGCCAGACCCACGAGCCGGCAGGCCTCGACGAGATCGCCGAGCGTGGAGCGAAGTCGCTCGGCAGCGTCCTTGTCGCCATCCTTCGCGGCCTTAGCCAGGACCCACGGCTGCTCGCTGTCGACAAACCGGTTCGCTTCCCCGATGAAGCCCCACAACGCCGCGAGGGCATCGTGGAGCAGGCAGGCTTCGAGCGTCTCGGCATAGGTGGCGAGAACGCCAGGCCAGGCGGCCGAGAGCGCGGACGCATTCGAGTTCGGCAACGGCCGTTCACCGTCGAGGTAGCGGTTGACCATCGAAACCGTTCGATTGACGAGGTTCCCGAAGTCGTTCGCCAGGTCGGCGTTGTAGCGCCGAACAAATGATTCCCACGAGACCTCGGCGTCGCGATCGAAGGGCACCTCGCGCAGCGTCACGTAGCGCGTGCCGTCGCTGCCGAACGCGCCGACCATGTCGTGCGGGTCGAAGATGTTGCCGCGGCTCTTGCTCATCCGCTCGCCGCCCCTGAGCAGGAGGAAACCGTGGATCCAGACCTTGCGCGGGGGCTCGAGACCGGCACTCCAGAGCATCGCCGGCCAGAAGATCGTGTGGAAGCGGGCGATGTCCTTGCCGATGACGTGGAGGTCGGCGGGCCAGTAGCGCTTGAAGGCCGCCTCGTCATCCGGGAAGCCGGCACCGGTGATGTAGTTGATGAGGGCGTCGTACCAGACGTAGATCGTGCCGGCCTCGCGGTCCCATGAGCCGTCCTCGCGCTGCGCGGTCTGGCCGTCCTCGCCGATCGGAAACGGGATGCCCCAGGTCGCGCCCGCGCGCGAGATCGAGAAGTCCTCGAGGCCCTGGCGGATGAACCCGAGCATCTCGTTCCGGCGATAGTCGGGCTGGACCGCCTCGGGATTGTCGAGGAACCACTTCTCCAGCCGCTCCTGGTAGGCCGAGAGGCGGAAGAACCAGTTCCGCTCCGTCAGCCACTGGAGCTTGACGTCGGGGTGGCTCGGGCACTGCCAGCCGTTCGCGGTCTCGAGCAGGTCCGAGTTGGCCTTGAAGCCTTCGTTCGGGCAGTACCAGCCCTCGTACGTGCCGACGTAGATGTCGCCGTTGGCGTGGGCGCGTCGAACCATCTCCTGCGCCGAGCGGACGTGGTCCGCGTCGGTCGTCCGGATGAAGCGGTCGGGCGAGATCCCGAGGGCGCTTTCGGCCTCGACGAACTGCTCGACCATCGCGTCAACGAACGCCTTGGGTTCGAGCGACTCCTCGGCGGCCCGCATCGCGATGTTCACCGAGTGCTCATCGGTCCCGGTGAGGAAACGCGTGTCGTCGCCCTTTAGGCGGTGCCAGCGCGCGATGACGTCGGCCCCGATGACCTCGTAGAGCGTGTGGAGGCCGGGCTTGTGGTTCGCGTAGGCGATCGCAGTCGTCAGGTAGTAGCGGGAACGGTCAGGCATGAGTCGTCCTGCTTCGGGTGCGGAGCGTGGACGCGCGCAGCGAGGCGCGCAGAACGGCGTGGCGGTCGCCGCTCCGAGGCTGGTGCTGGACCTACCTCGCGGACGACCGCCCGGGCATCGCCATGCGGCTCCCGAGCGACATGCCCGGGATCATAGCGGAGACGTTCAGCCCCCGGTCGCAAACTCTATGAGCCTGGCCGTCCGTTCCAAGCCTTTGATGTAGCGCTACGAAGACCGACTCGAAAGCCAGCAAGGCTCGGCATAGACTCACGGTCGTGGACGGATGGGCTGGACTGTGATTCGCAAGGACGGTCGCGACCGGTACCTGGCTTTCATCGCGCAGCACGAAGTCGCCTGGGAGCTGGGGATGGCAGGCCTCGCGCTGCTATTCGTGGCGGTCGGCTTCCTCGCTGACGAGCCGCAGGCTTCGGGGGTCTATCTCGTCATCGATCTGGCTCTAACCGCCATCTTCGTACTTGAATTTGGCTCGCGGTTGGTTGCGTCCTACGACCGGCGTGCGTATCTACGCGGACATTGGATCGACGTCGTGGCGATCGTTCCATCTGTTCGCGGGGCGCGCCTCCTGCGCCTGCTCCGGCTGCTCCGCCTTGTGCGAGCCTTCTCGGGGCTCTTTCGATTCGTCGCAGGCGTCGAACGCATGGCTAACCACCGCGGTCTCGCCTGGCTCGTTGCAGCCTGGCTCGCGGTGATGTTGATCTGCTCGATCGCCCTCTACGCGGCCGAGAACGGAGTCAACGAGGCCATTCGGTCACCCCTCGATGCGCTGTGGTGGGGTGTCGTAACGCTGACGACAGTCGGATACGGCGACGTCTATCCAGTCACCCCGGAGGGTCGACTCGCCGCTGCGATCCTCATGCTCCTCGGCATAGGTTTGTTCGGAGCGATCACAGCAACAATCACGAGCTACCTCGTTTCGTCACAAACAGGCTCGACTGTGTCCGGCTCACTCCGTGATCTAGCCGCGCTGCGCGACGAAGGGGTCATCACCGAGGCGGAGTTCGAGGGGAAGAAGACCGAACTGCTTACGCGAATGTAGGGCCTCGCCTCGCTACTACGGCCTTCCCACCGACTGCCAAGCGTCGATCCAATTTCCGGCGATCAGCCGTTGCGCATCGCCGAGATCCATACCTCCGGCGCAGACCCGCCGATGCAGTTCATCCTCGAGGTCGTCCTTTTCGTTTGCACTGATCGTTGAGCCGTCCCGCAGCTCGATCTCGTTAGGCTGCGGCCAGAGGTTCCGCGGGTCGCGCGGCGCGCCTCCCAGCTCCAGTGGAACGAGGTGGTCCTCCTGGTAGTGCTTAGGATTCCGGTCTGCGTAGCCGTACTCGATGATCTGGGCGTACTTCAACGCGGATGTGTATGCGGACGGGGGGCGCACTGAAGCCGCCCAGCCAGGCTTGCAAACCGTTTCCTGCAGATTGGCTTGAGTCGCGTTTGGGTTGATCGACCCAGGCGTACGAGCCGGGTCTGGGAGACCCACGGGCCGAGGCGTCGGCGACGCCTCAAAGACCGACTCGAGACCGGACGAGGCCGGCGCGGTCGGCAACGCGGCTCGGGGTCCAGGAAGCCATGCGATGCCGAGCGCGACAGCGACGAGGATCCCGAACGCGATCCCGATCAATAGTGGGACGCGTTTCATGTTGAGATGCCTAGAGGATCAGGGCAGCGTTTCGCACGCGTTTCCGTCATGGTCCTGATCGAGCCGGTAGGGATCGTTCGTGGTCGAGCCGCCGGTGCCGATGAAGAAGCTCTGGGCATGCTCGTGTGAGTCAAAATCCCCGCAGTCGACGTCGGAACTCCCGTCCCAGCCGGGTGGCTTGTAGTAATTCCCGGGCGCACTCGACGACGCAGCACTCGGCGAGACGAGGTTTGTCGGGTTGACAGGCTCAGTCGCAAGCGAGGTGGGTTCGACGCTGACGTCAACCGATGGCTTTTGCGTGGGCTGACCGACCAGTCCTGCGGGCTCCTCTGTGCCCGCGCCACATCCGGCCACGAAAAGCCATGTGAGCATCAGCGTTCGGCCAAGGACGCTGTGGCGACGTGCCCGGTTCATCTCGCAACCCCCTCGACGCGCGGCAGGGAAGCAAGCATGCCCACGATTAGATGGCGAATCAAGCTGAGAGCGGCGGCCCGGTTTTGCCCGCCTCGAGTCCGCATCGATCGATCCAGCGCTCCTCAGTGCCGGAAGTGGCGTCTCGCGGTGATGAGCATTGTGCCGCCGGCCTCGTTCACCAGGAGCGTGATCTTCGCGTCGTTGATCGAGCCGCCGGGCTGGACGACGGCGGTCACGCCCGCCTCGAGGCAGGCCTCGACCGCATCCGGGAACGGGAAGAACGCGTCCGAACCGCAGGCCGCGCCGCGGAGGGCGTCGTCGCCTGCGAAGCGGCGGGCTTTCTCGACGGCCTGGCGAGCCGCATCGACCCGCGAGACCTGGCCTGAGCCCATGCCGATGAGGGCGCCATCATGCACGAGCGCGATCGCGTTCGAGCTCAGGCCGCGGACGAGGCGCCAGGCGAGCTCGAGGTCGCGCTGCTCCGCGTCGGTGGGGCCGCGATCGGTGATCGTGATCCACTCGGACGGGTCGTCGGCCAGGCTATCCGGGCTCGAGACGAGGATCGCCCCGCCGGCGCTCCGGATCGACGCCGTGTTCGACGGCCACGGCGGCGGCTCGTCGTTGCCGAGCTCCGCATCAACGAGCAGACGCAGGTTCGGCTTCGTGGCGAGCACCTCGCGTGCCGCGTCCTCGTAGGCCGGAGCGACGACGACCTCGAGGAACAGCGAGGTCAGCCGCTCGGCGAGCTCGCGGTCGACCCGCCGGGTGACCGCGACCACGCCACCGAAGGCCGAAACCGGATCACCCGCGAGCGCCGCATCCCAGGCCCCGATGATGGTTTCCCGCTCGGCGGCGCCGCACGGATTCGTGTGCTTCACGATCACGCACGCCGAGCCCCTGAGGGAGCGGCCAACGGCCGCGGCCGCAGCCGCGTCGAGGACGTTGTTGTACGAGAGCGCTTTGCCCTGGAGCGGCGGCTCGCCATTCGCGAACAGGCCGCGCTCCGCGCCTTGTCCGACGCGCCGGTATCGCGCGGCGAGCTGATGCGGGTTCTCGCCGTAGCGCAGCGTCTCGACCTTCTCGAGCGGGATCGTCAGCCGATCCGGGAACTGGTCCTCGGATCGGGGCATGCCGGGCCAGGACGGCAGGGCGACGCCGTCCGCGTCCATGAAGCACGGCAGCTCGGCGGCGATCCGGGCGTCGTAGGCGGCGGTGAGTCGAAACGCTTCGACCGCCAGCGCGGAGCGGAGCTCGATCGGGACGCCGCCGTGCGTTCGAAGCGCCTCGAGCACGAGCTCGTACTGCGCCGGCGCGGTGACGACAGCCACCGAGCCGTGGTTCTTCGCAGCCGCACGGATGAGCGCCGGGCCGCCGATGTCGATCTGCTCGACGACATCGCCGAGGGTTGCGCCGTCCCGTTCGACCGCGTTCCCGAACGGGTAGAGGTTGACGACGACGAGCTCGAACGGGGGAATGCCGGCGTCGGCGAGCGCACTCCGGTGCGAGTCCTGGCGCTGGTCGGCAAGCACCCCAGCGTGGATCCGCGGATGGAGCGTCTTCACCCGCCCGTCGAGCATCTCCGGGAAGCCGGTGACGGCCGCGACATCGGTCACCGGGAGGTCGGCCGCGCGCAGGGTGGCGGCCGTCCCGCCGGTCGACACGAGCTCGAACCCGAGGTCCACGAGCGCGCGCCCAAGCTCGGGCAGGCCGGTCTTGTCCGAGACCGCGAGCAACGCCCGCCGAGTCGCGGGCGGCGTTGTGCCGGTGCGCTCGGCGAGGATGCGGGCCACGGTCGGCGGCAGCAGGCGATGCTCGACCGCCTTGATCCGCGCGTGGAGGCTCGCCTCGTCGTCGCCCGCGAGGACCGGCACGGCCTCCTGGGCAACGATCGGACCGCCGTCGAGGGTCGCATTGACGATGTGGACGGTCGCACCGGTCACCCGCGCGCCGTGCGCCAGCGCGTCGCGGACGGCGTGGGCGCCGGGGAACGCAGGCAGCAGCGACGGGTGCGTGTTCAGGATCCGATCCGGGTACGCCGCGAGCGTCGCCGGGCCGATGATCCGCATGTACCCGGCGAGGACGACGAGGTCCGGTGCGACCGCCCCGAGAGTCGCCGCGAGGCGATCGTCGTCGCCGGCCGGGACGAGGGCGGTCTCGATCCCCTGCCCCGCTGCCCACTCGAACGCCGGGCAGGCTCGATCGGCGAAGACGAGGGCGATCTCGCCGCCAAGGGCGCCGCGAACGGCGGCATCGTGGAGGGCCCGCAGGTTCGAGCCGGTCCCCGAGACGCCGACGGCGATCCGGCCGCTCACCCGCCCGACGCGTCCACGAAGCGGAGCGGAGCTTCCGCGTAGCGCGCCCCCTCGAGGCTCGCGGCTTCGTCCACCTCACCGACAACGGCGCCCGGCGCGCCCGCCGCCTCCACCGCCGCGAGCACGGCCGCGACCGTGGCCGGGTCCGGTGGGACGACGAGCAGCATCCCGAGCCCGCCGTTGAAGGTTGCCCGGAGCTCAGGTCCGGCCACGCCGCCGAGTGCCCCGAGCACCTCGATGATCGCCGGCATCCGCCAGCGCGACGAATCCAGCCGGACGCCGAGCTCCGGCCC
>Ga0114129_10010763_pt1 | contig 13037 bp, 6 predicted proteins | sample RhiMetdeltSRZDD1_FD_80071 | JGI IMG/M metagenome (GOLD analysis project Ga0114129, IMG submission 80071) | Populus rhizosphere microbial communities from Tennessee, USA - Rhizosphere MetaG P. deltoides SRZDD1 (version 2) (version 2) | ecosystem: Host-associated > Plants > Roots > Rhizosphere >...
TCATGAAGAACGTCAGCTCGTCGCCGCTCGTCGGCGCTGCTGGATCGTTGAAGTAGTCGAGAAGAGACTTCGCGAGGCTCGCCCTCAGCTCGGCGCCGAGCAATCGGCCCGACTCGTAGACCCTCCATCCGAATCCCTCGTACCCTTCGTCGAGCGCCAGCATCATGCGCTCGGCGAGCGCGCGCCGATCTTCGACGCCGGGCCCAGCCTCTGTGCTGACCGCCGCCTTGATCGTGCTGATCAGCAGCTGCTTCGGCAGGACGACGTTTGCGGAGTACGGATCGCCAAACGATCGCAACTTGCTGCCGCCCATCAGCCCGAAGCTCTTGTTCGTCGCGACGACCCAGGCTTCTTCCGGCCGCAGCGCGTGTTCCTTCCGAAACAGCTCGAAGATCGTCGGCGTCACGGGCGCCTCGCTGCCGTACGCATCGACGTTCTGCCGGCTGCCGGTGACCAGCGCGCCTGTGGAATTGAAATGTCCGGTGAGCCCCTCGTGTCGCGCGACCGGGTACACGAGCCCCTGCGGCACGAGCTCCGATGCGAGATGCGGAATGTTGACCCAGCCTTCCGGCGCCAGTGTGTCCTCGTAGCGGACGCCACCGCCGAACGTCACGACAATCACGCGGCGCTCGGGCTTTTTCGAGCCGGCAGTCCTCTGAGCAAATACACGACGCGGCAGCCACCAATCGGCCATGCACGCCGCCATGATGCGAAGCGCGTCTCGCCGCAGCACGGCCATTCCAGGATTTCCCAACGGCATCTCTTCCGCAGCCCTCATGGGCTGCGCTACATGCGCGGATAGTATCAGCGCGTCGCACACGCCGCCAGCGCACGGCGTGCCAGCGGTTCGTGTCGAATCACGCCTTCGCCCTCGCGCACGACGACAAGCTGATCGGCGTCGATGCCCGGAATCACTTCCGCAGCGCCGCTCGGCCAGGCCACGTCGATCCGATCGGCGCGAGTGCGCGCGCCGAGACCCACGTGGACCCGCAAATCGTTTTGCGAGCAGAAACTGCCGCCGCTGCGCACTTCGTCGATCAACCGCCGGCCGGCCACGTGCACCGTGAGCCGCGCGCCGATCGCGCTGCGGTTCGAGCGCGTTCCGATCAACTGCACGACGAGGCTGTGGCCGGTAGGCGGCGCACAATCGTGAAGCAAGCTCGGTGAGTCGTTCATGTTGTTCACGACGACATCCTGCCGCCCTGAGTTGAAAAGGTCGCCGAAGGCGGCGCCGCGCGCCGCCTTCCTGGCGAGCACTCCGGATCCTGCCCGGCTCGATACATCCTCGAAGCGTCCATTGCCGAGATTGCGGTACAGGAGCTTCGGCTGTTCGTAGCTGTAGCGTCCACCGATGCGGTCGGCCTCCGGATACACGTGACCGTTGACGATGAAGATGTCGGGCCAGGAGTCCAGGTCGAAGTCGACGAAGCCCGTCCCCCAACCGAGATAACGGGTGTTGACGCCCAGCCCTCCAGCGACGCTCGCATCGTCGAACGCGCCGCTGCCCAGATTGCGATACAGCGACGTCGTGTCGTCGTCGAAGTTTGTCTTCACGATGTCGAGCCAGCCATCGCGGTTGTAGTCGCCGGCGCTGACGCCCATGCCGGCCTGCGCGCGGCCGTCGGCATTGAGCGCCACGCCTGCCTGAAGTCCGACCTCCTTGAACGTGCCGTTGCCGTTGTTGTGGAAGAGCAATGAAGCATTGGAGTCGTTCGCAACGTAGACGTCGGGCCATCGATCGTTGTCGTAGTCGAGCACGAGCGGCGTGAGGCCGAAAGCGGGACGCGCCTTCAGAAGGCCCGCCGCTTCGGACACGTCACTGAACGTCCCATCCTGGTTGCCGCGAAAGAGCATGTTCTGAGAGCCAGCCAGACCGTGCGGACCGCACATGACGGCGAGTCCCTTCCAGGAGCAGTTGCTGCGGCTTCCCGCGGCGTAGCGTGTCGCGTCGGCGTAATCCACGTAAGCCGAGACGAAGAGGTCCAGCCGTCCGTCCCGATTGAAGTCGAGGAATGCGCATCCCGTATTCCAGCGCGGCTTCGACAACGCCAGCCCGGCTCGACGGGTGACGTCGCTGAACGTACCGTCCCCGTTGTTGCGATACAGAATCTGCTGGCCGTAATAGGTGACGAAGAGATCGATGTGACCGTCGTTGTCGTAATCACCGGCGCAGACGCCCTGTCCCCAACCCTTGCCGGCGACGCCCGCTTTCTCGGTGACGTCGGCAAACGTGCCGTCGCCGTTGTTCCGATACAGGTGGCTCACAGGCGGAACGTCCGCCGGAGACGATGCGAGGCGCGCCCCGTTGACGAGAAAGATGTCCGGCCACCCGTCCTCGTCGTAGTCGACGATGGCGACGCCGCCGCCTGTCGTTTCGAGGATGTACTGCTTGGCGCGTTCTCCTCCGATGATCGTGCGTGCGGTGAGACCGGCCGTGGCGGCCAGGTCGCGGAAGTCGGCGAGCGCGTCAGGTCTCACGCGGCTTTGAAACGCCGACAAGGCGGTCAACACGAGCGCGCCGCCAATGACGAGCTTCACCTTTCGTCGAGGATAGGCTTGCAAAACGTTGATGGTCAAGCTAGTCTCGGCTCCCTGATCCGAAAACGGATCGCACGGTGAACACCGTGCGTTGCAAGGCGGTCGGTCGAGAGGGAGGACGCGATGCGCATCCAGCCGGGACCCGGCGTGGGCTGTTTGTTGGCGCTCACCTTGACGGCGGTACTCTCCGCTCCAGCAAGTGCCCAGGTCGACACGGGCACGATTTCAGGCACAGTGAAAGACGAGTCGGGCGGCGTGCTGCCAGGCGGTACGGTCACGATCACGCACGAAGGTCAGGCGCTGACGCTGACCACCGTGACGCGCGCGGACGGCACGTACATTTTCACGCCCATACGCACCGGCGCCTACCTGGTCGAAGTCGAATTCCCGGGGTTCAAGAAAGGCGTCCGGCGCGGCATCACGGTCGGGATCCAGGAGCAGGTGCGCGTCGACTTCACGCTCCAGACAGGCGGCATCAGTGAAGAAGTGCTGGTGTCTGGTGTCTCGCCGTTACTCCAGACGGGCTCAGGAACGGTCGGCGAGACGCTGAAATCCGAGACGATCGAGAATCTACCGGTCAACGGCCGCGACTACACCGTGCTCGCCCGCCTCACCGCCGGCGTCTTGCCGCCGCAGCCTGGTGCACGCGCGCCGCTGATGTTCGCCGCCAACGGCGTGAGGCCGGCGCAGAACAATTACCTCCTGGATGGCATCGACAACAACACGAGCAACGTCGACTTCCTCAGCGGCGTCGCTTACGTGGTCAAGCCGCCTATCGATGCGGTCGACGAGATCAAGATCCTGACCAGCTCGTTCAGCGCGGAGTACGGCCGCGCGGGCGGCGCCGTGCTCAACACGACGCTCAAATCGGGGACCAACAAGCTGCGCGGCACCGTCTGGGAGTTCAACCGGAACGACGCGCTGAACGAAAACGACTTTTTCGCGAAGCGCGCGGGCATCAAAAAAGGCGAGTTTCTGTCGAACCAGTTCGGCGTCACCGCCGGCGGTCCGGCGATCGGCTCAAAAACGTTCTGGTTCGCGGACTACGAGGGCAGCCTGATCAAGCAGGCGCGCACGTGGGTCAGGAGCGTTCCAACGGAGCTCCAGCGCAACAGCGGCTTCACGAACTTCGCCGACCTCATCACGCTGCAGAGCGGCACGCTCGGCGCGGACGTCCTGGGGCGCAGCTTTGCGCGCGGCACGGTCTTCGATCCGGCAACCACGCGTCAGCTGCAGGCTGGCCAGGCGGATCCTGTCACCGGGCTCGTGGCGACCCGCACGGGCTTCGTGCGCGAGGCCTTCCCGGGCAATCAGGTGCCGGCGGGCCGGATCGATCCCAGTGCGCTGAAGCTGATGCGCCTGTACCCGGGGCCGAATCAAGCGGGCTTGAACAACAACTACGTGGTGAACCGGACCAACACCGACGACACCCACGCATTCGACATCCGCGTGGACCACAACTTCAGCAGCAACGATCGCTTCTTCGCCCGGTACAGCTTCTCCGACAACCACAAAGTGCGGCCGTCGCCGTTCGAGGGCGATGGCGACGGCGGCGGGTTTGCGGAAGGCGACGAAAAGGTGCGCGTCAATGGCTTCGCGGCAAGCCACACGCACGTGCTGTCGTCGACGCTGATCAACGAGGCGCGCTTTGGCGTGGGTCGCGAGCACACCGACCGGCTACAGCCAAACGGCGACGATACGAGCGATCTGCCGCGACGCTACGGAATCCTTGGCGTACCGCAACTGGCCGGCAACGGTGGCCTCCCGCTTGTGCGGCTCGGCAACCTCAGTGACTTGGGGCACGCCGGCTGGGTCGTCAGCGAGCGGTTCAGCAATACGGCGCAGTTCAGCGACAACCTCACGAAGGTGTACAAGTCGCACGCGTTCAAGGGCGGCTACATGTTCCAGCACATCTTCTTCGGCTCGACGCAGCCCCCGTACGCACGAGGCGAATACAACTGGGACGGCCGCTATACGTCGCTCGTGAACCAGTTGGACAACAGCACGGCAAGAGTCCAGTTGCTGCTCAACCAGATTCCGTCGCTTGTGCCTGGAGGCGTCGATTTCCTCGGCGGCCAGAACGAGCTCCGCGCGTCGCCGTTCGGATCGGTCGACGCGTTCAAGACCTATCATGGCGCGTACGGTCAGGACAGCTGGCACGCCTCGTCCAAGCTTTCGGTGAACTACGGCGTTCGCTGGGACTACTTCAGCCGCGAACAGGAGCTTCAGTCGGAACAGGCCAACATGGTGCCGGGACCGCCGGCCCGGTACTTGATTCCTGCTGACTGGCAGAACAAGCCGCTGTCGCCGAGCTTCGTCAGCAATCTTGCGAAAGATGGCATCGCGCTGGTTTACACGAACGAGTTCGGGAGCGGCCTCGGAAGGATGCCAAAGAACAACTTTGCGCCCCGTGTCGATGCCGCGTACGAGATTGCGCCGAAGGTCGTGCTGCGCTCGGGCTATGGGCTCTTCTACGGCGCGTTCGAGAATCGCGGCGGCAACCCGAGCCTCGGCTACAACTATCCGTTCCAGTTCACGCTCGTGTACCAGTCGCCGAACGACACGGCGCCGAACCGGTTGCCGGATGGATCGCTCGTCGGGCTCGACGCCCGCAACCGGGTGGTCCTCGACCCGGTCAACGTCAACGCCAACGGTCTCACCTTGCGCGGCGTCGAGTTCGACTACCGGACGCCGCGATATCACAGCTACAACATGATGCTTCAAGCAGAGGTGCTGGAGAATCATTCCGTGGAGGTCGGGTTCGTCGGGACGAGGGGACGAAACCTCGAGACGTTTACCGGCATGAACAACGTGCAGACGCTGCTGCCGCCCGGGACCAACCCGCAGCCGTACGTGCGATGGCCCGACTTCGCGCGCGGATCGCTCCTGGTCCGCACCGTCGGCGTGAGCTCGTATGACTCGCTGCAGGCGAAATTCCAGCGGCGATATCACCGAGGGCTGCAGTTCCTTCTGAGCTACACGCTCAGCGACTCGAAGACGAATGCCGGTGATTCACTCTCCGGCGGCGGCGTCGGCGGACTCCGCGCCCCGGACGTGGCCGGGTGGGATCTCGCGAACGACATCGGGCTCTCGGGCTTCCATACGAAACAAGCGTTCGTCTTCAGCGGCAACTACGATCTGCCCGGCAAGGGCGCGATTCTCGGCGGCTGGCGGACCAACTGGGTGTTATCGCTCTACAGCGGCCAGGCGCAGACGATCAACTGCTCGGTGGCCAGCGGATCGGGAACGGGCTGTTACGCGCTTGTCGTCGGCGATCCCTACGCGGGCAGCCACAATGTGGACCAGTTCTACAATCCGGCCGCGTTCGCGGACCCCAATCCCGTCGCCACGATCGGGCAGACCGACTTCAGCCCGCTCGGCGGCACGCGGAGCCAGGTGACCGGTCCGCCGATGCGGCAGCTCGACATGGGCGTCGCGCGGCAGCTGCGGCTCAAAGGACAGCGGCAGTTCGAGCTTCGCCTCGAGGTGTTCAATCTCACGAACACGGCGGCCTTCAACCTGCCAGGTTCGTTGAACTTCCGTGACGCTCGGAACTTCGCGAGCATCACCGGCATGCGCAACACGCCGCGTCAAGCTCAACTCGGCGCGAAAATGTATTGGTAAGAAGAAAGGCTCAAGGCTCAAGGCTCAACGTTGAAAGTTGAAAGTTGAGAGTTGAGAGTTGACAAAGCTGCTCTTCCCGCTCGTGCTGGTGGCCGTTGCGCGAGCGGGAGCCGTTTCGCAACCTTCCACATCGGATCCTCGACCGAGCTCGGGCCAGGCCGGCGCCGAGTCTCGCAAGCCCCGGACCGTGGAGTCTGCAGCCGTCGAGCAACGGCTGTCGGAGGCGGTGCGCCGCGATCCGGACAGCTTCGACGCGCAGTACCAGCTTGCATCGTTTTACCTGCAGCAGGGGAAGCTGCAGGCGGCTCTGCCTCACCTGCAGCGTGCGCGCACCCTCAACCCGACGGACTACGCGAGCGGCCACGACCTGGCGCTCGCGCTGCTCGAAACGGGGAAATTGGACGAAGCGCGCGTGCAGATCGCTTCGATGCTGGCCGCCCACGAGACCGCCGAGCTCCACAACCTGCTCGGCAACGTCGAGGAACGCGCGGGCAACTTCGCCGGCGCCGATCCCGAGTACGAGCGCGCTGCGCACATGGCTCCGACCGAGGAGCACCTGTTCGACTGGGGCAACAACCTGCTGCAGCTTCGGGCGTTCGAAGACGCCACAAAGGTGTTCACGCCGGCCATCGCGCGCCATCCTCAATCGGCCAGACTGCACGTGGGCTTGGGGATCGCGCAGTACTCTCGTGGACAACACGAGGACGCCGTCAAGTCATTTTGTCGGGCCGCCGATCTCGCGCCGTCGGATCCCCGCCCGTATCAGTTCCTGGGCGAGATGTACGGCGTCGCGCCGGCGTTGGGCGGCGAGATCACCGCCCGTCTTGCCCGTTTCGCAAAAGCCCATCCGCGAAACGCGCTGGCTCAGTTCCACTACGCGATGAGTCTTTGGAAAGGCCAGGCTGCTGTACCCGCCGATCAGCGACAGGTTGAGGCACTGCTGCGACGAGCCGTCGCGCTCGATCGCAAGCTCGCGAAGGCCTTTCTGGAGCTCGGCATTCTGCTCTCGGATCAGCAGCGATACAAGGAAGCGATCCAGGCGCTGCAGTCCGCAACACGTGTGGAGCCCGACCTGGCGCAAGCGCATTACAGGCTTGCGCAGGCGTACCAGCGCACCGGCCACAAGGCGCTGGCCGCGAAGGAGCTCGAGATCTTCGAGCGGCTCACGGCCCGCACGTCGCGGAACCACACGTCCGACCGATTTTCCAGAGCGTACAGGTCAGCGTTTCCGGCGAATTCTATTTCAAAGCCGCAGGTCGGTATACTGCGCGGATGACGATCCTGAAGCGTCGCCGCAACACGATCGGGAGAGCGGTTGCCGCCGCCGTGGTGGCTGCCGGCGTGGCACGGCTGGCGGCCGCGCCGCCGCAGAACGACCCCAACAAGCAGGAATGGATACAACTGTTCAATGGTCGCAACCTCGATGGCTGGACGATCAAGTTCGCCAAGCACGACCTCGGCGAGAACTTCAACGACACTGTGCGCGTCGAAAATGGTCTGCTGGAAGTGCGCTATGACAAATGGCAGGGATTCAACAGCGAGTTCGGCCACATCTTTTACAAGGAGCCGTTCTCGTACTATCGTCTCGTCGCCGAGTACCGGTTCGTTGGCGAGCAGGTGTCAGGCGGTCCGGCCTGGGCGATCCGCAACAACGGCCTGATGCTGCACTGTCAGAAGCCGAGCACGATGTTGAAGGATCAGGACTTCCCGATCTCCATCGAGGTCCAGCTCCTCGGCGGCCTCGGCAACGGTCGGCCGCGCACAACCGCCAATCTCTGCACGCCAGGATCGAACGTCGTCATGAACGGCCAGCTGCATACGCCGCATTGCACCAACTCCACCTCGATGACATACGACGGCGACCAGTGGGTGCGCGTCGAAGTGGAAGTGCACGGCGACGAGCGCGTCCGGCACATCATCGACGGCCGCACGGTCATCGAGTACACGAAGCCGCAGATCGGCGGCGGTAACGTGTCGCCGGTCGATCCGGCCGTCAAGATCGACGGTACGCCGATGACGTCCGGCTACATCGCCATCCAGGCGGAAACCGCGCCGACCGACTTCCGAAAGATCGAGCTCCTGAATCTCGAGGGGTGCACGGATCCGAAGGCTTCGAACTACAAGACGTACTTCGTCAAGGCGAACAAGGAGGGATGTCGGTACTGACTCATTCTCAGTGTATCCAACGGTTCGGACGAATCTTCGCTCGAACTGTCGTTCCGAGACGCTCAGGCGCTTGAGCAAATCACGCACGTGTATCGATGTCGAAGGAATCTTCAAAAGGTGAAGCGCAACGGCAAACGTTGATGACGGGTCTCGTGTTCGGCGAGTCTCCGCGCTGGGGGCACGATGACCGTCTGTGGTTGGCCGACTGGGGGGCGCGAGAGATCGTTGCGGTCGATCGCGATGGCAAAAGCGAGGTGATGGTTCGGCTGCGCTTGCCATCTTTTCAGGCAATCAGCATCGACTGGTTGCCGGATGGGCGTCTGCTCATCGTCTCGTCGCGAGATCGGCTGCTCCTGCGGAGGGAGGCCGACGGCTCGCTGATAACCCATGCCGACCTGACCGGCGTCTCCGACCGCGGTCTCAACGAGATCGTCGTGGATGGCCGCAGCAATGCTTATATCAACGGCGCCGGCTTTGACCTGACCGGCGGTGAAAAGTTCGCTCCTGGAATGATCGCTCTGCTCACGCCCAATGGCTCGGCTCGACGGGTGGCCGACGGCATGGCCTTTCCGAATGGCATGGCCGTGACACCCGACAACTCCACGCTCATCGTCGCCGAGTCGTACGCCAAGAAGCTCACGGCGTTCGACATCGCGACCGACGGCAGCCTGTCGAACAGACGAGTGTGGGCGGATCTCGGCGACGGCGTCCCCGATGGCATTTGTCTCGACGCGGAAGGCGCGGTCTGGTACGCGGACGTCCCCAACAAGCGGTGCGTGCGCGTTCGCGAAGGTGGCCATGTTCTGCAGACAGTCGGCCTGGACCTTGGCTGCTTCGCCTGCATGCTCGGGGGCGTGGACCGGAGAACGTTGTTCATGGTGGTCCGTGAGTGGCGCGGTCTCGAGAGCACAGCCGATGGCGCGCGAACCGGCAAGGTGCAAATGATGGACGCGCCGGCACCGGGCGTCGGGTGGCCATAGGAACGGCTCGCGACCTTCGCGCTGTCGCTCATCGAAACGGCCATCGACCCTCGCACGATTTGAACGACATCGATGCTGATCTACAGTGTGACCTTCGGGACACACCAGGAGGCGACAATGCGACGGTCTGTGGGAGCAATACTTCTCGTAGGCCACCTGACGGTTGGCAGCGCAGCCGCGCAGACGGTGAGCGCGACGTTGGGCGCAGTCGATGGCAGGGTCACCGACCGCACCAACGCAGTCCTGCCCGGCGTCACCGTCACGATCAGCGGGCCAGCAATGATGGGCACCCGCGTCGTGACGACGAACGATGAGGGATCCTATCGAGTCGCCGCCGTGCCGCCCGGCGACTACACCCTCGTGTTCACGCTCGACGGTTTCGCTCCAGTGAAGCGCACGGAGATCCGCGTCGGTCTCGGCTTCACGGCGACGGTCAACGTACAGATGAGCGTGGGCGGTCTCGAGGAGAACGTCACCGTGACCGGCGCATCGCCGGTCGTCGACGCCGCGTCCACAAAGATCACGACGACCTTCGACGCTGCGACGCTCGCGAGCGTCCCGAACGGAAGCCGCGACTACTGGGCGGTGCTGTCGGAAACGCCAGCGGTGAAGCTGACCCGCATCGACGTCGGCGGCAGCTCCTCGGGATCGCAATCGAACTACTACGCCTACGGCACAACGGGGCAGAACCGGCCGATGATCGAGGGCATCAACTCGACGCAAGGCACCGAGCGGTTCGGCAATTACGTGGACATGGGATCGTTCGACGAGATTGCGGTGAACGCGGCGGCGCACACAGCGGAGATGGCCGTGCCCGGCGTCCAGATGATCTTCATCAGCAAGTCGGGCGGCAATGCCTATCACGGTTCGGGGACGGCGCACTACGAGAACGAGCGCTGGCAATCGTTCAACATCGACGACCGGCAGATCGCGCGCGGCATCACCGGTGGCGGCGGGCTCGCCCCGCGCGACGTGAACCGGCTTCACAGGTTTCGCGACACCAGCGCGGACGTCGGCGGCTACGTCGTGAAGGATCGGCTGTGGTGGTACGGAGCGGTGCGCGACCTGGAAACCGAAGCTCGAGTCACGAATTTCCAGATCATGCCGTTCGTCACCCGCCTCATCTCCTATACAGGCAAGGTCACCTATACGCTCTCGAAAAACACGAAGCTGACCGGGTACGTGGCGCGCAATACCAAGCATCAACCCAACCGCCTCGACGCCTTCGCGCTCGGCCTGACCGCGATTTACTCGGCCGAGGATGCGTCATTCAATCAGTGGTTATATCCGCGGTTGTACAAGGTAGGGTGGGACACGGTGCTAGGCGACTCGGTATTCTTCGAGATTCGCGCGGGACAATATGGGTTCGATTGGCCCGATACGAATTACACATCTTCGCCGCGCTACGAGGACGTTGGGAACAACTTCGTGTCTGGGGCCTCGCGCATTCGCCAGCTCGACATCCGGCGCAACCAAGTGCTTGGATCGATTAGCTACTTCAAGCACGGTTGGCTGGGCAATCACAACTTCAAAGTCGGCTGGGAAATTTTCCGCGATACCACTGCGCAAGGCGATCCGGCCGGATCGTGGGGAGACGTCGTCCACATCCTGCGGGGTGGTGCGCCGCTCGAGGTGTACCTGCTGGGCAATCCCACGCAATCGGTGAATGGATTGTGGACCTACGGCACGTACGCGAGCGACACGTGGCGGGTGACGAAGCGACTCAGCCTCAATGTCGGGCTCAGGTTCGACCGGTATCGGAACTTCCTGCCGGAACAGTTCCATCAGGCTGGTCGATTCAATCCTGTGACGACGACCTATCTCGCTGTCGACGCGCTGAACATCTGGAACACGCTGGCGCCGCGGATTGGCGCGACCGTCGATCTATCCGGCGACGGCAAGACGATCCTCAAGGGTAACTACGGCCGGTACTGGTGGAACCCCGGCGCGGAGCTGAGCGCGACCGCCAACCCGAATCCGCCGGTGTGGCAGCGGCGATACCTGTGGAACGACATGAACGGCGATCGTCTCTGGCAGCCCGGCGAAGAAGGTCGGCTGATCGCCGAGCTCGGCGGCGGCGCCACGTCCACGATCGCGCCTGGTCTCGAAGACGCGCGGACCGAGGAGGTGGCCGGGTGGCTCGAGCGCGAGCTTGCCTCGAACCTCGGCGTGCGGGCCGGCTTCGTGTGGCGAACCGAGCGTCAGCTCTCTCAACTGTTGAACGCCAATCAGCCGTTCTCGGGCTTCAGCGTCGGTGTGAGCGTTCCCGACCCGGGCGCGGACGGTCGCGTCGGCACGAGCGACGATGGGCCGGCACTGCAGGCGTGGAATCTGGCGCCTCAGTATTTGGGCCTTCCAGTGCGCAACGTCCTCACGAACGTGCCGGACGCCAAAACGAACTATTACACCTGGGAAATCACCGCCACGAAGCGGATGACCCGCGGCTGGTCGGCGATCGCCTCGCTCGCGTACACGACGAGCTATGCCCAGTCCAACATCTTCTTCGACACGAATTTCCGTCAGAACCCGCTGCCGGTGACGCCCAACGACCTCATCAACACAGCGTCCGACGGACAGGAGAAGTCCACCGATATCGCCGCGAAGGTGACGGCCACGTGGGAGGGACCGTGGGGCCTGAAGGTGAGCCCGGTCTATCGGTATCAAGCCGGGCAGAACTTCGGCCGCACGATTGTCGCGTCGCTCAACTACGGCAATGTGCGGATCCCCGCCGAACCGCTGAATGCGCGACGCCAGGAGAACGTCTCGCTCATCGACGTGCGGATTGAACGGGTGACGAGCCTCGGGAAAACACGCCTGTCGCCATTCATCGACGTGTACAACCTGACCAATGCGAATCCGATTCAAAACACGATCTGGAGCTCGGGCAACACGTTCCTGCGTCCGCTGGCCATCGTACCGCCCCGCGTGTTACGCATCGGAGCCAAGTTCGACTGGTAGCGGCTTACTCGAACCGTTCGAGGCCTCTCGGCTTCCACACCTTGTTCGATTCCGGCCGCAACAGATACCGGATGAACGCGCGCGCATCGGCGGCATGCGTGGCTCTGGCAGACACCGCGACAGCCGAGTCGATCCACGCGCGAAGCTCGGCAGGCAGCGGGCCGACCAGCTCGATTTCCTTGTAAGGAAGAATCTGGCTGATCGTCTGAATGGCCATGTCGCCTTCGCCAGCCGCCAGCGCCTGGCCTCCTTCGCCCTTCGTGCTGGGTGGAGCGTTGACGCCGGCGAACTCCGGCCGCTTGAGCACGTCGTCGATCAGCATGGCGAACATCGTCCGCGAAGCCGGATTCGAGCGCATCACCGCCTTCGCGCTCTTGAGCGCGGCGGCGAGCTTTTCGACAGTCGAGATGTCGGGCTTCGATGCGCCCGCTCGCACGGCGAGACCCATGCGATTGCGGCCGAGCGGGTTGAACGTGCCCGGCGCGACGCCGCCGTCCAGGGACAGCGTGGTCATCAGCTGGAACGGCAACACGATGACGTCAGGCGGCGGGGTTTTTTTCGTCATCTCCTCGACGATGGTGCCCATCCCGACGACGACGATGCCAACCCTCTTGCCCGTTTCCTTCGTAAAATCGGCGGCGATGTCGGGCAGGCCGGAGGCGAAGACCACACCCGGGGTGATGACCCTGATGTCTGCGGTCGCATAATCGCCGGCGGTCGGGGCAAATACCGCGGGTGCATTCTGCCCCTGACCGCGAACTTCAGAGACGA
>Ga0114129_10010764_pt1 | contig 13037 bp, 10 predicted proteins | sample RhiMetdeltSRZDD1_FD_80071 | JGI IMG/M metagenome (GOLD analysis project Ga0114129, IMG submission 80071) | Populus rhizosphere microbial communities from Tennessee, USA - Rhizosphere MetaG P. deltoides SRZDD1 (version 2) (version 2) | ecosystem: Host-associated > Plants > Roots > Rhizosphere >...
CGTGAAGACATCGTAGGCGGCGCAGTTGCCGGGCTTGGCCGGCGGGCCGAGCGGCTTGCGCTCCCGGCCGATGCGCACGGCCGCCATTTCTTTCGGCAGAAATTCTTTACCGTCGACCTCGTTGACTTTCACTTTGGGGAAAATCACGTTGCCGCCTTGGCGATCGAAGTCGCCGAGCAAGGCGTAGAGAGATGCGATGGCGCGGCTGGTTTGTGTCGCATTAGTGTGCTGGCCGAGGCCGTTCCACATGTACATGCTGACGGGGCGGTTGTGTGCCAGCAGCAGAGCAGTTTGCCAAACTTTGTCGGCCGCGACCCAATGAATGTTCTCCGAGCGCTCCGGCGCAAACGGCGCGGCGATTTCACTTAGCCGCTCGAAAACCGGTTTGCAGAGAATCTCTACGCCATTTATTCCATGGAGAGCATGCGCGCCAAACAAGGCCGGCATCACACCGTCGCGGTCGTAGTTGAGAGTGACCGGATCGTAAATCGCCGGTTGATCGCGCGCTTGATCCCAAACGACGTAGCGGTTGGCAGCGCCGCTCGAGGAAAGATCAGCTTCGGTGACCAGACGATTCGTCACCGGGTTGAGAAGAAAAACCCCGTTGGTCCACTGGCGCGCAAACGCCGCGTCGTACCAGCTTTCCTCCATCAAACAATGGATCAAAGCGAGCGCCAGCGCGCCGTCGGTGCCCGGGCGCGGCTGCAAGAGCATGTTTGCCTGGGCGCCGATGCCGATGCGGCGCGGATCGACGACGACAGTTTTCATTCCTCCCGCGCGCGCTTGGACGATGTCGTGGGCGAGGATCAGTGAAGTCGAACTCGGGTTATGGCCCCAGAGCAGAAAAGTTTTGCTGTGTTCGAGATCGGGCGTCGGCAAATTGGCGCCGAAGGTGTAACTGAACCCGGTGTCCCTGTGCCAATTGCAAACGTGCGTCGTCGACACCCAATTCGGGCTGCCGATCAAATATAGCAGACGCCCCAGCCAGCGTTCGGCGTCGTCGACCGAAGTGCCGCTTTTGGTGCCTTTGGCGAGCGCGATGGATTTGGCGCCGTGGTGCTCGCGAATTTCCAAAATCCGCCGCGCGATATCATCCAGAGCGTCGTCCCACGAAACCCGCTGCCACCCCGGATCGGCATCGCCTTTGGGTCGAGTGCGCCTGAGTGGATAATCGAGGCGGTCCGGATTGTAGATGAGCTCGGGAGCGGCTTTGCCTTTGATGCACATGACCCCGCCGTTGGGATGATCATGATCCGGATCGAGCCGAATCACGCGGCCATTCTCGACCGTCGCGACCGTCGCACAGTGTGCCGTGCAAAGCGCGCAGTAGCCGCGGACAGTGTGGGATCTTTGAGCTAGATCAGCCATTGAAGCCTACAAAACGATATCCCAAACTCAAGCTGCTTTCCACCAACTTGAGCATGTTGTCGTGCTCTAACTCTGCCCAGCCGTGCATGAGGATGCAGGCTTGTTTCATTCCTTTCCCATGCGCCTCTTTGATAGCGAAGTATGTATGGTCTTGGCAACAGACAAGCTCAGTTTCAGTGGCTTAAGGGAAAGAATCAAGAGAAAATCAATTTAGTTTGACTTCATACATGATGATGCGGTAGCTTCCGCACGATTTGCGCAGTTAGTAAGAGGCAATTGCTTTCAATTGAATAAGCACATCCAAAACTATTAGGAACCGACACCGCAGGAGTTGACCCTTGGGTAGAAAAATTATTAGCGATGTCGCTGGGGGCGCCGTCTTCTCTCTCCCGTGGCTTGTTGCTAGAGACGAGGGCTTGTTCTCTGCCGAAAATCTTGAGGTTGAGTTCGTACGCTCGCCAAAGCGAGAAGCACAACTCGAATGGCTTCCAGACCGCACACGGAAGCCCGACGAAATAAAATCTACAGATAACCATATTCTTTTCGAGCAAGGCCAAGCCCAGTTCCATCGTGGTTGTGAATGGGGTCAAATCAGACGCGCATCTGATAGTACTTGTGGCGGCCAGATTGTCAGCAAACGAGCTTCCATCGTCAGCCAGGCTATACTCGTTCGCTGGGACTCGCCTTATACTCGACCTCAGGACCTGGTGAACGTTCCAGTGGCCGTCCACTTTCACGCCGGTTCCCACTATTTGACCCTGCAAATGTTAGAGGGGTTTCTCTCCAGGGATGAAATAAAGGTGCTTCACATCCCCGTCAATTCCCATCGTCACAAGGCCCTTTTGGATGGAATGGTCGACGCGATTACTGTCGCGGAACCGTGGATATCTTTGGCTGAAAAACAAAAATGCAAGCTCATCGCCGAAGCCTACTGCATAGGCTCTGAAGTCGCCTCCCCGGACATTGATTCCGACACCTATGCGGCTGTCGACCGCGCTATTAAGGCGGCTGTACGCCTTATCAACCTGGACAAGAAAAAATATCTTCACTACTTCATCGCTGACGTGCCGCCTGAGAGCGGTTGTTTAACTGCCGAGGACTTCCATCTGTCGCGCCTTCGCTATGTAGATCCGGTTCCTTATCCAATCGACGAATTCAGGCGGGCCTATCAGTGGATGCTGAGTTGGGACCTTATCCGGCCAGATGCCTCTTTCGATCAAATCGTCGACAATCGAATCGCCGTAACTGTCTGAAATGCTACTAGTCTATTTCGCCGGCGTTCGTGATTTTTTTGTCGTTCGATAGAAGAGGATAAAGAAGCCGCCATTAACCAGCCGGTCGAAGATCATAGAAGCGCTCAGCATTACAGTGCAGAATGGCATGCTTATCGTCATCGGTGAGATGCTTGTTCTCGATGATTTTCTCTATTTCATGCTTGCAGCGTTCATTGTTCACTTCATGTGGAAAATCGCTTGAGAATATAAAGGGCTTGTTGCCGATGGCTGTAATTACCTGATCAAGCGAGGACTCCGTCCCTTCGCAACCGACAAATATCCTACCGGCGTCGATGTGCCGCCGGATGTAAGCGCTCACGTTATCCCCAGGTTGGAGCTGGATGTACTCTTGGCGTCCGTCGTACTGGATGTGGGTCTCCCAGCTGCGCTCGAACCTTTCGATACACATCTGCAACCAGGAAACGCCTCCTTCCATAAAGCCTATTCGCAAATTAGGAAACTTATCGAAGATCCCGTTAAAAATAATACCGGCGAAAGCAATCATGAGGCCGAATGGATGGCCCAGAGCGTTGATCGGCGCGAAAGGCGTGAGGTAGTCCATTCCTAAATTCTCATGAGCGCCGCCATGAATTCCTAAGCAGCAGCCCAACCGATGGGCTTCGGCATAGATCGGCCAATATTCTTTAGAGCCTAGATGGCCTTTAAAGCCCGTCGATGGAATCACGGCTCCGCAAGCGCCCAGCTCAGTTACAATCCGGCGTAACTCTTTTACGGCCTCCTCCGGCTCCTGCAAGGGAATCAGTCCTAGGCCATGAAATCGGGGACTCTTTTGGAGGTAATTATGATACAACCAGTTATTGTATGCCCTTGCGACATCGACGGCGAACTCACCATCGATGACCTTGCCAAACGCGAGGCCTTCGGTCGTATAAAGCACTGCCCTTTCGATTCCTACATCGTCCATAAATTCCAACCACCCGTTCACGTCGACTTGCCGGAATGCGCCTGGCACTACTCGGTACAATGTTCCGGAATGAAGGTGGTCCAAAGGCGGAAAGATTCGCCCCCGAAATCGACCAATGTTCTTGTACGGATCCGGCATGTAGTCTAGAAGTGAACGCCAATCCTCCATGACGTGCCCATCACCATCGACTACTCGCATGCCGTTCCAAGCCATAGGTATCGTTCCTTTAGGAAAGTCTATGAATTATTGCACGTTATATCTTTGTTTCATCGACGTGAAGAAGCCCTCTTTTTTCAGGGTCTGAATTATACTGCTGTCGATGTGGTCTTCCATATTCTTGCTGCCCACATTTATTCCGATCGCCTCCAGTTGCCGCACAACGTTTTCGGCCCCTGCCTGCGACGGCTCAAAATCCAGTTGTATTATTCTCTTAAAGTCATTGTACGTAGCGTCAATTGCCTTCGGATCGTTGGTTTTGAACTTTAGTGCTATTACCTCTTTGGATCGCGTCGGATTGGCCAAAGCAAAATAGGCACCCTCGATTTCAGCTCGGATGAACCGTGCGAGAAGATCACGATAGTTTTTCAGCGAGCTTCTATTCACCGTAACGCCGGTAAAGACCCAGGGAATTTTAGCGGCAGCGAGATCTACCAGCGGATTGAGTCCCCGGTCGCGCGCGATGGTAGACGCGGGTTCGACTAACGGTGTCGCCTTTACCTGACCTGATAGAAGTGCAGTGAAGCGCTTCGAGAATTCGCCTACCTGCACAATGATTACGTCCCTCCGGCTCAGTCCCAACTGCTTTAGAGCCAGAGTAACGGCGATGTCCCCCTCCGAGCCGAAGGTGCCGATGGCTACGATTCCGCCCTTTAGGTCGGTTGCGGTTTTCACATCTGGAGAGGCAAAAAAAGTGAAAGGGATACTGTTGCTGGTCGCCGCGACGATGCGAAGATCTGCGCCTTGCCTGTTCGCTTGTAACACTGGTCCAAGTCCGGCGTGCATTACGTGGATTTTTCCTGAAAGGAGTACCTGGATGCCTCGGGTCGAGCCTTCCATGTCGATCACTTCAACGTTCAGTCCCTCCTTTTTGTAAAAGCCTCCTGCTTGGGCCATCCACAGACTAAAGATCGTTACTCCGTTTCCGGAAATGCCGACGCTAAATCCCGTCGGCTCGCCGCCTGCTGCAAGCGAGATACTCGAACACACAAAGATCAGCCCGATGATTAGATTTGTAAAAACCACTTGCAGCATGACCAGCCTAGCCCTTGCCAACAGTAACCCACTTTTCGCCAGAGTTTGCCCATCTTCTTCCAGCTCGAGTTGTTTTGAAATCTCGCGAAGAAGTCTTATCAAGGGACGGAATAGTCTGTTAGCTCAAATCTTGTCAAGTCTCACGGCCCGGCACAAAAACGGGGGCCGTTTGCACCAAACGGCAGACGGCTTTTGCAAAGCTTTGTCGATGATACTCGCCGGTTGAATCTTTTTTTCAAGTTTTCATCAGCGTATAAGTGCTACAAGAAGAGGTTTCCAAGGCCCAAGGGAGGTGAGTTTTACATGAGAGCTTGGTTTGCCGGTTTATCAATCGTCAGCTTAACGATTATTTTGTTTCCCGTTCAAAGATTGGGAGCCCAATTAAGATCCGTCAGAATCGCTTATCCATCGGTCGACGTGCAGTACCTTCCCGCTCACGTCGCCCAAGCCAAAGGCATTTTTAAATCTGAGGGCTTAGACGTGGAACTCATCGTCATACGTGGCGCAAGATCGGGAATTCAAGCGCTCATGAGTGGCGATGTTCAGTTCGTTCTGCCAATCGGCCCTGTTCTTTCCGCGGTCTGGAGTGGAGCGGAGCTTAAGATTTTGGCTCAAATGGTGGGCATGCCAACCTTTTCTCTGATTGTGCGCCCGGAAATTCAACGGGTTGAGGATCTCGCCGGCAAAAAGATCGGAGTAAGTATCGGGGGAGCGCCTTTTGCTTTTGTTCATGAACTATTAAAGACCAATGGCATCGACCCTGAGAAAGGTGTCCAGTATGTCAATATCCCCGGCGCTATGCCAAAAGTGGCAGCGTTAGAGAACGGTCTGATCGCGGCCGCACCACTTGCTCCGCCGGGAGACTTTAAAGCAATCCGCGCGGGTTTTAAGCGACTCGTATTTTTTGGTGATGTCATTCGCGATATTTCTTTTACGGGGCTCGCTGGGACGAGCAAATACGTCAAAGAGAACCCTCAAACCGTTGAAAAGATGGTGAGAGCAGTCGCGCGGGCGACTTCTCTCGTCCGTGACAATCCAGATCTGGCGATCGGAGCCATGCAGGAGTATCTAAAAATGACGCCGGATGAAGCCAGCGAGACTTATCGATTGCTCCGGCGATCATTTTCTCCGATTCTCACCGATGGTGGCCTAAAAAATTTGGCTTCCATTGTTTCCAGTTCGTCAGGCATTAAACCGACGAAAGATCCAAAGGAATATGTGGAAAGAAGCTTCCTAAACCAGGCACTATCGGACATGAGTAAACGGTAGGATCTGCAAGGAAACAGGCCTTGTGCCAAATATCAAATTTAGTGTAGGGTAGAATGAAGCTTGAGTAATTGTGTCTATGGATTCTGGGTAACCTTGCAGGAGGCACAGAGGCCCATGGCGGAAAGAAAAGCAAAAAGAGTAGCAATTGAAGCTCGTCCCGCTTCAACTGAGATGTGTTCAAAGTGGTCGGGCATAAGGGATACTACGTCGCATATTTTAAAGGCTTTTAAAGCTCTCGAAGCAAAGCAGGTTAACTGGCGGCTTAACGTATCAAAGACGACGGTTAAGCGTCCGGTTTTCATTGATTGGCTTGCGCTAGAGAAGCTAACTCTTTCTATCCCCAGCGGCTTGGCTGCCACCGACAACAATAACAATAACGGAAACCCAGATTGGGGTTTGTACCGCCTTGGCGATGGGTTAACGTCAACAGTATACAATGAAGCGGTTGGTAATCCTCCTAACCTTATATGTCGAGATTGGTCTTTGGGGGAGGGAGAGAAGAAGGCGGAATCACTGAAGCTAGTGCAAAAAGCCGGTCTAAACTATCAAAAGTTTATTGGAATTATTGCGTCGGATGAGAACAACAATCGACGCTGTGTGGGAGCACTGACAGTCAGCTTCAAAAACGATCCTAACAATCCCGCAGTCGACGATCAAATGAAAAAATGGGCCGGGTGGGATCCATGGCCGGGCAAAGAAAAAACCAGCCCGTTGGTCAAATTTATTACAGAGAACTTTATTCTCGGGGGGCCAGAACTCAGCGCATCTCTCAAAAAAAAATAATATTATGAATGAAGCAAAGAAAAGCGCATAAAAAAAAGTCTTTATTGAGAACGCCGCGTAAAAAAGAACAGTCACATCGTTGGACTCGTGAACTTTCAGCCTTACTCGCCGTAGCAAAAACTGCCACACAGTCTCTGGATTCTGATAAAGTATTAAACGATACGTTGGATGAATCGTTAGAGCTGCTCGGCTTTAAAGTGGGTTACATCCGTATCTTGAAGCCGGAGGAAGGCGGCTTGGTGGTCCGTGCCGCGAGAGGTCTGAGCTCGCCCGAATTTTTAACCAATGTCGTTTCTTTGGACTCCTCTCGTCCAAGCGTAGGAAATGTCGTTTTCGCAACGCGTGAGCCCTATATCTCGCGAAATATTCAGAAGGATCGCACATTCCGCCATGGGTTCATGGCGAGAGAAGGGCTTGTATCCGCGGCTTTCGTCCCCGTGGTTTCCAAGAACCATGTCCTGGGTCTTATGATGGTAGGGAGTTCCAAGTTTCATAAATTCTCCAAGAGGGAAGTCAATCTTCTCCAAGCTTTTGGTTCCCAACTCGGCGCGGCGCTGGAAAACGCTCAACTCTATGATGAGGTCAGGAAAGGAAAAACATATATCGAAAACCTTGTCGAAAATGCTGGCGACGCAATTCTATCCACGGACGTGAAGGATCGTATTTTAACCTGGAACCGCGCGGCCGAGATCATATTTGGTCATCGGAAAGAGGAGGCCATCGGACAAAACTTGGCTATACTGCTTCCTCCAGAGCAACCGAACGATCTGGAAGAGATTCGGAATAAGGTCCGGCACGCGGGTGTGATCCGGAACTTAGAGGTACGCAGGAAAAGGAAGGATGGAGTGATCATTGAGGTTGCCCTTGCGGTCTCGCCTATCAAGGATGGGACAGGAAGCGTGGCGGGTTTTCTTCACCTAGCGAAAGATATCACTGAGAAAATCCACTATGAACGGAGACTACGAGATCTCGACAAGTTGAAGTCGGACTTTGTCTCGAATGTGTCCCACGAGTTAAGGACACCATTGACCGCAATCAAAGCATCGGCGGATAACATGCTGGATGGCTTGGTAGGCGACTTGAGCGAGAAACAAACCCGGTATCTTGCGCGCATCAAATCGAATGCGGATCGTCTGGCGCGGCTGATCAACGATCTCCTCGATCTCTCCAGGATCGAAGCCGGAATCAAGCTTAAACCAAGAAATTTAGATTTGGTGACCATAGCGAAGGAAGTTACCGAATCCCTCAGACCTGTGGCGGCAGATAAGCTGATCACTCTCACAATGGAATCTCCTGACGATAACGTCACTGCATGGGCGGATCCAGATCGCGTATCAGAGATTTTAATGAATCTATTGGGTAACGCGATCAAATTTACCCCCACAAATGGCGAAGTAACTCTATGCCTTCAGGGAAGTGGCAATGAATGGGTGACGATCTCCGTGGCGGACACTGGTCCCGGTATTCCCTCGGACGAAGCGAATAGGATCTTCGATAAGTTCTACCAAGTCACGCAGCCGGAGAAGCAGAAAACGATGGGAACAGGCCTTGGTTTATCCATTACTAAGGCCCTCGTGGAAATGCACGGAGGAAAAATCTGGCTGGAGAGTGAAGTCGGCAGAGGGAGCATCTTCTCTTTTATCCTTCCGGCGGCGGAGCAGCCACTGCAATTTAACTTATCCTCCCATTGACGGAGAGATGTGTATGGCACTCAGGGTTCTCCTCGTCGACGACGAGGAAGACATTGTCGAGGTGATTCAGGACCGCCTGGAGGCCTATGGCTTCACGGTGACTACTGCCGGGACTGGCGTTGAAGCGCTCAAAAAACTTTCAGTTGAGAAATTCGATGGGATTTTTCTAGACGTCAAGATGCCTGAGATGGGCGGGATTGAAGCGCTAGAGGAAATTCGCAAAACGGATAAGCAGATCCCGGTTATAATTATCACCGCATCTTCCACTCGAGACGCCGCTATTGAGGCTATTGCCAAAGGCGCCAATGAATACGTTCTGAAGCCCTTTGCGTGGGAAGAGCTCAAGGCTAAAATCGAGAAAGTCTATAACATCGCCCTCTAGGGTGATTCGTATGAAGTCCTTTAATGAGAACATCCTTGTTGTTGATGATGATCCGGATATCCGTGAGGTCTTAAAAGACCGTCTGGAATCCCTTGGCTACCGAGTGCTGCTAGCCGCTACCGGCGCAGAAGGCTTAGATCTTCTGGAAAAACAAAACCCGCAGGTCGTTTTGCTGGACATCGAGATGCCTACGATGAGCGGGCTCGAAGTTCTCAAGGAAATTCGGAAAAGAGAATTAGATATCACCGTTGTTATGATTACGGCCTACGGCACGATCGAACGGGCGGTCGAGGCGATGAAAGAAGGTGCCTACGATTTCATACCCAAACCTTTTGAACCCGATCATGTTGCCCTCATCGTGCAGAAAGCCTTGGAGCGAGAAAAGCTCAAACGAGGGGTAGAGGTTCTATCCGGACAAATAGGAGAGCGCTACCGTTTGATTGCCGGCAAAAGTGCCAGGATGAATGAGGCCATAGATTTGGCAAAGAAGGCAGCGAGCAGCAGGTCCACCGTCTTGCTCCTTGGTGAAAGCGGAACCGGCAAGGAGATTTTTGCCCACGCCATCCACAATTGGAGCGACAGAAAAGCTGAGCCGTTTGTGGCCATCAATTGTGTTGGTCTATCGAGAGAACTGCTCGAGAGTGAACTGTTCGGACACGAAAAAGGCGCCTTTACCGGCGCTCATCAACTCAAGAAAGGAAAAATCGAGTTATCCCATGGTGGAACGATTTTCCTCGATGAGATCGGCGATATTTCCGCCGAGATTCAGACCAAGCTCCTGAGGTTTCTCCAGGAGCGAGAGTTTGAGCGCGTAGGAGGGATGAAACCCGTCCAGGTCGACGTGAAAGTCATCGCCGCGACGAATCGCAACTTGGATGAAGCGATTAAAGAGGGACGCTTCCGCTCGGATCTTTATTACCGTCTCAACGTAATTCCCATTTCGCTTCCTTCGTTGAGAGAGAGACGGGAAGATATTCCTGACCTCGTCGATTTTTTCATGACGCGATTTTCTCTGGAAACGAAGAAGAATTTTAACGGGATCACCCAAGATGCTCTGAACAAATTGATCGCCCATGATTGGCCGGGCAACGTGCGCGAGCTCGCCAATGTAATTGAGCGGGCGGTTGTCTTGGGTCGCGGTCCAAAGATAACCCGAGACGAGCTTCCCGCCACAGTTGCTTCCACGCATTCAACTGCATCTTCAGTTGGCTCATCGTACAACGAGAACGTTGGGGCTTACAGACGACAGTTGATTCTGAAGGCGCTCGCCGAAGCCCAAGGAAACCGCGCCGCTGCGGCCAAGGCCTTGGGCCTTCAGCGAACCTATCTATCCAGGCTGATCAAGACGCTGCGCATCAGCTGAATACTTTTTTTCACGTACAGTATCCTTAAGGATATATTCGCCTTTTCCCGAAGGCTTGATCTAGATTCGCGCGCCCAAATTCGCCCGTCGAATTAGCATCTTAGTTGACATCCGTCCGCGTTTTGTCGGTTGGCACAACACCTGCGTTAGCGTTGGGTAACAAACATCTCGCCGTGCCGATTACAGCTGAAAAAGCAGGAGGATAAGATGAAAGGCTCAACCGCAGAGATCGATGTGTACGCAATTAAACCCTTCGAGGCCCTGCAGGAGTTAAATCGGAGCTTGATTAAGAAAGTCAGCCAGCAGACGGATTTGATTGAGCGCATGAGCCGACTCAAGCGTTATCTTTCTCCCCAGTTGGCCGATTATATTCTGAAGAGCGACGACCCTGACCTTTTCAAAAGCCATCGGCGCGAGATCACGGCTATTTTCCTGGACTTACGTGGCTTCACAGCCTTTTCAGACAGCGCTGAACCCGAAGAGGTTATAGCACTATTGAGAAGCTACCACGCGGAAATGGGCAAGCTGATCTTTAAATTCGGGGGAACCGTCGAGCACTTTGTTGCGGACGGACTGATGGTTTTTTTCAATGACCCCGTACCCTGCCAGGACCATACAGAGAAGGCCGTGCGTTTGAGTATGGGAATGCGCGATCGAGTAAAGGAACTGCGCACGGGATGGCTCCAAAAAGGATACGACCTGGATTTAGGTATAGGATTGGCGGCTGGGTATGCGGCCGTGGGTAATATCGGGTTTGAGGGTCAACTGGACTACAGCGCGGTAGGCAACGTCACCAACCTTGCCTCTCGTCTTTGCGGAGCGGCCAAAGGCGGACAGATTCTTACCGATCAGAAGACGCTGACTCAGATCGATAGCTTGGTGCAGGCCGAGCCGTTGGAAGAGCTGCATCTAAAAGGCTTCGTCCGCCCTGTGCGCGCGTTTGATATCGTAAGTCTCAGACGGCACGTAGAAGTAGAGAAGAGGTTCAATTCCGGGCGAAGGAGCCGGCCTGCTCGCCCGCTGACTCGTTCAAAAGTTCAAGGTTCAAGCATTCAATGTTTTTGAAACTTCGCGTCCAGTAGTTCCATTCGTTCAAATCGTTCAATCCAGTGGCCGATGATGACGACGGAAGTATTTTTCAATCCAGCTCGGGGCGATTCGGTTTGCCGACAAAACCCGTACCGAAGCCGGCTTCGTTGGCGGCCCAAGCGCCGGCGACTCGGCCACTGAAGATCGACGGACCGAGCATCGTGCCCTCCAGACCCGCTTTGCCGTTGATGTGGCCGCCTGCCATGCCCGCGACTTCTCCGGCCGCATATAAGCCGGGAATCGGCTCGAAATATTTATTGAGCACGCGGCAATGCAAATCGGTTTTAACTCCGCCGAAATTTTTTCGCGCCAGCGGAAAGATTTGGATCGCGTAGTACGGGGGTGTGTCGAATTTCTTCGAAGTCTTCAGCGACTTGCCGAATCTTGGCTCCTTTTCCAGCCCGGCGTCGAAGCACTTATTGTAGTCCTCGACCTCGGCAAGGAAATTATTTATGTCCTCAACACCGGTTTTCCTGCCGAGCTCTTCGAGGCTATCGGCTTTCTTGATGAACGGCGAATTGTTCAACAGCTCCTCGACTTTGCTCCGATCGATCACATCGCCGCGACGGTAATAGGGGTCGGCAACGTCGATCTTCGCCAACATCGGCGTGTCGGCGAGTGCCCAGGCGTGGGGCGGATTTTGTCTTAACAATGCCGGCGTGGCTGACGCACCGCCGGTGACCGATTCGTTATGGAATCTTTTGCCTTGCTGGTTGAACCAGATGTAGCCGGGTACCTGGCGGAAGACCAAGCCGCGTCTTTGTTGCGGATCGCGATAATCGGGCGTGGCGTAAACGTAAAACCATATGCAGTCCATGTGAGTGAAGTAGCCGCCGAGCTCTTTGACCATCTGGTGGCCTTCACCCTTGGCGCCGAAGCCCGAGCCTTCCATGACTTTGAATTTTTTAAACTCGGGCCGGTGCTCCAAGACCATGTCGAGGTTTGAGTTGAAACCGCCGGTGGCGACAAGGACAACTTTGCTGCGAATTTCCAATGTCTCGCCGTTCCTGGTCGCGGTGACGCCGCAAACGCGGCCGTCTTGCGTCAGCAGTTTGCCCGCTTTGGTCGAGGTCATGATCGTGACATTCGGCAGCGCCTGCGCGTTTTTGATCAGCGCGGTCATCAAGCCAAGACCGTTGTTATCCGGCCGGTGCCAGCGCAGCACTCGATTGCCTTCCTGAAATTTCATATCGACCCATTTCGCGCCGCAGGTCTCGGCCCAGTGATAAAGATCGTGCAATGTATGTTCGAGATAAAAGCGCGCCCAGATTTCATCCGCAGCGCCGCCGCCCCACTTGACCCAATCTTCGAAGGCGAGATCGGGCGTGTCTTCGATGCCCTGAGATTTCTGCAGCGGCGTGCCAACAATGCAACAGCCGCCGCCGGAAATGGCTGCGGTGCCGCCACATTCCGCTGCGGCCTCCAAAACAATGGCTTTGGCACCGGCCTTATCGGCCTCTATCGCCGCCGGTATTCCCGCGCCGCCGCCGCCAATGATGACCACGTCGGTTTGCAGAGTTGAAGTCGCCATCGGAAACTCCTTCGAGGTTGAACGATGACCGACGGTTGATCACCGTTGTCGGGACGCGGTCAAATCGCGCTAACCAAAATTCGCCCGTTTGTTTGTTTTTCAGACTGTCTC
>Ga0114129_10010765_pt1 | contig 13035 bp, 11 predicted proteins | sample RhiMetdeltSRZDD1_FD_80071 | JGI IMG/M metagenome (GOLD analysis project Ga0114129, IMG submission 80071) | Populus rhizosphere microbial communities from Tennessee, USA - Rhizosphere MetaG P. deltoides SRZDD1 (version 2) (version 2) | ecosystem: Host-associated > Plants > Roots > Rhizosphere >...
GCAGGTGTTCGAGGCGATCCATGAGGGCAACCCGGATCAGAAGCTGCTGTCGTACCAATACCTGCAGATGCTTCCTGAGATCGCCAGAGGCGACGCGAACAAGGTCTGGATCGTGCCCAGCGAGCTCGGCAAAGCACTGGAAGGCCTGGGCAGCGTGGTCGGCCGGCTGACCCGAGCGGACGGCGACGCCCGGCCCGGCGGTGCGACTTCCGGCGGCGGGACGGCAGGCGGCCAGCTCACCGGGGGCTCCACCGACCGCCCGGACACCGAGCCGTAGGAGCCGCAAGTTCGCTGGCTACCCCCGGCTCGGCCGTAGGGTCGAGCCACGATGACTCCGCTCGAAGCGCTTGTGGTGACCGTGGCCGGCATGCTGGCCGGCAGCATGAACGCGATCGTCGGCGCGGGCACGCTGATCACGTTCCCGGTGCTGCTCGCCATCGGCTATCCGGCGGTAGTCGCGAATGTGTCGAACACGATCGGTCTCGTGCCCGGCGTGTTCTCCGGCGTGCTCGGGTACCGGCGCGAACTGGCCGGGCAGCGGGATCGGTTGATCCGGCTGGGACTCGCGGGCGCGCTCGGCGGGCTGACCGGGGCGGTGCTGCTGCTCTCGCTGCCGGCGGCCGTCTTCGACGCGGTAGTGCCGGTGCTGATCTTGCTCGGTGTCGCGCTGGTGCTGGCCCAGCCGTACCTCACCCGCTTCGTCGGCCGGCGGCGCGATCCGCCATCCCACGGCGGTCCGCTGCTGGTCACCGGGGTGTACCTCGTCGGCGTGTATGGCGGATACTTCGGCGCGGCGCAGGGCGTGCTGCTGCTCGGTCTGCTCGGCCTGCTGCTCGCCGAGGGCCTGCAGCGCGCGAACGCGGCCAAGAACGTGATCGCGCTGCTGATCAACCTGGTCGCCGCGCTGCTGTTCATCGCGGTCGCCGAAGTGGCCTGGCTACCGGTGGTGCTGATCGCGGCCGGCTCGATCGTCGGAGGCTACCTCGGGGCGCGAGTGGGCCGGCGGCTGCCCGAGATGTGGCTGCGGATCGTGGTCGCGGTGGTGGGTATCACGGTGGCGGTCCGCCTGCTGCTCGGCTGAGCCCGGCGAACGCCTAGGGTAGGTCGCGATGAACCTGCTGGAGCGCACGGTCGAAGCGATCCGGCCGCTCGATGCGGCCGCGGTCGCGGCGGCGACGGAGTGGCAGGCCCGGCTGACCAAGCCACCGGGCTCGCTGGGCGCGCTCGAGGACGTCTCGATCAAGCTCGCCGGGCTGGCCGGGCGGTGCCCGCCACCGCTACCCGAGCCGGTCGCCACCGCGGTCTTCGCCGCCGATCACGGCGTGCACGCGCAGCGCGTTACCCCCTGGCCGCAGGAGGTCACCGCGCAGATGGTGCAGAACTTCCTGGCCGGCGGCGCGGTGGTCAACGCGTTCGCGCGCCAGGTCGGGTCGACCGTCCTGGTGATCGACGTCGGTATGGCCGGCGAACTGCCGGCGACCACAGGCCTGGTGACGGCGAAGGTACGACCCGGGACGGCGGACCTGACCGTCGGGCCGGCGATGACCGAGCGGCAGGCGATCGAGGCGATCGAGATCGGTATCACCATCGCCGAGCAGCTGATTGGCGATGGCTACCGCTGCCTGGTAACCGGCGACATGGGGATCGCGAACACGACTGCGTCGGCCGCGCTGATCGCCGCGTTTACCAGTGTCGAACCCGGTGCCGCCACCGGGCGGGGGACCGGGGTGGACGATGCGACCTATCGGCGCAAGATCGAGGTGGTTCGCCGGGCTCTCGACCTGCACCGGCCCGATCCGGGCGATCCCATCGGCGTGCTTGCTGCGATGGGCGGGCTCGAGCACGCGGCGATCGCCGGTTACCTGCTCGGCGCGGCCGCGGCACGGGTCCCGGTCGTGCTGGATGGCGTGATCGCTGGGGCGGCGGCGCTGGCCGCGGCGGCGCTGTGCCCGGACGTCCTCGGGGCCTGCGTGGCCGGGCACCGGTCGGCCGAGCGCGGGCATGCGATCGCGCTGGACTGGCTCGACCTCCGGCCGCTGGTGGATCTGGAGCTCAGACTCGGTGAGGGCACCGGCGGGTTGCTTGCGGTGCCGATGGTGCAGGCCGCGGTGCGAGTGCTGCACGAGGTCGCCACGTTCGACGCGGCGGGAGTGAGCGAAAAGAGATGACGGCCCCACCGGCGGGCCGGCGGCCGCCGGACGGCGGTCAGGACGTGTTCCGCATCGGGTGGAAGTCGGTCTTGCGCCTGGCCCGCTCCCACTTCTCGCGGTACATCGCCTGGTCCGCCTCGCGCAGCAGCTCATCGACCGTGGAGGCCGGTACCGAAGTGCCCAGGCCGATGCTGACGCTGACCCTGATCCGAAAGCCCTCGTACTCGACCGGCCGGCTGACCGCGTTGGTGAGCCGGGTGACCAGGTCACCGGCCGCGGCGGGATCGAGATCGCGCACCAGCAGCACGAACTCGTCACCGCCGACCCTGGCCACCGTGTCGTGCTCACGGACGTGCATCCGCAGCCGGCGCCCGACCTCGACCAGCACCGCGTCCCCGGCAGCATGCCCGTATGTGTCGTTGACCTGCTTGAAGTTGTCCATGTCGCAGAACATGACCACGACCGGCTCGGCGTGCCCGAGGATCTCGTACAGCCTGGACCGCAGCTCGGTGCGGTTGGCCAATCCGGTCAGCGGATCGTGCGCGGCCTGGTGGACCAGCGCGAGCTCGCGGCTTCGCCGCTCGCCGACGTCCTCGACGTGGATCAGCTGGAAGTCGGCGTTGCCGGCGGCGTCGTACACGACCGAGCAGTGCACCGAGCTCCACAACAGGGACGCATCGCCGCGGATGAACCGCACCTCGATCCGGCGCGGCGTCTCGCCCTCGGGCAGCAGATCGCGGTCCTCAGGATGGGTGAACGCGGCCAGCCCGTCCCGGCGCAGCTCGCGTTCGGAGTAGCCGAGCAGGTTGCTCAGCGCCGCGTTGGCCCGCAGCAGCCGGCCCTCGGCGGGCGGGCGCAGGCCGCGCATGGCCATTCCGCTCGGCGCGTTCTCGAACGCCAACCGGAAGCTCTCTTCGCTGGCCCGCAGCGCCTGTTGCTCGTGCTCGAGCTCGGATACCGATCGCCGTAGGGCCCAGTGCAACCGGGCGTTGTCGATCGCGATGGCGGCTTGCGCGGCGAACATCTCCAGCAGCTCGCACTGGTCGCGTCCGGGTTTGCGGCCGCCCTCGGGCAGGTCGACGGACAGCACCCCGACCAGCTCACCGTCCGGAGAGTGCAGGGGGGCCATCAACACATCGTCCGGTTGCCAGGCATCCGGGTCGACGGAGGGGTAGATGTCCGGGCGCCAGGTAGGCACGTCGCCGACCGGGTCGGCCAGCGGCAGGTAACGCAGGGCACCCCACGGTTCGGCCTTGGCCAGCAGCTGTTCCCAGCTCTCCCGGCTACCCGATTGGCCGTTCAGTTGCTCGCACAGCACGTCCGGACCGGCCACCGCCACGATCTGCATCTGGTCGCCGTGGACCAGGTTGACCGCGGCGGCGCCAAAGCCCAGCGAGGACACCACGGTATCCGCGACGGCCTGCAAGGTTGCGGTCAGATCCCGCGCTACGTTCAGCTCGCGCACGGCGCGATACAGCGTGCGCAGGGCCGCCAGGCTCTGCTCCAGCTGCTTCGCGTCGTCCACACCTTCCCCCTGGCGGTAGGCGGCACCGAGGGCACGGCCCGATCGGATAATTCGGGCGCGTCGCCCGATGCCGCCGAGGCCGACAATATCGGGAATTCGCTCCGGCCGGACGGTCGGCACGCCTGCCCTAGACTCGGTGGCCGGCACAGCGCCTTGCCTAGTCGTAACCAACTGGACACTCGAGGGTCTTCTTTCGGCAATGCTTCCGCCCCGTCGCTCCAGAACCGCGGTGTCCCTCCGGATCATCACTGCGGCAGTACTGATCACGGCCGGACTGGCCGGTTGCGGTGGTCCGGACGGGTCCGGCGCAGGTTCGGCGAAGCCGGACGCCCAGCAACCGGCGGCGAACACAGGCGCGCCGTCCGAACCCGGTTCCGGACAACCCGGCACCGGACCATCCGGCCGGCCACCGGCCGTGGCCGAGCCGGGCCGGCGCCTGCCGCCACCGGCCGGGGTATGGCCGGACATCAGCCTGGCCCGGCCTGAGCTGCCCAGAGGTGGGCGAACGCTGTTCCCGCAGTACCGGCTGGTCGGCTACGCCGGGCATCCGGCCTCCGCCGGAATGGGCCGGCTGGGTATCGGCGACATCGACCAGCGAGCGAATGAGCTGGAGCGCCGGGCTCGCGGGTACGCGGCCGGGCGCACGGTGCAGCCGGTGTTCGAGCTGATCGCCGTGGTCGCCACCAGCTTTCCGGGGCCGGACGGGTTGTATCGCGGCCGGGTGGAGGCCGCGGTCGTGGACCAGTTCCTGGCCGCCGCCCGCCGGCATCGGGACTTACTGATCCTTAACATCCAGCCTGGTCGCGCCGAGTTCCTCTCCGAGGTCAAGGCGTTCGAGCGATGGCTTCGCGAGCCCGACGTCGGGCTCGCGCTCGACCCCGAGTGGGCGGTCGGACCAGGCCAGGTGCCGGGCGAGGTATACGGCTGGACCAGCGGCTCCGAGCTGGACCGGGTGGCAGGCTACCTGGCCGGCATCGTCAAGCGGTACGACCTGCCGGAGAAGCCGCTGGTGTTCCACCAGGTGGCGCTTTCGGTGGTCCAAAACCAGCAGGCGCTGCACGCGCACCCCGGGGTGGTGGCGATCAAGTCGGTGGACGGGATCGGACCGCGCCACTCGAAGGAAACCACCTGGCGTCGCTTGGTCGCCGGCATGCCCGAGCACGTCCACACCGGGTTCAAGCTGTTCTTCGTCGAGGACACTAGGTCCGGGCCGCTGATGACGCCCAGCGAGGTGCTGGCGCTGCGGCCCAAACCCGAATACGTCATGTACGAGTAGGGCGGGATGCGGCGCGAGGCGCCGGTCCTACGGCCCGCTACCCGGCGGCCGCCGGCGTGGTCGGGGAGTCGAGCCAGGCGTTGATGAGCGGGGCCAGGTCGCGCCCGGTTTGCTTGTTGACGAACGCGGTGAACGAGGCGCGGTCCTGAGTGGTGTCCCGGTTGGTCTGGACCCAGTCCCTGGCCATGGCGAAGAACGTCCGGTCGCCGACCTGGCGGCGGAGCTCATGCAGCATCAGCCCGGGGCAGTAGTACACGTTCGCCGACCCGAAGTGCCCCGGCTGGTAGTCGGCCGGCGGCCCGTGCGCCGCGCGCAGCTCGCCGTCCAGGCTGCGCCACTCGGCCAGGGTCCGGGCCAGCGGCACCGGGTCCTTGCTGCGTCCGGAACCGAACTCGTCCTCCCACAGCGCCTGGACATACATCGCCCAGCCCTCGTTCAGCCACATGTCCCGCCAGGTACGCGGGGTCACCGCATCGCCGAACCAGTGATGGGCAAGCTCGTGCACCAGCACCTCGTTGGGAAACCCGACGTTGAGGGTCATCATCGTCTGGGTCTCCATGCCGGTGGGCAGCGGGATCGTCATCAGGCCGTCGGTGCGGAATGGGTAAGGCCCGAACCGCTGCTCCAGCCAGCTGATCATCTCGGCCATCGGGGCGATCCGCTGTTCGATCACGTCCGCCTCGGCCGGGAGATACCAGAAATGCATCGGCAGGCCATGCGGGCCGGCCGCGACGGTGTGCCGGTACCTGCCCACGCCGAACGTGACCAGGTAGCTGGCGACCGGCTGGCCGTTCAGGTAGCGGTAGGTGTGCCCACCGTCGGCGGCGTCGGCCACCGGTTGCGGATCGCCGCCGGAGACCGCGGCCCAACCAGCCGGCACCGTGACCGACACGTCGTAGAGCGCCTCGTCGGACGGTTGGTCGTTGACCGGATACCAGGTGAACGCTCCGTACGGTTCCTGTAGCGCGAACGCGGATCCGTCCGGCTCGACGATGAGGCCGACCTGCTCGATGTCGGCGCGGACCATCGGCGCGGCCGCGGCCTTGGGGGACCCACCGTAGGTGATCGTGAGCCGCACCTGGTCGTCCGCGGCCAGCTGGTGGGGAAGCGGCACGGTGATGTTGTCGGCGGCCTGTTCGGCGGTAGCCGGCTGACCATCGACGGTGACCTTGTCGGCGCGGAGCGCACCGCTGAAGTCGAGCGTGATCTCGTTGATCTGCTCGGTTGCTCGCACCGTCAGCATCGCCTGCCCGGACAGCCGCCGGGCGGCCGGATCCCAGCTCAGGTCGAGGTCGTAGACCAGCACGTCGACCGCCGGGTTGCCCTGCTGCGGGTAGACCGGGTCGGCCACCGGATGGGAGCGGCCCTTGGCCGGGTCGAGCGTGACCGGCGCGAGCGCGGCCGGCGGGGTGGTGGGCGCCGCGATCGTGCCATCGGGAGCGACGGCACCGGCACTTCCGCCGTCACAGCCGGCCACCAGGGCCGCACCGGCGAGCACCGCGGCTGCCAGCACGGCACGACCGAAGCGTCGCACAGCGGGGGTTGGCCGGCCGGTCATGCCTGAACGCTAGACGGAATCGGCACCGATCGACCACGCGGCGCAATCTGGCCGGACCGAACATCTCGTACCATCCGAGCTGTGGTAGGTGCCCCGAAGACCGCATTCGTGCTGGGCGGCGGTGGTGTGCTCGGTGCTCACGAGGTGGGCATGCTCCGAGCCCTGGACGAGGCCGGGATCCGTCCGGATCTGGTGGTAGGCACCTCGGTTGGCGCGATCAACGGAGTGGTGGTCGCCGCGGATCCGCACACCGCCGCGGCTCGGCTGACCGAGGTCTGGCAGGAGGGGGTGCTCAGGGAGGCGTTCGGCGAGTCGCTGCTGGGCCGGATGGCCAAGCTCGCCCGGACCGGCACCCACCTGCACTCGATCGAGCCGCTGCGGCGGCTGCTGGAGGACCGGCTGCCGGTAGCCAGGATCGAGGATCTGGCCGTTCCGTTCCAGTGCGTGGCGGCTTGCGTCGAGGCGGCCGGGGCGCGCTGGTTCAGGTCGGGACCGGTGGTCCCGGCGGTGCTGGCGTCCTGCGCCGTGCCCGGCCTGCTGCCGCCGGTCGAGATCGACGGCGAGCACTTCTTCGACGGCGGCCTGGTGCACAGCATCCCGGTCGGGCGCGCACTCCAGCTCGGCGCGCAGGTCATCTACGTGCTGCACGTCGGGCGGATCGAGCAGCCGCTCGAGGTGCCGCGCTGGCCGTGGCAGGTGGGGCTGGTCGCGTTCGAGATCTCCCGCCGGCACCGGTTCGTCGAGGAGATGAGCGCGCTTCCGGACAACGTCCAGGTGCATGTGCTGCCGGCCGGCGGCAACGGTCGCCCGCCCGACCTGTCCCAGCTGCGGTACCGCAACCGGACGCAAGTGCGTGCCAACATCGAGCGGGCCTACCAGGCGTCGGCTCGCTATCTGGCCGAGCAAGGCTAGCTTCGGGAGGGGTGCGCATGCTGCCACCACGGATCGTGCGGCGACTGGTGCTGGTGCCGCTGCTGTTCGTGATCGCGCTGGCCGCGCTCGTGACGCTGCCGCTGCTCGCGCTGGTCGCGGCGGTGATCGCGCTGCTGCCGGTGCCGGGCCGGCGGCGGCCGCTGCGGCTGGTCTGGTTCGCCGTGGTGTGGCTATCCGCGGAGGCACTCACGCTGGCCGCGGCTCTCGGATTGTGGGTTGCCAGCGGCTTCGGTGGGCGGCTGCGCACCGAGCCGTACCAGCGGCGGCATTACGAGATCATGCGCAGGTTCCTCGATCTGCTCTACCGGGTGGCCACCCGGGTGCTCGGGCTGCGGGTGGAAGTGGATGAACCGCCGCTGACCCCGCGGGAGCGGGCCGCCCGGCTGGCCCGACCGGTGATCGTGCTCAGCCGGCACGCCGGTCCGGGCGACTCGTTCCTGCTCGTGCGCCAGCTGCTCAGTGAGTACCGGCGCCGGCCGCGCGTGGTAATGAAGGCGACACTTCAGCTGGATCCGGGGCTCGACGTGGTGGGCAACCGGCTTCCCAACGCGTTCGTCACGCCCTCGCGGGCCGGCGAGGGCCGGTTCGTGGCCGAGATCGAACGGCTGGCCAGGGGGATGGACCCGGCCGGGGCGCTGGTCATCTTCCCGGAGGGCGGCAACTGGACGCCGCGCCGGTGGCGGCGCGCGATCGACCGGCTGGAACGGCTGGGCCGCAAGCGCGAGGCGGCCCGGGCCAGGGAGATGCCGCACCTGCTCGCGCCGCGACCTGGCGGCGCACTGGCCGCGATCGCCGCCTGCCCGACCGCCGACGTCATATTCGTCGCGCACTCCGGGCTCGAGGACCTGATCACCGTCGGCGACATCTGGCGCAACCTGCCGATGACCAGGCTGGTCAGGGCCAAGTGGTGGCGGGTGCCGGTGGACGAGGTGCCGCGCTGGCTCGACCGGGACGGCCAGGTCGGCTGGCTGTACGACTGGTGGGAGCGGATCGACGCCTGGATCGAGGAGAACCGTCCGGCCGCGGTGCCCGGCGAGCTCGGCGCCATCACGTGACAGGATGCCGCCATGGCCTACGACGAGGAACTGTCGGAGCGGATCAGAGCGCATCTCGAGGGTGAACCCGGCCTGTCCGAGAAACGGATGTTCGGTGGCATCGCGTTCCTTATCAACGGCAACATGGCCTGCGGGGTCAACAAGACCGACCTGATCGTGCGGATCGACCCCGGCACCCACGCCGACGTCCTGGCCGAGCCGGGCGCGCGCGAGTTCGACCTGAGCGCTCGCCCGATGAAGGGCTGGGTCAGCGTGGATGCGGCCGGCTACGGCTCCGACGCGGACTTCGAGCGGTGGGTGGAGCGTGGCGTCGGCTTCGCGCGCGGCCTACCGCCCAAGTAGCGCGCCGGGATGAGCGTCATCGTGCGCGATGCGCTACCGGCCGAGTACGACGAGATCGGCGCGATCACGTTTGCCGCGTACCGCACCGACGGGCTCATCAGCGACGACAGCGAGTACGTCGGTGAGCTGACCGACGCGGCCCGGCGAGCTGCCGAGGGCGAGCTGATCGCCGCGGTCGACGCCGATACCGGGGCGGTCCTCGGCAGCGTCACGTTCTGCCTGCCCGGCTCGGTGTTCGCCGAGCGGGCCGAGCCCGGAGAGGCAGAGTTCCGGATGCTCGCGGTGGCTCCCGGCGCCCGCGGCCGGGGCGCCGGTGAGGCGCTGGTCAGGGAATGCATGCGCCGCGCCATCCACCGTGGCTGCGCCCGGCTGGTACTGCTGACCAGGCCGCAGATGCGGGCCGCGCACGCGATCTACACCCGGCTCGGTTTCCGCCGGACTCCGGAGCGCGACTGGTGGCCGCGCCCCGAGCTCCAGCTTCGCGCCTACGTACTGGATCTGTAGGCGGCCGCCCGCTCGCGGAGCTGCCGGTGGAGGGCGCCGTAGGGCGCCACCTGCGGGAGGAACTGCTTGCGGACCTTGGTGATGAACGTGTAGTTCGGGTGACAGACGTTCGCCACCGGCGACTCCGCGATCTGGGTGAGCAGTTGGTAGGCGTCCAGCGTCTCCAGCCCGTACTGGCCGGCGAGCCAGCCGACCATGTCGACCTGGCTGATCCGGAACGCATCCTCGAGTGGGCGGGCCGATCCGGTGCTCATGATGTACTCGTCGTTCTCCAGCCGCGGCCACGGGGTGGCCACGCCCTTGACCAGGTCGACGATGACGACCGTGTCCATCGCCGACTCGACCGCGACCCCGCAGGACTCGCCCTCGCCCTGCCGGCAATGCCCGTCGCCGAGCGACAGCAGTGCGCCCTCGACGTTGACACCGAGGTAGCAGGTCACTCCGGCGCGCATCTCCGGAGTGTCCATGTTGCCGCCGTGCGCGTCCGGCACCAGCGACGAGCGCGCCTCGAACGAGGCCGGCGCGACCCCGACCGTGCCGTGCATCGGGTCCATCGGCAACACCACGCTGTAGTCGCCGTGCCCGGCCCGGTAGGTCACCGTCCAGTTCGCCCGGTCGACCTCGTACATCCAGATCCGTTCGTCGAGCGGGTCCTGCAGCGACGCGGTATGGATCGGCCCGGTCCCGGTCAGCGCGCCGAAGAACGGGATCGTCGAGGAGGCCGCGTAGTCCCGGGACGGCATGATCGAGACGAAGTGCACCGCGACCGTGTCCCCGGGCTCCGCACCCTCCAGGTAGAACGGCCCGCTCTGTGGATTCACGAACGGGAACTCGATCACCCGGCTGACCAGGTCGTCAGGACCGCGTACCCGCCCGCCGAACGCGTCCTCGGTCCACACCTCGAGCACCGTGCCGGGCCGGATGGTCCGGACCGGCCGGACCCCGCCGAATGTCCATGCGAACTCCGACGGGTCCGGCCGGTACGAGACGACCTCGAGATCAGGCATCGTCGCCGGAGTCCCTGGTTCCGGCCGGGGTGTCCGGTGCGGTTACCGGGGCCTCCGGCTCGGTCACCGAGACCGGCTCAGTCTCCGGCGCGTCCGCGTCGGCCGTAGCGCGCGTCTCGGCCGCCGCATCCGTCTCGGCCGCGTCTGCTTCGGCCGCCGCATCCGTCCGGGCCGTTGCGTCCGGCTCGACGATCGGGGCGTCCGGCTCGGTGGCCACCACCGGCGGTGCCTCGCCGCCGTACACCAGGCCGAGGCTGGCCAGCCGATCGCGCTTTCCGGAGACCAGCAGGTAGATCAGGTAGAGCAGCCCGAGCCCGAGCCAGCCGCCCACGACCGGCGCGGCGAGGCTGAACGGCCAGGTCAACGGCACGATGAAGTCGAACAGTGAGGTCTCGACGCCGAGCGCGGTCAGGATGGCCGGGATGAATGCGAGCACGCCGAGCAGCGGCAGGACCAAGTGCAGGAGCCAGTTGAACTCACCGCGCCGGCGCACGTAGTACCCGAAGCAGGCAAGGTTCATCACGATGTAGATCAGGACGACGACCACCGTCACCAAGGTCCCGACCAGGCCGAAGGCGGTCGGGTAGGGGTCGTAGATGAAGCCGAGCGGCAACGCGATCGCCAGCGCCAGCACGAACTGGGCGAGCAGCCCGACGTAGGGCGACCGCCAGCGTGGATGCGTCTCGGTCAGCAGCGAGGTCAGGATCCGGCCCCGGCCGAGCGCGTACCAGGTGCGGGTGGTGGCGTTCGAGCCCGCATTGGAGTTCGCCAGCGCCGAGATGATGATCGCGACGAAGATCAGTACCCAGCCGCCGCCCCACACAACCCGGGCCATCTCCTGCCACGGGTTGCCCTCGCCGTAGCCGGCGAATGTGGTGAACCTGTCGGGGCCGAAGTACACCGCGGCTGCGTATGTGGTGAGGATGTAGAACAGACCGATCAGCAGGGCCGAGGCGACCACGGCGACTTGCACGGTCCGTCCCGGGTTCCTGGCCTCCTCGGCCAGCGGCGCGGCCGCCTCGAAACCGATGAACGCGAGGATCGCGAACACCGACCCGGCTATCACCCCGCTCATGCCGTTGAAGCCCTCCGCGTTCGCGAAGCTCGTGCCGAACACCTCGATTGTGTTGTTGTCGCCGGCCTTGACAATCAACCAGACCGCCAGCGCGGCGAAGACCACGATCTCGAACAGGCCGAGCAGCGTCCCGGCGCCGGCGCTGAGCCGGATGCCGAACCAGCCGAGCAGGAAGACCAATACGGCCGCGGCGACGGTTGCGATCGGCCACCAGGTGTCGTACGACCAGCCGTACTCCTGGTTGAGCGTGCCTGCCACCGTGTGACCGAAGATCAGGTAGAGCAGTGGCGCGACCATCGCCTCGGCCAGCGCGTAGCCCCAGACCACTAGGAACCCGATGGTCGGATGTAGTCCCCGGCTCGCATAGGTCCCGAAGCCGGCTGCGGATGGCAGGCGCTTGGCGAGCTGCCCGATCGACACGGCGACGAACAGGCACCCGACCAGCGCGAAGATCACCGACAGTGGAAGCGCGCCCCCGGCGAACTGGGCGCCGACGATGATGGAGAAGGCGACCGCGGCACCGGGCGCCATGTGGGTAATGGATTGGAACAGAACCTCGCGCAGACCAACCGCATTGCTTGCCAGCTGGCCACGCACAGCGGTGTCAGCCATGACGTCTCCTTGAGCCGTGGCAGAGTTTGAAACGCGTGATGATCGTTCCAGAATGTGCGGCTCTCGGGAAGATCCTCAGGCGTTGCCGGTTACGGTGGTAATGGCGCGGTTACCAGCCGGAAACCGAGCACGAGAGGTGATCCATGCAGATCGGAGCCGATCGTGGTCCGGACGGGCCAATGGCGTCGCCGTTTCCGCCGATCAAGGAATACGGCTTCCTGTCCGACTGCGAAGTGATGGCGTTGGTCGCGCCGAGCGGCAACGTCGAATGGCTGTGCCTGCCGCGGCCAGACGCGCCCAGCGTGTTCGGCGCGATGCTGGACCGGGACGCCGGCGGCTTCCGGCTCGGACCGGCCGACGTCCTGGTGCCGGCCGCCCGCCGCTATCTGCCGGGGACCATGGTGCTGGAAACGAGCTGGGGCACCGGGGCCGGCTGGATCATCGTGCGGGACCTGCTGCTGTTCGGGCCCTGGCACGACGAGACCCGCCGGTCGCATACGCATCGGCGGGCGCCCACCGACTACGACGCCGATCACTGCCTGCTGCGCACCGTCCGCTGCGTGTCCGGCGAGGTGCAGGTCGTGCTCGACTGCGAGCCTTCGTTCGACTACGGCCGGCGCCGGGCAGCGTGGACGTACACCGGGGACGGCTACCACACCGCGGCTTGCACCGCCGAGGGAGTAGACCTCACGTTGAGGTTCACCACCGACATGCGGATCGGCTTCGAAGGCCCGAAGGCGACCGCGCGTACCCTGCTCAAGGAGGGCGACCAGCGGTTCTGTGCGCTGTCCTGGGGCGAGCCCGACCCGCCAGAGACGTTCGATGAGGCATACCGGCGCCTGGTGTGGACCGCGCATCACTGGCAGCACTGGCTCGCCCGGGGGACGTTCCCCGATCACCGGTGGCGGCCCTACCTCGAGCGCAGCGCGCTGACCCTGAAAGGTCTGACCTATGCGCCGAGTGGGGCGCTGATGGCGGCTGCCACCACGTCGCTTCCC
>Ga0114129_10010767_pt1 | contig 13034 bp, 9 predicted proteins | sample RhiMetdeltSRZDD1_FD_80071 | JGI IMG/M metagenome (GOLD analysis project Ga0114129, IMG submission 80071) | Populus rhizosphere microbial communities from Tennessee, USA - Rhizosphere MetaG P. deltoides SRZDD1 (version 2) (version 2) | ecosystem: Host-associated > Plants > Roots > Rhizosphere >...
ACCGTCACCCGGCGGTCGAGGTCGCCCAGGCCGGTGAGGATCGGCTCACGGCGGCGGGTCAGCTTGATCCCCTCGTACAGCGTGCGATGCACCGAGAGGCTCACCATGTACTCGAGCGGGATGACGGACACGCGCTCCTCGAAGGAGGCCACGCCCTCCTGCAGCTCGAACAGCGACAGCACGATGCGCTTGACCTGGCGCGCCACCGCCCGGCCGATCTGCTGCTTGTCGAGGATGCCGGCCCGGACCAGCGCCTCGCCGAAGTGGCGGCGCCGCTGGCTCGACATGAGGGCCGTCGCGCGGTGGTACTCCTCGCCCGTGATGTCGCCGAGCGCCATCAGGGCCTCGCCGAGCCGGTCCTTCCGGAGGTTGCTGGCAGCGAAGACGATGCGGCCGTGATCGAAATAGACGGTCTTGGCCAGGCGGCCCGAGCGGACCTGCAGGTCGCCGCTGCGCCGGTCGCCGGCGAGCTGTCGGATGGGCTCGGCGATCGACGTCGTCGCCAGGTCCGTCAGGCCAACGGGCATGAGGAATTCTTCACCACACCCGTATCGGCCGCCAGCGCGCGCGCGCGGCGCTCTCGACGTTTGCCGGCTCCTCGCCCGGCTGGATGACCGCGATGCGGATGCCGAGCAGCCCCGGCACCGGCCGATCGCCGGCGCGGCTCAGGCGCGCGGCCGGCTCGAGCGGCTGTCGCACCGCCAGGCGGTACTCGCCGTCGTGCATGAGCCGGTACACGCTCAGGTAGGGCCACTCGCCGAGCGAGATCCCGTCGTAGACGCCGGCGCGGTCGGGCACGCCGAGGTCGCCTCCGAGACTTTCGTGCCCCGAGCCGTGGACGCTCAGGCCGAAACGGCCGCCGGGAGCCATCTCCGGCCGCCAGCGCGCGCGCCACCACTGCGGGAAGGTGCGCGCGTCCCGGCCACCGCGGACGGTGGCCAGGCCGAAGGGCGGCATCGTCGGCTCCAGCGCCTCGCCACCCAGGGAGAAACCGCCGTCGAAGTCGAGCCGCAGCCGGCGCGGGTCGCCGTCGTCCACCTGAAGGTCCAGCATCACGTAGGCATCGCTGGCGGAGAGCCCTGCCAGCGCCGGGCTCGCGACCTCGTGGCGGGCCTCTCGGTCGAGAGGGAGGGCGAACCGCCGCCAATCGGGAGAGGCCGCGGTGGCCAGCCACGGCAGCAGCAGCACCGCCGCGGCCATCGTGGTCGCGGCCCGCGCGGCACGGCCGGAAGCCCAGGCGCGCGCCACCAGCGCGAACGCCGCCGCCAGCGCCACCACGTGCGCGCCGTCCAGCAGGCCCCGCGCGACCGTGGGCGGCACTCCCCGCAGGGCCAGCGCCGCCGGCCGCGCGAAGGCGGCCAGGGCGGCGACCGCCAGCGCCGCCGCCAGCGCCCGCCGCCGATCGGCCCACAGCCGCTCCAGCGCCAGTGCCGCGCCCAGAAGCACGAACGGCGTCGCCGGGACCGCGTACTTGTTGAAGATGTGGTACAGCGGATAGGTCGAGGACAGCATCGCGAAAGGAAGCAGCACCGGCGCCGCCCCGCGCGCGAAGGCCAGCGGCACCGCCAGCAGGAAGAGGACGACCACCGCGCGATGCAGCCGGAGCTGCGCCGCGTAGGGCAGCAGCCAGGTGCGGCGGAACGGGTTGTCCGGCATCCGCCAGAGCCGGTCGAGGTTCCGGAGCACGGTCCGCACCGAGGCCCGCGCGTGGCTGGCGACGAAGCCGATCGTGTATCCCCAGCGGTCCAGCGACGAGCGCAGCCGCCCCTCGCGCTCCGCCTGGCGGAACCCGGTCGCGTACTCGGTCTCGTCCAGCCGCAGCGGCCCCTGCCAGCCGTCCGTCTCGATGAAGAGCCAGAACCCGAGCGGGTAGCGCGCGCTGTAGGCCCAGAACCCGTAGCGCTCGTCCAGGACCTCGGCCACCGGCCGCGCGTAGCTCTCGCCGGCCGCGGTCAGGACGGCCACCGGCAGCAGGCCGATCGCCAGGGCCCCGACCCGCAGGCGCACCGGCGGCCGGGCCAGCGCGCGCGCGAACGGCGCCAGCGCAATGACGAGCGCGATCATCAGGAACCACATCCCTTGCGGGTGCAGCGCGAGGCCGAGCGCGAACAGCAGGCCCGCGACCGCGCTCGACCGAAGCCCGGGGCCGGCCAGCCACCGGTCGAGGGCCGCCGTCCACAGGAGCAGGATGACCGGCTCCGGCTGCACGATCCCGCAGATGACCGCCCAGGATGGGTAGAGCAGCGCGAGCGCGCCGGTGAGCGCGGCCAGTCGTGGCCCTCCGATGCGCGACGACGCCCGCGTCAGGAAGAAGACGGCGCCGGCGAGGGCCGCGGCGTGGGCCAGGTAGATCGTCCGCACGTCGTCGTACGCCAGCCGCAGCAGGCCGTAGACCAGGCCGGTGGCCCACAGCCCTCCGTACGGGCGCAGGGCCTGGACCGCATCCGCGACGCCGTCGATCCCACGCGCCGAGCGCAGGGCCGACGCGAAGCGTCCGCCGATGTCGAAATACGCGGCGGGATCGCCGATCAGCAGCGGCTGGGGCAGGGTGGACACCTGCAGGACCGCGGAGATCAGGGCGGCGGCCGCGAAGCCGAGCGCGAGCCGCGTGGCTCCCGCCGGAGCGACGGCCGATCGCGGCAGCGCGATGGGCAGCAGGAAGGCGCTCGCCAGCGCGAGCAGCGCGATCGCCGGGCCGGAGCGATCGAGCAGGCCCAGGCCCACCACTGCGCCGAAGGTGCCGCGCAGCGCCAGGCCGGCCACCGCGATCACCGCCAGGGTGGCGCCGGCGACGGCCGGCGGCCGCGGCCGGCGGCGGACGAGCAACGCCGCGCCCACGGCTACCGCCAGCACAATGACCACACGCGCCCAGGGTGCGCGGCCCGTGCGGCGCAGGACCACCTCGTGCAGCCGCACGGGACCGGCCGCGCTCAACTCGGCGCGGCCGCCCGCGGGCAGCCGCACGTCGAGCGGAGTCGGCGACGCGGCGACCTCGTGGGTGGTGGTGGCGCCGGCCGCGCGCACCGTCAGCTCCGCCGGGCCCGAAAGCAACAGCGTCGCGCATACCGGCTCGGGGGGCAGCTCCAGCGCCGCGGGACCGCGCGCGACCCGGAACCGCGCGTCCCACAAGCCGGGGCGGAAGCCTTCGGTGACACGGGCCGCGCCGCGATGGCCGGGCAGGCGGACCGACGGCCACGCGAGGACGAGCGCCGCGATGGCCCCCGCCACCAGCGGAGGAACCAGGAGAGCGCGCTGCTTCACAGATCGCGATACGACACGAGCTGCACCGCCCGCCGCGCCAGGGCCTCTCGGGCCGCCGCGCCGGTGAGCGCCCGCGCCTCGTCGTCCCAGGCGAAGCCCCACGCATAGGCGCTGCCGATGGCCGCGCCGTCCGTGCCCGGGTGGCAGATCAGCTCGCTGGTGCCCGCGGGCAACCGATCGATCGCGCGCAACAGCCGGTCCTCGCGGAGCCGCCCGCTCTCCGCGACCCCCAGCATGGCGTCCGGAGAGCGCAGGCCTTCGCGTCGAGCGTGGCGAGCCGCCCGCCAGGCGAAAAGAGCCAATGCCGCCGGGCGCAGGCCCAGCAGCGGCACCACCCGGCGGCCCGCCCGCAGGGCTCCCACCCCGAACCGCCGGGCCAGGCGCACCACGATCGGCAGCAGGGCCGGGTGCAGGTGCACGTGCTGGTGGCTGTCGAGGTGGGCGGCGGTGAGACCCGAGTCCGCCACCCGGGAGATCTGCGCGGCCAGCTCGCGCTCCACCTCGGAGGTCCGGATGCGGCCGGTGGTCAGCCCCCAGAAGAGCGCCGTGAAGTAGGCGGGCAGGCGTCCCGCGGGCGCGAGCGTCGGCAGCGCGGACGGCGGCGAGACCGGCGCCTCCCCCGAGAGCGTGAGGTGGACGCCCACCTCCAGGCCGCTCGCCTTCACGCCGGCGACGGCGTCGTCCAGGGCCGCGCCGCCCGCGCAGATCGAGGCGCTGGTCACGATGCCGTTGCGGTGGGAGTGGAAGATGCCTGCGTTAATGCCGGGGTGCAGGCCCAGGTCGTCGGCGTTCACGATCAGCCGCCGCAGGCTCACGCCCGCACGGCCTCGTACAGGATGTGCGGGGTCGCGTAGCCGCGGCCGAGGTCGGTGACGCGCAGGCCCGCGAAATCGGCGGCCGCCAGCGCCGCCGTCATCTCGTCCCTGCCCGCGAAGCCGAACGCCTGGCCGTGGGTGATCCCGAGCAACCGCAGGCTGAGGGTCTCCTGGGCCACGCAGCGGTAGAACTTCCAGCGCGGCCGCCGGTCGACCTCCTTCAGGAGCAGCCGGCCGCCCGGCCGCAGCCGCTCGCGGCAGGCGCCCAGGAAATCGGGCCAGGCGGGCCGCGGGACCAGGTACAGCACGTCGATCACGGCCAGCAGGTCGAAGTCGCGCTCGTGGACCTCGTCGATCTCGGCCCGCGCGAAGCGCACGTTCGGCCGGCCGTCGACGGTGGCCTCCGCCCAGCGTATCTTCTCCGCCGCCGGGTCCACCCCCAGCACGTCGAGCCCGGGATGGCCGAGGGCCGCCGCGTTGGCGAACAGACCGTGGCCGCAGCCGACCTCCAGCAGCCGGCCGCCGGGCGGCACGCGCTCGAGCAGGGCCGTGAACGGGCAGGTCCAGGCGCGGATCCTGGTGTGCATCCGGACCGGCAGCGGCAGCGGCCGATAGAGCCGCAGCGCCTCCGATACCACTACCGCAGCTCGCCCCAGAGCTGCGCCATCTCCCGCAGGATCTTGCCGATCACGTCGGCCGAGGAGAGGGTCGAGATCCCGCGCGAGCGCGGGAAGTAGTCGACGCCGACCTGGATGATCTGCGCCCCCGCCTTGCGCGCGCGGATCAGGAACTCCGCGTCGATGAAGCTGCCCTCGCTCTTCAGCGCGATCTTGTCCAGCAGCGACCGCCGGAAGAGCTTGAACGAGAAGTTCACATCCTTCACCCGCAGGTCGAAGAGGACCCGGATGAGCAGGTTGTAGACGAAGGAGTAGACGGTGCGCACCAGTCCCTCCGAGGTGCGGTCGAAGCGATAGGCGGAGAGCACGTCCGCCTGCTGGTACTCGAGCAACCGCACCGCCCGCGTCAGCTCCTGGAGGTCGAAGGGAAGGTCGGCGTCGGTGTAGAGCACCAGCTCCTTGCTCGCCACCGCGTAGCCGGCCTTCAGGCTGCCGCCCAGCTTGCGGTTGACCGCGTTGTGCACCACCTTGATGGCGCCGCGCGGGTCGGCGGCCGCCAGCTCGTCCGCGATCGCCCCCGTGCGGTCCGTGGACGCATCGTCCACGATCACGATCTCGTAGTCGGGCGCGGCCTCGGAGAGCGCGGCCCGCGCGGCCCGCACCGCGCGGAGAATGTAGTCTTCCTCGTTGTACATCGGGAAGACGATCGTGACGGAGGCTGCCACGCGGCCGGCACGATAGACCGCCGATCCCGATCGCGCAACGCGGGATGAGCGACACCACCACGACGAGGGCACGGACCATCGAAGGGGCGCTGTTCGTGGCCCTGGTCTGCGTCGCCGCGGCCCTGCGCTTCGCCGTCACCGGCGCGGGGGTGTTCGCGGGGGCGGACTCCTACGGCTACGTCGCGCTGGCCGAAGAGCTGTGGAGGCATGGCCGCTACGCGCTGGGACCGGACCAGCCCCCGCACGTCGGCCGGATGCCGCTCTACGCGCTGTTCGTGGCGATCGTCAAACGTGACCTGCCCGCGGTGGAGGCCGGCGGCGCGGGTTGGACGGCCATTCGGCAGGCCCAGGCCTGGCTCGACCTTCTCACCCTGCCCGTGCTCTACGTCGCGGTGCGGCGTGCGGGCGGGCCCGCGGCGGCGCTGCTGGCGCTGGCGCTCGTCGCGCTCTGTCCCTTCGTCGTGCTCTGCAACGCGGCGGCGCTCAGCGAGTCGGTCGCCACCTCGCTGACCACCCTCACCGTCGCCGCATTGTTGTTGGCGCGGGACCGCCCGCGCCTCGGCTTCGCCGCGGCCGGCGCGTCCGCGGCGGCCTGCACGTTGACGCGCCCGGACGGGATCCTGCTGCTGCCGGCGTTCGTGCCCGCCGTCTTTGCCCTGCCGCGGCCGCGCGAGCGGTGGACGGCCGCCGCGGTCGCCGCCGCCGGCTTCCTGCTCGTCTATGCGCCGTGGCCAACACGCAACGTCGCGGTCGCGGGCCGGCCGTACTTCCTGGGCGCGCGTGTCGACATGGGCACGCGGCCGCTGGCGCGGTATCACGGCTGGTGGCGTTGGATCCGGAGCTGGTCGGCCGACGAGTGGCCGCAGACCCACCCTTCGACCTGCTTCTACAACCGGTCCTGTGCCGTCGAGGCCGACCGCCTGCCGGCCACGGCGTTCGACTCGCCGGCCGAGCGCGCCGAGGTGGAGGCGCTGCTGCGACGCCACGCGGCCGAGGGAAACTCGCCCGCCGTCGACGCCGCCTTCGAGGCGATGGGCGCCCGGCGGGAGCGGCGCAGCCTCTGGCGCGCGCAGGTCGCGCTGCCGGCCCGGCGCGCCTACCACATGTGGGTCTCGGATTTCGGCGAGCTGCTGCAGAACCGCGCCCGCCTGCCGGCGCTGGTGCGCGCGGCGGCGCCGCACTTCCGGCGCCTGCTGGCCGTCTTCACCGCCGCGATCGTGGCGGCCACGATCGTGCTCGCGGCCTCGCCGCGCCGGCGATGGCTGGGGCTCACCCTGGCCACGGCCATCGGGGTTCGCACGCTCGTGCTCGCCCACGCCGGCTACTCGATGCCGCGCTATGCCGTTCCGGTGATGCCGATCGCCTGCGCACTCATCGCCCTCGCGGCCGTGGAGGTGGCCGCAGGACGCCGGCGGTTGACGGGCCGCGCGGCCGACCGTAGCGTGTCGTCCGCATGACCGACTCCGCGTCCCTGCGCGACCGCGCGGGCACCCTGCTCATCCTGGCCGCAGCCTGGGCGGTGTGGGTCCACCGTCTCGGGGTGGCCGACCTGGACGATTCCGCCTCCCACGAGGTCCTGTTCGTCCGGCGGCCGCTGTGGACCGTCGTCTCGGCCCTGCCCTGGACCGATCAGTCCCCGCTGTTCTTCGCGCTCCTCCACTTCTGGCGCAAGCTCGGCGAGGACCCCGCCGCCATCAAGGCCTTGAACCTGCTGCTGCTGACGGCGTCGGTGCTGGTCCTCCACGAGGTCGCCCGGTTCCTCTGCTCGCAGCGGGTCGCCCTGGCCACGGTCGCCCTGGCCGCGCTCTCGCCTGCCAGCCTGTGGATCGTGCGCAACGGCCGGATGTACTCCCTGCAACTCCTGCTCTGGATGTTCTGCCTGCTCTTCATGGTGCGCTACGCGGAGCGGCGCAGGTTGCGTGACCTCGCGGCCTTTTCGGTCGCCTCAGCCCTGTGCATATACAACCACTTCGTCGGCTTCGTCTCGACCGCCACCGCCCTCGGCTGGCTGGCGCTGGAGGCCCTGGTGGAAAGCCGGGCGGCGCCGCCCGAGCAGGCCGCGCAGGTCCGACGCAAGCTGCTGGGACCGCCGATCGCGGCTGGAGTGGCGATCCTGATCCTGGTGCAGCCGCAGGTCATGAGGCTGCTGGGCCTGCTGCACGCGCCCCCGCCGGTGCTGCCCAGCCTGGCGGTGCCCGGCGGGTGGATGCCGTTCCTGGACCGCATGACGTGGTTCTGGTTCATGAGCGGGGGCTGGGGATCGCTGTGGGAGCACGAGCCCGCGCTGCGCGCCCTCTACCTCGCCTGCGCCAACGTCCTCTTCGTGCTGGGCCTGGCCCGGGGCACACCCCGCCTGAGGCGGCTCACGGTGGTGACGGTGGTGGTGCCGATCGTGCTCATCGGCTTCGCCGCCGGCCGCATGGACTGGCGCGATCGCCATCTGCTCTACCTGCTTCCCCTGATCTGGATCGCGGTCGCGAACGGGGCCTTCGGCACCGCTGCGGAGGGGCTGCGCCTGCCCCGGCCGGCCGCCCGGGCGGCCCTCGCGGCCTTCGTCCTGGTGGGCGCCACCTCCGGATGGCTCCTCTACAACAAGCTGCCCGAGCGGTACCCGGAATGGACGCGGCTGATGAAGGGGCTGGCCCAGATCTACCGCCCGTCGATGGTGGTGTACATGCCGCCCAGCAACGCGGTGGGCATGCCGATGCTGCTCGCCTCGCGCTTCGATCCGGGCAGCGCCCTGGGGGCGATCCGCTCGCTCAGCGAGGAGACGCGCACGCAGTTCCTCGCCGAGGCCGCGGCCGGCCGCGACTTCGTCTTCCTCGTGCATTGGAGCTACGGCAACGCCGAGCTGGGCTGGCGGAGCCGGTACCTGGACGGCCTCGGCTACCACAAGATGATGCTGCCGGCCTGGGGCACCCACGCCGAGATCTTCACCCGCGAGCCTTTCGATCCGTTCGCGAAGGCGACGAGCCTCGGTCATCGGCCGACCAGCCGCGAGCTGGTGGAGTGGGCGCGGGCCCGCCTGCGCGATCCCTCACGCGTCCGCGACGAGTCGGTGCCGCTCGGCCGCGCCCTGGTGGCGCGGGCGGACGCGGACGGCCAGGTCCGCGAGTCGACCTTCTTCACCAGCCAGCGCGGCGAGAGCGGTTACTGGCGGCTGAGCGCGGACGACGGGGACGCGGTCTCGGAGGCGGAGGTGACGGCGGGCGGTCGGGCGAAGCCGATGATCGTCGCGCGGCCCACCGGAGACGCGCTGCTGCTCGTCGCGTTTCCGGATGTGGACGTCCAGAAGGGCCTGCAGCTGACCTGCGGCAGCGGCACGCCCGCGCCGGCGCGCAAACCGGGCGTGGTGTCGGCCGAGGTCTTCGTCGCCGGCGCCGCCGCGGGGGTGGTGTCCTGCCCGGCGCGGCGCCTGGTGGCGGAGGCGGTGAGCACCGCCGGCGCCGCCTCCGCCCGCCACGCCGACGTGGCGGTGGCCCTGACCGCCGTGGGCAGCGAGACGGCGGACGTCGGCTTCCGCCTCGATCCCGGGCGGCCGGCGGCCTGGGGCACGGCCCCCGCGCCGCCGGCGGGCCCGGTCGACTTCACGGGCTCGCCGACGCTCAAGGACTTCGTGCCGAACCTCACCGTCTATCGCACCAGCCGCGGGGGGTTCGGCCGGGTGCCGTCCCGCTTCGACCCGGCGGCGCGCTCGGCGGCGGTGATGCACGAGAAGGAGGGGCCCGCGGGCGAAGGCGGCGTGGAGGCGCGCTGGTCCCTGGGCGACCTCGTCTGGGACTCAGTCGGCCTCACCCGGCAGCTGAGCGGCGGCGAGGCCCGGTCGGGCCTCTGGGCCCACCCGAAGAACGGGACCGTCCTCGTGATCGAGGCCGATCCCGCCCGCCTCCCCCGCGAGCTGCGCGGCTTCTACGGGTTCACGGACCTCTCGATGGAGAACGCCGACGGGCTGAAGATCACCGAGCCGGTCGGCTTTCGCGTCTTCGTGGACGGCCAGCCGGTGCTGCAGAACGAGGTCGCGCGGACCCGCGGCTGGCGATCATTCTCGGCCCCGCTGCCCGACGCGCCGCCCGGCCCCCGGCGGCTGCGGATCGAGGTCGACGGCGCGCGAGACGACTGGGCGCACTTCGTGTTCGACCTGGGCGGCGGCTGAGGGCCGGCGGTACACGAGGTTCATCGGCACCTCGTCGACGTAGACGCCGGCCAGCGGCCGGGTGGCGCCCCAGTCGTTCCAGATCCGGTATTCGTCGTCGTCGTAGGGCCGCTGGCAGTGGATGGTCGCCCAGCCCGCATCGTCCGAGGTCCAGGCATAGGCGATGTCGCGGCGGAGCAGCCCCTCCCGCCGGTACATCTCGTAGGACTCGACGTTGGTGCGCTGGAAGTAGACGCGCCCCCCCGGCTCGACGCTGCGGTTCAGGTAGTCGAGGTTTCCGCGGCTGGTGTAGCCCCAGAAGTTTCGGTACATGCCGTGCTCGGCGCCGCCCCGCACGCTGCCGATCAGCTCGTTGTAGAAGCCGATCCCGTAGGGATGGACGAGACGGATGCCGAGCACGCCCGGCAGCACGACGACCATGGCTGCGGCGGCGTAGGCGAGCCGAGCGGGCCTTCGCCGCCAGGCCCAGAGCAGCAGCCGGTCCAGCTCCACCGCCGCCAGGATGGCGAGGAAGGGCATGCTCGTGAACCAGTGCTTGACGCCGCCGAACACGGGCACCCCCGGCAGCGTCATCACCAGGATCGGCACCAGCCCCGCCAGCAAGAGCAGGAGCCGGGTCAGGCGCGGATCCGCGGCCTCCGCGTCGCCGGGCAGCGGGGCGCCGGCCAGCAGGGCGATCTCCGCGACGAGGCCGCGCAGCGCCGCCAGGGTCATCAGGGTCACCGCCGGCAGGGGGACGGTCACCCACGTCATCACGAAGACGAAGCTCCACGGGAACGGCGGGCGCGACAGGATCTCGCCGAGGTACTCGATCGGGTAGTCCTCGTGACGGAGGTGGAACCCCAGGTAGCCGGCCAGCCGCTCGAGCGGGTGGTGCCAGAGCCAGGGCCAGTGGGCGAAGAGCACGAGCGGGCCGAGCGTCGCCATGGCGAGGAAGGCGAGCCCCAGCGGCGCCCGGTCTGCGCGCTCGCCGCGGAAGGCCAGGGCAGCGGCGTGGGCGGCCAGGACGGCGGGGATGAAGAACGCGTTCAGCTTCGTGGCCAGGGCGAGGCCGAAGAAGAGCCCGGTCAGCACGGCCCAGGCGGGGCTGCGCCGCGAGCGCCAGTAGGCGTACACCACCAGCACCTGCATCGCGGCCACCGGGAGGTCGAAGCAGGCCAGGTGCGCGTCGTGGAACAGGCGCGGGATGGTGGCGAGCAGCGCGGCCGCCACCAGGCCGACGCGGCGGGAGTAGGCCTCGGCCGCAAAGAGGTAGACGAGGGCGACCATGGCCCCGGCGAGCAGCATCGCCGGCAGGCGATATCCGGTCGAGTCGCTCACCCAGCCCAGCAGGTCGTGGAAGAGCTTCCAGGAGAACCCGAAGAGCGTCTTCATCAAGGCGGGGTGCTCGTGGTTGTAGGACCAGGAACGCAGGATCGCCGCGTCGCCCAGCGAATCGGCGAGCCGGCCCGAGGCGAGGTTCCTGAGCAGGCCGGCGAACCAGCCGCGATACAGGTCCGCGGCCTGGAAGTAGTAGCCCTCGTCCCGGGTGAAGCCCACCCCCCGGACGGTGGCGAGCAGCGCCGCCGTGAAGGCGGCGCCGAGCCCCGCGGCGAGCAGCCGATCGAGCCGCGGGCCGCCTCGCCCGTCCGTCACCTCAGCCTCGGGTCTCGGCGCTGAAGCAGAAGTGGCGCATGCGGTCGTCGGAGGTGGTGATACTGAAGGTCACGCGGCCGACGGTGCCCGCCAGCGGGCGGGTGTCGACGCGCTCCGGAAGGAAGCGGTCGTCGCTCCCGTAGCTCCGCCGCAGCACCGGCCGGCCCGCCGCCTCGACCGCCAGCTCGACCGGCGCGCCACCGGCGCGCGCCGCCTCCGCGGTGAGGCCGGCGGCCACCGTGATCGCCTGCCCGAAGGGCACCTGCTCGAACTCGACGGTCAGGGTGGCCTGGTTGACCGGGTGGGCCCAGATCACCGCGCGCGGCTCGTCGGCCAGCTCGAAGATGGCGCGGCCCACGTAGTTCCAGGGGGCCGCCGAGCAGCGCCACCGGCCCTCTTCCCCGGCGGCGCAGTCGCGCCGCTCGCCGCGCACCTGCATCCAGACGCGCGCCCGGTCGAGCTGCTGGCGAAAGTCGTAGCGCACCGGCTCGTGGCCGCGAACCTCGTAGAGACGCACGTCGATGCGGCCGAAGCGGCGCTCGTCGAGGAGCGCCGCCTTCTCGGAGAGCGCGCGCCGGACCGGGTCGCGCTGCTCCGCCCCGAAGAGCGAGAAGAGCCACAACCGCCGGTAGCGCGTGAGGTCCTCGCGGCCGAGGTCCCGAAAGGAGGCCAGCGCGAGGTCGCCGAGGTATTCCCTCACCCGCGTCGCCCAGAACGGGTTGGCGTCGATCAGGTCCCCCGGCTGGAAACCCGCGCGGACGTAGGACGTGGCCTGCGCGTAGTCCGGCGCCTCGGGCCTCGTGAGCCGCAGGCGGATGTACGTGGCGTAGGACCAGGCCACGGCCGCCAGGACCAGCACGCAGGCGAGGCCGTTCGCCGAGACAGGCGGACGCCGGCGGCCCGGCGTCACGGGACCCGATCGAGGCGCGACCTCGGGATCAGTTCGAGGGCGGGCCTGAGAGATCCGAGGGGAACGACGCGAGGTCCGGCGCGAACGCCAAGTCCGGGTGGAACGCCAGGTCCGGCGAGAACCCGACGTCCGGCGAGAACCCGAGGTCCGGCGGGAACGCCAAGTCCGGAGTGACCCCGTCCGTCACGGCGTCGATCGCGGGTGGCGGCGTCGGCGACGGCACCGGGCACTTGCTCGGGCAGTGCCTGCCCACCGGGCAGGTGGGAGCCACCACCAGGAACGTCCGAATGCCGTTGACCAGCTCGAGGCTGGTGATGACGTCCGGACAACCCGTGTCCGCTGGGAAGCCCGGGTCTCCGTTGGGCGGCTCCACCGTGACGACCGCTCGGAACTCGAGCCGGCGGTCTTCCCTGGTGGCGGCGTCCTTGCGCTTCGGCGCCAGGATCTCGGAGGCGACATCCGTGTTGGGTGCAAGCGTCAGGACGTCTTCCTTCAGGAGAGCACCCGTCCCGTCGAAGAACTGGACCCGGATGTTGAGGGGATCGCTCGCGGTTCCGTCGGGATGCGCCCAGGTGACGTGGACCCGCCCTCTCTCGCCCGTCGCGATCCCCACCATCGCATAGTCCGCTCGACACGTCGTCAGCTCGGGGTCGGCCTGAGCCGTGCCCGTGCGGACGAACCCCAGGACCGCGCCCAGGCCGGCGGCCGAGAGCGCCAACGCCGCCCACAACGCATTCGAAGCTTTCAAGGGTCACTCCTCAGGAGCTGAGCGTCGTTCGGGTTCGGAGGGTGACGTAACATATGACGCGTTCCCACGCCGAGTCAAGGTCAAATTAGGGCGCGCCTCCCGGCGGTCGGGGCGTGGGGCGGTCTCATCCTGGTGGCAATCCTGCTGGTCGCGCACGCCCGCCGTTTCGA
>Ga0114129_10010768_pt1 | contig 13033 bp, 13 predicted proteins | sample RhiMetdeltSRZDD1_FD_80071 | JGI IMG/M metagenome (GOLD analysis project Ga0114129, IMG submission 80071) | Populus rhizosphere microbial communities from Tennessee, USA - Rhizosphere MetaG P. deltoides SRZDD1 (version 2) (version 2) | ecosystem: Host-associated > Plants > Roots > Rhizosphere >...
AGCTTCCGCGAGAAGCCCGACAGTGCCCCCTCCGTGCCCTGGAACCCCGGCTTCTGCCTGGGCTCGATGGGCATCTACATCTTCGATACCGAGATCTTGATCCGAGAGCTGCGCCGCGACGCCGAGGACGAGTCGAGCAGCCACGACTTCGGGAAGGACATCATCCCCGACCTCATCCAGCGCGGTGAGCGCGTCTATGCCTACCTCTTCTGGGACGAGAACAAGAAGGAGTCGAAGTACTGGCGGGACGTGGGGACCCTGGATGCGTACTACGAGGCCTCGATGGACCTCGTGCAGGTCGACCCCGTCTTCAACCTCTACGACCCCGAGTGGCCGCTGCGCACCTACATGCCCCAGTTCCCGCCCGCGAAGTTCGTCTTCTCCCACGACGGCCGGCGCGGCCACGCCCTGGACTCCATCGTCTCGATGGGCTCCATCGTGTCGGGGAGCGAGATCAACCGCTCGATCCTGTCGCCGGGCGTGCGCGTGCACTCGTACTGCGACGTCCAGGACTCGATCCTGATGTCGGGGGTGGTGGTGAACCGCTACTCGCGGGTGCGGCGGGCCATCCTCGACCGCAACGTCGTCCTGCCGCGCGGGTCGGTCGTCGGCTACGACCCCGCCGAGGACCGGCGGCGCCACACCGTCACCGAGTCGGGGGTGGTGGTGGTGAGCGAGGGCGAGGAGTGCTTCGTGGAGCCGTCGGTGCCGCGTTAGGCGGCAAGCAGTAGTCGTGAGTAGTGAGTCATGAGTTATGAGTGAGTCGCCGAGCACGGATATCGGCAACGAGAACGGGAACGGGAACGATCGCCGCCCGGCCCGCGCGTTGCCGAGGGTCGTTCTCGTCGCCGATGTCCGTACTCGGGGCCTCACTCAAAACTCACGACTCATAACTCATGACTGCCGCCGCCATCATGTCTTGAACCATAGTGAGGACTGAGTCCATGACCACAATCGAGTCCGTGTTCGCGCGAGAAATCCTAGACAGCCGCGGCAACCCCACCGTCGAGGCGGAAGTGGTGCTGGAGGGCGGCGCCCGCGGGCGCGCAGCGGTGCCGTCGGGCGCCTCCACCGGGACGCGCGAGGCGGTGGAGCTGCGCGACGGGGACAAGAAGCGCTACCTCGGCAAGGGCGTGCGCAAGGCGGTGGCGGCGGTGAACGAGCAGATCGCCGCCGAGATCGCCGGCGAGGACGCCACCGACCAGGCCGTCATCGACCAGCTCATGATCGACCTCGACGGCACCGACACCAAGAGCAAGCTCGGCGCGAACGCGATCCTGGCGGTTTCGCTGGCGGTAGCGAAGGCGGCCGCCGAAGCCACGGGGCAGCCGCTCTACCGGTACGTCGGCGGGGCGAACGCCCGCACGCTGCCGGTGCCGTTCATGAACATCCTGAACGGCGGGGCCCACGCCGACAACACCGTCGATCTCCAGGAGTTCATGATCGTCCCCCATGCCGCCGATAGCTTCTCGGAGGCGCTGCGGTGGGGCACGGAGGTGTTCCACTCCCTGAAGGCGGCCCTCAAGAAGAAGGGCCTGGCCACGTCCGTCGGCGACGAGGGCGGCTTCGCCCCCAACGTGAAGTCCAACGAAGACGCCATCGAGACGATCCTTGGGGCGATCGATGCCGCCGGGTACAAGGCGGGCAAGCAGATCTCCCTCGCTCTCGACGTCGCCGCCTCGGAGTTCCACGAGGGCAAGAAGTACGTGTTCAAGAAGTCCGGCGGCGCGGTGAAGACGCCCGAGCAGATGGTGCAGATGTACGCGAAGTGGGTGAAGGACTACCCCATGGTCTCCATCGAGGACGGCATGGGCGAGGGTGACTGGCCCGGCTGGAAGCTCCTCACGGAGGCGCTGGGCGGCAAGGTGCAGCTCGTCGGCGACGACCTCTTCGTGACCAACCCGTCGATCCTGGCCAAGGGCATCGAGGCCGGCATCGCGAACTCGGTGCTCGTGAAGGTCAACCAGATCGGCTCCCTCACCGAGACCCTCGACTGCGTGGCCATGGCCTCGCGCGCCGGGTACACCTGCATGATGAGCCACCGCAGCGGCGAGACCGAGGACTCGACGATCGCGGATCTCGCCGTGGCCACGAGCTGTGGCCAGATCAAGACGGGCTCGGCCTCGCGCTCGGACCGCATGGCGAAGTACAACCAGCTCCTGCGCATCGAAGAGGAGCTGGGACCGGCGTCGCGTTACGCCGGCCGCGCCGCCCTGAACCCGCGCATCTAGAGTCAACGTCCATCAACCACAAAGACACAAAGAGCACAAAGGATCACAAAGGAGGACTTGGATGACGTTTCAAGTTTTCCGTTCTTTGTGGCCCTTTGTGTCCTTAGTGTCTTTGTGGTGAATTCGGCATCCGTGCTCGTCGAGGCCGTTGCCGCCCTCGTTTTCGCCGTGGCGGCGATCGTGGTTCCCGGGATCGCCGTCCAGCGCCTCGCCGGCGCGCGCGTGGATCCGGCCGTGGTCCTGCCCCTCGGGTTCGTCTTCTGCGCCGGGGCGTACTGGATCGCGCTGGCGTCGGGGATCGCGTGGCTGTTCCCGGCGGCGTGCGTGGCGGCCGCCCTCGTCCTCGTCGTGCGCCGGCGCCTGGCCGCCGCCGAGGGGCCGCCGCTCGCGGGCGCGCTCCCCGTCCTGTTGGCCTTCGCCGTCTTCTTCGCGCTCACGCGCTACGGCTTCAATCGGCGCGACGCGTCCGGCGACTTCCTCATGGACTCCGTGTACGTCTCCGACGCGGCTTTCCATGCGGGACTGACCTGGGAGCTGGCCCTCGACTATCCGCCGCAGGTGCCGGGGCTGTCCGGCTTCGTGTTCAGCTATCACTTCGGCAGCCATCTCGTGCGCGCGGCCGCGCTGCGATGGGCCGGCCTTCATCCGTACGCGGCGATGGCGCGTCTCGAGCCGACGCTCGGCGCGATCGCCCTCGTGCTGGCGTGGCGGGCCCTGGCCTTTCGTGCCGGGCTTCGCGGCCGGGCCCTTGCGTTAGCTCCCTGGGGCCTGCTCGCGGCGGACGCCTCCTTCTGGCTCGCGCTGTTCCCGAACGTCGTCTTCTGGGTCGAGCACCTGAAGGGGAACCTGCTCACCTCGCTGGTCCTGGCCAACAGCCAGGTGGCGGGCCTCGCGCTCTTCGCGGGCGTCCTCATCGGCCTCGACCGTTTCCGCAGCGGTGAAGGCCGCGGCTGGCTGTGCCTGGCGGTCGTGCTGGCCGCCGCGCTGCCGTTCTTCAAGGTCTTCCTGGCCGTGCCGCTGCTGGCGGCGCTGGCCTGGTGGCTCGTCCGCGATCGTACGCGCGTGGCGGTCGCCCTTGCCGGCGCCGCGGTCCTCGCCGCCCTGGCGTGGCTCGCCGTGGGCCAGCCCGCGGACACCGTCGAGGTCCTCGCCGATCCCCTGTTCTTCGTCCACGGCACCGCGCTCGCCCTCCGGCGCGGCGGCAGCGGCGTGGCCTTCGTGCTGCTCGCCGTCGTGTGGATCGTCACCTCGCTGGGACTTCGCTGGGCGGGCGTGCCGGCGGCGATCCGCGCGCTGCGGGGCGAGCCGCTCGCCGCCGCGCTCGCGGTGGCCGCCCTCGTGGGCTGGCCGCTCGGGCTCGTTCTCCGCATTTCACCCGCCGGCGACCCGTCGTTCAACGAGGCGTTCTATTTCCTCGAGGCCAGCGGCGCCGTGTTGTGGATCTTCACCGCGCAGGCCCTGGCCGAGCGCGCCGCCCGGGGCCAGGCGGCTCTCGTTCTGGGCCTGGCCGCGCTGGTGGCGTTGCCGGGCACCGTCGAGTTCATCGTGCGCAAGCGACAGTCCGGAGCCCATCGGGTGCCCGCGGCCATCCTGCACGGGATGGACGCGCTGGCTCGCGACACCGTCCCCGGCGAGGTCGTGCTGCAACGGCCCCACACGCCGCATCCGGCGCCGCCGCTGGTCTTCGTGGGCCGGCGCGTGCCCTTCACGCGCGTGATCCCCTACTTCGAGCAGTTCGCCCACGAGCGCGAGGTGTACGACCGCCTGCGCACCGTCCGGCAGTTCTTCTTCACCACCAGCGCGGGGGAGGCGAAGGCGGTGGCCGCCTCACTCGGCGCACGGCATGTATGCCTGTACGAGGGGGAAGGCGTGGGGTTTCCGTGGGAGGAGCTGCTGGAGCCGATCTACGAAAGCCCCGAGGTGCACGTCTACCGGATCCGGGAACTCGCCCCCCAAGGAGCGGCTTCTCGTCCGGATTAGGGGGCTACTCTTCGTCTTCTTCTTCGACGGAGATCTTCAGCGAGCGCAGGAACTTCTTGTCGAGCGGCGTCATCTTCAGCCGCGCGGGCTCGCCCTTCTCGACGCGGAACTCGACAGTCGCGACCTCGGCCCCTTCCCGTCCCGCCATCTTGTTGAACCCGATGGTGGCCTCGATGACGAGCGAGACCTCGTAACCCTCTTCCTTGATGCGATTCAGGCAGAAGGCAATCTGGGGGGATTCGGACAAGGTTCGCTGGAGGGTGATCCCCAAATCCTGCACCATCTTTTTGATGGCATCGCTGCTGGTGGGTTCCATCCGCTCCATTTGTTCGCGTCCTTAACAGTCACGGAGATTATGGGGAGCCTGCGCGGATCGTGTCAAGGCCGGCCTGCGCCAAAAAATACCTTAGGCTTTCTGGCCCTTGCGCCGTGATCCGCCCCACGCCCCGCTGGCACCGCACCTTCATGTTAACGTGCCCTTCTGATGTCGAACGAGTCCACGCCGGCGAGGCCGAAGGCATTTCGCACCGCTTCCGGCCTGCCGCGCGAGCCGCTCTACGGACCGCGGGACGCGCCCGCGGCCGACATCGGCCAACCCGGCACTTTCCCGTTCACGCGCGGGCTGCACGAACAGGGCTATCGCTCGCGCCTCTGGACGATGCGGCAGTATGCCGGCTTCGGCACGCCGGCGGAATCGAACCGCCGCTACCGCTATCTTCTCGGGCAAGGCACGACCGGCCTCTCGGTGGCCTTCGACCTGCCCACGCAGATCGGGTACGACCCCGACGATCCGCGCGCGTTGGGTGAGGTCGGGCGAGTCGGCGTGTCGATCGCCAGCCTGGACGACATGGAGACGCTCTTCGACGGGATCCCGCTCGAACGCGTCTCGACCTCGATGACGATCAACGCCACTGCCGCCATCCTCCTGGCGCTGTACGTGGCGGTGGCCCGCCGGCGCGGGGTGGACGCGTCCGTGCTCTCCGGCACCGTGCAGAACGATATCCTCAAGGAGTACGTCGCTCGGGGTACCTACATCTATCCGCCCGAGCCGTCGCTGCGGCTGGTCGTCGACGTGATGGCCTATTGCGCGGCCTTCGTGCCGCGATGGAACCCGGTCTCCGTGTCCGGCTATCACATGCGCGAGGCGGGGGCGACGGCGCCGCAGGAGATCGCCTACACGTTTGCCAACGCCCTCGAGTACCTGCGTACCGCCGCCGCCGCCGGCCTGCCCGCCGACGACGCGGCGGAGCGGCTGTCGTTCTTCTTCGCCTGCCATTCGGACCTCATCGAGGAGGTCGCGAAGTTCCGCGCGGCGCGGCGCCTGTGGGCGCACCTCGTCCGCGATCGGCTGGGGATCGCGCGGGAGCGCGCGCAGCAGCTTCGTTTCCACGTGCAGACGGGCGGCGTCACCCTGACCGCGCAGCAGCCCGACAACAACGTCGTACGCGTCACGCTGCAGGCGCTGGCGGCGGTGCTGGGCGGCTGCCAGAGCCTGCACACGAACTCCAAGGACGAGGCGCTCGCCTTGCCCACCGAGGCCTCGGCGCGTGTCGCGCTGCGCACGCAGCAGATCGTCGCCCACGAGTCGGGCGTGGCGGACACCGTCGATCCGCTGGGCGGGTCGTATGCGGTCGAGGCCGCCACCGCCGCCGTCGAGGCCGAAGCGCGGCGACTGCTCGACGAGGTCGAGGCCCAGGGCGGCGCGCGCCGTGCGATCGAGAACGGCCTCGTGCAGCGCGCCATCCAGGAGGCGGCCTACCGGCAGCAGCAGGCGGTGGAGAGCGGCGAGCGCGTGGTCGTGGGCGTGAACGCCTTCACCTCGGACGAAGACCCGTCGGCGGCGCCGGAGCTGCTGCGCATCGATCCGGCGTTCGAGCGCGATCAGGTGGCACGCGTGCAGGCACTGCGTGGGCGGCGCGATGCCGGTGCCTGCGAGGCGGCGCTCGCCGCCATCGAGCGTCGCGCCCGCGAGGGCGGGAGCCTCATGCCGGCGTTCGTCGATGCGGTGCTGGCGTGGGCCACCGTCGGCGAGATCGCGGGACGGCTGCGCGCCGTCTTCGGGGAGCACCGCGAGGTCCCCGTCGTATGACCGTGCGCCGGCCCTGGTCGTGGCTCCTCCGGCTCCGTCCGGAGGAGGCGATCGCGATCCTTTTTCTCGCCCCCACCACGTACCTGACCTTCGTGGCCGCCGCCTTCGCCCAGGACGCCGGCATCCTCACCCCGCGCCACGCGGGCGGCCCTCTGCGTCTCGGCGTCGCCGTGTTGTTCTTCGCGCTCCTGGCGGCGGCGCGCCGCTTCCGGCCGGACGCGGCCTGGGTCCGCGCCCTGCGTGAGGTCGTGCCGTTCCTCGTCTGCATCCTCATCTATACGAACCTGCACGACACCATCGGCTTCGTGAACCCGCACGACATCCATCATTGGCTCGCCGGGCTCGACCGCGCGCTCTTCGGCCAGGTCCCGTGCGTATGGGCGGAGCGCTTCGTGAGCCGCGAGCTCACGGAGGTCATGAGCTTCTTCTACGTCAACTTCGCCTGGATCGCGCCGTCGACGTCGGCGGTCCTGCTGTTTCGCCGGCGATGGGCGGAGTTCCGCACGGTGACCCTCGGAGTCATCGTGTGCTTCTATCTCGGCTACTTCCTGTACGTCGTCTTTCCGGCAGCGCCGCCGCGGCTCGTCCTCGTCTACGACTTCAAGAAGACGCTGGCCGGCTACCCGCATCTGTTCTCGAACCTGTCCGCCGGGGCCTTGGCGCTCCTGCCCACCGACAGCCGCGCGGCGTTTCCGTCGCTGCACTCGGCGATATCGCTGCTCGTTCTGGTGTACGCGTGGCGGTACGTGCGCGTGTGGTTCTGGATCCTCTTGCCGTTCGTGCTCGGCCTCTGGGTCTCGACGATCTACCTGCGCCACCACTACGCCGTCGACCTGATCGCCGGCTGGGCGTTGGTGCCGGCCGCCCTGTGGCTCGCGCCTCGCCTCGACGCCTGGTGGGCGGCGCGACAGCGCGCGCTCGGCTACGGGGTGACGTTCGGGGTCGATGTGCCGGTTCCCACCGCTACGCGCGTGGCTTAGCCAGCGTCTTGCGGGCCTGCTCGGCGAGGGCGACCACGCCGGGATGCTGGATCCGGCGCTGAACGGTCAGGGCGTAGACCCGCTCGCGTAGCGCCGGCGGCAGATGCCCCGCCACCCGCAGTCCGAGCCGCTGGCGCAGATCGGCCTCGAGCACGGCCGGAGCCGGGAAGAGCCCGAGCCCGGCCTGTCCGAACGCCTCGAGCAGCGCCGTGTCCTCGGCCTCGGCCACCACGCGCGGCCGTAGACCGTGCTGCTCGAACCAGGAGTCGAGCGACCGCCGCAGCGCCGTTGGCGCCGTCGGCAACAGCAGGGGGGCGCCGTCGAGTGACTTGGGGAATCGGCCGCGGAGCGCGCGGACGAGCTTCGCCGTCCCCACGATCGATACCGCGCTCTCGACGAGCAGGTGGCTGAAGGCCTGCACGCGGACGGTGGGCGGGGCGGGGGCGTCGGAGAGGACGGCATCCAGGCGATGCACCGCCAGCTCGGCGAGGAGCGCCTCGGGCGGGTTCTCCACGCATTCCAGCCGCACCGCGGGCACCAGGCGAAAAACCGGCGCCAGCAACCGATGGGCGATTCGTTTGGGCACGGCGTTGGCCAGGCCCACGCTCATGCGCATCGGCTGCGCGGCCGGCCGGTCGTGGAGGGCGTCGAGCATCTCCTGGCCGAGGCCGAAGATCTGCTCGGCGTAGCCGAACATCAGGCGGCCGGCGTCGGTGAGCACGAGGGTGCGGCCGGCCTTCGCGAACAACTTCTGTCCCAGTCGACCCTCGAGCTGATGGATCTGCGCGGACAGGCTGGGTTGGGACACCCGCAGCTTCTCCGCGGCCCGGCTGATTCCGCCCTCGCGGGCGGCCGCCCAGAAGTAGCGCAGGTGGTGGTAGTTGAGGTCGTTCGTCATACATAAGAGTTTACTATTGATAGCACTGATATTTAGTATTGGACGATGTATAGCCACGACCGGTAGCCTCTTCCCGATCGGCACGCGCCGCCTCCCGCGGCGGCGGACGGTCGAGGAGGGGGCATGACGAGCCAGGTCGATCCGGCGGCGGTCGTCCGTGAACAGTTGTCGCCCGGCGAGCGGCTGCTCTGGAGCGGGGTCCCCGTCCAGGGTCTTCGGCTGCAGGGGATCGACGCGGTGCTGATCCCCTTCAGCCTGTTCGTCGGCGCGTCCGCGATCCTCTGGGAGTGGCTGGTGATCTCCCGCGGGGCACCCTTGTTCTTCGTGCTGCTGGGTGCCCCGGTCGTGCTGCTTGGCGCTCACCTGGTGGCCGGCCGGTTCGTCTGGGATGCCTATCGACGAAGCCGAACGGCCTACGGAGTCACCGATCAGCGCGTGGTCATCGTCGTGAGCGCCTGGTCGACCCGTGTGACCACGCTGCCGCTGCGCAACATCACCGACATGACCCTGTCGGAAGGCGGCGGCCGTGGTTCCATCCGTTTCGGGTCGTTGCCCACATCCGCGTCGTGGCTCGCCGGAGCCGCGTGGCCGGGAGCGCCGGCGATCCCGATGCTCGATGCGATCGGAGACGTGCGTCACGTGCACGAGCTGATCCGCAACGGTGAGCGCGCCGCCGCCTGACGGAGGTCATCATGCATCCGACAGCGATAGCGACCGATCTCGTGATCGAGCTTGGCGTGTACCTGATCGAGGGCATCGTGGCATTGCTGGGTCCGCCATTGTCTTGGCTCCTGTCGCCACGACACGGCTTGACCGAGCTTGGCCTCCGCACGCGCCGTGTGACGCCGGAGAAGCGATGACATGGAGTTCCTCCTCGAGCTGTGCATCGAGGTGTTCGGCGAGGCCATCCTCCAGATCTTGTTGGAGGCGGGTCTGGCCACCGCCCAGGAAGCGGCCGGTCGCGAGAACCGCAATCCCGCCCTGGCGACGATCGGCTACTGCCTGTTCGGTGCCATCCTCGGCGGGTTGTCGATTTGGCTCCTGCCGACACGGCTCGTGGGGACCGCCCCCGTCTCGGGCATCAGCCTCGTGGTGAGCCCGGTCGTCATGGGCATCGTCATGCAGCTCTGGGGCGGCCTGCGGCGCGCCCAGGGCCATCGCACGACGAACCTGGCCACGTGGTACGGCGGGGCGGCGTTTGCGTTCGGCCTCGCCCTCGTGCGCCTCGTCTGGTTGCGCTAGGCGGGCATGCTAATACATCTAGATAAGTTATATATAGACTAAATATTTAGTATTTGAATATAGCGTTAGCCAAGCCCTATCCTCTTGTCATGTCGAGCGACGCGGTTCGCGCTTTCGTCGGCCACATCCTGGACCGGCCGGTCCTGCCGTTCGTGCTCGAGGTCGTGATGGTGGCGCCGCTGATACTCGCGTCGGACGTGCCGGAGCTGGCGCCGTACTACGTGATCGCCGCCCCGTTTCTCGTGGTGGGTCTGCTCGCCCTGAACCTCCCCTTGGCAGGGGCCGTGCTCCGACGCTTCCGGACGGATGCCGACACGCGGCGCAATCACGCGCTCGAGCACGCCACCATCCACTACCTGGAGAGGAGCGGCGGCGCCACGTTCGGCGGCCGTGCCCATGCGGACGGGTTCCAGGTCTACGGTCGCACGACGCCGGCGCGGATCCGCGAGGCCTTCGCGGAGGTCGCTGTCCGCGTCCAGGGACGCATGGCGATTCCGCATATCTCGCCTCGCTGCGGCTCGAACTATCTGACGACACTGGCCCTGGGCGTGCTGCTGTTGGCGGTGGCCGCCGTCGTATCGGTCTGGCTGCAGCCGCCGTTCCTCGCTCGGGTCGCCCTGCTCACGGCGGCGATCGGCGCGTTCTTCCGGTGGCGTGTCCGCATCGGGAACTGGATCCAGGTGCGCTTCTTCATGGCCACGGACTTCGACGAGGTCGACGTTTGGCGCATCCGGAAAGTCCGCGGCACCAATCGCGCAGGCCGCATCGTGTACTTCGTCCAGACGCGCGTCGCTTGAGGGAGGAGGAGAGATGAGTGGATCCGGGGAGCTGACCGTGACGCGAATACTGGAACTGTTGCTCGCGGTGGTGTTCATCGCGCTGGCGCTCGGTGGCGTGGCCCTCACCGTGTTCGTGGTGGGGGGAATGGCCGGCTTCTTCTGGAGCGAGGCGCCGTGGCTGCTCGTCGCGTTGGTGCTGCTGATCGTCGGCGTCGGCGCCTACCTGTTCAGGGCCAACGCGAGCCGAGCGCCGCTGCCGGTGCCGCACCGCGGGCCCAGCATGCACGCGATCAGCCCCGCGGGTGGGATCGGTCTGGTTTTCGTCCTCGGCTACCTGGTGATGTTCATGGGCGGCCTGCCCGGATTCCAGCCGATCGTCCTCGGCCTGGTCGTCCTTGGTGCCGCCCTTGGCGCTCTGATGATTGCGGCGCGCCGACGTCGCAAGCCGTCCGCCTCTTCGTTGCTGGGTCTCCGATGAGACGCCGCGCGGAGGTTCCGGTGCACTGCACCTTTCGCTGGCGGAACGCGCCATGATCCGGGACTGGTTGGACGGCTCGGCTCAGGCTCTCGACGTGATCGACATCATCCTGCGGTGGCGGCACCGCGTGTGCTCGATCGCCGGGCTTGTCCTCGGTGCATGGGCCTTGTGCTCGACCCTGGATGCCGCGCGTGGTCTGGCCGCGTTCTGCGCCGTCTGTGCGGCGGCCTACCTTGTCGGCTGGATCTGGGAATCGCGACGAGCTGAGTGATCAGCGCGGAAAGAGACGCAGCTCTTCGTCGAGGATCGCGTACAGCTCCGCCAGCCACGACGGATCCGGCGTCGGCGGCAGGGCCGCCCTGCGAACGCGCAGGTCGTGAGGCGCAATCACCGCCCGCAGGTTCTTGACACCGGCGTCCGCGGCGAGCACGAACAGCTCCTCGATCGCGGGGTCGCCCATGGCGAGGCAGCCGATCGACACCGCGCGTCCATGAATGAAGATGTCGCCGCCGAGGTTCGTGCGCCCATCGAGGTGGGCGCGGCTCCGGTCGAAGTCGTTCGGGTAGTCGACCTTCATCGAGAGGTGGTAGCTGCTGGCGGGGTTCAGCCAGAGGATGCGGTACAGGCCCTCCGGCACCTGGAGGTCGCCCTGGCTGCGCTTGGGACCGGCTTCGCCGCTGGCCGCCTGGATATCGTAGTCCTTGATGTGGCGCCGGTCGCGCCCGCCCGCCCACAGCTCGAGGCGGCGCTCTTCCTTTAGGGCGACGAGCCAGACGCTCGCCGGTGGATACGCAACGCCGCTGCGCTCGAAGGCGGGGGCCAGACGCTGGCGCGCGTCGCGGCCGTAGAGCTTGACGACGTCGTCGATGCTGCGAGCCTCGGCCATCGTGGGAAGAAGGAGGACGACGGACAATACGAGCTTCAGGGACACCGCAGCGCCTAGCCGTCCAAGGCCTTCTTGAGCAGCGCGTTCACGACCTGGGGGTTGGCCTTGCCGCCCGTCTTGCGCATCACCTGACCGACGAACCAGCCGGTGTTGTCCTTGCCACCCTTGTATTGCGCCACCTGCGGCGCGCTGGCGGCGAGGACCTCCTGGATGGCGGCCAGGATCGGGCCTTCGTCCGAGACCTGCAGCAGGCCCTCGCGCTCGACGATCGTCCCCGGCGCGTCGCCGGTGGTCCACATCTTTTCGAACACGTCCTTGGCGATCTTGCCGCTGATCGTGCCCTTGTCGATGAGGCCGATCATCTCCGCGAGCTGCTCCGGCTTCACCGGGCACGCGGACAACGCGCGGTCGTCGTCCTTCAGCTTACGGAGGATGTCGGTCATCACCCAGTTCGACGCCGCCTTGGCGTTGCCGCTGGCCTTGGCCACCGTCTCGAAATAGTCGGCGACGTCGCGAGAGAGCGTCAGCACGCCCGCGTCGTAGTCGGGTACGCCGTACGCGGAGACGAAACGCTCGCGCTTGGCGGCCGGCATCTCCGGCAGGCTCCGCCGCACCTCGTCGCTCCACGACGACGAAACCGTGAGCGGCGGAAGGTCGGGCTCCGGGAAGTAGCGGTAGTCGTGGGCCTCTTCCTTGGAGCGCATCGAGAGGGTCTCGTCGCGATCGGCGTTGTAGAGGCGCGTCTCCTGGACGAGCGCCCCTCCCGACTCGATCACGCGCACCTGGCGCACGATCTCGTGATCGATGGCGCGGGCGACGTTGCGGAAGGAGTTCAGGTTCTTGATCTCGACGCGCGTGCCGAAAGGCTCGGTGCCGCGCCGGCGTACGGAGACGTTCGCGTCGCAGCGCAGCGAGCCCTCTTCCATGTTGCAGTCCGAGACCTCCGCGTACAGGAGAACGGCCTTGAGCGCGGTCAGGTAGTCGTGCGCCTCCTGGGAGCTGCGCAGGTCGGGCTCGGTCACGATCTCGATGAGGGGCACGCCGCCGCGGTTGAAGTCGACGCCGCTCTTCTCCCGCGACCAGCCGAAGCCCTCGTGGACGAGCTTGCCCGCGTCCTCCTCCATGTGGATGCGGTTGAGGCGCACCTTGAAGAACCCGCCGTCGCGCGGGATCTCGATGTGCCCGGCGGTCGCGAGCGGCCGCTCGTACTGCGAGATCTGGTAGCCCTTGGGCAGGTCGGGATAGAAGTAGTTCTTGCGGGCGAAGATCGAGACGGGCTGCACCGTGCAGTGCGTGGACAGCGCCGCGCGCATGGCGAGAGTGACCGCCTCCCGCGAGAGCACCGGCAGCGCGCCGGGCAGGCCGAGGCACACGGGGCACACGTTCGTGTTCGGCTCGTCGCCGAAGTGATTTCGGCAGCCGCAGAAGATCTTGGTGGCGGTGAGGAGCTGGCAGTGGACTTCGAGGCCG
>Ga0114129_10010770_pt1 | contig 13032 bp, 9 predicted proteins | sample RhiMetdeltSRZDD1_FD_80071 | JGI IMG/M metagenome (GOLD analysis project Ga0114129, IMG submission 80071) | Populus rhizosphere microbial communities from Tennessee, USA - Rhizosphere MetaG P. deltoides SRZDD1 (version 2) (version 2) | ecosystem: Host-associated > Plants > Roots > Rhizosphere >...
GTAGCTCGTAAAACAGCTGGTTGAGCACCTGCGTGGCAATCGCATCGGGGACCTCGATGGTCAGCGGGAAGTGGCCCACCATGTAGTTCTGCGCGCCCTGCAGCTCTTCGTCGTAGACGCGCTCGCGCTGCAGCCGCGTGAATTCGTCGACCACCACGCGCAGGGCCTCGGCGGTGTTCGAGGTTTGCGTATCGGTCTCCGCAATCACCGCGCCCGCCCACTTATACGTGTCGAGATCGGCGGAGGCGCCGTAGGTCAGCTGCTTCTGCGAGCGCAGCACCTGCTGCAGGCGATTGGCGCCCTCGCCGCCGAGAATCTTCACGGCCTGGTCGACGGCTTCATAGTCGTTGTGCTTGCGCGGAATGGCGATGTGGCCGACGCGGATCTCCGTCTGCACCGCGTCCTTCTTGTCGATCACGATGACGCGGCGCGTCGGTTCGGGCGGCTCGGTGACCGTTAGCGCGGGCACCTCTCCGGCTTTCCACGACCCGAAGTATTTTTCGAGCCCGGCCACCGCGTTCTCGGCGCTGATGTCACCCACCACGGCGATCAGCGCGTTGTTGGGCACGAAGTACTTACGATGGAAATCAACGAAGTCCGCGCGCGTCAGGGAGGCCAGCGACTCCGCGGTGCCGTTGCCCGGCATCCCGTAGGGATGGAAGCCGTAGATCAACCGGTCAATCACTTGTCCGGCGACCTGCTCCGGATCCTCCGCCGACACCTTCAGCGCCGAGAACGCCTGCTGCCGCTGGCGCTCGATCTCGTCCGGTGCAAACGTCGGCCGCTGCACGACGTCGGACACGAGGTCGAGCGCGATCCCGTAGCTGTCGTTCATCACCACGGCGTTGACGTAGGTGAGATCGGTGCCGGCGCCGGTGCCCAGCGCGCCGCCGATGAAGTCGATCTGCTCCGCGATCTGCTCCGCTGTGCGCGTCCCGGCGCCCTGGTCGAGCAGCGTGGCCGTCAGCATCGCCAGGCCGTTCTTCCCTTTCGGATCCTGCGCCGCGCCGGCGCGGATGATCATGCGCACGCTGATCACCGGCTGTTCGTTCTGTTGGACCAGCACCACCTGCATGCCGTTGGAGAGCTTGCGGATCTCGTAGGGCGGGAACGTGACCGGGCGAGCCGGCAGCGGACGCGGCGGACTCTCTCTCGGGTACGCCACCGCCTGGCTCAGGCGCTCGCTCAGGCCTGGCTGCGCCGCAAAGACGGCGGTGAGCGCGCTGAACGCCAGCAGCGTGACGACGGCTTTCGCGTTCACATGCCACCTCGCGGCATGATCCGCATCACCATGCGGCCCTCGGGCACGAAATACTTTCTCGCCACGCGCTTGACGTCTTCGAGCGTCGTCTTCTGGAACGTGTCGTATTCGCCGTCGGCCGACGCCATGTCTTTCTGAATCACTTCGGCGTGGCCCAGCTGCGACGCCTTCTCTTTGATCGTCAGCCGGCTGACGATGTAGTCGCGGCCGAACTGGTTCTTGGCACGCTGCAATTCACGCTCGGTGATGCCGTCGGTCTTCAGCCGATCGAACTCGGCGATCAACGCCTTCTCGACCTGCTCCGGCGACTTGCCCGGATTCACCAGCGCAACGGCGGAAAAAATCCCCGGCTGCTCGAGGAAGCTGCTGCTGCCAAACGCCGTCAATGCCATCCCCGTCTCGTAAACCAGCTTGCGGTAGATGCGCGAGGTCTGGCCGTCGGACAGCGTCTTCGACATGATGAACATCGGGTAGGAATCGGGATGGCCGTTGTACGGGACGTGATAGGTGACGATCACCGCCGGCAGCGGCCACGGCATCTCGAGATTGACGCGCTTCTCCTTGGTGTGCGGCGGCTCCTGCGGGATGTCGCGCGGCACGGGGTTGGCGGCCTTGGGGACGCGCGCAAAGTACTGGTTGACCAGGTTCACCGCCGTCTCGCGGTCGAAGTCGCCGACAATCATCAGCGTCGCGTTCTCGGGCACGTAGTAGGTCTTGTAAAAGTCGCGAACGTCGTCGATGGTGGCGGCGTTCAGATCGGTCATGCTGCCGATCACCGGGTGCTTGTACGGATGCGTCTCGAAGGCGTTGAACGTGATCAGCTCGTTGAGCAACCCGTACGGCGGGTTCTCGATGCGCATCCGCCGCTCTTCCTTCACGACTTCGCGCTCGTTGACGAACGTTTTCTCCTCGATACGCAGCGAGCCCATCCGATCGGCTTCCATCCACAGGACGAGCGGCAGATACTGCGCCGGAATGCTCTGCCAGAACACCGTGGTGTCTTCATTGGTATAGGCGTTGGCCTGGCCGCCGACCGACGCGACGATCGACGTGTGCTGCTCGGGCTCGACGTTTCGCGAGCCCTTGAACATCAGGTGTTCGAAGAAATGCGCGAACCCGGTGCGCCCGGGTTTCTCGTTCTTCGACCCGACGTGATACCAGAGCTCGACGTGCACAATGGGCGTCGATTTGTCCTGGTGCAGGATCACCTTCATGCCGTTCGGCAGCACGAGCCGCTCGTAGGTGAGCTTCGGCGGCCGCACGGCCGCCTGCAGCGGCACCCAGACGACCGCCACCACGGCAGCGATCAGCAAACACAGCAGAGACAGCTTCTTCATCGGTTCGTTTTTCGCTTCCTGGTCTTCGGTTTTGCTGCCGTCGCCTCGAGCCGTTTCTCGAGCGCCATCACCCGGCGCCGCAAGTCGGGCAGCCTTCTAAACACGGCCGAGGCTTTCTTCCATTCTTCGTTGTCAATCGCCGGCGTGCCTGCGACGAACGCCTCGTCTTCGACCGACGAGAAGATCGCGGCTCGCGCGCCCACCTTCACGCGATCGCCGATGCTCAGGTGTCCCGCCGCGCCGGCCTGGCCCCCGAACATCACGTTGTCGCCGATCGCCGTGCTTCCGGCAATGCCGACCTGCGCCGCCAGCAGCACGTTCCTGCCGAGCACCACGCCGTGGCCGACCTGGACGAGATTATCGATCTTCGTCCCCGCCTTGATGCGCGTCTCGCCCACCGCCGGGCGATCGATCGTGGTGTTGGCGCCGATCTCGACGTCATCTTCGATCACCACCGGCCCGGTCTGCGGAATTTTCTCGTGCGAGCCGTCGGGCCTTTGCGCAAACCCATAGCCGTCACTGCCGACCACTGCGCCGTTCTGGATGGTCACACGCGAGCCAATCGTGCACGCCTCCCGGATCGAGACGTGCGCATGAAGAATGCAGTCGGCGCCGACGATCGTGCCGTCGCCGATCACGACGTGGGGATGAATGATGGTACGGGCGCCAACGCGCGCACCGCTGCCGATCACGGCAAAGGCGCCGATCGACGCGCTGGCATCCACGACCGCATCGGACGCCACATGCGCGAGCGAATGGATGCCCGCGGCGATCTGCCGGACCGGCGCCAGGACCTGTGCGGCCTTCGCGAAGGTCAGATAGGGCGACGTGCTGCGGATCACCGCGCCTCGGTAGCTCTTGCGGGCCGCAGGGTCTTCGCCGTTGAGAATCACCGCGCTGGCCCTGGTGGTGGCAAGCTTGGCGGCGTATTTCGGATTGGCGAGAAAGGTGACGTCGCCTTCGGCCGCGTCTTCGATCTTCGCCACGCGGCGAATCTCGATGGCGGCATCGCCCTCGATGGGACAGTCCAAGCGCCGAGCCAGCTCGCCGAGGGTCACGAAATCGAGAATATCATTAGCCCGTTGGCTCGTTGGCCTGTTGGCCTGTTGGCCCGTTGGCCTCAGTCCTAGGCGGACAGCGACATCTGTTCGACGAAGCGCGCCATTTTCGGCATATGCAGGCGCTGTGCGACCTCTTTGATCACCCGGTGACGGTCGGTGGCGTCGAGCGAAAACGCGCGGCGGAGCTCGCTGAGCGCCGGGTCGGGCTGCACCGTCCAGGCCACGCCGTGGAGCGCGTTGACGGCGCCGCGCCAGGCCAGGAAGTGGCCCACCACGGTGAACGTGAAAAGATACCCGAGCACGTTCGGCCCGGGCACGAGGGCGACCGCGGCCGACAGAATCAATAACAGCGAGTGCGGAATCAGGCGGTTGCGATGACGGTCGGCATCGCGCTTCATGATCTCGCGCATGATCCGCTCGCCCTCGGCCGGCGTCAGATCCGACGGGACGTGCAGCGTCGCCGTTTTCGCGCGCCGCAAATGCCACAACAATCGCTGCTCGGCGATGCGCTCGGCGATCCACGCCATGCTTCGCTTGTGGATGCGGCCGAAGATGGTCTTCGGCTCTTCGATCACCGCCTGGTGCCGCGCGTTCTCGGCCTCTTTCAATTGCTGGTGGAACTTGTAGCGCAGGCCGGCCAGGAACCCCTTCCCGCGTTCGACCTCTTCGTCGGCGTCGATGGCTTCGTAATAACACTCCCATCGGTCCGGACCGATCGACACGAGATACACGTCCATTTGGGTCTTGGGGCTTGGGTCTTGGGGCTTGCCGAAGGCCATTACTAGTTTGGACGTCGAATCGGCCGCGGGGTTCGCGGCAGCTCCGTCGGCACCTTGGGCCGGCCGGCCGCGTGCCACGCGCCGGTGATGAACGACGCCACGGCAGAGATCGAATCGTTGAGACGCCGCTCGAGCGTCGACAGCGTCCCGTTCGCAAACGCCTCGAAATACGCATCGTCGTAGAACTCGCGGCCCAACGCGGCCTTGCCATCGGATTCCAGCACGTTGGCGGCGGCGCGGTTGCTCGCCAGCAGCGCGTCGAACATCGCGTCGCGAGGAAGGGTAATCGGCATGAGCGGCGGCGGCGCAATCTTCAGGCGCGACCGGTTGCGCTCGAACAGTTCCGCCTCCCATCGCGAGTGCACGCCATCCTGGCCCGTGAGTTGGCCGTTGTGATTGGCGACGGCGTGGAGCGGGACGTGGCCATCCGACACGTAATGCGCGAGCACCGCTGACAACAACGCGATGTTGTCGAGGGCGTAGCCCGGCGGCGGGGTGCGATTCAGCGATTCGAACTCCCTCACCAGCCGCCCCCAGAACTCCGACGTGCGCCACGGCAACAGGCCCTGCTGACGAACGAACGCAGGACCGAACTTCTGCACCGCCTCCGCGTAGTCGCGCGGCAACTCCTTGAACGGATAGGGGCCATAGTCCCCGTTATCCAGGTCGACGAAATGATTGGGCGGCTCGTCTTCCCATCCGACGTTGCGCCACAAATCCGGATCGATCGCGCGCTCGACGATGAAGGCGCGGCGCGCCGCGAAGAGCGGCTTCAGCTCCGGCGGCAGCAATTCGATCATGCGATCGGCGATGAACTTGTGGGCCTCGAAGCCCCACGCCGATCCGCAGACCGGCAGCGACAATACGAGCACGAGTGCGACGGCACAACGCGTCATATGGCTATCTTACTGAAGCTTGACGGCCGACCAGCCGTAGGGCCCGGCGCCGGCATAGCGGTAATCGTTGAGCCAGACGCCGTCGAGCGGCGGTGTGGGGTTGACCTGGACGAACGGGAACCGCGCCCAGCGCAGGTACGCGCGCGCGAGCGGCAACTGCAGCGCCGGTTGCACGTCCGGTACGGCGAACCCTTTATCGACGCCAAAGCCCGCCGGACGGAAATGCGGCAGCGGCTCGAACCAGAGGAATCCTTTTTCGTAGCGCGCGCCCACGTCGATGATCACTTCGCGCCGGAACGGATTGCCGAATACCGGCGTCACCATGAAGCGCGTGTCCTCGGGACGGCCGGCGCGCGTCAGGCCGTCTCGCACTTCGCGGCGGGCAATGAGGTTCGAGGCCAGCATCAGCGCCACGTACGCGGCCACGACGGCGAGGGCGATCCTCGCCGGGCGCACGCCGCGCCGCCTGGCGAGCAGCCAGCCTGCACCCAGCGCGACGTACAAGATCGGATCGACGATGTAGAGCGCGTCGCCGTAAAACCACTCTTGCGAGAACGGCATCAGCAGCCGCACGCCGTAGCTGTTCACGAAATCGAAAAAGACGTGGCAGAGCACGCCGATGTACGACAGCAGCAGAATCTCCCGCGGTTTCACGCGCTCGGCGGCGTTGCTCCGGAACACCCGATCACACGCGACGACGATTGCCGTGAGCGCGATCGGCAGCGTCGCTTGCGCGAGTACGCCGTGGGTCCAGCCGCGCCGGAACGACATGGCCAGCGTGTCGGTGGCAAACACCGCGACGTCGATGTCTGGAAGATTGTTGGCGACGATGAGGGTGGTCATGCCGAGCGGCGTGCGGCTGGCCAGTCCGGCCTTGCCGAGCGCGCCACCCACCATCGAGTGACAGAGATTATCCAATTAGGCTTTTGCCGCCGAGCCCTTCCTCGCGAGATACGTTTGCTGGGCTTCGTCCCGCAGATCCTTCCGCAACACCTTACCAACGTTCGTCTTCGGCAGGTCTTTCTTGAAAATCACGATGCGCGGCACTTTGTAACCGGTCAGCGACTGCTTGCAATGCTGCCGCACGGCGTCCTCGGTCAGCGACTCATCCTTCGGCGTCACGAACGCGACGACGATCTCGCCGCACTCATCGTCGGGCACGCCGACAACGGCGTTGTCGCCGATGCCCGGATGCGTCGACAGCACGGCCTCGACCTCGTTGGGATAGACGTTGAAGCCGCTGACGAGGATCATGTCCTTCTTGCGATCGACGATCTGGATGTAGCCGTCTTCGTCCATGGTCGCGACGTCGCCGGTGGCGAGCCAGCCGTCGCGCAGCACGCGCGCGGTTTCATCGGGCCGCTGCCAATAGCCCTTCATCACCTGCGGGCCCTTGATCCACAACTCGCCGGGTTGGCCGCGCGGCACGTCGCGGCCGTCGTTGTCGACCAGCCGCACATCGGTCCCGGGTACGGGCACGCCAATCGCCTCCCGCTTCGGCCGGTTGAAGGGATTGAGCGTCGCGACCGGCGAGGTTTCGGTGAGGCCGTACCCCTGGTAGATCGGCGTCTTGGTCATCGCCTCCCAGCGCTCGCCGATCACCGGCACCAGCGCCATGCCTCCGGCCACCGATCCGCGCAGCGACCACCCTTGCTTCTCCTTGAACCACGACTCGTGCATCAGTCCGGCGAAGAGCGTGTTGACGCCGGTCATCCACGTGATCGGCTCGTTGAGCATCACGGTCTTGAGGTTCGACAGGGGCCGCGGGCTCGGCACCAGGACGTTCCTGCCGCCGGCGAGATAAAAGATCATCAGGTTCGCGGTGAAGGCAAAGATGTGGTACAGCGGCAGCGCCGTCATCATCACTTCGTCGCCGATCTTGAGGTACGGCTTCCACATCTCGAGGCCCTGGATGGTGTTGGCGACGAGGTTGCCGTGCGTGAGCGTGGCGCCCTTGGCGACGCCGGTGGTGCCGCCGGTGTATTGCAGCGCCGCAACCGAGTTCAGATCGAGCGCCTGCGCGTACAGTTTCGGATCGATACCGGCGGCGATGCGATCGCGGCCCGCCGAGAGCGCGCTCGCGAACGTCACGTGCGTGAAGGTGATCGGCGGAATCATCTTCTTGACGTACTTCTGCACCGCTTTGATCAGGAGGCGCTTCAACGGCGGGAGCAGGTCGGAGATGCTCACGACGATCACGGTCTTGATCGAGGTCTTCGGCAACACCTCGGCCACTTTTGTCCCGAACAGGTCGATGGCAATCAACCCTACGGCTCCGCTGTCCGTGAACTGGTGCACCATTTCCGCAGTGGTGTACAGCGGATTGGTATTGACCATCACCAGCCCGGCCTTGAGCACGCCGAAGACGGCCACGGGATACGCGAGACAGTTCGGCATCTGAATCGCGACGCGATCGCCGGCCTTGAATCCGGCCACCTCGCGCAGGTACACTGCTAGTTCATCCGACAATCGATCGGTTTCTTCGAAGGTAATCCCCCCCTGCGAACCGTTCGGCAGTCCCAGCGTGAACGCCGGCTTCTTCGCGTAGGTCGCTGACGCCTCGCGAATGGCGGCAGCCATGTGCGGATATTTCGGCGGCCCGAGATCGGGCGGCGTCGACGGATGGTAAAAGCGCGTCCACGGCCGGGCGGGATTCATCGTCATAGCTCGGGGCGCAATTCTTGCACAGGACCGATACATAAGGGTATGAAGCAGCGCATTCTTACAATCGCGGGTATCGCCCTGCTCGTTTCGAGCGGGGCGTGCAGTTCCGGGAACAGCGGCTCGCCAGGGACACCAACCGGGCCGACGCCTTCGACCGGACCCATCGTCTATACGGCGATCGGCGCGAGCGACGGCATCGGTTTCGGCAGCTCGGCGCCGTGCTTTCCCTTCACGGAGTGTCCGGAGGGCCGCGGCTACGTCCAGATTCTCCGGCGCGACCTGGTCAATACCGGCCGCGCGGTGACGCACCGAAACCTGAGCGTGCCGGGGTCCTTCTTGAGCCGCGTGGTGCAGGATTTGGCGCGTGAGAACGGCCGGTCGAATAACGAGCTCGAGCTGGCCGGCAACTTCGTCGAGCGCCAGGCGCCATTCGTCCCTACCGATGCGACGCACATCACGATTTTTGCCGGCGGCAACGACACCAACGTCATCGCGGAAGCGGCCGCGCGCCGCGCCGGCGGGGACATCAACGGCTTCATCGACGCGCAGGTGCGGCAATGGGGCACCGATCTCAACGAATTGATCAGCCGCATTCGCAGCCGCGCGCCGAATGCGCGCATCGTCGCGTTGAACCTGCCGAACCTCGCGGGCGCACCCTACGTGGCGTCGCGTCCGACGTCGGATAAGAGCGTGATCCAGCGCGTGGCGGTCGGCCTCTCGGATCGGGTCAACGCGCTGGCGTCCCAGGGGGTGATGGTCGTCGATCTGGTGTGCGATGCGCGGCTGTATCAGCCGTCCTCGTACGCGTCGGATGGCTTCCATCCCGGCGACAGCGGCTACCAGTTCTTCGCGGAGCTCACCCTGCCTGCCCTTCGGGACGGCGCGAGCAGCACGCCGAATACGAACTGCGCGCAACGGCGGCTGTTTCCATAGTCCCGCTTAGGGCATAATCGGGCGCAATCACCAATCCTTTTTCACAAGGAGCACCGATGCGCCTCTACCCTCGCTGCGTCGTCGTCCTGATGGTCTTGCTCGTGCCCGCTACCGCCCGCGCGAGCGATCACGTCGCGAGCATTTTCGGCGGCTACAGCGCGTTGTTCGCCAGCCGTGAGAACGGCTTTAATCTCGGCCTCGAGGTATCGTGGCCCACTACTAACGCGATCCACGACCATCTCGGCATTCTTGTTGACGGAGGCTCTCATGGCGAAACGGATGCCCACGGCAACAAGGTTACAAAGAAGGCTTTACTGTTCGGCCTCCGAGCCATTTACAAGATACCGCAAGCACCACGGCTCGTGCTGTTCGCACATGGTCTGATCGGCCGCCACTGGTCGAAGACAGGAACCTTCGTGGATGACGGCTGGGCCGGTGGAACCGGCGGCGGACTTGACGTGCTGCTTTTCGACACGAGTCGAGCCGGATGGGCCGGCCGCGCTCAACTCGATTTTGTTCGGATCGCGGGCGATACTTCCCCTCGCCTCTCCACCGGCGTCGTCTTCCGATTCAAGTAGTCGTCGGCCCGGTAAGGTAATAAGCGGCTATGGTTGACAAGCGCGCAGAGCGAAACGCGCTGTCGAGCGGGGACCGGCTTGGTCCGTACGAGATCGTCGAGCTCCTGGGCTCGGGCGGCATGGCGGACGTCTATCGAGCGCGGGACCCGCGCATCGGGCGGGATGTCGCCATCAAAGTCCTGCGCGGCTCCGCCGGCGACTCCGCGCACGTCGCAGCGGTGACGCGCGAAGCGCGTGCCGCCGGCAGCCTCAATCATCCCAACATCCTTGCCGTGTTCGACGTCGCAACAGACGGCGACGTCCCGTATCTGATCGAGGAATTCCTGGAAGGCGAAACGCTGCGCGTGCGGCTGGACCGCGGCATGCTGCCCCTGCGGAAGGCGATCGATTACGCCACTCAGGTTGCACAGGGGCTCGCCTCGGCGCACGCCAAGGGCATCTGGCACCGCGACGTCAAACCGGCCAACATCTTCATTACCAAAGACGGCCACGTCAAACTGCTGGATTTCGGCCTGGCGAAAGTCGTCGAAGCTGAGTCGACTGAGACGATGTCGATGAGGATCGACGAAAGCTACTCAGGCCGGATCGTCGGCACCGCCGGGTACATGTCACCGGAGCAGGTGCGCGGCGAGGCGATCGATCACCGGACGGACATCTTCGCGCTTGGGGCAGTGTTGTACGAGATGTTCACGGGCGCACGCGCGTTCAAGCGGCCGTCGACCATTGAAACGATGCACGCGGTCCTCAACGAGCATCCCCTCGACCCTGTGACCATCAACGCGTCGTTGCCGGCGACAGCGGCTGCCCTCGTCCGGCGCTGCCTGGAGAAAGATCGAGAGGAGCGATTTCAGTCAACGCGTGACCTGGTCTTCGCGCTGCAGGAACTGCGCGACCCGTCGACGACGCCGCTGCCACTGGCGCAACCACCGCGCCGGGTCAGAATCACGCTCGCCGCGGTGGCGACGGCCCTCCTTGTGATGGCCGCCGCTGTCGTGGTCGCCTTGCTGATGCGACCGGGTAACGAAAGGGTCTTCGAGCAACTTACGTTTCATCGCGGCCGCATCGGCGGCGCACGGTTCGCGTCGGACGGACGCGCCGTTGTCTACAGCGGAACACGGGACGCCAATGCGCTCGAGGTATGGCGAATCGATCTCGCCGACAGCCCGCAATCGCGCCCGCTGGGCTATTCCGCGGGCAGCGACGTGCTGGCGGCGCGCACCGGCGAATTTGCGCTGTCGGTCCGTCGCAGCTTTCTCCTCGGTGAACGATTCGTCGGGACCCTCGCCCTCGCGCCGGCAGGCGGCGGCTCACCGCGGGAAGTGGCGGAAAACGTCGAGGACGCGGATTGGGATCCGGCAGGCACGCATCTCGCCATGGTGCGCTCGACGGGCGAAGCCGGCGGGCAAAGCTGGATTGAATACGACGGCCGGACGATGCACAGGACGGCCGGTTCTCTACGGTTTCTGCGAGTGTCGCGCGACGGCCAGCACCTGGCGTTCCTGGAGGACGCTACCCGTCGCGGATCCAGCGGCAGCGTGGTCACGATCGATCTGCGCAGCGGCACCAGCACCAAGCTCACTGAGAACTGGGACAACGCCCGCGGACTGTCCTGGTCGCCGCGGGGCGACGAAGTGTGGTTCACGGCGGCGCACGCGGGCCTCAACCGCGTCCTCCGCGCGGTGAATCTTCAGGGCGGGCAGCGGGTCGTGTTCGAGGCGCCTGGGTCACTGACGCTCTGGGATGTCACCGCTGATGGCCGAGCCCTGGTGACGCGCGACGAGCAACGCCGATCGATCGTCGGCGTTCCTCCCGGCGAAACGGTTGAACGCGATTTTTCCCGCTTCGACGAATCGGCGTTGGCGGACCTCTCACCTGACGGACGGTGGGTTCTGTTCAAGGATCGTTTCGGTTTGTTCCTGCGCGAGACCACTGGAACGCAACTCACCAACCTCGGGCTGGCCGAGGCGTTCCCGGATCAGATTTCTCCGGACCGCCGCACGGTTCTCGTCACCATCCCATCGCCCCCACAGCTTCTCCTCGTGCCAACAGGTCCAGGGAATCCGAGGGCATTGCCCACGCACGGCATGGCCGGCTACAGCGGCGCTTTCTGGTTCCCCGATGGCCAGCAGATTTTTTTCAGCGGCAGTCTGCCTGGCGGTGCCCTGCGTTCGTACGTTCAGGACATCTCAGGAGGAGCGCCGCGCCCCTTGACACCGGAAGGCACGCGCGCCCTTTCGATGTCACCGGATGCCCAGTGGGTCGCTGCAATCGGGCCCGATGACGGTATTTCACTCTGGCCCGTGACGGGCAGCGGTCAATCTCGACTGGTAAAAGGCTCGCAGCGCGGGGATCGACCAGTCGCGTGGAGTGCGGATGGCCACTCGCTCTGGTTGTTCAGGCGCGGCGAAGTGCCAACGCACGTCGATCGACTCGACATCGCGACCGGCCGCCGCGAGTTGTGGAAGACGCTGTTGCCACCTGATCCCGCCGGCGTCTATTCCATCATCGAGTTCAAGGTCACCCCGAGCGGGCACTCGTACTTCTATAGCTACACGCGTCTGCTCTCCCAGCTCTTCCTCGTTACCGGCCTCCGGTAGTTTGCTTTCCCGCCCATTAGCGCGTCGCCAATTGGGGCAATTGCCCTGTTAGGGCGATCTCCAAAACGTGCACAATCTGCAAATCTCAAATCTCACTTTGCATTTTTTGACGCCTATTCTCAGTTTCGACCGGTGGCAGATTGCGAAGTGATATCTCGATCGTGCATACTTACCATCTCGGCGGCGCTTAGACGGCCGTACAGGCGGAGGGCGAGACATGGGTTTGGGAGGCGTCCAAATGAGTTCGGCAGCGTTAGAAGAGGCAATCAAAGGCATCCGCCATTGGGCGATGACCGAGGGGCGGAAAGTGCAGGCCCCCGTGCAGGTCAAAGACATCTTTGGCATGCGCGTGTTCAACGACAAGGTCCAGCAGGCCCGCCTGCCGAAGCCGGTCTACAAGTCGCTGCGCGACACGATGACGCGCGGCACGACGCTCGACATCTCCACCGCGGATGCGGTGGCGTCGGCGCTGCGCGACTGGGCGGTGGAAAACGGCGCGTCGCATTTCACGCACTGGTTCCAGCCGCTCACCGGCATCACCGCCGAAAAGCACGACGCATTCTACGGACCCACCGCCGACGGCCGCGCGCTCGCGGAGTTCAGCGGCAAGGAGTTAGTGCGCGGCGAGCCCGATGCGTCGAGCTTCCCGTCGGGCGGCATGCGCAGCACCTTCGAGGCGCGCGGCTACACGGCGTGGGACCCAACCAGCCCGCCGTGGCTGCTCGTGCACAGCAACAGCGTCACGCTCGTCATTCCCACCGCCTTCGTCAGCTGGACCGGCGTCGCGCTCGACAAGAAGACGCCGCTGCTCCGCTCGATGGAAGCGCTGTCGGCGCAGGCGGTCCGCGTGCTGAAGTTGTTCGGATCGCACGCCACGCGCGTCACCGCCACGTGCGGTCCCGAGCAGGAATACTTCCTGATCGACA
>Ga0114129_10010771_pt1 | contig 13031 bp, 11 predicted proteins | sample RhiMetdeltSRZDD1_FD_80071 | JGI IMG/M metagenome (GOLD analysis project Ga0114129, IMG submission 80071) | Populus rhizosphere microbial communities from Tennessee, USA - Rhizosphere MetaG P. deltoides SRZDD1 (version 2) (version 2) | ecosystem: Host-associated > Plants > Roots > Rhizosphere >...
CACCCCGGCCGGGCGAGGTGGACGGCCGCGAATATCACTTCATCAGCGACGACGCGTTCGATGCGATGGTCGCGGGCGGCGAACTGCTCGAGTGGGCCTCCTTCGCAGGGCACCGGTACGGCACCCCCCGGGAGCCTGTCGCCCGCTGCATCGCGGCGGGTGTCCCTGCGCTGCTGGAGATTGACATCGAGGGGGCCCGGCAGGTGCGCCGGGCGGTGCCGGACGCCCTGCTGGTCTTTCTCGCCCCGCCCTCCTGGGACGAGCTGGTGCGCCGCCTCTCCGGCCGGGGCACCGAACCGCCAGAGGTCATCGCTCGCAGGCTGGAGCTGGCGGCCAGCGAGATCGAGGCGGGCAGGGAGTTCGACATCACCCTCGTCAACACGTCTGTCGAGGATGTTTGCGGGCAGCTGGTAGCCTTGATGACGGTCTGATCAGGCCGGAACCCATTGACGGAAGGTAGACGGTGGCAGGGAATACAGCTGCGGATGGCATCACCAATCCGCCGATCGACGACCTGCTCGAAGTCGTTGACAGCAAATACCGCCTTGTCATCATGGCGGCCAAGCGGGCGCGGCAGATCAATGCCTACTACGCCCAGCTCGGCGAGGGCCTGCTGGAGTACGTGGGACCGCTGGTCGAAACCCGCGTGCAGGAGAAGCCCCTGTCGATCGCACTGCGGGAGATCCGGCAGCGGATGCTGTCCGCCGTGGAGACGGCGGAGAGCTGACCTCCTGACGCTGAGCGGGAACGTGCCGGCGCGCATCGTCCTTGGCGTTGGAGCGGGTATCGCCGCCTACAAGGTGTGCGAACTGCTCCGGCTGCTCACTGAGGCCGGCCACCAGGTACGTGTGGTCCCGACCCAGGACTCGCTTCGGTTCGTGGGCGCCGCCACCTGGGCGGCCCTATCCGGGCAGCCGGCCACCGTGAGCGCCTTCGACGGCGTACACGAGGTGCCGCACGTCCGGCTGGGCAAGGAGGCGGATCTCGTCTTCGTGGCCCCCGCCACGGCTGATCTGCTGGCGCGGGCCGCCGCGGGGCGGGCCGACGACCTGCTCACCTCGATCCTGCTGATGGCCCGGTGCCCGGTGGTCTTCGCGCCCGCCATGCACACGGAGATGTGGGAGCATCCGGCCACCGGGGCCAATGTGCGCACCCTCCGGAAGCGTGGCTGCCTGGTTCTCGACCCGGCAGCCGGGCGGCTGACCGGCGCCGACACGGGTCCTGGCCGGCTGCCCGAGCCCGAAGAGCTCTACCAGGCCGCGGTCCGGGTGCTCGCCCGGGGCATAGCCGGGCTCGCGCCGGATCTGGTGGGGCGCCGTGTCGTGATCAGCGCGGGCGGCACCAGGGAGGAACTCGACCCAGTCCGCTTTCTCGGCAACTGGTCATCCGGCCGGCAGGGCTACGCGCTCGCCCGGACCGCCGCCGCCCGCGGCGCGGAGGTGACCCTGGTGTCGGCGAACGTGGACCTCGCCGACCCGGCCGGGACCAAGGTGGAGCGGGTGACCTCGGCCTGGCAGCTGAAGTCGGCGGTGCTGGCCGCCGCGGCGGGCGCGGACGCCGTGGTCATGGCCGCCGCCGTCGCCGACTACCGGCCCGAGGCCAGAAGCGACGAGAAGATCAAGAAGACCGGCGCCGACCCGGAACCGCTGCGGCTGGTCGAGAACCCCGACATCCTGCGTGAGCTGGCCAGAGGCCGGCGGCCCGGCCAGGTCATCGTCGGGTTCGCGGCCGAGACCGAGGACGTGCTCGCACACGGGCGGGAGAAACTGGCCGCCAAGGGGCCCGACCTGCTCGTGGTCAACCGGGTCGGGCCGGGCGTCGCGTTCGGCACCGACGACAACGAGGCCGTGGTGCTCGGGGCCGACGGGAGCGCCACGCCGGTCCCGCAGGGGCCCAAGGATGTGCTCGCCGACGTGGTCTGGGACCTGGTCGCTGCCCGGCTGGCCGGGCCAGCCGGCCAGGACGGACCAGCGGCGCGGGCCGGGCACGAGTAGTCGGCCTAGGCCGGGTTCGGCATCGCGCACTACCGGGCCCCGCTACACTCGGCAGGACCCCGCCGCCAGCAGAACGAGACCTCGCTCCCAGCAGAAAAGGAAGTCAGGTGGCCCGTCGCCTCTTCACCTCCGAGTCGGTCACGGAGGGTCATCCCGACAAGATGGCTGACCAGATCAGCGATGCCATCCTGGATGGAATGCTCAAGGACGACCCGAGCAGCCGTGTCGCTGTGGAGACCCTGATCACCACCGGCCAGGTGCACGTGGCCGGCGAGGTGACCACTGAGACCTACGTCGACATCCCGGGCATCATCAGGGACAAGATCCTCGAGGTCGGATACGACTCATCGGCCAAGGGATACGACGGGGCGTCCTGTGGCGTGTCGGTATCCATCGGGTCCCAGTCACCCGATATCGCCCAGGGCGTCCTGGACGCGTACGAGCACCGGGAGGGCGAGGGCTCCAGCGAACTGGACCGGCAGGGCGCCGGCGATCAGGGGCTGATGTTCGGGTACGCATGCCGGGACACCGCAGAGCTGATGCCCCTGCCGATCATGCTGGCGCACCGGCTCGCCCGGCAGCTGTCGCACGTGCGCCGCAACGGGGAAGTTCCCTACCTGCGGCCGGACGGGAAGACCCAGGTGACCATCGAGTATGCAGGCGATCAGCCGGTCCGCCTCGACACGGTGGTGGTCTCGGCGCAGCACGCTCCCGATATCGACCTCAAGGAACTGCTCGCCCCCGACGTCCGCGACCTCGTGGTGGCGCCAGTGCTGGCCGGTCTGGACCTTGACACCTCCGGCTACCGTCTGCTGGTTAACCCGACCGGGCGGTTCGAGGTCGGCGGCCCCATGGGCGACGCCGGCCTGACCGGCCGCAAGATAATCATCGACACCTACGGCGGGATGGCCAGGCACGGCGGCGGGGCGTTCTCCGGGAAGGACCCGTCCAAGGTCGACCGCAGCGGGGCCTACGCGATGCGGTGGGTGGCCAAGAATGTCGTCGCGGCCGGCCTCGCCGACCGCTGCGAGACGCAGGTCGCGTACGCGATCGGCAAGGCCAAGCCGGTCGGGCTGTTCGTGGAGTGCTTCGGCACCGAACAGGCGCCCGTGGAGCGGATCCAGGATGCCGTGCTGGAGGTGTTCGACCTGCGGCCGGCCGCGATCATCAAGGACCTGGACCTGCTCCGGCCCATCTATGCGCAGACTGCGGCGTTCGGGCACTTCGGGCGGGAGGAGCCGGACTTCTCCTGGGAGCGGACCGACCGCACCGGCGCGCTGCGGTCAGCGGCCGGCCTCTGAGAGGCCGCCCGCCGCACCCGCGCCACCCGCGACCACGTGCGCGGGCAGGAGAGGAACAGCACGGAGCGGGAGCCGGGAGCCCACCAGGGGTCCGACGGCTCTGGTAGGACAGAAGCGTGGCAGGGCAAGCGGACCAGACGGCCTCGCCGCGCGCTGCCCGCCCACGCGCTGCGTCTGCGCGCACGGCCTCTGGACGCGGCGATCGCGCTGGCTCCGCCCGCCGCGGCCGGCGCGCCGGGCCGCCAGCCGAGCAGCTGCCGGTGGCCAGGATCGCCGTGGACGTCCCACTCGCCCACCTCGACCGGCCGTTCGACTACCTGGTGCCACAGCGGCTGGCGGACGCCGCGGTCCCCGGGTGCCGGGTCAGGGTGCGGTTCGCCGGCCAGCTGACGGGCGGCTACCTGCTGGAGCGGGCGGCCGCCAGCGAACATCGCGGGCGGCTCGCCTACCTGGAGCGGGTCGTGTCGCCCGAGCCGGTGTTGAGCCCCGAGATCGCGGCGCTCGCCCGCGAGGTCGCGGACCGCTACGCCGGGACCCTCGCCGATGTGCTCCGGCTGGCGATCCCGCCCCGGCACGCCGGCGCCGAGACCGCCGACCTCCCGCCCGAGGGCGCCAGCGACGGCGGGCGGCATCGGTTCGGAATCCACAACGGCCAGCAGCCGGGGCCGCCCCCGCCCCAGCCGGGCCCGTGGGCGCGTTACCCGGCCGGGCAGCCGTTCCTCACCGCGCTCGCGCAGGGGCGGGCGCCGCGCGCGGTGTGGTCGGCGCTGCCCGGCACGGACTGGCCGGACGAGGTCGCGATCGCCGCCGCGGCGGCTGGGTCGTCCGGGCGGGGCACCGTCATCGTGGTGCCGGACGCCCGGGACCTGGTACTCGTAGATCGCGCCCTGTCCCGCGTGCTCGGGCCGGGCCGGCACGTCTGCCTGGCGGCCGGGCTCGGGCCCGCCGAGCGGTACCGGCGCTGGCTGGCCGTGGCCCGCGGGATGGTGCGGGTGGCCGCCGGCACCCGGGCCGCCATGTTCGCCCCCGTGCGCGACCTCGGCCTGGTCGTCATCTGGGACGACGGGGACGACCTGCACGCCGAGCCACGCGCCCCGTACCCCCACGCGCGGGAGGTTCTCGCGCTGCGGGCGCACCGGGCCGGTGCGGGAGCACTGATCGGGGGGTTCGCGCGCACCGCCGAGGCGGCCAGGCTGATCAGCACCGGCTGGGCGGCCGGCATCACCGCCGCCCGGCCTACCGTCCGGCACTGCGCGCCGCGGATCCAGGCAGCGGGCGCCGACGCCGAGCTCGCCAGGGACGAGGCGGCCCGGTCGGCCCGGATGCCGAGCCTCGCGCTGCGCACCGCACGCGCCGGGCTGGCCCACGGCCCGGTTCTGGTGCAGGTGCCCCGGCGAGGTTATGTGACCGCCGTGGCATGTGAGAACTGCCGGTCCCCCGCCCGCTGCGCGGCCTGCGGTGGCCCGCTCGCCCTGGAGACGGGCGGCGGCCCCGCGAACTGCCGGTGGTGCGGGCGCGCCGACCCCGGGTGGCGGTGCCCGGCCTGCGGGGATCCGCGCGTCCGCGCCCTGGTGACCGGGGCCGGGCGGACGGCGGAGGAACTGGGGCACGCCTTCCCTGCCACGCCGGTGGTGGTATCGGGGGGTGCCAACGTCGTCGACACGGTCCCACCGGCACCGGCGCTGGTCGTCGCCACCCCCGGGGCCGAGCCACGGGCCGACGCCGGGTACGCGGCCGCGGTGCTGCTGGACGGCTGGGCGCTGCTCGGCCGCCCCAGCCTGCGCGCGGCGGAGGAGGCGCTGCGCCGCTGGCTGAACGCGGCCGCGCTGGTCCGGCCGGGAAGCTCCGGCGGCGCCGTGGCCGTGGTCGCCGAGGCGGGGCTGCCGGTGGTGCAGGCGCTGATCCGCTGGGATCCGGTGACCCACGCGGACCGGGAACTAGGCGAACGTGAGGCTCTCCGGTTCCCGCCTGCCGTGCGGATGGCCGCCCTTTCCGGCCGGGACGCTGCGGTGGCCGCACTGCTGGCGGCGGCCGTGCTCCCGCCGGAGGCAGACGTGCTCGGGCCGATCCCGCTCGACGCCCGCAGTGCGGGGAAGAATGGGCAGAAACCCGCCGCCGGGGCTGAAATGGCCGCCGGATCAGATGAGGCCAATGAGTTCAGCGGGGGCAGTGGGGCGGATGGTGTGCCGGCCAAGCACGTGCGGGTGCTCGTCCGGGTGCCCAGATCCGCGTCAATGCCGCTCGCAGCGGCGTTGCAGGCGGCACAAGGTGTGCGCAGCGCACGCAAGGACACGGGCGCGGTCCGGGTGCAACTGGACCCAGCCGAGCTGATCTGAGTTGCTCGCCGAAGGCCGTAGGGTGCTGGAGTGGCCACCTCACGACGGAACCCGCGATCCGGGCCCGGCGTGCCCCGCGCAAGCGGCACAGCCGAGGATGGGGCCGCCGGACGGGCTGCTGCTCCCGGCGGCCGCGGCGCCGGCGACAAGCGGGAGCATGGGGCGCCGCGGCTGCCTCCGGTACGGCTGGCGCCCCGCGAGGAGCTGGCGGGGTCCGCGCGGGTGGCGCCGCTGCTGCGGGCCGCCAGGGAGGTAGCGCGCTGGCTGGAGCCGGCCGGGCGGGTGCTGGCCGGGGACGGCCGACTGCCCGTGACCGAGGCGGCGGCGGCCATGACACAGCTGGAACTGGCCCCGGGTGAGATTGATGCGGCGTGGCGCGTCGCGGCCCGCACCGGGATGCTGGAGGTCGCCGACGGCAGGGCCCGGCCTGGCGCCCGGGTGGAGGTGCTTGCCTCGGGTGACGCGGAGGAGGTGCTTGCCGCCTGGGATGACGCCCTCACGCTGATGCTCGCCGCGGAGGACCTGGACGGCATGGCCACGGCACTTTACACGGTCGGCGGACCAGTGAAGATGGACGCCCTCTTCGAGGCGTACGTGGCGGCCGCGGGCAGCGGCGCCCGCCATTCCGGGCCCGCGTACGCGGCCGGTGACCCTGAGCAGGACCAGGCGGCCGGGCTGTCCTCGGCCCTGGAGGCGCTGGCTGACCTCGGTGTGGTGGAACTCGGGACGGACGAGGCGGCCGGCGGGCTCACGGTGACGCTGTCCCGGCTAGGTGTGTGGGGTGTTCACCGGCGGCTGCGGGCCCAGGGCTGGCACGTACCGGTGCTCGGCGGCGGCGCCCGCGGCGACGCAGCCGCCCTGCTGGTCACCCTGGCCAGCTGCGACGTGGAGGACGGCGAGGCCGAGATCGCAGCCTGGCTGGCCGCGCGCACGCGCGAGGACGCCGCCCGGGAGCTGATCGATGCGGCGGGCCAGGGGTCCCCCGGCCTGCGCGGCGCGGGTTTCGCGGTGCTTGACCGGATCGGTGCGCCGGCGGTGCCCGCGGTGCGCGCCGCGCTGGGCAACCCGGTGCTGCATGCGCACGCGGCCGTCTGGCTGCACGAGCATGGCGAGGAGGCAGACCTGGGCCCGGGCGACCGGGCGTGGCTGCTGGTAGATCTGGGAGCGGGCCTGCTCGAAGAGGCCGACCCCAGGGACGTGGTCGCGGAGCTGCTGCCCGACGTCCCGCCCGCGGCACAGGCGGAACTGGTCGCCGGGCTCTGGGAGGTCAGCCATCCCGGCGTGACCGAGCTGCTGACCGCCCTGAGCGACCACCATCCTGACCCTGCCGTGGCCAGGGCGGCCCGCAAGGCGGCCTTCAAGGCGCGCTCTCCGCTGACACGCCGGGCCGACCGCGCACCGGAGGGCCCGGACCGCCCGGACTACCTGGGCCGGACCACCTAGGGCCGGCCCGCCGGACGGGCCAGCCAGCGGACCCGGGCCTCCGGCCTGCGGCACGGCTGCTGGTGCCGGCATCGACCGGGTAGTGACGCCCTAGACTTGAGGCTGCCCAGGACGCGCGCAGAACGGGAAGGGACGGTGCCACCATCAGCGTCAAGCCGATCCGCATCTTCGGCGATCCGGTGCTGCGCACCCCAGCCGACCCGGTCACCGATTTCGACGCCGAGCTCCGCAGGCTCGTTAAGGACCTGACCGACACCATGCTGGACGCACCGGGCGTTGGCCTGGCCGCGCCGCAGATCGGAGTGGGCCTGCGGGTGTTCACCTTCCACGTGGACGACCAGCTGGGCCATCTGATCAACCCGTCTCTTGATCTCTCGCCCGACGAGGAGACCGACGACGAGGGGTGCCTGTCATTTCCCGGCCTCGTCTTCCCCGTCAAACGTGCCTACGGCGTCGTCGCCAAGGGCTTCAACATGCACGGGGAGCCGGTCACCCTGGAGGGCAGCGGTCACCTGGCGCGGTGCGTTCAGCACGAGACGGATCACCTGGATGGCGTGCTGTTCATCGACCGGCTCGACCCGGTCGCCAGGAAACTGGCGATGAGGGAGATCCGCGAGACGGACTGGTGGGGAGAGCCGGCCCCGCAGGTCAAGATCTCGCCGCACCGCACCTGGGGCAAGGCGTTCTGAGTGCGGGTGACGGCAGCGCGGCCGGTGCCGCGCGCGATCCGGAGCGGGAGGGCCGGGTAGGCGATGCGCGTGGTGTTCGCCGGCACCCCGGCCGCCGCGGTGCCCTCGCTTGACGCCCTGCTCAAGTCGCGGCACGAGGTGGCGGCGGTCATCACGCGGCCGGATGCCCCGGCCGGGCGGGGCCGCCGGGTCGGCCCCAGCCCGGTCGCGGATCGTGCGGCCGAGGTCGGCCTGGAACTGCTCAAGCCGGCCACGCCCCGCGATGAGGGCTTCCTGCGGCGCATGCGGGCACTCGCGCCGGACTGCTGCCCGGTCACCGCGTACGGGGCGCTGATCCCGCAGGCAGCCCTGGAGATCCCCCGGCACGGATGGGTGAACCTGCATTTCTCGCTTCTGCCTGCCTGGCGCGGGGCGGCGCCGGTGGCACACGCCATCGCCAACGGCGACGACATCACCGGGGCCACCACGTTCCGCCTCGTCGCCGAGCTTGACGCCGGCCCGGTCTACGGCGTGGTGACCGAGCCCATCGGTGAGCAGGACACCGCCGGCGACCTGCTCACCCGGCTCGCCGAATCCGGCGCCAGCCTGCTGGTCGCCACTCTCGACGGCGTCGAGACAGGGGAGTTGCGGCCGCGGCCGCAGCCGGCCGACGGGGTCAGTTACGCGCCCAAGCTGACCCAGGAGGACGCGCGCGTGCGCTGGAACACGCCCGCGCACGCGGTTGGCCGCTGGATCCGCGCCTGCACACCCGCTCCCGGCGCGTGGACCGTGCTCGGGGACACCCGGCTGAAGCTCTGGCCGCTCCGGGCAGGCCCGCCGGACCAGGGCACCCCGGCTTCCGGGCCACCGCCAGCGCTCGGCCCGGGGGAGCTGTGGGTAGGCAAGGCGGCAGTGTTCGCCGGGACCGCGACCCGCCCCGTCGAGCTCGGCGACGTGCAGCCGCCGGGCAAGCGGCGGATGAGCGCCGCCGAGTGGGCGCGCGGCCTGCGCCTTGAGCCGGCCGGCGCGGGCCGGGTGCCCTTGGTGTTCAGCTGACATGGCGCGGCGTGCCACGGCCGGGCGGGCCCCCGGGAGCCAGGACGAACGGGGCTCCGGCCGGCGCGCAGACCCGGCCCGGCTTGTGGCCTTCGAGGTCCTGCGTGCCAGCAGGGAACGAGACGCGTACGCGAACCTGCTTCTACCGGCGCTGCTGCGGGAACGCGGGCTGACCGGGCGCGACGCCGCGCTGGCGACCGAGCTCAGCTACGGGACGCTGCGGGGGCAGGCCACGTACGACGCCGTGATCGCCGCCTGCAGCACCCGCGGGCTCGACCAGATCGACCCGCCCGTGCGCGACGTGCTCCGCTTGGGCACGCACCAGCTGCTCGCGACCAGGATCGGCGCGCACGCGGCCGTCGCCACGTCGGTGGACCTGGCCAGGAAGGTCGCCGGACCGGGCACGGCCGGCTTTGTCAACGCGGTCCTGCGCCGGGTGGCCACCCGTGACCTTGAGGCGTGGATCGCAGCCATCGCACCCGACCGCGCCGCCGATCCCCTGGGCCACCTGGCGATCCGCTACAGCCACCCGCGCTGGATCGTCGCCGCCTACAGCGAGTCGCTCGGCGAGGATGGGGTTGCCGGTGCCGGGGATGCCGGTGCCGGGGATGCCGCGCCGGCCGGAGCTGGCGCCGCACTGGCCGAGACCGAGGCCGCGCTGGCCGCGTCCGCCGGCCGGCCCTTGGTGACCCTGTGCGCGGTCCCCGGCCTCGCCGACCAGGCCGAGCTCGCGGCGGACGGAGCGGAGATCGCGCGCTGGTCCGCGTTCGGCGCCTATCTGCAAGGAGGCGATCCGGCCGCGGTCGCCGCCGTCAGGCAGGGCCGCGCGGCGGTGCAGGACGAGGCCAGCCAGTTGGCCGCGCTCGCGCTCACCCGGGTGGACGTGGGCACCCCCGACCGCCTCTGGCTCGACCTGTGCGCCGGGCCGGGCGGCAAGGCACGGCTGCTTGCCGGGCTGGCGGCCCGTGGCGGTGCCCGGCTGGTGGCCGCCGACATCCGCCCGCACCGGGCCCGGCTGGTCAGCGCCGCCGTCACCGGCGCGGCAGGTGTGGTGGTAGCCGACGGCACGGCGCCGGCGTGGCGGCCGGGGTCGTTCGACCGTGTGATCGCCGACGTGCCGTGCTCCGGGCTTGGCGCGCTGCGCAGGCGGCCGGAGGCACGCTGGCGCAAGTCGCCGGCGGACGTGGCGGGGCTCGGCGCCCTCCAGCGGCGCCTGCTGGCCAGCGCGCTGGCCGCGGCCCGCCCCGGTGGTGCGGTCGCCTACGTGACGTGCTCCCCGCACGTCGGCGAGACGCGCGCGGTCGTGGCCGACGTCCTGGCTGGCCGGGACGACGTGGCCGTCCTGGACGCGCCCGCGGTGCTCGCAGAGGTCCCTGACCTGAGGTGCCCGGAACCCGACGGGCGGTACGCGCAGTTCTGGCCGCACCGGCACGGTACGGACGCCATCTTCCTCGCCCTGCTCCAGCGGCGCCCAGGCCCCCGGGGCGGCGGCTGACACCGGGCGGGCCGCGGGCCGGACTACCCGGTGAGCGCTCGGCCGGGGCCCCGGCGGAGGCGGCTGGCGCCGATGTCGGCCCGCTGGCCCTCGGCATAGCCGGTCCCGTAGCCGTTGCCGCTGTACGTCACGTGGGATTTGCGGGTGACGGGGTAGGCCCGGTCGATGTTGTGGCGGATCACCAGCGCACGGTCGGCGAGCACCAGCGCCGTGCGTGACCCGGAGGCGGCGGACGGGGCGGTCGCCCGTGAGGCAGCCGCCTGCTCCGCGGCGCGGACCCGGGCCACCACGGCCGTCGCGAAGCCGAGCAGCCAGCTACGCCGCCAGGCCCGCGGGCTCCGGCTCCAGTCGGGCACCTGCGCGGCGGCCAGGCCCTGCCACATCTGGACCAGCAGGGACGTGTAGAGCACGTCGGTGCGCTCGATGTCGGATGAAAAGCCGAACACATGGATACGCGAGCCCGGCCCGGTGCGGGGGAGGATGACGCACTGGCAGCGCATCGCGGACGCCAGCCCGCACAACAGGTGCGCCTGCACCCGGGCCCACGGGTTGCCGACATCGATGACCCGGTCGGCCGGGCGGTCGGTCTCCGGCCGTGCGGCGGCAAGCAGGGCACGGTCGATGCCGTACTTCGCCATCAGCTCCGCCGCCTTGGCGGTCAGGGCCTGAGCCTCCGCCGGGGTGACGCCGGCGCCCTCGGCCTTGGCAAGCAGCTTGCGGACACGGGCGAGCAGGGGGCCCGCCGCCCCGGAATTCACGCAGAGGCCTCCGTCTCGATCGGATGTGCGATCGGACGCTACCGGCATGCGGTGACAATCGCCGGCCGCCGGCAACGCGTGCCGCACCGCACCCTACCGGCTCCGCCCGGCCCGGCCGGCTCCGCCGCGCCGCGTCCCCCGTGCCCCCACGCGAGACCTGGACCGCCGTTTACACTCGGCCCTATGGCCGTCCAGATGGCGCCGAGCATCCTGTCCGCCGACTTCGCGCGGCTCGCCAGCGAAGCCGAGGCGGTCTCCGCGGTGGCCGACTGGCTGCATGTGGACGTCATGGACAACCATTTCGTGCCCAACCTCACGATCGGCCTGCCGGTGGTGGAATCGCTGCTCAAGCACACGGGCCTGCCACTGGACTGCCACCTGATGATCACCGATCCCGACCGCTGGGCACCGGCCTATGCCGAGGCCGGGGCGCGCAACGTCACCGTGCACGCGGAAGCCGCCCGCCAGCCGGTCCGGCTGCTGCGGATGATCCGCTCGGCAGGTGCGCGCGCCGGCCTGGCGATCAATCCCGCCACGCCGGTCGAGCCGTATACCGATCTGCTGCCCGAGATCGACATGCTGCTGCTCATGACCGTGGAGCCGGGGTTTGGCGGCCAGCCCTTCCTCGATCTGGTGCTCCCGAAGCTGCGCCGCGCCCGTGCCCTCGTGGCCAGGCACGGCGGCTCGGTCTGGCTCCAGGTGGACGGCGGGGTGGGCCCTGACACGATCGAGCGCTGCGCGGAGGCGGGGGCAGACGTGTTCGTGGCAGGCTCATCCGTCTACAGCGCCGACAATCCCGCTACGGCGGTGCAGGCGCTGCGGGCGCAGGCCGAACGGGCTACCGCCCACGCGACCTGGGCCCGCTGACACGTGATCACGGGGGCACGCGGAAAAGCTCCGGGTCCGGCCCGGAATCCTGCCGCGGCTGTCGATCCCCGGCGGCACCGATCGTCGGGTAGGTGACGGCTCCCATCGAGACAGCGGAAGGACATCCGTCATGGCCGAGTACCTGATCCTGATCTATGAGGACGAGAACGGTTACGCCAACGCCTCGCCGGACGTGTTTCAGCAGGTAATGGAGGCGCATACCCGCTTCGCGCAGCAGGTGGAGCAGAGGGGCGGCAAGATCGTTTCTGGCAACGCCCTGCAGCCGACTTCCACCGCGACGTCCATCCGCGGCGACGTGGTCACCGACGGCCCCTTCGCCGAGACCAAGGAGGCGCTGGGCGGCTACTACCTGATCGAGGCGCCCGACCTGGACCACGCGCTCGACATCGCCAAGCTCTGCCCGGCGCGCTTCGGCGGCGTTGAGGTCCGGCCGATCATGGACTTTTCCGGCGGGTGAGCGCCGCACAGGGTCCGGGCGCCACGGGGAAGACCCGGGACGCCGTGGGCGAGAGCCCGGGCGCCGGAGATGCCAGCCGGCCCGGCCGGTCCGGGACGGGGCAGGACCGGGGCAAGGACCGGGCGGGCAGCGACTCCGCCGCTGCCGTAGCCGACGCGCACCGTCGCGAGTGGGCCTTCGTGCTCGCCGCGACGGCGCGCGTCGCCGGTGACATTGATCTCGCCGAGGAATGCGTTCAGGACGCCTATGTCGCCGCCCTGGACGCATGGTCCCGGCAGGGTGTGCCGCGCAACCCCGGTGCCTGGCTTACCACCGCGGCCCGGAGGCGCGCCATCGACGAACTCCGGCGTAACCGGACCCTGCGCGGCAAGCTGCCGCTGCTGATCGAGCCCGCCCCGCCCGTCGCGGTCTCGTCCCCGCCTGCGCCAGTGCCCGGGGAGGACGACGTGATCCCCGACGACCGTCTCCGCCTGGTGTTCACCTGCTGCCATCCAGCCCTCGCCAGAGAGGCGCAGGTCGCGCTCACCCTGCGGCTGGTGTGCGGGCTGACCACGACCGAGATCGCGCAGGCCTTCCTGGTACCGGAGCCGACGATGGCCGCCAGGGTGACCCGTGCCAAGAAGAAGATCTCTGCG
>Ga0114129_10010772_pt1 | contig 13031 bp, 8 predicted proteins | sample RhiMetdeltSRZDD1_FD_80071 | JGI IMG/M metagenome (GOLD analysis project Ga0114129, IMG submission 80071) | Populus rhizosphere microbial communities from Tennessee, USA - Rhizosphere MetaG P. deltoides SRZDD1 (version 2) (version 2) | ecosystem: Host-associated > Plants > Roots > Rhizosphere >...
CCTGCGCGCCCAGCTGTCGGAGAACCGCAGGCCGTTGCCGACGCGTCGCCGTGTCCGATTTCCGCCGTGGCACGCCAACGTTCTGTACAGCATCGGCGTTCCGCGATGAACCATCTATAGCATCTAATAGATGACTCTAATGGCCAAGATAGAGGTTAGAGCCTAAGGTGTGATTACCGTTCCTGGGACATGCAGACGAAGGCCAGGCCGAAGGCGAGGCCGGCGTAGAAAGAGGCGGTGTTCGAGACGCTTTGCACGAGCAGGGCGGCGCGCTCGATGTCGTCGCGGCGTTCGAGGGTGAGATCGGCCGCGTCGAGTGCCGTCCGATGGGCGGTGCGCGCGCGAGACAGGTCGAGATGGGCGTTTGCGATGGCTTCGATGGCGGTGAAGAGCTCGTTCTCGTCGCCGACGGTGGGGTCGAAGATGCCGCGGGACGGAACTTTGCGGAGGGCGAGCGAGGTGAGATCGTGCAGCGCGGCCGCGTGTCCGTTTGGGCATTCGAGCGCGGCGGCCCGGATCACGTGACGGAGCGTCGGCGGCCAGTCGGCGCGCGGCAGCGATCGCGTGCGAGGGCGACGCATGGAACCTCCTGAGGTTTTCCACCGGCGAACGCTCGCGGATAGGTCAGGAATGCGCGGCGCCAGGCGTGACGGAGAATGGGCGCTCGCGACGAAAGAACAAGCAAGCGATCGTGCTCAGCCTAACGTCATCACCCTCCCAAAACAAGCGAGAAGGTCATGCCAACACGCGAGGTGAGGTGACCGTTCCGTGACGGCGGCGCGCAACCGCCGCCGCCCGGATCGGACTTTGCCCTAAACCGGCTCCGGCTGCGGAGCGATGGCCTGCAGAAACTCCTCGGCATTGCCCGCCGCTACCGGCACGCCCTTGCAGTACTCGTACGCCACCGGCGTTCGTTCCGCGCGCACCGTGCATTCCGCACGTATGACCTGGAATGCGCGGGTCAACTCCTCGAGGCCAATCCGATCGACTCCCGCATGGCTTCCGAAAAAGTCGGCAAACGCCCCGAGATGACGCCCGTTGTCGCGCATCCGCTGGCCGTGATCGGCCCAGCGTCGCCCACCCTCGGGGTGCGCGAGAATCTGCTCGAAGTTCGGACGAACCCATCCGGCCAGCACGTTGAGCGCCGCCTCATCGATTGGCAATCGACACGCAGCACGCAACTCCGTCAGGCATTCCTTGAGTGCGATGTCCGGCAGTCTCTTCATTGCAGCACCTCTCGATCGTTTGGTCACCGGCACCATCGATCCAACGACGCGCGTCTGACGCCGGTGAACGTGCTTACAGGACAGAATGCCGGTGCCGTCAGGTGGTTGTACCAATCGGCGTCCTATTGCATTCCCATAGGACGTCTGCCATCATGACTCTCGTCCGAGCACGCCATGCCCGATCGATCCGATGTCCGCCAAGGCACGCTTGCCCTGATGGTCTTGAAAACCCTCGAGACCATGGGCCCTCAGCACGGGTACGGCATCGCCCGCCGCATCGAGCAGATCAGCGGTCAGGCGGTCGCAATCAATTACGGCACGCTCTACCCGGCGCTCCTCAAGCTCGAGCAGGAGGGCTACATCACCTCCGAGTGGGGCGTCTCCGACAACAACCGGAAAGCAAAGTACTATCGCCTCACGCGCGCGGGAAGACGACGGGTCGAACAGGAAACTCGTGAATGGGAGCGCACGTCCGCGATCCTCGGCAGATTCCTGTCGGATTCCGAGCGATCGACATGACATGAGGAACGATCTCCGCCCTTCTCGCAGGCGCCGTCGCGCTCCTCACGCTCGGTGCCGCCGCCGCGTGCTACGTGCCCGCGATGCGCGCCCGGCGGGTCGATCCGGCCATCGTCCTGCGCGAGGCGTGAAGCCTTACCGTCCGTTCTTGATGAACGCGATCAGATCAGCCATCTGCTGAAGATCGATCTGCGATTCGAGTCCTTCCGGCATCGCTGAGACAGGAGAGAGGCGCATCGAGGCGATGCGCGAGCGCGGCACCGTGATCTGGCCCCCACCCGGTTGACGAAACGTGACAGACGAGGGCGTCTCGCCGCCGACGATACCGGCGACGCTGGTGCCGTCGGACAGATCGACCGTCCAGAGCTCGTAGCGATCGGCGATCGATCGGTTCGGGTGAAGGATGTCGAGGAGGAGCGCGCTCGGGAGCCGGTTCCGCACCTCGCCGAGATCGGGCCCGAATGCCGCGCCGTTTGCCCCGCGGTACTGGTGGCAGACAGAACAAACGCGCGCGAAGACCTGGCGCCCGCGTTCCGGATCGCCGTGAAGTTCCGTTGCCGGCAGGTAGCGCGCGACGGCCGCATCGCGGTTGTCGCTGGCGCCGACTTTTCCGGGCGTCAACGATTCGCTGAAGAGCGCACGTGCACGATCTCGCAGCGTCTGGTCGTCGACCATCATCATGCGGATGCGCAGCGACCGATCGATTTCCGTCGAGTTGACCTTGCCGGCCGCGACAGCATCGAGCAGCGCGCGAATCCGGCCGGGCTCACGCACGAGCCCGCGCATGGCTTCATTTCTGACGGCGGGCGTCCAGCGCTCCCAGAGATCGAGGAAGGTGCCGGCGACCTGCTCTCCTTTGAGATTGGCGAGTGCCCGCACCGCGGCAACCTGCACGGGCGTGGGCTCAGCTCGACCGAGCACGCCTCGAAGCAGCGGTTCGTACCGATTCAGATCCTGCAAGGCGAGAAGGCGGACGGCATCCGCTCTTGCTTCCGCGTCGATCGACGGATCCGACACCACCTGTTCTGCTTTCTGCAGGAGCGGCGCCCTGGCCGCAGAGTTCGGCAGACCAAGGGCTTCGAGAAGTTGCAGGCCGGCGCGACGGACGGACGCGTCCTCGCCGCTGAAGAGAAGTCCGGCGAGAAGCTCGCGCTCCGGATCGAGATCTGCACTCCGCCGCTTTTCCGCGCGCACGCCGGCTGCGAGCCCCTCCAGTGTTGCCGCGCGCCACCAGTTATCAGAAGGTTTGGAGGCCGCAGCGGCTGCGCGCGCCATCTCGCGCGTGGGACCAACCTCGGTTGCCGAACCCGCGACTGCACCGATTCTCGTAAAAAGTGTGCGGCGCCCCGGCGTCTCCTTGCTTCCAAGGCGTTCGACTGCGACGCGCCAGAGCGCCAGCTGATCCCACCCCGCTGCCGACAGCGCGGCGATCTGCATCCACTCATCTTCGACATTGTCAAAGAGGAGTCGATTGCGTACCGAGACCGCGTTCGACGTGCTGACGTTCCCAAGCGTGAGCAGGAGCTGAAACCGGACCTTCGGATCGGGATCGTCGGCCATCTGTACCAGGCGGTCGGCGAGCGTCGGGTTGGCGGCGAGGTGAAGCTCCGCGAGCTTGATCGCGTTCTCACGAACACCGGCAGTGGCATCCTTCAACGCGGACTCGATGCTCGACGCGTCCAGCTTGCCGAAGCCTTCCAGGGTCCAAAGCGCGTGCACGCGGCCGACCGGCGACTCGTTGCCCGACGCCATGCTGGCCAGCGTTCCGATTGCCTCAGGCGGCTTCCGATCGACGAGCAGACGTTGAGCGTGCCGGCGCCACCAGATATTTGGAAGCGCAAGCGAGCGAACCAGCTCCGCCACCGAGGCGTCTCCCAGCCGGATCCGGTTCGTCCAGGACGGTGCCGGAGTGCCTGACGGGGAGATTCGGTAGATGCGGCCGCGATCCTGGCCCGCATACAAATCTTTCGACTTCGCCGTCTCATCGTCGAGCCACTCGGGGTGCTCGAGGATCTTCCGGTAGTAGTCGATCAAGTAGAGCGCGCCGTCTGGACCGATATAGAAGTTGACGGGCCGGAACCACGAGTCAGTCGATGCCAGGAATTCGCGGTTGTCTTCCATCCGACTCGCGCGGAATGTGACGCCGTGGTCGCGCACGGAAGCAACGTGCACGAGGTTGTGCGCTCCCTCCGCGACGAAGGCCGCACTGCGGTAGGCGGGCGGAAACAGATCTGCGAGGTAATAAGTCAAGCCGGACGCCGACGTCATGACGCCAACGTCGGTCAACAACTGAAACTCAGGATCCTTCGTAATCGGAAAAACGTCGGCGGGCAGCCGGTAGTCAGGGAGCTGCTCGACGACCGTCGCCACCACCAGCCCCTGGTTTCTCGACAGATAACGCGCCTGGACGACTTCCTGGTAGATGTGCCGGTTGTTCGTGTTGAGAAAATGATGCCCCCACGCGTCGAACGTCTGCCCGAACTGACTTCGCGCGGCGAGCATTTCCAGCTCGTAGGTATCCGGCTTGAAGCGAACGTTGCGTCCGCCCGCATCCACGGGCAGACGAGGAGCATTGGAGTGCTCGGGAAAGTAAACCTCGCCTCCGGGATCGCCGAAGACGTCCTGGTAGCGAATCGTGCGGACGGGCCCTTCGTTCGCGAGATAGATCCAGTTGTCCAGCCCGTAGACGGGCGAGTTCATCGTGTGCTGTGGATTGGTCTTCGCGAAGCCCGTGAGAATTTCGCGCTTGATGTCGGCACGCCCATCGCCGTTCGTGTCCTCGAAGTACCACACACGCGGCGGGTCCGTAACCAGAACGCCGCGCTTCCAGCGCATGATTCCCGTGGGCAGTCGCAATCCATCCGCAAAGACGACGCTCTTGTCGGGCCTGCCGTCGCGATCCGTGTCCTCCAGAAGCACGACACGGCCGGAGCCTGAAACGTCGAGCGGATAGCCGTGCATTTCGACGACGTAGGTTCGGCCGTACTCGTCGACTTCCATGGCGACGGGATCGGAGACGAGCGGCTCCGCGGCAAACAACTCGATCCGGAATCCGTCAGCCAGCCGGAATGTGCCGAGAGCATCTCGTGGACTGTAAGGCGGGCCGCTCTGCTGAGAGAGGAGGGTTCCTTCGACGAGCAGCAGCGCAACGAAGATCGGCCAGCGCATGTCCGGTCACTCCGCCCGCAACGCTGAAAGAGGATCTCCCGAAGCCACACGCTCCGCGGGAACGTAGCTCGCTATGAACGCCACGGCAATCGCGATCGCAGCCGCGGTTCCAAACGTCGTGGCGTCCGTCGGCTGGATCTCGAACAACAGGCCGCGCATGAACGTGGTCAACAGATACGCGCCCACCATTCCTGCGGCCACGCCCGCGAGTGCCCACTTCAAGCCGCTGACGACAATCAGCGCGATCACATGGCCGCGGCGCGCGCCGAGCGCCATGCGGATGCCCATTTCCCTGGTGCGCTGGGCCGCCGCCTGAGCGACGACGCCATACACACCGACGAGCGCGAGCGCGAACGCAAGTATTGTGAGGACCGTCAGGAGCGTCATGTTGAATCGCCGTCCCGCCATCCCCCGCCACACCACGTCGTCAAGCGTCTGAACATTCGTGATTGGCTGATCGGGATCGATCGACCAGATAGCGCGTTGAATGGAAGGCACGAAGGCATACGGATCGCCCGAAGTGCGTACCGCAACCGCCGAGAGACGCTCTGAGTACACATCGATTTGGCCGGCCGGCACATAGACCTGCGGTGTGATTGCGGCCTGCTTGCCGTCGCGCCGCGCATCGGCGGCAACGCCAACAATGGTGGTGTCCACCGTCGCGGTCCCGCAGCGGAATCGCTGACCGATGGGATCGCGGCCGCGGAGGAAGCGGTTGACAAACGTCTGACTCACAACCGCAACAGCCGGCGTTCCCGCGCGGTCGTTCTCGGACAACGAACGGCCACGAAGCAACGGGACTCCGAGCGTTGTGAAGTATCCGGGGCTTACGACATCGAAACCGACTCTCGCACCCTCTCCCTTGATCAGGACCGCCGTCCTCGATCCGCCGCGCATCGGGAATTCATCGGCCGTCGCGACGGACCGAACGCCGGCAATCGCCGCGATCCGACGTTCGATCTCCTCGAAGAACAGCGTCCGCAACCCTGGATCGCGATATCGAGGCTCGGGCGGCAGAACGGTGAACGTCAGCACGCCGTCGGTCTGAAATCCGAGGTCCACGTTCGTGAGCCGCAGGTGGCTGCGTATCAGCAGGCCCGCGGCGACAGCCAGCATCAGCGCCGCCGCCACCTCGCTGGCCATCAGCAGGCCGCGCCATCGCGCCACCGACTGCGCAGCGGACGTCGTCACCGCGGTTCCTCTCAGCGTCGGCGCCAAGCCGCCGCGCCAGATCTGAAGAGCTGGCAACAGACCCGCCAGCATTCCCGCGATCAGCGACAGCCCGCTCGTGACGGCCACCACGCGCATGTTGAGCGCGAGATGCTCGATCCGCGGCATTGTCACAGGCGCCATCGAGACGAGCACGTCGCGAGTCCACAGGCCGCATGCCAATCCCGCCGCGCCGCCGAGGGCTCCGAGAATGACGCCGCGCACGGCAAGGTCGAGCGCGATCTGGCCTCGGGTTGCGCCGACCGCCATGCGGATCGCGACTTCGTGCCGCTGCCCGACGGCGCGAACCAGCATCAGGTTCGCGAGGTTCACGGATGCAATCAACAGTACGAGCGCGACCGCACCCAGCATCACGACGAGCGATACGCGAACTCGGTCGACGAGGACATCTCGAAACGGAGCGATCCTGGCCGTGACGTCGCGGTTCGTCTCGGGGAAGCGGCGGCTGAGATCGTCGGAGATCGTGCGAAGCTCCGCCTGCGCCTGCTCGAGCGATACGCCCGGTTTCAGCCGTCCGACGACGCTGACGGTGCGCTCCCTCAGCGTCGCAAGCGGCTGTCCGTCGTATGCGGCTGGTACGAAGAAGTTGATCCTGAATCCGGATCCAGATTGCGAGAGCGGCAGAAAGTCTGCCGGCATCACGCCGATCACGACGTGGGGCTCGCCGTTCAACGTGATGGCGCGGCCGAGGATCGCCGGATCGGATCCGAATCGCGTGCGCCAGAGTGAGTGCGTGAGGACAACGACGCGATCGCTCCCCTTGCGATCTTCTTCCGGCCGAAACACCCTGCCGATTTCCGGCGACCACCCCAGCGCGCTGAAAAGATTCCACGTAACCGCCTCGGCAAGGACCTGTTCCGGCGGACCGGTCTTCGTAAGGCTCATGGACGTTCGGTCGTACGCCGCGATCGCTTCGAACGACTGGGCCGTTTGATAGTCCGCGAACGTCGCCGGGGTGATGCCGCCGGTAGTTCGTGACTGTAAGACCTCCCACAGCGAGACGAGCCGCTCCGGCTGCGCGTACGGCAGCGGCTGCAGCAGCACCGCGTCGACGACGCTGAATACCGCCGTGTTGGCGCCGACGCCGAGCGCCAGCGTCAGGACGGCAACGGTGGTGAAGCCGGGGGACTTCCGAAGCACCCTGACGGCATATCGAATGTCGTGGGTCAGCATCGGCGCCCTAGCTTAGGCGATCCATCCGGGAAAGGGCAGATAAACCGCCGGTCGTCTCGTTCCGTCCAAGCAACAATATGAGCACCTCATCGACCGACCTTCGCCTGGCGCTGCGGGGCCTTCGCCGCAGCCCGTTGTTCGCCGCTGTGGCCATCCTGTCCCTGGCATTGGGTATCGGCGCCAACACCGCCATCTTCACGCTCATCGATCAGATCCTGCTCCGCAAACTGCCCGTCAGGGCCCCCGAGGAACTGGTGATGCTCTATCAGCAGGGGTCGCACAACGGGAGCAACATGGGATCGCGGATGCACTCGTATCCGATCTATCAGGACTTCCAGAAACGGGCCGAGCCGTTGGCGGAGGTGCTCTGCCGCAGGCTGGTTGCGGCTTCGGTCAGCATCGATAACCAGACCGAACGTGTTTCGGCCGAGATGGTGTCGGGAAACTTTTTCTCGATGCTCGGCGTGAAGCCTGCGGTCGGAAGGGTTTTCAACTCGCAGGAAGACGACCAGGTCTATCAGGGACATCCGGTTGTCGTGCTTGGGTATGACTATTGGGTCAACAGGTTCGCGCGCGATCCATCGGTCGTTGGCAAAAAAATTCTGATCAACAACTTTCCAATGACGATCGTCGGCGTCTCGGCGGCGGGCTTTGCGGGAATCGACCCGGCCCAGTCGCCGCAAATTCGCGTGCCGATACTGATGAAGCCCGTCATGGTGCCGGACTGGACGTGGGTTCACATGGACGATCGCCGCACGCGCTGGGTGCAGGTATTCGGACGGCTGAAGCCCGGTTACACCGTTGAGTCCGCGCAAGGGCCGCTGCAGGGACTGTTCACGCAGATCCGCGCGTACGAGATGACGCTTCCGGCAGCGAAGGACTGGTCTGCGTTTTCACGCGACCGGTTCATGAAGGGGCAGCTGAAAGTGATCAGCGCGGCCATCGGCTACTCACCCCTTCGAAACGACTTTTCGACCGCACTCGTCGTGCTCATGTGTATGGTGGGCCTCGTGCTGCTGATCGCGTGCGCGAACGTGGCGAACCTGCTGATCGCGCGTGGCTTCATGCGGCAAAAGGAAATTGCGGTCCGCTTGTCGCTGGGCGCGTCGCGCGGGCGGCTCGTTCGCCAACTGCTGGTTGAAAGCCTGCTGCTGTCAATCGCGGGTGGTGTCGTGGGCATCGCGCTCGCCGTCGTTCTGACGCAAGGGCTGCTCGCGCTGGTGCCGTCCGAAGGACAGCCAATCCTCATTCGCGCCTGGCCCGATTGGCGAATCCTCGCATTCGCGCTCGGCCTCACGTTCGTCACCAGCATCGTGTTCGGCCTGGTTCCCGCGCTGCGCGCCAGCCGCCCCGATCCGTGGACGACCCTGAAGGACACGGTCGGATCGATCGCCGGTTCGACTGGATCGCTCTTCCTGCGGAAGGGCCTGGTGACGGTGCAGGTCGCGCTGAGCTTTCTTCTGCTGTTCGGCGCGGGACTGTTCGTCCGGAGTCTCCAGAACCTGAGGACTACGGATACCGGTGTCGCGCTCGACAATCTCGTGACGTTCCAGCTCTCGCCGGATCTCAACGGCTATGACGAGGCGCGTGCAGTGCAGCTTCACAAGGCGTTGCTGGATCGTCTTCGAGCGTCGCCTGGGGTGAAGTCCGCGGCCATTGCGGCGGTTCCGATCCTGAGCGGGAACGAGTGGGACAGCTCGACGTCGGTCGAGGGTCACCGTCCCGCAGACGGCGAGGACATGCAGGCGTTCATGAATGCGCTCTCGCCCGGCTATTTCGAGACCATGCAGATTCCCGTCCTCGAAGGGCGCGACTTCAACCAGATGGACATCAAGCCCGACGCGAAGGTCGCGATCGTCAATCGCCGGTTCGCCGAGCACTTCTTTCAAGGAAGGAGCGCGGTGGGCAAGAAGCTCGGACGAGGCACCGGCCCACGCACGAAGCTGGACGTGGAGATCATCGGCGTCGTCGCGGATTCGCTCTATGAAGGGCCGCGCGAGGGCGTCCGGCGCCAGGTGTTCATTCCGAACTACGGGAAGGGCGGCGTCGTGTATTACGTGCGGACCCGAACGGGTTCGGCCAGCGCGTACGCGCTCGTGCGCAACGAAGTCAGACAGCTCGACTCGGCGATGCCCGTGTACGAGATGAAAACGGTGCAGGGGCAGCTCGACGAAACGCTGATGACCGACCGTCTGATCGCGCTCCTGTCAGCCGGCTTCGGTCTGCTTGCGACGCTGCTCGCGTCGATCGGCCTGTACGGCGTCATGGCATTCGTCGTCGCCAGGCGGAAAAAAGAGCTCGGCATCCGGTTGGCGCTCGGCGCCCAGCGACGTCTCGTGATCTGGAACATCATGAGGGAAGTGCTTCTGCTCCTCGCGATCGGCCTGGCCGTCGGCATTCCGTCCGCGATGGCCCTGGGACGCTTCGTCGCCGCTCAGCTTTACGGTATTCAACCGCACGACCCGTGGACGGCCGGCGGGACGATGGTGTTGCTGACGATTGTGTCGGCGGCCGCCGGTTTGATCCCGGCGCATCGCGCGAGCCGCGTCGATCCAATCCTGGCCCTCCGCTATGAGTGACTGGATGTATCCTTGATACGATTTGCGCAGGTTCTCTTCCTGGACAGTCGTCACGCTGTTCCTCGCCGTGGCGCCGGCGGCGTGTCGTTCCGGCGCGGTGGGCCAGCGTCCGCCAATCGTTCAACCCGGCGCGCCCGGCGACCCGTCCCGCATCATCCCCGCGAGTAAAGCCACCGATCAGCCGACGGTCCGCTACACTGACGCCGACGTCCGCTTCATGCAGGGCATGATCGGTCACCATGAGCAGGCGATCGAGATGACCGCGCTGCTGGCGACCCGGACGAGCAGCGAGGACATGAAGAAGCTTGCCCTCCGCATCGAGGTCTCGCAGTCCGACGAGATTAAGATGATGCAACGCTGGCTCGAGGTGCGCGGACAGCAGGTCCCGAGCCCGCACGCGCTCCACATGCACGGAGCGACGCTGATGCCCGGCATGCTCACCCCCGAGGAAATGGAGCGCCTCGCCGCGGCCAAGGGAGCCGACTTCGATCGGCTCTTTCTCGAGGGCATGATCAAGCATCACGGAGGCGCCTTGATCATGGTCAAGGACCTCTTCGCGACGCCGGGGGCGGGCCAGGAGTCGGACATCTTTGCGTTCGCGTCCGACGTGGATGCCGATCAGCGGATGGAGATCGAGCGCATGTACGCCATGCTCAAGGAGCGTCAGAAATGAAAGCGGCTGCCGCAAGCGTTCTGTGTGTCGTCGGCGCGTTGCTCTGGTTCGTCATGGATGGAGGCGCGCAGACGGATCCTCGCGTCGGGCTCAAGGCGGGCTTTCGAGACGCGGGAACGGCCGCCCGCAACCTCGAGCTGATCGCAAGCCTGCCCAAGCCGCAGGGCTTCTTCGATCCTCAAGCCCCGAGCGGCAAAGCCATGCCGCCGGAGAAGGAATCAAAGGAACCGGAGCCCAAGGAGCCCGAAAAGCCGCTCAGTCCCGCGGAGGAGCGGCAGCGATCGAGCGGCCTGGCTTTCGCGAACTCCGATATCGCGTTTCGTGACAACTATCTCTTCATCGGCAATTTCAACGGCTTCAACGTCTACGACATCGAGAACGCGAAAAAGCCGCGGCTCGTGACGTCAGTCGTCTGCCCCGGCGGTCAGGGGGACATGTCCGTCCATGGCAATCTGCTCGTGATGTCCGTAGAGCAGACGCGCGGTCGCGTCGATTGCGGCACGCAGGGAGTGGACGCGCCGGTCAGCGCCGAGCGTTTCCGCGGCGTGCGGCTCTTCGACATCAGCGATATCCGCAGACCGAAGCAGGTCGCCGCGATACAGACGTGCCGCGGATCGCACACGCATACGCTCGTGACGGATCCGAAGGACAACGAAAACCTGTACATCTATGGGTCGGGCACGAGCACGGTGCGATCCGGCGAGGAGCTCGCCGGCTGCTCCGGACTGGATCCCAAGGAAGATCCAAACACGGCGCTCTTCAGCATCGACGTCATTCAGGTGCCGCTCGCGGCTCCCGAGAAAGCTCGAATCGTGAATCGGCCGCGGATCTTTGCGGACCCGAAGAGCGGCGCCATTTCCGGACTGTGGCCCGGAGGCGATCACGGTCCGGGCACGCAGAAAACGTCGGTGACCAATCAGTGCCACGACATCACCGTCTTCCCCGAGGTCGGTCTGGCCGCGGGGGCGTGCTCCGGCAACGGGATCCTTCTCGACATCTCGGATCCGGTGCATCCCGTGCGGCTCGATCAGGTCGTCGACACCAACTTCGCCTACTGGCACTCGGCCACGTTCAACAACGACGGGACGAAAGTGATCTTTACGGACGAGTGGGGCGGCGGCACGCGCCCGCGCTGCCGCGCAACGGACCTGCCGAACTGGGGAGCCGACGCGATCTTCGACATCGTCGATCGAAAGATGCAGTTCAGGGGCTACTTCAAGATCCCCGCGGCCCAGACGGAACAGGAGAACTGCGTCGCGCACAACGGCTCGCTGATCCCAATACCGGGGCGCGACATCATGGCCCAGGGGTGGTATCAGGGGGGCGTGTCGGTCTTCGATTTCACGGACTCGGCGCATCCGGTGGAGATCGCGTTCTTCGACCGCGGTCCGATCGATGCCACACAGCTGATCATTGGCGGATTCTGGTCGGCCTACTGGTACAACGGTCACCTCTTTGGCGGTGAGATCGCGCGGGGCCTCGATGTGTTCCGGCTGACGCCGGGCGAGCACCTGTCGCAGAACGAGATCGACGCCGCGGTGCAGATTCGATCGACGGAGTTCAACGCGCAGGAACAGCCACGAATCGTCTGGCCCGCGAGCACCGCCGTCGCTCGCGCCTATCTCGATCAGCTCGGGCGGACCAAAGGGATCCAGCCGGAGCGTGCAGCCGCGGTGATAGCGGCTATGGAGCGTTCGAGCAAGCTTCGGTCCGCGAAAGACAAGGGGGCCGCCGCCGCGGCGGACCAGCTGACCGCGCTGGCAGGTCAACTGGAGAGCGATGCCGCCGCTTCCGCCGGTCGCGATCAGGTCCGGCTGCGGGCGCTCGCGTCCACGCTCAAGCAGCGTTCTGCGAGCCTGCGCTGATCCACGCCTGAACATGCGTGTTGCGATCGTCGGCGGGCCGGGAATCGGCAAGAGCACGCTCGTCCGACAATTGGCGGATCTCTATCACAACGGATCCTACGGCGAAGGAGAGAAAGGCGTCTGGGATCCGCGCGTGCTCGAGGACATCGAGGCAGAACGCAACCCGGTGGGAGTCACCGCGTACTTTGGTGCGTTATATGACGCGAACTATCGCGACGCAGCGGCGAACGACCGGCCAGGAAAGGTGATCTTCCTCGAGGGCGCGCGAATCACGCTCGAAGCCCACATCGCCGAGTATCGACCGGAGTACCACGCGGAGCTTCGCAATGTCCTCGTCATGGGCGACGCGTGGAATCCGGACAAGGTCATCGTTCTCACGTCGAGCACGGACACGATCGAGAAGCACATCAGGATGCGCAACCGTCCGCACGAGGGGGCCGAGAACATGGTGCGGCGGTTCCGTCTGATCGACGGTGAGTTTCGCCGGCTGGCGCCGAAGTATCCGAACACGATCGTCATCGATCGGGACCGCCGCGAATTCCACGATCGCGCCGGCCTCATGGAGATCATCCGGCTCGCCGGCCTTCCCCCGTTTGCC
>Ga0114129_10010773_pt1 | contig 13030 bp, 12 predicted proteins | sample RhiMetdeltSRZDD1_FD_80071 | JGI IMG/M metagenome (GOLD analysis project Ga0114129, IMG submission 80071) | Populus rhizosphere microbial communities from Tennessee, USA - Rhizosphere MetaG P. deltoides SRZDD1 (version 2) (version 2) | ecosystem: Host-associated > Plants > Roots > Rhizosphere >...
CCGAACGGACGGTGATACTGGGAATTGCCATTCCGGTGTTGGCGTTGATCGTGGCCCTCACCACGTACATCCAATCGAAACTGACCATGCCGTCCTCGTCTCCTAACCCCAACGACCAGGCAGCGGCCACGGCTCGGATCATGAGCATCCAGATGCCGATCATGTTGTTTCTTTTCTCTCTCAATTATGCCTCCGGTTTGTCGATTTACTTCATTACCAGCAACATCCTGAGCATCGTACAGTATGCCATGATGGGCAAGGTTAACTGGCGTAATCTTCTGCCGGGCGGTCAGAAATAATGCGTTAAGGAGGAGGGCATGAACGAAAGAACTACGCTGGAAATTATCGCACCCACTGTCGAAGAAGCCATTGCCCAGGGGCTGGCGCAGCTTGGCCTCACCGCTGATGCTGTGAGCATTGAAGTGCTGGATACTGGCAATCGAGGCCTGTTCGGTTTGGGCAAGCCGCAGGTACGCGTCCGTTTGACCGTGAATCCGCCCGCGGGTGAAGTGCAGGAAACTCGGACGGAATCAGCCGTCCCCGCCGCCCTGAGCGAGTCGACACTTGCACCTGGCCGCGAAGCGAGTGCAGGTGAGGGTGCTCCGGAAGCGAAACCGGTTGAGTCGCCTCGCACGAACGACAAGCCGGTCGCAGATGCCCGTCAGGGTGCCCCTGTCAAAGCCTCGCCTCCGGCCAAGCCTGCTGAATCCCAATCAGAACATGATCCGGTTTTGGATCGCACCGAAGCGGTGATTTCCAAGCTGTTGCACATGTTAAACCTGGAAGCCCAGGTCTCGGCGCATTACGGGGCCTCCGAACGGGATGGCCACCGCAATATCAATGTCGATATTCGCGGCAACGACTTGAGCGTATTGATCGGCCGCCGCTCAGAAACGTTGGGCGCGTTTCAGTATGTGGCCTCCTTGATCATCGGCAAGGAAACCGGCCAGTTCGTGCAGTTGACAGTGGACGTGGAAGGCTATCGCGGCCGCCGCGAACGGCAATTAGTTCAGATGGCAAAACGTGTGGCCGAGCAGGTCGCCAAAAACGGACGCCGCCAGACTCTGGAGCCAATGCCTGCCGACGAGCGCCGCATCATCCACATCGCGCTGCGCGATCATCCGGATGTAAAAACGGAAAGTACTGGTGAGGATCCCTACCGTAAGGTAATGATCCTGCCAAAAGAAGGCTGAACCCTCGTGGGGCGGATTGATAATCCGCCCTTTTTCATTGCACCTCTTGCGAAGGTTTCTACAACGACGCTATTTGTCTCCCTTTCAACCTTTGTAATGATAACGTTAGCTCAGGATAAGGACCGGCGCACGATTTTGGACGCAGACCGCGAAGCGCGCAGACCCTTGCACCGCCCGCAAGGGCAGGTGAAACGCAGATAATTTTCTTTCTTTATCAGCGTGAATCTGCGTTTCCACTTGCACCTCCCTGACACAGCCCGTCAGGGACTGTGTGGCGCACACTTGCCCCGCACCTGTCCCTGGCGGGAAGGTGTCGGGGAGGCGCAAGTGCCGGGGAGTGCAGGTGTCTGCGTCCTACTTCGCTAACTTGAATTCCAGTTAACGATAAGTATTATCTCGTCCTACTTTTTTCTCACGGTATAATCCATGCATGCTCAACCTTGTCTCACGCGAGCCCGTGGATTATCTGGTGATCGGCCATGTAGCACACGACCTGACCTCTGACGGCTGGCGGTTGGGTGGGACAGCCGCATATTCCGCGTTGACCGCGCGGGCACTGGGCATGCAGGTGGGCATTATCACGGCGGCTGGACCAGAGACGTCTCTGGATGCCTTGCAAGGCGTCTCGATGATTTCACTCGATTCCCCGCGTAGTACCACATTTGAAAACATTTATACCGGGCACAGTCGCGTGCAATTCTTACGGGCGCAGGCAACCAGGCTTGATCTCAGCATCGTGCCGGCATCCTGGCGACATGCTTCGATCATTCATCTGGGTCCGATCGCCGATGAAATGGATTCAGCCGTGCCCGCTGGGCTTTCTCCTGCGCTGCTGGGCATCACTCCACAGGGCTGGATGCGTGAGTGGGATCAGGAAGGCCGCGTCTCGCATACCGAGTGGAGGAATTCTGAAGGGGTTTTGCGAAAAGCGGGTGCAGTAGTTATCAGCCGCGAGGATGTGAGCGGCGACGACGAACGGATCGAACACATGGCCCATCAAACGCAAATCCTGGCGGTCACTGAAGCGCATGAGGGTTGTGTTCTATACTGGCATGGTGACCGGCGTCGGTTCCGTGCGCCGGAAGTCCGCGAAGTGGATGCGACCGGCGCGGGCGATGTCTTTGCGGCTGCGTTTTTTGTCCGTCTGTTGAAAACTCGCGACCCGTGGGAGTCGGCCCGTTTCGCCACATTGATCGCCTCCCGTTCTGTCACGCGTCTCGGTTTGGAAGGAATTCCCACACCGGAAGACATCGAAGAATGTTTGACGGAAGTGTTGCAGTAATACTCGCTGGTCGAGTAGCCTGTTCTCCAGCAGCCTGTTCTCCAGCAGTTGAACTGCTGGAGTAAGGGCGTAATATCATCCACCAATCCGCGCTAATCCGCGCGAATTTCAGAATGCATTCGCGAGGATTGGCGGAGATTAGTGGAAAACAAATCCTCAATTCCATGACCCGCATTTATGCCCTCGTCAATCAAAAAGGTGGAGTCGGAAAAACCACCACTGTCATCAATCTTGGTGCTTACCTGGCTTCTCTGGGTCAGCGCGTCCTGATCGTGGATATTGATCCGCAGGCGAACGCGACCTCCTGTCTTGGCGTGGATAAGCGTGCGGTGCAATTCAGCACGTACGATGCCTTGCTTTCAGAAGACGTGCCTGCCTCATCCATTCTATTCAATGAACGGCTGAAGCTTGCGCTCCTGCCGTCCTCCCCGTCGCTGGCCGGTGCGGAGATCGAGCTGGTCGAAGAATCCAGTCGCGAGTTCAGGCTTCGGAATGCGCTCCAAACCCTGGATGCGAAATATGATTACATCCTGATCGACTGCCCACCCTCGCTGGGACTCTTAACCGTCAACGGACTGGTCGCCTCGCGCGACGGGGTGCTGATTCCTGTCCAATGTGAATATCTGGCGCTGGAAGGACTCGGCCTCATCACCCAGACCATCGAACGCGTCCGCTCCGGGCTCTTCCCGGAATTGCGCGTACGCGGCGTGATCCTGACCATGTTCGACCCGCGCACGAATCTCTCCTCTGACGTGGTGAAGGAAGTCAATAACCATTTTCCGGGTCAGGTATTCAAGAGCATTGTCCCGCGCAGTATTCGCCTGGCCGAAGCGCCCTCCTATGGATTGCCCATCTCAGCCTATGCGCCTGCATCTGTGGGTGCAAAAGCCTATGAAGCCGTGGCGAGAGAATTGCTCAACGGCGATGGAAAATGATCTTAATCGTAGGGGCGGGCAGCTGCCCGCCTCTACAGGATAAATTGTAAGGAGAATCCATGCCCCCACGTTCCGGCCTTGGCAAAGGACTCGATGCCCTTATCCCGGCAGGTTCACAAACTGCCACACCCAGTGCCACTGGCGTAACCCAGGTTGCGATCGATTTAATCCAACGTAACCCGCGCCAGCCGCGCGAAAAATTCGACCTGGAAGAATTGGAGAACCTGGCCGTATCCATCCGTGAGCACGGGGTGATCCAGCCGTTGATCGTCTCTCCAGCCAAAAACGGGATTTATGTCCTCATCGCCGGGGAGCGTCGCCTGCAGGCCTCACGCAAGGCCGGGCTGAAGACTGTCCCGGTCGTCATTCGGCATGCGACCGATCAACAATTGCTCGAGCTGGCGTTGATCGAAAACGTCCAGCGCGCGGACTTGAATCCCATCGAGGAAGCGGAGGCCTATCAGAACCTCTCGAAGGAATTCAAGATGTCGCATGAGGCCATCGCGGAGCGCGTGGGAAAAAATCGTTCCACGGTGGCAAATACGATCCGCTTGCTGGATGCCTCTGCCGCAGTCAAGCAAGCGCTCGTGGATGGGCGAATTACTGAAGGTCATGCGCGCGCGATGCTATCTTTATCTGCCAGGGCCCAGGAGGCCTTGTTGGATCGAATTATTAATCTGGACCTTAGCGTGCGTTCCACGGAATTATTAGCACACAAATATACAGGGCAGAAACCTGCAACGAAAAAGAAAACTGCCTCCGGCGCAGAAGTGACCGACGTGGAAAAACGTCTGCGGGCGAGTCTGGGGACCAAGGTCAATTTCAAATATGGCAAGCGAGGCGGAACAATTACGATCTACTATTATTCCGATGAGGAATTGGATTCTTTGCTGGAAAAATTGACATAAACGCAAACCTGACAGGTCTCCGCGATACCATGATCTGGCATAACTTTCGCGCGGACACGACGACCTGCCGTTCAAACTCGTGCCAAGACCTGTCAGGTTTTAGGAATGAACATGAAACTCCTCCACAACGCTCACATCCACACCCAAAACCCGGCACAACCCACGGCCTCTGCAATCGCGATCGACCGTGAACGAATCCTCGCGGTCGGCGAAGCGGCTGATCTATTCACCCAATATCCACGCGCGGAAAAACAGGATATGCAGGGACACGTCATCATGCCCGGGTTGACGGATGCGCATCTGCATCTGAAACATTATTCCCTGGCCTTGCAAAAGATCGACTGCGAAGTGGATACCAAAGAAGAATGCCTGCGTCGCGTGGCCGAACGCGTAAAAAAATCCCAACCCGGCGAATGGATTCTGGGTCACGGCTGGAATCAAAATGTATGGCAACCCCCCCCTCTCCCCCTGGGAGAGGGGACAGGGGTGAGGGACTCAGGGCTGAGGGCCTGGCCCCACGCGAGCGAACTCGATACGATTGCTCCAAACAACCCTGTGTACCTGACCGCGAAATCACTGCACGCCGCCTGGGCAAACAGCCGAGCCATGCAAATGGCGAATATCAATACGCAAACCCCGGATCCTCATAATGGACAGATCCAACGGGATGAGAACGGGCATGCCACAGGAGTTTTACTCGAAACAGCTATGGAGCTTGTGGGCAATATCATTCCTGAACCTTCCATCGCAGAGATCGCGGCTGCCATTGAAAAAGCCCAACCGATTTTGTGGAAGCTGGGGCTGACCGGCGTACACGATTTCGATCGCCGCGATTCCTTCATGGCGCTTCAACAATTGCACGCGCAGCACAAGCTCAAGCTGCGTGTGTTGAAAAATATTCCGGTTGAATTACTCAATGAGGCCTATGCACTCGGCTTGCGCGGCGGCTTCGGCGATGACATGCTGCGCATCGGTAATGTCAAGGTCTTCATGGATGGCGCGCTGGGTCCGCACACGGCTGCGATGTTCCAGCCCTATATCGGGGAAGACGGGAATCGCGGCATCCTCAATATGGACGGTGAGGAACTCTTCGAGCACGGTCGCAAAGCCGCTCAGGTTGGCCTGGGCTTAACCGTTCATGCCATTGGCGACCGCGCCAACCATGAAGTGCTCAATGCCTATGAACAACTGCGGATTTATGAAAAACAAAGCCGCCTCCCGGCGCTGCGCCATCGCATCGAGCATGTGCAGGTGATCCATCCCGATGACGCGCCGCGTCTGGCGCAGCTCGAGGTCGTCGCCTCCATGCAGCCCATCCACGCCACATCCGATATGTTGATGGCCGATCGATACTGGGGTGAGCGTTCACGGCTTGCCTATGCCATGAAGACTCAGCTGGACTTCGGCGCGCCGCTTGCGCTCGGTTCAGACGCGCCGGTCGAATCGCCGAATCCGTTTTGGGGGTTGTACGCCGCGATCACACGCCGGCGCGCCGACGGTTCTCCCTCCGCCGAGGGCTGGTACCCGGAGCAAAAATTGTCGATGGCTGAGGCTTTCGCGGGCTACACACTCGGCGCGGCCTACGCTGCCTATATGGAAGACCGCCTCGGCAGGCTGGCTCCGGATTTTCTCGCCGACCTGATCGTGCTCGACAAGGATCCCTTCACTTGTAACCCAAATGATTTGCTTACACTGGAATCATCGGCTACAATGATAGGTGGTGAATGGGTCTTACAACCCTGAGCAAAATGATGCATTTTGCGTGGATGCTTTTCAACCGATTGCGGATGATGAGTTAATGAAATGATGTCACAGATACCGCCGAGGCTCACACCTGAGATGCTTGTGCCCCGCATGGGCGAATATCTGATTCAAAAGGGCCTGATCACCGAGGCAGACCTGCAGAAAGCGCTCGATCATCAGTTGGAGCAAACGGCCAGAGGCACCGCGATCCTGCTCGGGCAGGCGCTCATCGACCTGAAGATTATCGAACGGGTGGAACTTGACCAGGCGGTCACCGAACAGATTCTGCAATTGCGTTCTGCTTTGCAGGCAGCCAACCGCACACTCGAGCGGAGGGTGGAGGAACGAACCGCAGAATTGCAAACGGCCCTGGCGCGGGTTTCCGAGCTCAGCCAGTTAAAAGCCAATTTCATCTCGAACATTTCGCACGAATTACGAACACCCCTAACGCATATCAAAGGCTACATCGAATTGCTGATCACCGAATCCCTGGGGCCGGTCACCGAGGAACAAAAGCATGCGTTGCAGATTTCGCAGCAGTCCAGCAACAGGCTGGAAGCCTTGATCGAAGACTTGATCATGGTGTCCATGTCTTCGCGCGGCGAACTGAGCATCAATCAGGAAAATGTGGATATTCGCCGGATCGCGAACCTTGCCGTGAAATCAGCCTCGGGCAAGGCGACCGAGCGCGGCGTCAGCCTGCAGGCAGTTATCGATGAAGATATACCGTCTGTCCAGGCGGATTCGCAGAAAACGGCCTGGGTGTTGCACCAGCTCATCGATAACGGTATCAAGTTTACGGCTTCGGGTGGAAGCGTGGCGGTCAATGTCAAACGCGAGGGCGAGAATCTGGTGCTCATCTCTGTCACCGATACAGGTATCGGCATTCCGGCCGGGCATCTTAACGATATCTTCGAGCCATTTCATCAACTGGATGGTTCATCGACGCGGCGGTATGGCGGCACAGGGCTGGGACTCTCGCTGGTGCGGCAGATCGTGGAGGCGCATGGTTCGATGCTCGATGTGCAATCGGTGGAGGGACATGGTTCTACCTTTAAATTTCCCCTGCTGGCAGTAGCTGGCACAAAATAATGGACACACAGGAATTTTCTTACATTCATGAACTCCTGAGAACCGCGCTGGATGCAAGCGACCCACGCGCCTCGATCGAAAACTTTCTATCCATCTTACGGCAGCAATTTGTATTCGACAATGTCGCAGTTTATATTCAGGACGAGAAAACCAGTGCGCTTGAGATCGTATATGCGCGCGCGGTCGGGCGTGCCAAAACTGCCGAAGCCGACGCGGCCTGGGGCGAAACGTTTGCCGGGCAGGTCATGGCGAACGGCAAACTATTGTTGCAGGATCCGGCATCCGATATTTCGAAGGATGATCGCCTGCGACAGGCCTACCTGTTGGGTATCCCACTGCGGGCCGATGGGTTGATCGGCGGGGCGTTGGTGTTTGTACGCTTTGGCGGTCCGCCGTATGAGGAGACCCATCTCACCGTTGCAACGCTGGTAGGCGAGATCCTTTCTGTCATGTTCGAGCGCCAGGCGTGGAAGAGAATGCATGAAGAGCTGCATGAACTCAAACAGCAGATGCAGTTGCAGGAGGATTTCGTCAGCACAATCTCACATGAGCTGCGCACGCCGTTGGGTTTTATCAAAGGCTACAGCACCAGCTTATTGCGGAAGGATACGTCCTGGGATCCGGACACGCAGCAGGAATTCCTCACGATCATCGATGAGGAAGCGGATCGACTCTCGCTCCTGATCGAGAACGTGTTGGAGTCGGCGCGTTTACAAAGCCGGACGCTGCCGCTTCGCTTCCAACCCCTCAGGCTGGACGCGGTGATACGGGATGTCGTGACCCGTCTGCGTTCCCGCTACAAAGACCTGGATGTGAACATGGAATTAGTTTCCACGCCGCCCATACAGGGAGATGGCGTTCGCATCGCACAGGTTTTTGATAATTTGTTCACGAATGCCATCAAGTATGCTCCAGGCTCGTCGATCAACGTGAATCTTCAACAGGTGGATCAGCACCTGCTTGTCTCCATGGCTGACCAGGGCCCTGGTATTCCAGATGAGTCACTGCCGTTGATCTTCGATCGTTTTTATCGCGTCCGCAGTGAAAAAGCGACTGGAACAGGGCTGGGACTTTACATTTGCAAACAGATTATTGATGCACATCGTGGTAAGATTTGGGCAGAATCAACCCTCGGCGAGGGAACCACGTTTTTCATCGAATTGCCCATCAATCCTGCATACTGATATCCTGGAGGCTGTATGGCAAAGCGTATTCTCATTGTGGATGATGAACCCCGTTACTTGCGCTTGCTCGAAGCAAACTTACGGACCGAGGGTTATGAAGTGGTTACAGCCCAGGACGGTGGGCAAGCCGTAGATCTCTTCTCGAACCAACCCATTGATCTCGTGCTGATGGATGTGATGATGCCCAAGCTGGATGGCTTCGGCGCCACGCAGCGCATCCGTGAATTCTCCAACGTTCCCATTATCATCCTGACTGCCAAGGGCGATGAGCAGGACCGCGTCCGGGGCCTGGATCTTGGGGCGGATGATTATCTTGTAAAACCATTCTCTGCTACAGAATTACTAGCGCGCGTGCGTGCAGTCCTGCGCCGCGCCCAGCCCGCCGGCGACGTGGTGGGACAATCCCGTTTCTTCACGCATGACAACTTGAAGATCGATTTTGCGCGCGCGGAAGTTTGGAAAGGGGAAACGCCGATATCGCTGTCCGCGACGGAGTACCGTCTCTTACTGCAGTTTGCTCATCATACGGGCAAGATCATGTCCTCCGAAGAGCTGCTGACGAGCGTATGGGGACCGGAATATCGTACCGATAAGGAAATTCTCTGGGTGAGCATTGCCCGGCTGCGCCAAAAACTGGAGGACGACGCCCACAGCCCAAAGCATATTGTGACGCGGTCCGGACTGGGGTATCTGATGCCGCCGATCGAGGAGTGAAGAAGGAGCTTCTTATGGCTGGTGAAACAATTTTGGTTGTGGATGAGAACGAAGCCAGCCGAAATTTTCTTTCCCACATTCTTGGCAGAAAACAATATAAAACCCTGCAAGCCGCTTCCGGTCGAGAGGCTTTAATCGTTGCCTGGCGCGACCATCCGGATGTGGTCCTCTTTGACCCCATTATCTCGGATCTACCGGCGGAGGAGTTTATCCAGAAACTGCGCCGCGATTCGCGTACTATCAACACACCCATTATTGCCCTTTCCAGTGATAATACGGCGGCCCTGAAAGAGAAGTTTGTCAAGGCGGGTGTAACCGAATATATTAATAAGTCATCAGAGGCCCTGCAGAAGCTGGAGCGAACTTTTGAAAGAATCTTCAGCAATAACACGCCAGCTGTTGTCGAAGTAAAGTCAGAGCCGGTGGAGAAAAAAGTCGCAGCTGAAGGAAAGCCCGAGCGGGTGGAGAAAAAAGTTGTAGTTGAAGTAAAGCCCGAGCCGGTAGAGAAAAAAATGGGGTCATTGATGGTTTTTCTCAGTGCGAAGGGAGGCACGGGCACCTCATCGTTGTGCGCGAATCTGGCGATGACTATCAAGGTTCATGAGCCTCAGGCGCGGGTTGTGGTTGCAGACCTGGTCCTGCCGATCGGCTCCATTGCTCAAATCGTTGGCTACAAGGGACCAGTCAACCTGATCACGGTCGCCGACCTTCCTTCCGATCAAACCGATGGGGAATATTTACGCAAAAGCTTGCCTCAGCCGGAATTGTGGCAATTTCAGTTGCTGGCTGGCTCGCCCAACCCACAGTTGGCGAACAATCTTAAAGGGGATCGGGTCGGGCAAATCATGGAGATACTCCGCGGTTCGTATGATTACATTATTCTGGATCTCGGGCGTTCTCTTTCCCGTATCGGCCTGCCATTGATTCAACAGGCCGATCTCATCACCCTAATTGTCTCCACCGACCAGAGCACCATCCATCTGACGAAGACCGTGTGGGAATACCTCAAATCACAGGGCATCGATGATCAAAGGATTTTTGCGATATTGAACCGTGCCATTGGGCTGGAGGGGTTGACCAAAAGCGAGGCCGAAGGCATTATCGGTATGCCGATCAAGATGACGATGCCCTACATGGGCGGCAATTTTACTCTGGCAAATAACCTCAACCAGCCCATCACGACCAAATACCCGCGTGATACGGCCACGTTTGTTCTGAAAGATGCAACCGAAAGCATGATGAAGCTCGTGAAGAGTCTGCGTGCGCGCTAAAATGCCTAATGAAAGTGAAAGGTAATTTCACATCCGGATGGACTAAACTTTGAGGGTGAGTTTGCCGGGAATCTACGGCGAATCATCTCCATTGAAATTGTACTGAATATCAGGATGGCAGGGTTGTTTTGTGGTTTCATCATCGACCGATAGCAGCCCGGCTGTCCAAGTGAGGTGCCATGAGCTACGAATATGACGATAAGGGAAAAATCTTTACGGAGCATGTTTCCAAGATTGCAGTCTATGCAACGATCCAGACGACCACGCATCTGATTCGCGGACGCATCCACGTTCGCAGGGACCAGCGCATCATCGATGAGCTTGATCTCGAGGAGAATTTTCTGGCGATTACCGACGTGAATGTGATTGGTAAAGACGGACAGTTGTTGTTTCAGTCGCCTTTTCTGGCAGTGCGGCGGACGCACATTGTCTGGGTCAGCCCCGAGCAAAAATCCGGGGAGGAGAGAGAATCGTAATGGCTACTCCACTTTCATCCAATTTCACGCGGCTCACCTCAGCCGATCTGCTTAAGTTCAAGAAATATCTTGCGGAAAACATCAGCCGTTCCATGGAAGGTGAGCCTCTGCAGCTAGGCGACCGAGCCGAGATGATCAAACAGCGCCTGGAGGACATCTACGTCCAAACAAAGGTGACTCTGCCCGACGATATTCGTAAGCAGGTTTTTAATGAAATCATCGACGAGATGACCGGGTTTGGTCCGATCCAACCGCTTTTGGATGACCCGGATGTCAGCGAAGTGATGGTGAACGGCCCCAAGAAAGTCTTTATTGAAAAAGGTGGCAAGTTGACCAAGACGGGCGTCACCTTCGATGATGACGATCATGTGGAAAGGGTGATTGACCGCATCATCCTGCCGCTCGGCCGTCGTGTGGACGCCGACAGCCCCACGGTCGACGCGCGCCTGCCCGATGGTTCGCGCGTCAACGCGATCATACGCCCGGTTGCCATCGATGGGCCGTCCATTACGATCCGCAAGTTCAAAAAGGATAAGCTTTCCATCCAGCAATTGGTGAATTTCGGTTCAGTGACCCAGAACATGGCTGAGTTTTTGCGAGCCTGTGTGCTGGCTCATTTGAATATCGTCATTTCAGGCGGCACAGGTTCGGGGAAGACGACACTCCTGAATGTGCTTTCAGGCTATATCCAGGAAGAAGAACGCATTGTCACCATTGAAGATGCAGCAGAACTGCAGCTGCAACAGGATCATGTTGTACGCCTGGAGACAAAAGTTCCGAATACAGACGGCAGAGGCGCGGTAACCATCCGTGACCTGGTGAGAAATTCTCTGCGCATGCGTCCGGACCGGATCGTCGTCGGGGAATGCCGAGGCGGAGAAGCGTTGGATATGTTGCAAGCGATGAACACGGGCCATGACGGTTCGTTGACTACCTTACATGCCAACACACCGCGCGACGCGTTATCCCGTCTCGAAACCATGGTGTTGATGTCCGGCATGGATCTGCCACTTAAGGTCGTCCGTCAACAGATTTCTTCCGCGGTGGATTTGATCGTGCAGCAAACCCGCTTGAAGGATGGTCAACGCAAGGTAACGGCCATCACTGAAGTGGTTGGTATGGAAGGCGACACGGTCGTCATGACGGATATTTTCAAGTTTGAACAGACTGGCGTCGGGCCAGGCGGCAAGATCCAGGGCGAATTAAAGCCCACCGGCATCCGCCCGATCTTTGGTCCCAAATTGGAGGCGGCCGGCTTCAAACTCGGCGCCGAGATTTTCATGCCGTCAGGTGGAATGAATCTGGGTTCAAGACGATAACGGGATATAATCCGGTCACACTGAGGACTTATGTCGCTTAATTCCCAGATTGCGATTCGCTCCAAAACGTTGGGTCTGTTGATGCGCGATGCCCGCACACATGCTCGTAGAAATGTGGCTGAATGCGCGCAGGCCATCGGCGTGAAACCCGGTCAATTCCGGGCGTATGAAGACGGTCGTAAAGCCCCTTCCTTACCGGAATTGGAGGCGTTAGTCTATTATCTGGACCTGCCCATCGGTCATTTCTGGAGCAAGGAGATCAAATCGGGCAAGACCTCACCCCATGAGAATTTGGATCTGACGAAGCTGCTGGCAGTGCGTCAGCGCAAGATTGGCGCCCTGTTACGGCAGGAGCGTATGAATGCTTCGGTCTCGATCCGCAATGTGGCAGTCGCGACCGGCCTCTCCAGCTCCCGGATCAAGTCCTATGAGTTCGGCGAGAGGCCGATCCCGCTGCCTGAGCTGGAGGCTCTGGTGAAAGCCCTGGGCGGGCGGGTCGAATCGTTCTTCGACCGTACCGGGCCCATCGGGCAATGGATGTTGAACGAAGAGGCGATCAGCGATTTTTTGCAGCTGCCACTGGAATTACGTCAGTTTGTTGGCCAGCCAGTCAACCGTCCGTATCTGGAACTTGCAATGAGATTGAGCAATATGTCGAAGGACAAGCTGCGCTCGGTGGCCGAGAATATATTGGATATTACTTTTTAATTGAATAAGGTTTTATTTTTTATGGATGCAAAGTCATTGGCCGAACAGGCCACACAGGAATATACAAAAGGGGAATTTGTTGCCGCGGCAGGTTTATTCTCTCAAGCTGCGCAGGCATATAGCAATACGCAGGATGAATTGAATGCTGCGGAGATGAAAAACAACCAGAGCGTAGCTTTGTTGAAGGCCGGTAAGGCCAAAGAGG
>Ga0114129_10010774_pt1 | contig 13030 bp, 11 predicted proteins | sample RhiMetdeltSRZDD1_FD_80071 | JGI IMG/M metagenome (GOLD analysis project Ga0114129, IMG submission 80071) | Populus rhizosphere microbial communities from Tennessee, USA - Rhizosphere MetaG P. deltoides SRZDD1 (version 2) (version 2) | ecosystem: Host-associated > Plants > Roots > Rhizosphere >...
AGTCGCCGACCGTCCTCACGCCAACGGCACCCGCGTCGTCCGCGCTCGCGCGCACGCGGCCGGAGAGGACGGCGCGGCGCTCGGCCTCGCCGGTCAGGATCTGGTACTGGTGCCCGTGAACGGCCGAGACCCGCGCCGGCCGACAGGTACGCACGAACGGCTCGAAGGCGAAAGAAAGGGCTGGAGTCCAGCCGAGATCGTCGAGTTCCAAGGGAGCTCTCCTGAGAGAAGACACACCGACCCTCGAGGCCGCGCAGCGCGACCCCGCCAGTGGCCGCTAGAAGCGGCCGCCGGCGACCCGGATCGGGGAGAGCGAAAGGTTACGAATAATTCCCTCGGGCCAAGCGTAGCACGGGGGCGCGTTCAGGCCGCGGTCTTCTTCGATTCCGCGGCCATCGACTGCACCCGCTGGGTCACGTGGGCGAGGGCCTCGGCGTATTCACCTGCTTCCAGCTCGTGGCCATGGATGCCCCAGCGCTCCCAGCCGCCGTTCGCGGCGGCTCTGGGAAGCTCCGTCCGCATCTGCTTCGGCAAGGCGCGGATCGCGCCCCGCAGCGCCTCGGCGACCGGGCGGCCGCCCGTGTCCAGGCACCACTGCACGACGGCCCAGCCGTGCGCGCTGTGTCGTCCCTCGTCGGCGGCGATCTCGCGCAGCATGGCCCGGATCCCGGGCATCTCGCAGCGCCGCGCCAGCGCCGCGATGATCCGCGCGGACACGCCTTCGTGCAGCGCGCCGTCGATCAAGGAGTCGACGGCCAGCGTCGCGAGCGCGAGCGGGCGCGTGGGCGGCAGCGTGCCGGCGCGCTGCGCCTCGGGGAACGGCGCCGGGCTGACGCCCTGACCGTCGAGGGTGCGAGCCAATGAGAAGCACAGCTCGGCGTGCCGGATCTCGTCGAGGGCATCCTGGTTCGCGGCGGCGATCAGGCGGGGCGGCGCCCCGAGCGCCATGAGGTCGAGGGTGAGACGTGCGAAGGCGGCGACGGACGCGTGCTCGGTCTTGCCGTTCTCGCGCCACTGATCGGCCAGACCGGCGGGGATCGGGTCGTCACTCTCGACGAGCACCGTGGTGTCCGACCACGCCGTGCTGGAGCGCAGGCCGGGCAGCAGCAAGCGGCCGAAGCGCCGAAGCTGCCGGCCGCGCGAGTACGCCATCGTCGACAGGAACGCCAGCGCCGTCCCGAGAAGGGCGAAGCCGGCCATCACGACGTTGCCGACGACAGCGGCCAAGGTCCCCGGCACCGCCTCGCCGCGCACGAGGGCGACGAAACCGACCAGCGCGCGGACGATGGCGATCAGGATCGACGCCGCGAACAAGCCGAGCCCGCCGTATCCCACGAGCCCGACCATCACGTCGGGCGCCCCGAGGCCGGCCAGTGCGGAAGCAAGAGCGACGGCGAGAAACGACAGGCCGAACCAGGCCGCGGTGTGAAGCCGGCGCGGCGGCTTGGCTTCGGGGATCACGGCGAGAGGCGGCACTGGAACGACAGTCGGCGTCGACTCGCGGCGTTCGTCGCGCATCAGCATGGCGTGGCTCCTTCGTGCTCCTTCGGCACGCATCCTGAGCAAGGCGCGTGCCGATGTAACTACAGTTGAGACGAAGCGCGTATTCCATCGGACGTGTCGCGACGGCTACAGACTGTGTCGCTCTCGCCCACGGAGCACTCTGCCGCGCGCGGCCGCCACCGTGACAGAATCGCGTCCATGAAGAAGGTGGAGATTCCCAGCGAGGTGCTCGCCGCCGAGATCCGCGCCGGGCACGTCCACTCCGGCGAGGGCGCGATCAGCGTGATCGGCGACGTCGCCGCCGCCGTCGCCGCGGAGGGGCTCCACAAGGCCGCCCGCGGTCCCGCGGGCCCGAAGCGCCTGCTGTTCCCGCCCGTGTGCTGCAACTGCCTCGCGAGCGGCTCGCGCGTGCGTTCCATCGAGTCCGCCTCCATCGTCAACCGCAGCGTCGCCTACACGTTCTGGTTCGACATCCCGCACTGCCTGAGCTGCATCGACACCGCCAATCGCCGGCGGCCGGGTGTGTTGGGGCTCATCGGCAGCATTCTCGGCATCGGCGTGCCCCTCGGGATCGTCATCGGCGTCACCGCCCTCGTGTACAACATCGATGCGCTGATCCTGGGCTCGATCGTGCTGGGCCCCCTGATCGCGGCGGCCCTGACGTTGGGCTGGATCAAGATCGTCCGGCGGCCGCGCGATGGTCAGTCCAGCGGGTATCAGGCCGTGTACGCCACCGGGCTCGATGTCGAATTCTCGTCGGGAAAGCCGACGGGTTTCGAGCTCGTCTTCGCGAACGACGGCTACGCCGATCGCTTCGTGACGATGAATCGCGACGCCGGCAACCTCGTGCGGCCGATGTAGGCGCGGCTCATCCGCGGCGACGCGGAAAGCTCAGGGACACGCGCGTTCCCCCCCTCGGCGACAACGGGCTCTCGACGGCCACCCGGCCACCGTGCAGTGTCATGACCTCCTGCACGAAGCTGAGGCCGAGACCCGAGCCCTTGCGGCCGGTGCTGGGGCGCTCGAGGGAGAAGAATTTCTCGAACAGCCGCGCCCGCGCGAACTCGGGCACGCCGGCGCCGGCGTCCTCGACGACGATCCGGACCTCGAGACCGCTGTCCTCGACGATGACGCGCACCTCCGCTTCATCCGGAGAGAATTCGATCGCGTTCTGCAGGACGTTGCGGACCGCCTGCTGCAGGAGGAAGGGATCACCGTCGACCGACACCGGCTCGCCTCCCTTCAGTGAAACCGTGATGCGCCGCGGCGTGTGGAGACCGAGCAGGCCGTCCCGCGCCGCCTCGACCATCGCGCGCAGCGCCACCGCCTCGCGACGGTCGAGTCTGCTCCTCGACTCGAGGGCGGTGATCTCGAGCAAGCGCTCCACCACCTCTCGCGCGCGCTGCGACTCCCCCGCGATGTTCGTGAGGAAGCGCGCCCTCTGCGGCGCGGGCATCTCTCCCTCCTCGAGCAGCTCGGCCGCGCCCTGAATGGCGGAGAGTGGGCTCTTGAGCTCGTGCGAGAGGGCCTGGGCCATGCGCTCGATCTCCTTCTTGCCCTCGACGGCCACGCGCATCTCTTCGAAGGCGCGGCCCAGCTCCGCGATCTCTCCGCCGCGCAGCTCGGGCAGCGGCGTCTGGCGGCCCGCCGAGATCGAGCGCACGTACGACTCCAGCCGCGAGAGCGGCAGCGCGATCCACTGGAAGAGCAGCGACCCCATGGCGAGCGTCAGCGCCACGACCAGCAGACCGAGCCACAGCATCTTCTTCAGGGCCTCCTCGATCATGCCGGCGACGCTCTCCCGGCGCTTGATGAGGGACAGGCTGCCCACGACCGTACCTGACGCGTCGCGGATCGGCGCCCCCACGTAGAAGACCGAAGACCTGTAGTCCATCGGGTCGCGGCGCGTGGAACGGCTCCCGTACTGGCCGGCGAGGGTGAGCTTCACGTCGCGCCAGCGCGAGAAGTCGCGGCCGACGTCGGCGCGGTCCGCAGACGAATACAAGACGATGCCCCGGGCATCGGTCACATACACCTCGAGGTCGGCGCCCTCCTTCTTCAGATCGAAGATGCGGGCCACGATCGGCCGCGCCTTGTACGACGCGAACAGCCGCTCGAGGGCCGCCGTCGACGGCGGCGCGCCGGCCTCGGACGCGTCTTGCTCGACCATCGCCGCCAGGAGGTGGGACATGTCGACCATCATCTCCTCGACGTTCTCCCGGTAGCTCTGCCGCAGCAGGTCCCCCACCCAGAACGAGAAGAGGCCGAACCCCACGACGAGCCCGCCCGCGAAGACGAGAAGGATCTTGTTGCGGAGGCTCATGCCGGTCGCGCTACGACGGGCGGTCGCCGGGATCGAGCAGGGAGTAGCCGAAGCCGCGGTGCGTCTCGATCCACTCGGTGTCGGGATCGAGCTCACGGAGCTTGGCGCGGATGGCCTTGACGTGGGAATCGACGGTCCGCTCCAGGCTCATGTCGGGCTCCTCCCACACCTTGTCCATGAGCTGCGCGCGGGAGTAGACGATGCCCGGCCGCTCGACGAGCGCCTTCAGGATCCCGAGCTCGTAGCGGCTGAGGTCCAGCGGCGTGCCGCGGAAGAGGATGCGGCGGCGCGGCTCGTCGATCACGAACGGGCCGGTGGCCGAGACGGGCGCGGCCGGCGCGGCATGAGCGGCCAGCCGGCGGAAGAGGGCCTTGACCCGCGCCGTCACCTCCCGCGGGCTGAACGGCTTCGAGATGTAGTCGTCGGCGCCGATCTCGAGGCCGACCACGCGGTCGACCTCGTCCGACCGGGCGGTGAGAAAGAAGATGGGCACGGGCGAGCTCGCGCGGATCCGCCGGCACACGTCGAAGCCGTCCATATCGGGCAGGCCCACGTCGAGGATGACGAGGTCGGCCGCTTCGCGGGCGAAGAGCTCCAGCCCCTGCTGCGCGGTCGCGGCGCGGCGGGCGCGGAAGCCTTCGGTCTCGAGGGCGTACACGAGATTCTCGGCAATCGCCGGCTCGTCCTCGAAGATGAGGATGCGCTCGTTCATCCGGGAAGACTGTACCTCCATCACTGCGGACTTCCGAGCAGCGTCCGCTTCACCCAGGCCTTGCCCGCGAAGTTCATGACGAACGTAGTGGCGAGCAGTGTCGTGTCGAGCCACGTGCCGCGGCGCCGCACGTAGAGCCGGTCCCACGCCAGCGAGGCCCGCGCGCCGGCGCCGGCCCGCACCTGCGCGAGCCCGGTGATGCCGGGATGCACCCGCCAGCGGAAGTCGTGGCGGGGGCCGTTCCATCCGAGCCTGTCCACGTCCTCGGGCGTCAGCGGCCGCGGCCCGACGAACGTCATCTCGCCGCGCAGGATGTTCCAGAACTGCGGCAGCTCGTCGAGGCCGGTGCGGCGCAGCACGTGGCCCACGCGCGTGACGCGGCCGCCCTGCATCGTGCGGAACTTGATCACCCGAAACAGCCGGCGACGCTTCCCGAGCCGTGCCTGGAGGAAGAACAGCGGCCGGCCGTCGTCGATGAGGATGGCGGCGGCGGCCAGGATCGCGATCGGAGCGAAGACGGTGGCCGCCAGCGGCAGCCAGAGGAGATCCGCCAGTCGTTTGGGCACGTCAGGCCGCCCTTCGCGGCGCGACCAGCGGCAGGTCGGATGCGGGCTCGCCCATCGTCTCGAGGGCGCTCTCGGCACCCGCGTGCATGGCACCGATGAAATCGCCGAAGACGCGCCGCGCGAAGCTCCAGAAGCCGTGTTTCACCCGCAGCACCCGCCGGTGCTCGATCCACACCGCGACGAGCGTGCCCGCCATCAGCACCGCGTGCGCGATGTTCGCCGCGGCCGCACGGAGCAGGCTCCCCTGCAGGTTCATCCAGTGCACGTGGTGCATCTGGAACTCGATGTGCCGGGCCTCCTCGTCGAGCATGCGGCGGCAGATCGTCTTGAGCATGCGCGAGCCGGTCGCCGCGGCCAGGCAGTCGTAGTACGTGACCGCCACCAGCTCGGCGGTGACCAGCACCCGCAGGCTCAGCTCGATGCCGGCCGCGCGGCGCAGCGCGCGGAAGACCTCGTCCGTCCACGTCGTCTTCGCGAACGGCAAGCCGTGGTGGCGCATGAAGGCGCCGAGATACGCCGAGTGGCGGTTCTCCTCGCGGACCAGACAGGCGATGGCCTTCGGGTAGTCCGTGTTCCCCGTCCGGCGCGCGAGCTCGAGGGCGCCGCTCTTCAGGTGCCGTCCCTCCGAGGCCTCGCCGATCTGGAAGCCCTGGATCGAGCTCGCGATCCGTGCACGTTCATCGGGGGTGAGCGTGTACGCCTCGGGCGCCGGACGCAGCACCGCCGTCGCGTTCACCTCGAAGTACCTGAGCCAGCCTCGCGTGTCCATCGATCTCCTCCTCTTTCGAGAAGGAGGATGCCGCTCGAAGATGGAGCGATCGGGGACCTTGTGTGGATTCTGTGTGAAATCGTCGCCGCAGGTGTCCGGCGATCAGATCCTGCTGCGGCGGTACCGCGGCTGGCGACCGTAAAACGCTGGCGCGCCGGCGTGCTCGCCCACGAAGCCGTATTCAGCGAGGTCGCGCCGCTCCACCTCGCTGGCCTCCACGACCTCGAGCCCGAGGCTCACGAACTGCCGCGACGTGAGTGTGACCGGGCCCACTTCCACCACCCACGACAAGCATCGCGGATCGAAACGCAGCTTCGCGGAAGCGAGCCGTCCCGAGAACCTCACCGTCACAGCCTCGCGCCATTGCATGGACGCTGCCAAGCGCACGGCTCAAGAAGTAGTGGCCGACAGCGAAGGGCGCCACAACGTGCGGCGCTTGTGTCGGCGCTCACGCTGTCATCTTGGCCACTCCGACCGCGCCAGGAGTGGCCGAAACGCATTGCCCCGACGGTCACGACTGATCCTTCGACGAGAGGATTCCTGGTGGGTCCGGTGGGACTCGAACCCACGACCAATGGCTTAAAAGGCCACTGCTCTACCGGCTGAGCTACGGACCCGCCGCCAATAATATCAGCGCTTGCCCAGACGGCGGGTTGCGGGACAAACTCCGCAGATGCCGAGACGCTCCGTCGCCTCGATGACGCTCGGGGTCTTCCTCGCGCTGGTCCTGCCCGCCACCGCCCACGCCGCCGCGAGCGCAGCCGCCACCGGCACGCCGCCGGCCTCCCCCGACTCGCCGCGCACGGCGCTCAGCGAGTTCCTCGAGCTCGCGCGGCGCGGCCGGTACGACGATGCGTCCCGGTACCTGTGGCTCGCCTCCGAGCAGCAGGCGAGCGGGCCCGATCTGGCGCGCAAGCTGCGAGCGGCCATCGAACGGTCTACCGCCGTCGACCTCGAGCGGGTGTCGCCGGGGCCGGAAGGCGATGTCTCGGATGGGCAGCCCGAGCACACTGACGTCGTCGGCGCCATCGATGGCCAGCCCATCCTGATGGTCGGTACGCCGGGGTCCGGCGCGCCCGCGTGGAAGTTCGCGCCCTCGACGGTCTCGCGCATCGACCACTGGTACGGCCAGCTCTCCGACCGCTGGATCCGCGACCGCGTCCCCGATGTGCTGCTGCGGCCCGGCCCCAAGGAGCTTCTGTGGTGGCAGTGGCTCGCACTTCCCGTGATGCTGCTGCTGGCGTGGATCGTCTCGCGGCCGCTGGCCGCGGTCACGCGCGCGATCTTCGGCCGCATCACGGCGCGCACGCCCCAGACCTGGGACGACGAGCTCCTCGCGCGGCTGCGGGCGCCGATCGCGTTCGCCTGGATGCTTGCCGTCCTCGCCCTGCTGCTGCCCTGGCTCTCGCTCTACCCGCCGGCGCGGGCCTTCGCCGGCTCCGTGCTGCGCGCGGCCGGGCTCGTCACCTTCTTCTGGGCGCTCTGGCGCGCGGTCGACAGCATCGGCTACGTGGTCGGCCTCGCGCCGTGGGTCACGGACAGCGCCAGCGCCCGCTCGCTGCTCTCGCTCGCCGTCCGCGCGGGCAAGGTGCTGGTGCTGGCGGTGGGGATCGTCTCCGCGCTGTCGGTGCTCGGCTACCCCGTGGCCGGGATCATCGCCGGCCTCGGCGTCGGCGGCCTCGCGGTGGCGTTGGCCGCGCAGAAGACGGTCGAGAACGTCTTCGGCTCGATCTCGCTGGCCATCGACCAGCCGTTCCGCATCGGCGACTTCGTGAAGGTCGACGACTTCAGCGGCACCGTCGAGGCCGTCGGCCTTCGCTCCACGCGGGTGCGCACCCTCGACCGTACGCTCATCACGATCCCGAACGGCAAGCTGGCGGAGATGAAGATCGAGACCTTCGCCGCCCGCGACCGATTGCGGCTCGCGTGCACCCTCGCCCTCGCCTACGGGACGACGCCGGAGCAGGTGCGCGAGGTGGTCGAGCAGGCGGAACGGTTTCTGCGCGGCCACGAGAAGGTCTGGCCGGATGGCCTCACGGTGCGGCTGAAGGATCTCGCCACCCAGTCGCTGGAGATCGAGGTCTCGGCCTGGTTCGACACGACGGACTGGCCGGAGTTCCAGCAGATTCGGCAGGGCGTGCTGCTGCGTCTCGTAGAGATCGTGGAGCGCACGGGCGCCGCCTTTGCGTATCCACCGCGGCCGGCGCCGGTCGGGGCACCCGCTTAGGCGGGACCGGCGATACTGGAGTGGGCCTCCGCTGCCCCCTGCGGGAGGCCACGCTGCAAGGAGATGCCATGAAGACCATCCGCCACGCCGCACTGCTCGCTGCCGCCGCCCTGCTTCCCTTCCTCGGTACTGTCAGCGCCGCCGACACCAAACCCGCGGCGGTCGCAGCCGACACCGACACCAAGGCCAAGCTCCTCGACCTGAACTCCGCGACCGAAAAAGAGCTGGAAGCCCTGCCCGCCATCGGCAAGGCCTATGCGAAGAAGATCATCGACGGCCGCCCGTACGAGCGGAAGGACCAGCTCGTCAGCAAGAAGATCGTGCCGCAGGCGACATACGACAAGATCAAGGATCAGGTCATCGCCAAGCAGGATCAGTAGTCTCGTCGCGTCGAGGCAGCTCCACTGGGCGTCGAGTCAAGGGGGAAACCGCTGCGCCGCGGTTCCCCCTCACCCCTTCCCGCCGCTACGCCGAAGTGAATTCGGCTTCGCGTCGGTTCCCGTACCTGTGCCCTTGGTACCTACGGAACCGCGATCAACTGGAACTGCTCCTGGTTGACGTTGGCCCAGCTCCACTGATCGACGTTGGCGCCATCCGCCGTGCTGGCGCCGGCGACGTTCAGGACCTTGCCGCTGTTGCGGTTGACGATCCGGTGGTAACCAGTCCCGAGATCGACGGGCTGCCACTCGTCGTTGGTGGCCGCGCCGCCGTACGTCGCCTGCACCACGTCGCCGGCGTTCGCGGTCGAGGCGCCGGCCACGATCATGTCCTTGCCGCTGTTCCTGTTGATGATGCGGTAGTAGCCGCTGCCGATGCCCCGCAGCTCCCATTCGTCGTTGGTGGCGGCACCGCCGTACGTCCATTGGATGACGTTGGCGTTCTCCGCCGTCGAGGCGCTCTGCACCGCCACCGCCTTGCTGCTGTGCCGCGCCATGATCCGGTAGTAGCCGCTGAACCCGCCGGGCGTCGGCGTGGGTGTGGCCGGTGTCGGCGTCGGCGTGGCGGTCGGGGTGGGAGTCGCCGTCGGTGTCGGTGTGGGCGTCGCCAGGGGCGTCTCTGTCGGCGTGGGCGTCGGCCCGTTCGGCGCCAGGATGCTCACCTCCGTCACGCTGTTGAACGTGCCGACGGTGCTGCCGTGGCCCACGTAGCGGATATAGCGCGCATCGACGTCGGTGAAGTCGTGCGCCTCCTCTTGCGTGGTCGTGCCGCTGGTCAGCCGATCGGTGAAGATCGCCGTCCACGCCGCGCCGTCGTTCGACCGCTCGAGGTCGAAGCGGTTCTGGCGCGAGTTGCCGTTGTAGACGGCGATGCGCACCAGCGCCACCGTCCGGATGGATCCGAGATCGAAGCGGATCCACTGCCCGTCGCCGTTGCCCGACCAGCGCGTGGCCAGGCTGTTGTCGACGGCGTTGGCGGGAACGTTCCCGTCATCCGTGCTGGCGATGACGGCGGATCCGGCCGGGGTGATCTCGACGAGGCCGCCCGACGGCGTGAGAGTCGGGGTCGGCGACGGCGTGGGGGTTGGAGTGGGCGTAGCCGTCGGGATCGGAGTCGGAGTCCGCGTGGGCGTCGGTGTCGGCGTGGGCGTCCCGCCGATCGGATGCGTGAACAGCCAGTGCTTCATATAGAGAATGAAGCCCGTGTTCTTGCAGGCCTCGCTGCCGGACGCGATGATGTTCGCGTCGATGTTCGACTGCGCGATCATCTGGAACAGCGGCCGGTTCCACTGCGACAGGAAGATGAAGTCGCTCTTGAGGCTCGCCGTCGGTCCGCCCGTGCCGTCGACGTTGCCGGCCCAGGAGCTGGTGCTGCCCTTGTTGATCACGTACTGCGTGCTGTCGGCATAGACCTTCACCTGCGCCGACGTCACCTGCGTGAAGCCCGACTCGTAGGTCTGGAACAAGCCCATCATGTCGTGCTGCGCGTGGCCGATGTTCTCGATGTGCTGATCGGTCGGGATCTCGTAGTAGTACTTGACGACGTTGCGGCTACCCGACATGTAGTACACGCCGCCCCCGCTGGGATACGGCGCCACGAACCAGGTGGCAAAGGCATTGACCACGTTCCTGTAGAACGTGACCAGGCTGGGGTTGTCGCCCAGGATCTCGTGGGCTTCGGCCAGGTGCTGATAGGCGGTGATGGTCAGCGCCTGGCGATTCCACGCCGTCTCCGCCGCGTTCACCCACCCCGCCGCCGTCGGCTTGCGGATGCGGAACGTGGTGGGATTGACGAACCACTTCGTGAAGTATTTCGCCAGCGTCTCGTCCGACTTCGCGACGTACGTGAGCGCGCGCTGCCGATACGTCCCGCCGTGGCCGTACGGGTTGCCGTCGGGCACGGTGTCGTTCCAGATCGACGGGGTCAGCAGGATGAGGCGGGCGCAGTCGGCGATGTGCCCGGCCACGTGGGCGCTCTCACACCCGGACTGGTTCGTGGTCGAGCTCTGCGGCCAGATCGGCTCCACGTTCCCCGTCCACATGGGCCGGCCTTCGCCCAGCGGCTCGTCGTTGCGATGCACGAGGTACACGTCGCAAAACCGGATGTAGCGATTGAGGATGCGCATATCGCCCGTGGCCTCGTACATGCGGCGCATCCCCTCGACGGCCGTGCCGTGGGTGGACATGGCGTTGCCGTAGTTGTTGGTGGAGGGCTGGATCGTGTTGATCGTGCTGACGAAGTTGTCGAGCTCGTTGGCGGTGATGTCGCCGCTCAGGCTATCGATGACGAACGCCGCCTGGCCCGCCACCGGAAGCCCCAACGCGCACGCCAAAAAGACAAGGGTCCACGCCCCACGCCATTTCCTGTTTTGCATGCTCTCGAGGCTAGGGCTTTCGGGGCGCGCCGCCAAGGGTCGACCAGCTGGCGGCCAATAGGAATTTTGGCCAATTTCCGCGGGAGGAAGGCCCCAGAAGCGCCCGCGGGCGCCTAAGCGAACCAGCTCGCGATCGCGCTCTGCGGCCGGATCACCGTCTCGAGACGATCGGGCCCGGTCGAGACCATGCCGATCTCGCCGCCCACGAGCTCGCCCAGACGGTCGACGTAAGCCCGCGCCGCCGGCGGCAGCATCGCGAAGTCGCGGATGCCCAGTGTCGACGTGCTCCAGCCGGGCAGCGTCTCGTAGACCGGCTCGCACTTCTCGAGGACGTGGCTGTCGCAGGGCAAGTCCTCGATGAGCTCGTTCTGATAGCGATAGCCGGTGCAGATCTTGATCTCGGCGAGGTCGTCGAGGACGTCGAGCTTCATGACGGCCAGCGAGTCGAAGCCGTTCACGCGCATCGAATACCGCGTGACGACGGCGTCGAACCAGCCGCAGCGGCGCGGCCGCCCGGTGGTGGCGCCGAACTCGTTCCCCCGTTTGCGGATCTGCTCCTCGAGGGGGCCGCCGATCTCGGTCGGCATCGGGCCCGCGCCCACGCGCGTGCTGTACGCCTTGGCGATGCCGAGGATCCCGTCGATGCGCGTGATGGGCACGCCCAGGCCGGAGGGCGCGCCGCCCGCCGTGCCCGACGACGACGTGACGAACGGATACGTCCCGTGATCGACGTCGAGAAGGGTGGCCTGGGCCCCTTCGAACAGCACGGAGTAACCGCGCTGCAGCTCGTTGTAAAGAACCTTCGAAACGTCGACGATGCGCGGGCGGAACCGCTCGCCGAACTCGCTGAGACGCTGGATCAGATCGTCCCAGTCGACCTCGGGCTTGCAATCGGCGCCGCGGCAGAGCTGCTCGTAGTGGCGCCGCGCCTCCGCCAGCTTCTCACTCAGGAACTGGGGCCGCAGCAGGTCGCCCATGCGCAGGCCGCGCCGGGCCGCCTTGTCCTCGTAGCAGGGACCGATCCCGCGCAGGGTGGTCCCGAGCTTGCGGTCGCCGCGGGCGTGCTCGGCCACCGCCTCCAGCTTCTTGTGATGAGGCAGGATCAGGTGCGCACGGTCGGAGATGAGCAGGTTCTCGTCGACGGCCACGCCCTTGGCGCGCAGCTCGCCGATCTCGGTCTCGAGGGCCCACGGCTCGATGACCATGCCGTTGCCCATCAAGCAGAGGATGCCGTCGTGCAGGATGCCGGCGGGCACGAGGTGAAGGACGAACCTCTCGCTGCCGATGATCACGGTGTGGCCGGCGTTGTGGCCGCCGTTGTAGCGGGCCACCACCTGCACCTTCTCCGTGAGGAGATCGACGATCTTCCCCTTGCCTTCGTCGCCCCACTGGGCGCCCGCTACGACGATATTGGGCATGTCGTGTGATGAATGACGTTAGTAGACGAGAACTATCCGTGACACGAGAACGGAAAATTGTATCCGCCACCTCGCCTGCGGGCAAGCACCCGCAACAAGGATGTGCACGGACGCGGACGGGTGCAAGCCTTGTACGATAAGTTCGTGGAGTCGAGCCAGGCCGCGGTCGTGCTCGACGGGGCACGCCTTTCGATCGAAGACCTCGAGGACGTCGCGTGCCGCGGCCGCGAGGTCGAGGTTCCCGACGCCGCCTGGGACGCCGTGCGGCGCGCCCGCGCCGTGGTCGACGACGTCGTCGCCCGCGGCCAGGTCGTGTACGGCGTCAACACCGGCTTCGGCGATTTCGCCGAGATCGTGATCCCGCCGGTGCGGCTGCGCGAGCTCCAGCTCAACCTGCTGCGAAGCCACGCCGCCGGCGTCGGCGAGCCGCTCTCCGAGCCCGAGACCCGCGCCCTCATGACGCTGCGCGCGAACGTCCTGGCCAAGGGCTTCTCCGGCGTGCGGCCGGAGACCCTCGAGCGGCTCGTGCTCCTCATCAATTACGGCGTGCATCCCCTGGTGCCGAGCCAGGGATCGGTCGGGGCCAGCGGCGATCTGGCGCCCCTCGCCCACCTGGGGCTGGCCCTCGTCGGCGAGGGCGAGTGCCGCCATCACGGCGCGGTGCGGCCGGCGGCGGACGTGCTGCAGGCGCTCGGCCTCG
>Ga0114129_10010777_pt1 | contig 13029 bp, 11 predicted proteins | sample RhiMetdeltSRZDD1_FD_80071 | JGI IMG/M metagenome (GOLD analysis project Ga0114129, IMG submission 80071) | Populus rhizosphere microbial communities from Tennessee, USA - Rhizosphere MetaG P. deltoides SRZDD1 (version 2) (version 2) | ecosystem: Host-associated > Plants > Roots > Rhizosphere >...
GAAGACCCCGCCCAGCGTGTCACCAGCCGTCCGAGCTGCCTTGATCAATTCCGTCGCCTGCTCGGCAAACGCGGCATCTCCCGTCCGAAGCGGCGACTCCTCGACTGCTGTCCACCAGCTGTCATCCGCCGCGGGCTTGACCGTGAGGTGCTCCGGAACGGCGGGAACTGCCGGCCCCACCCGCAACACGTGGCTGCGAATCTCGACGCCGAACTGACGCAAGAAGACCTTGCCCAGCGCGCCAGCGGCGACGCGCGAGGCCGTCTCACGTGCACTGGCGCGCTCGAGCACGTTGCGGACATCGTCATGGCCGAACTTGACCACCCCGGCCAGGTCGGCATGGCCCGGCCGCAGACGGGTAACGGGTTCGGGCGGCTCGGCAACTGGTTCGACGTCCATGCGACCCTGCCAGTTCGGCCAGTCGAGGTTCTTCACCACCATGGCGATCGGTCCGCCCATGGTGCGGCCATGACGGACGCCCGCCACGATCTCGACGCAGTCGCGCTCGATCTGCTGCCGCCCGCCGCGGCCATAGCCCAGCTGGCGCCGCCGCAGGTCGACGTTGATGTCCTCGGCCAGCACCGGCAACCCGGCGGGCAGGTTCTGAACGAGGATGGTCAGCTGCGGACCGTGCGACTCACCCGCGGTGAGCACGCGCAGTATGCCCAGGCTCATACGCCGATCCTGTCCGCGACCGCGCTAAACATGACGTCCAGCGGCGGCGTACGACCCGTCCAGCGCTCGAACGACAGCGCCGCCTGGTGCACGAGCATGCCCAGTCCGTTCTCGGCGCGTGCGCCGGCCGTCTGAGCTGCCCGCATGAAGCCGGTCTGCGGCGGGTTATAGGCCAGCTCAATCGCCACGCTTTGAGGACTGTAACAGCTAGGGTGAACGTCGGGCGCCTGACCGTGATGGCCCATCGACGTTGCATTGATGACCACATCCCAGGGCGCCTGGGCCTGTCGCGCGGCTTCCTGGAGGCTGCCGACGGTGACCTGTGCGATCCCCGCCGCCGACAGATCAGCCTGTAGCAGTACGGCCCGCTCCTGGCCCCGATTGACCACGTGGATGCGGCGCGCGCCAAGTGTGGCCAATGCCAACACGGCCGACCGCGCCGCCCCGCCCGCTCCGATAACCAATGCCCCACGGCCATGCACGTCGATGTCGGCGTCGGTCATCCAACGCGCCAGGCCGGGCCCATCCGTATTGCCGCCCGTTAGTCGCCCGCCCTGATTGACGACCGTGTTGACCGCGCCCAGCGCGCGCACCTCGGGCGTGACCTCGTCCAGCAGGGCCATGATGGCTTGCTTGTGCGGCGCGGTGACGTTTGCCCCGTAGCACGCCGGCTCGCGCAGCGCCTGGACGGCGTCACCCAGCGATTCGAGGGCGATGTCGCGCGCTTCGTAATGGGCATCGATGCCCAACGCCTGAAACGCCGCGTTGTGCAGCGTGGGCGACAGGGAATGGGCAACCGGATGCCCGAACAGACACGCCCAGTGATGACTCACGCCTGCGTCAGGCGCTCGAGATCGGCCCAGAAGCTCGGGTATGAAATCGCCACGCTGTCCGCGCCCGCGATCTCGACACCGTTGCCCAGCGCGCCGGCCAGCGCGAACAGCATGGCCATGCGGTGATCGTCGTGTGCGTCGACGCGCGCGCTCTCCAGGCGCGCCGGGCGGATGCGCCAGCCGTCCTCGGTCGCCTCGATATCCCCGCCTAGCGCCGACAGGCCCTCCGCGACGACCGCCAACCTGTCCGACTCCTTCGTCCGCAGCTCGTGCGCATCGCGCACCACGGTCTCGCCATCGGCAAATAGTCCCAACAGCGCCACGAGCGAAATCTCGTCGATAGCCAGCGGCACCAGGTCACCTTCAACCGTCGTCGCGCGCAGCCGACTGCTCGATACCGCGATGTCCGCGACCGGCTCCCCAGCCACGTCACGCTGGTTCCGCACATCGACGCTGGCGCCCATGCGCTGCAGGATGGTCAGCAGTCCTGTGCGGGTCGGGTTGATGCCAACATTGCGCACCAGCACGTCCGCATTGGGATGCAGCACACCCAAGACCATCCAGAACGCGGCTGACGAGAAATCTCCAGGTACTTCGACGTCGACGCAGCGCAGCGGTTGGCGCGGCCGCACAGTGACTCGCCGGCCAGCGGTGCGTATATCCGCGCCCATGGCCGCCAGCATCCGCTCCGTGTGATCCCGGGTCGTTGCTGGCTCCACGACCGTGGTCTCGCCATCGGCGAACAAGCCCGCCAGCAGCAGCGCAGATTTCACCTGCGCGCTGGCCACCTTCAGTCGATGCTCCGTCCCCTTGAGCTGAGCGGGCATGATCGTCAGCGGTGCCAACCGTCCTCCGTCGCGCCCGTCGATCCGCGCGCCCGCCGCACGCAGTGGCTCGACAACCCGCCCCATGGGCCGCCCTCGGAGCGAGCTATCGCCGCTGAGCACGGCATAGACCCCGCTTCCGGCAAGCACGCCGCTGAACAGCCGCATGGTGGTGCCTGAATTGCCACAGTCCAGGACGTTCGCCGGCTCATGCAATTGGCCACCGTGCACGTCCAGGCGCGTCCCGCTGCGGGTTACCTCGACGCCCAGGTCCCGTAGGCAGCCGAGGGTGGAGGCGCAGTCCGCGCCCGGGGAAAAGTTGCTGATGCGGGCGTGCCCCTCGCCCAGTGCGTTGAACAGTGCCGCTCGATGCGAAATCGACTTGTCGCCTGGCACCTGCACGCTGCCCCGAACCGAACGCGCGGCGCTGACCGCGCGCTCGCTCCCCGACAGCGTGCGCACACTCATGCGCTCGCCTGCAGGATCGGCTTTGGCAGCCGTGCCATCGGCCGGTCGACGGCCGCCAGAACGCCCGCCAACTTGCGCATGAGCTGATCGAAGCCATCGAGCGTGAGCGACTGCGGTCCGTCCGACAGGGCCGAATCTGGCTCCGGGTGCACTTCGACGATCAACCCGTCAGCACCAGCGGCGGCCGCCGCCAGCGCCATCGGCTCGACCAGGTAGCGATGGCCAGTGCCATGGCTCGGATCGGCAATGATCGGCAGGTGGCTGAGCCGTTTGATCAGCGGAATCGCGCTCAGATCGAGCGTGTTGCGCGTGGCCGTCTCGAACGTGCGAATACCACGCTCGCACAGGATCACGTTCGGGTTGCCCTCGGCCATGATGTACTCGGCCGCCATCAGCCACTCCTCGATCGTGGCCGACAGACCGCGCTTGAGCATGGTCGGGAGGCGGGTGCGGCCAATCTCCTTGAGCAGTGGGAAGTTCTGCATGTTGCGCGCGCCAATTTGCAGGATGTCAGCGCTCTGCGCGACACGATCGACCTGACCTGGCTCCATTACCTCGGTGATGATCGGCAGGCCCGTCAGGCGCCGCCCTTCCTCGAGCAGACGCAAGCCGTCGACGCCCAGACCCTGGAAGGCGTACGGGGAGGAGCGCGGCTTGAAGGCGCCACCGCGCAGGAAGCTCGCACCCGAGGCGGCGACGCTGTCGGCTGTCCGCAATAGCTGCTCGCGACTCTCGACCGAGCACGGACCAGCCATGACCACGAATTCGCGACCGCCGACGGGCGTTCCCCCAGCTTCGACGACGGTGCTCTTTGGTTTGAAGTCGCGACTCGCCAGTTTGTACGGACGCGTGATCCTGGTCACGCGGTCGACGCCTGGCAACACCTCGAGCGTCTCGAGCAGGTCATCCGGGAACCCGGTGCCAATCACACCGATCACGGTGCGTTCCTCCCCCTGAGAAAGCTGCGCCTTCAAGTTGTGCAGCCGCAGGACTTCGACGACGTGATCGATGTCCTGGCTGGTGGCGCTGGGCGACATAACGGCGATCATGAGCGTTCTGTGGGACCTCCTGGTGGGCTAGGACAAACAAAGGAGCGGTCCGAATCCGGACCGCTCCTTTGGGCATGACGGGGTTCCGCGGCTGCTCAGCGTCTCCGAGGCAGCCCCGTCATGCCATGCGTAAACCAATACGAGTAGGCCTGCGGCCTCTTTTGCATCGTGCGCGAGTATAGGCATGGTCCGCACAGGTGTCAATGCGGAGCTTTGGCCACGCGGGTTACGCGCAGGTTGAGCAGACGTTTCAACACTTTAGAATGCCGCCCGTGCCACTGAAGGTCTTGACCGTGTTCGGCACGCGCCCCGAAGCGGTCAAGCTCGGCCCGGTCATCCGTGAGCTGGCGCGTTTTCCGGACCGCATCACCAGCAAGGTCCTGGTCACGGCTCAACACCGCGACATGCTCGATCAGGTGCTGCGCGTCTTCGACATCCAGCCCGACTACGACCTGGATGTCATGCAGGACAATCAGACTCCAACCCAGGTCGCGGCCACCGTCCTGGCTCGCCTGGAACCCATCTTGAAGGCTGAACGGCCGGATTGGGTCCTCGTTCAGGGTGACACGACCACGGTCGCTGCCGCCGCGCTCGCGGCCTTCTACGCCCAGGCGCGGGTGGGCCACGTCGAAGCCGGCCTGCGCACCGGCGATCGCTGGCAGCCCTTCCCCGAGGAGATCAATCGCCGTGTCGCCGGCGTCATCGCCGACCGCCACTTCGCGCCGACGGACCACTCGCGCGACAACCTCTTGCGCGAAGATGTTCGGCCCGAGCACATCCTGGTCACGGGCAACCCGGGCATCGACGCCCTGCGCTGGATCACCGCCCAACCTGAATCGTCTGAGGTCCGTCAGCTCGTACAGCCTGGCACGCGAACGGTCCTCGTCACCGCGCATCGTCGCGAAAATTTCGGCGAGCCGCTCGAAAGCATCTGCCTCGCTTTGCGCGACCTCGCCGAGCGCTATGCCGGCAGCGTGCGTATCGTCTACCCCGTCCATCGCAACCCCAACGTGTGGGGTCCCGTCCATCAGCTGCTGGGCGGCGTGCCGCACATCACGCTCCGTCCGCCGCTGGACTACCTGCCCAATCTGCAGCTGATGCAGCGCTGCTACCTGGTCATCACCGACTCGGGCGGCATCCAGGAAGAGGCACCCGGCCTCGGCATTCCTGCCCTCGTGCTGCGCGAAAAGACCGAACGTCCCGAGGGCGTCGAGACCGGTGCGCTGCGCGTCGTCGGCACCGACCGCCAACGCATCGTGACCGAGGCCAGCCGGCTGCTCGACGATCCCGACGCGTACGCGCGCATGGCGCACGCCGAAAACCCATTCGGCGACGGCCACGCCGCCGAGCGCATCGTCGCCTCACTGCTCGCGGGCTAGTAGCCCGCCTGGCGGTCGACCACGTTGCGCAGCGGTGCCCCGCTTGTAAAGCGCTCCACGTTGTCCAGAAACAGTTCGAGCCCACGCTCGAGCGACTGTGGCGTCGCGTCGGCGCAGTGTGGCGAGATGAAGACGTTTGGCTCCTGCCACAACGCCGACTCCGCATCGAGCGGCTCCTCCAGAAACACGTCCAACGCGGCGCCGCCAAGCTGCCCCGAGCGCAGTGCCGCCAGCATGGCTGCCTCATCCACGATGGCTGACCGCCCAACGTTGACCAGCAGTGCCCCACGTGCCAACCGCCCCAGCTGGTCTGTGCCGATCAGGCCGCGCGTCTCGCGCGTCAGCGGGGCGCAGATGACCAGGATGTCCAGACCTGCCAGGAACGCGTCCAGTTGAGCTGGCTGAAACACCTCGTCGACATCAGGGCTTGGTACGCCAGAACGGCGCAAACCGCGCACGAGCACGCCAAACGGCCGCAGCACCCGCGCGATCGAACCGCCCAGATCGCCCAGCCCGATCAGGCCTGCGCGTTGCCCGCGCAGTTCGCGCATACCAAGCCCATGGATCCACTCGGATCGCCGCTGGGCCGCGCGCATCTCGTGTAACCGCTTGTAGTGCGCCAGCACCACGCCAACCACGTACTCGCCCATCGCCACGCCGTGCGCGCCGCTGCCGTTTGTCAACGGCATCGACTGTCCTTCGAGCACCTGCAACACCTCGGGTGGTACGCCCGCCCAGCGCAAGTGCACCCACTGCAGATCGTGATGCTGCTCGATGGCGCGCACCGCGAGCGCAACGTCGAGATCCCAGATCACCAGCGCGTCGATCGCCGCCTCGTCAGCAGGCAGCAAAGCCACTTCCCGACAGCGCCGCGCGAGCAGCGCCACGTAATCAGGATGTAATTCGCCCAGCACCCCCAGGCGTAGCGCGCGCCTTTCAGCCCGCGCTGCCGTGGCGTTATGGTCCGGACGATGCATCGACGTGTGTTGCCATACGCCTGCAGCGTACTCCTGGCGTTGCTCCCGCTTGGACCAGCCCAGGCTCAGACGCAGCCGCTGCCAACCGGCTTGCCGAGCCATTTTGGCTTCGGCCTGTCTGCCCATCCTGACAGCTCCGGCATCTACGGTTGGCTGCCCGAGTCTGGCATCAGCTGGGATTACGCGTACCAGTACCTGGCCGGCGGCGTGAACACCGGCCACGGCTGGGAGACATGGAATCCCAACGGTACATTCGCCCTCGCCTACGCACAGGGTGCGGCGTCGCACGGCTACATCCCGATGTTCCCGTACTACGAGATGCTGCAGAGCGATGGCCCGTGCGGCGGGTGCGACGAGAACCAGAAGGACCTGGCGCACCTGAACTCGCGCGACGTGATGCGCGCCTACTTCAGCAATTTCGCGCTGTTGATGAAGCGCCTTGGCCCGGGCACGCACGACGGCGTTCAGGGCTTCGGCAAGCCCGCGCTGATCAACATCGAGCCCGATCTGACCGGCTATGCCCAGCAGGCCGTGCTGCGCTCGCGCGTGTGCTTCAACTTCTGCACCGGCGAGGGTAACGACGCGTCATTCCTCAGGGCGTCGGTGGGCAGCTCGGGGCACCCCGATGTCGCCGGTTATCCAGACACCTGGGCGGGCTTCAACCAGGCCCTGCTGCATCTGCGTGACCTGTACGCGCCAAACGTCCTGATGGGCTTCGACATCAGCATGTTCGCCACCGGTCAGGACATCGGCCTGAACCCCGATCCGGGGCTGGACGTCGTTGCCTACGGGCGCGTCGCCGGCCAGTTCGCTGCGTTGAGTGGGGTGACGCAATCCGCGCCCAATACGTCCACGTACGACGTGCTGTTCAACACCCCACTCGATCGCGACGCTGGTCAGTACAAAGCGCGCTTCAACCAGAACCGCTGGTGGGACCGCGATAACGTCACCTTCCCCAACTTCGCGCGCTGGGAGCAGTATCTGTCGGCCGCGCGCGGCGTGGCCGGCAACAAGCCGATCCTGCTGTGGCAGGTGCCCGTCGGCAATCAGTACTTCCAGACGATGAACAACACCGATGTGCACTATCAGGACAATCGCGCCGAATACTTTTTCGCGCACGTTGACGAGCTGATCCAGACCGGCATCGTCGGCATCATGTTCGGCGCGGGCAACGCCGGCACCACCGGCTACGACGACGGGGCAAAGGACGGCATCACCAACCCGCCAGCCATCTGCACCACCGACGGCACGAGCCGCGGCCAGATCTGCAACGACCACCCGAGCACGGTCGCCGACGACGATGGCGGGTTCCTGCGCATGGCCGCTAACGCCTACTACAAGGCGCCGGTCGCGCTGAGCGGCGTGTCCGTCGCCGCACCTCCTGCTCCTGCTGCTCCGACTGCCCCCGCAGCCGCCGCCGCGCCGCCACTCCGCGTCGACCTCGGCCCATCGGCCATTGAACCGAGTACGGCCACGATCGGCCAGGAGGTCAGCATTCGCCAGACGTTGACACCCAACTTGACCGCGCTGCTGCTCATCGACTTCGAGCTGTACGACGGCGCAGGTCAACGCGTCTGGACTGCCGTGCACGACAACGTGTCTGTCGCCGAAGGCGCCGCCCACACCGACATCGCCACGCTCACGATCCCCGACACCCTGGCCCCGGGCGATTACGCCGTAAAGGCGGGCGTCTTCAGCGCCGGCTGGGGCACCGTCTACGCATGGAACGACCAGGCCGGCACGCTCACTGTCACGGCCGCCGACTAGGTCACAAGTCAGTCGTCAGGAATCCGCAGCACCTGGCCGATACGCAGGCTATCCGGGTCGGGAATGTCATTGACCTTGATCAGCTTGAAGATGTTCACGCCATGGTCGGCGGCGATGTGTTTGAGCTCGTCGCCCGGCTGCACCACGTAGGTCGCTGGGCGCGGCGTCGGACTCGGTGCGGGCGTAGCGGTCGGCCGCGGCGTTGGCGTGGGCGCTGCCAGCGTCGGCGGCACCTCGAACCTGGCCGCGATCGGCTTCGTACTCAGTACTGTCCGGTCGTCCCGCAGGACAGGCGCGGCCAACGACACGCTCGCCAACTGACTGAAGCCAACGAACGCCAGCCCAAGAGGAACCAGGAGCGCAACCCAGACCACCAACCGTTGCACGCCGCCGGCCACCCGAGTCCACTCTCCCGCCAGGGGTCCGCTAAAGCATTCTGCGTGCCCAAATCGAGCGGTACACTCCAAGCAGGTCCAACAAGGACCTGAGGAGGCCACGTACTCCGATGCTCCAATCGCACCTGCACAGCCTGATCGCCAAGGCGCATCGCTACCAGACCGAACCGGAGCGCTTCGAGCTCGTCTCCGAGGAGCCGCTCCAGGTCAACGTGCACGGCGCAAACGGCGAACACCAGGTGGTTCCGCAGGAGGGCCTGTTGCGCTGCGATTGCGATGGCTTCGCCCATCGCGGCGAAGGCATCTGCGCCCATGTGCTCGGCGTCGAGCACCACTTCAAGGCACGCCTGCCCGAAAACGCCGTGGTCTGGCCCTTCGCCGCCCCTGCGTAAATTCTTCTTTCGGAAGAAACTCAGAGATCAAGCACAGCGCGCCGCACAGCATCGTAGTCAGCGGGCAGCTCGAGCGGGCGATTCACATGCTGGCTCGCGACGCCAAATTCGGCCAGATCGCTGGCGTGATAACGCGCCTTGAAGTCGGTGAACTTCAAGCCGTTGGCGGTCGAAATCACCACGGTGCGGTCAGAACCACTAATAGTCCCCGAAGCAACGAGCTTCTCGAGGACGGCCAACGCCACCCCCGTGTGCGGATCGGTAAACATCCCCGTGAGATCGGCCCGAGCAGCGGCCTCCGCCAACTCACTTTCACTGGCCTGTTCAACCACACCGTCAACCTGCAGCAACGTACGGACGGCGCGCGAAAACGACACTGGGTTGCCAATCTTGATCGCCGTGGCCAGCGTCGGCGAAGCAACCACTGGTTCGAGGCGGTCGAGGCCGCGCGCGAATGCGCGATACAAGGGATTCGCAGCCTCGGCCTGAGCGACGGCGATCCGCGGCAGCTTATCGATCAGCCCGAGCTCGCGCATCATCAGGAATCCCGCGCCCAGCGCCGACACGTTGCCCAGGTTGCCGCCAGGGATGACGATCCAGTCTGGCACCTGCCAGTCGAACTGCTGCACGATCTCGAGCGCGATCGTCTTCTGGCCTTCGAGCCGCAGCGAGTTCATCGAATTGGCCAGATAAATCCCGGGCTCCAGGGCCAGGCGCTGGACAATGGCCATGCAGCCATCGAAATCCGTATCCAGCGCCAGCACCAGGGCGCCGTTCGCCAGCACCTGGACCAGCTGCGCCGCCGAGACCTGTCCGCGCGGCAACAGCACCACAGCGCGGATGCCAGCCACGGCGCAGTACGCCGCCAGACTCGCCGACGTATCACCCGATGACGCACACGCCACCGCGCGGATGGGCTTGCCGCGCGCGATCATCTGCTTGACCACGCTGACCAGGACCGTCATGCCCAGGTCCTTGAAGCTGCCGGTGTGGCTATTGCCGCACAGCTTGACCCATAGCTCGCTCAGCCCGAGACCCTTGCCATAGCGCTCGGCCCAGAACAGGTTGGTGCCGCCTTCGTCCAGGCTGACGACGTTGTCGTCGTCGATCTGCGGGGCAATCCACTCTTTCTTGCCCCACACGCCACTGCCATACGGCCACGTGGTGCGCTTGTAGCGCTCCTCGAAGAGGCGCATCCATTCTTGCGGCGAGCGGCTGCGAAGTGCGTCGAGGTCGTGCGCGACTTCGAGCAGTCGACCACACGTCGGGCAGCTGTAGATGACGTCTTCGAGCGACCACTGCCCATGCTCGCCGCTGATGCAGCGGAACCAGGCCCGATATTGCATGGCGCGCTTCGTCAGTTAGCATAACAACCACCGCATGGCGCCCCTGACGCTGACGATTCTCGGCGCGGGGCCGGCGGCCCCGAATGGTGGTGGCGCCTGCTCGGGGTACCTGGTCGAGGACGATGGGCGCGCGGTCCTGGTCGACTGCGGATCGGGTATTGCTGGACGGTTGGTCGAGCACGTGCCTGCCAATCGACTGGGTGGTGTCGCGATTTCGCACTTCCACCCCGACCACTATTTCGACCTCGTCCCGCTGTACTACCTGATCAAGTTCGACGAATCGGGTCCGCCCGGCCCGGACCGTCGCGTGCCGCTGTACGTGCCGCCGGGCGGACGCGACTTCCTGAACCAGTTCGGCGAGATGATCGCCAACAAGTCGGCAATGCTCGAAGACATCTTCCAGATCTGCGAGTACGCACCAAGGCGCGACTTCGGCATTGGCGGACTGACCTTCACCTTTCACCCGGTGCAGCACTACGTCCTATCGCACGCCATGCGTATCTGCGGCAGCTCGGGTGCGACGCTGGTGTTCTCGTCCGATGTCGGGCCATGTCCGGAGCTGGTCGATGCCGCGCGCAGTGCAGACCTGTTCATGTGTGAGTCGGCGTTGGTCGATCCGGCGCAGGACGAGCGGGATCCGACCATGCGCGGCCACATGAGTGCTGGCGAGGCAGGCGCAGCAGCGCGTAAGGCTGGCGCCCGACGGCTCATGCTGACCCACTACCGCTCCTCCGAAAAGTGGGACGCGCACCATCGAGCGGCCGCCGAAGCAGCGTTTGGCGGCCCGGTCGAGCTGGCCCGCGAGGGCGGGCGCTACACGGTCGGCTAGCGGCTCAGGCGCTCGACAACGGCATTCCAGAACCGCCCTGTCGACAGATTGCCGTGCACCAGCAATACCGGCTCGCCATCTGCCGGACCAGCCACCCAGCAATGCGTGCGCAGTCGCGTCAACAGGGACGCCAACCCCCAACCGCCGTGGGTTACCCTCTCAAACAAGATGCCTGAGCGCGAGCCGGTTCTGGTCTGCACCGCCTGGCCGTATGCCAACGGCTCGCTGCACGTCGGCCATCTAGGCGGCGTCTATGTCCCCGCGGACGTGTTCGCCCGCTACCAGCGCCTCAGGGGCAAGGATGTCCTGATGGTCTCAGGGACCGATGCCCACGGCACGCCCGTCACCGTCCGCGCCGATCAAGAAGGCACCACCCCAGCAGAGGTGGCGCGCAGGTACCACGAAGAGTTCCTGACCTACTGGCGTGATCTGGGCATCACCTACGACCTGTACACAACAACCACCACGGACAACCACCGTGAGGTCGTGCAACAAGAGTTCATGATGCTCCTGAACAAGCAGTACATGTTCAAGGAGACCTCGACCGGCTACTTCGACCCGGTCGCCCAGCGCTTTCTACCTGATACGTATATCGAGGGCGAATGCCCGCACTGCCATTACGCCAAAGCGCGCGGCAACCAGTGTGAGAACTGCGGTCGTCTCCTCGAGCCAGAAGACCTCATCCGGCCGCACTCGAGGCTGAACCCTGACGCGCAGCTCGAACGCAAAGAAACCGAGCACTTCTACCTCGACTTGCCGAAGCTCCAGGACCAGCTGCTGGAGTGGGCCAAACCAAAGACGTACTGGCGGCCCAATGTCTACCGTTTCACGATCAACTTCCTCGAAGGCGGCCTGCAGCCGCGCGCGATCACGCGCGACCTGAACTGGGGCGTGCCCCTGCCGCCTGAGATCGGGCCGGGCTGGGAGGACAAGCGCATCTACGTCTGGTTCGAGGCGTGCAGCGGCTACCTGACGGCTTCCATCGAATGGGCCAAATTGCGCAGTGAGCCGGACAAGTGGGAACGCTGGTGGAAGGATCCAACGTGCCGCCAGTACTACTTCATCGGCAAGGACAACATTCCGTTCCATACGGTGATCTGGCCGGCCATCCTGCTCGGCCGCGGTGACACCATCCTGCCGTATGACGTGCCCGCCAACGAGTACATGAACTTCGGCGGCCAGAAAGCGTCCAAGAGCGCCGGTGTGGGCACCACCGTGCCGCAGCTCCTGGCGGCGTTCGATCCGGACGCCATTCGCTACTACCTGATCGCCAACGCGCCCGAGTCCGCGGATACCGACTACACCGAAGAGGACTTCGTCCGACGCAACAATGACGAGCTCGTCGCGGCCTGGGGCAACCTGGTCCACCGCACGCTGACGTTCCTACAGCGCGGCTTCGAAGGCATCGTGCCTGAGCACACAACCGATCCGGCGGTCGCCGAACGCATCCAGACGGCGCGCGCGAGCGTCGAGGAACAGCTCGACCAGGTGCATCTGCGCACCGCCCTGCGCGAGGCGCTTGCCCTCGCTCGCTTCGGCAATGAGTGGTTCGATCGCCAGAAGCCGTGGGTGCAGATCAAGGAGGATCGCGCCGCGGCCGGCTACTCGATGGGCTCGTTGATCGACCTGCTCAACGCGGCCAAGGTGCTCTTCGCGCCGTTCCTGCCGCACACCTCGGCTCGGCTGCACGCGCTGCTCGGGTACGATGACGCGCTCGAGACCCGCGGATGGCACTTCGAACCGGTGCCCGGCGGCCGACGCCTGCCGGTGCCCAGCCCGCTCTTCAGGAAGCTCGACGTCCCAGCGGCCGAAGCGGCCTGATTCTCGGTCTCGCACTCGTCGCCTACCTCGCGCTCGGGATTGGCTACGCGACACAGACGCCAATCTGGCAGAACCCCGATGAGCCAGCTCACTACAACTACGTGGCGCAGGTCGCCGAGACGGGCACCTTGCCCGAGCTGCGACCAGGTGACTGGGACTCGGCCCTGCTCGCCCGAGTCCAGAACGGCCGGCTGCAACCTGCTGACTCCATCGCGGCTATCCGCTATGAGGGCTGGCAGCCACCGCTGTACTACCTCGTCGCCGCACCCGTCTA
>Ga0114129_10010778_pt1 | contig 13027 bp, 10 predicted proteins | sample RhiMetdeltSRZDD1_FD_80071 | JGI IMG/M metagenome (GOLD analysis project Ga0114129, IMG submission 80071) | Populus rhizosphere microbial communities from Tennessee, USA - Rhizosphere MetaG P. deltoides SRZDD1 (version 2) (version 2) | ecosystem: Host-associated > Plants > Roots > Rhizosphere >...
GAAGAAGCTGTAAAAGAAGCGATGTCGAAATTGCCGGAAGTTTCGTTCCCCGCATAGATCAATAAGACTTCCGAAGTCTAATAGACTTCGGAAGTCTTATTTAAAGAACCTTCTATTTCCTGTTTTAACTTTGGCAAAGCCTCGTCTATCCATTTTCCTCTTCGGCCGTTTGCCACTTTGAACCATAAACGATTTTCGTCTTCCCACCATGTAATTTCCAAAGTCCCTTTCCGCTTATCTTTCTTAAAATGCCAATGGATGCAACCGGGATAACTGGCAAGTGATCCTTTTACCACGCAGGTTAGATCATTCTCATTACAAACCTGCTCAACGACCCTAACTACCGAATCACTTTTCGTTTCGGCAGGGATTTGAAGTTCCACCTCGATCATTTGACTGTAAATAACGACGAGGGTTAAGCTTCTGCAAAAGCGACGACCACAATATGCTGGTTCAGTAATTGTGGCGAGGTTGATTCCTTACCGGGAATGATCTGACCCAATGTATATCCCCCGACAATGGGTACATCTTTTCCAAGAATATCCTGAACAGCAGTGACTTCAGCCCCGGGATGTGACTTAAGAAGCATCTGCCAGGCGATATCCACGAGGATCAAGACAAACATTGGCTTCTTACCATCCAGTTGCTGCAGAGCCTGTTGAGCGGCTTGTTGAGCAGCATTCTCGCAGGAGAAACGGCTTCCAACGAGCAGATAGGCATCCACACCATCACGTACGGGAGCATTCATGCGAAAACTGCCATCCGCTTCCACACGAATCGGCGCGCGAATGACTAATTGATCTCCCTGCTCCACTCCAAGTGGATATAGCCGCGCCAGATGGCTCAACGGGGGGAATGCCCAATCACGAGCCGGATAGCCAAAGAGCTGTGCGTACGTTTCGGATGCAGGACGACCGTCCAGTGTGCGCAGCCAAAAGCCGCGCGAACGCGTCACACGGAACTGACTGCCAACCGGATTCCATCCGTGTGCAGCCCCCACACCAATACGGATATCGCCACGCAGAAATGCCGCGCTCAACGCACCGGTCCCGGTCTGTGGACCAGCGATCTGGTAGGAATGGCCTGTATGCAAATCCCCGGACGAAAGGGCACCAACCAGTGGAAAAGATACATTCGATATCGAGTTGCACAATTGGTCGGCATCCCCATTGAAACCATCTGCAAAGAAAAAAAGTGCGCGCGGCTCATCTTGCTCAGCAGCCTGCTTGGAAAGCTGCGACCCTGTCTCACGGCCGCTCTGTGCGTAACCAGGCATCCAGCGCGTTTCGGCTTGCATGTCACCTGCCAGCAAAGCAACCAGAATGGAGTTATGGTGCAATCCATTCGAAGTTAATCCCGCGGAGCTGCTAAAGCCGATCAGTGGAGTATCGCCCAAAAGGCCCGATACACCACTGACAACTTCACGGGCCTGATATTGATAGGATGCAATGACAAAGCCAAAAGTTGGTGTTGAGGAACCAAGCCGGTTCAACGCATGATGAGTTGCCTGCAAACCTGCTTCACGGCCGTTCAACGCCTGTGCACTGCCAATGGAAACTTTAAGAGCCATTCTAGCTAACTTTCCGCGACTGGAACAGTAAAGTGGAAGGTTGTGCCTTGTCTGAATTCACTGTCGAACCAGATGCGACCACCCTGCATTTCCACCAAACTCTTGGTAATGTGCAATCCGAGACCTGTACCTGGTGCTTCACGCGCTTTCGCATCATCCGAGCGGAAGAATTGTTGGAAAATCTTTGCCTGATCTTCGATGCTGATACCGATACCGTTATCCTTCACCCAAAGATGCACCACTTGTTTTGCACCTTCAGGATCCCACTGATTTCTGGTCGCTTCCGCACCTACAAAGATCTTTCCGCCCTCAGGTGTATATTTGTGCGCGTTGCTGACAAGGTTGGTAAGCACCTGACCAACGCGCAGGCGATCTGCCCAGACTTGAGGCAGTTGCGGAGGCAGACGAAGTTCAACATCTTGTTTTTTGTCTTCAACCTGTCGTTTGGTGGAACGAACGACTTCATCTACAACATCCGGTACATCTACGGGCTTGTAGTCAAGCCGCAGGCGTCCCACTTCGATCTTGGCATTATCGTTCAAATCTGAAACCAGCGCGGACATACGTTCAACATTGGCGCGGATCGTACTTAGGAAATTGGTCTGCATATCGTTGATCTGGCCGACAGACCCTGCAGCAAGCAATTCGGTATAGCCCTTGATGGAAGTCATCGGATTCTTCAACTCATGTGCAACAAATGACACGAAATCACTCTTCGCAAGATTTGCCCGCTGCACTTCATCATACAGCTGCGCGTTCGCTATGGCGATTGCGGCACTATCGCTCAATTGATTAAGAAACGACAGGTTCCCTTGCGAGTCACTGGTGCTTTCAAGGAAGAGCAAACCAATCACCTGCGCCTCTCGACGGATGGGAACGATGATCTGCGTATGCGCAGATGGGAGAATGCCTTTCGCGCCATTACTTACAAGGGATATCTGATCAGGTTGTCCGCTCTCAATCGCCGAACGGATGGCTGGCAATTCGAGTGGCAGGCGCATGTTCTCATCCTGTGCCAGGATCTCATCATACCCCTGTTGTGCCATCAGTCGAAGATTATCCTGTTCGATCATGCCGATCAAACCCGCTTCCGCATTCGACCTGCGCATGGCCCATTCGAGTGTGGTTCGCATAGCACGGTCCACTTCAAGGCTGGCATTCAGTTCACGGGTGATACGACCCATAACCTGTAACTCTTCGACCCTTTCGGTAAGTTCCTGATCGGTCGACGCCAGAAGGCGCGCATTCTCAATGGCAACCGCCGCCTGACCCGCAAACGCAGTGAGGAGGTTTTGATCCTCATCAACAAAGGGCAAGCCATCTTTGCGGTTAATGACTTCGATCACACCAAGAACACGATCCTTAACCTGCATGGGGACGGCAAGAAGAGAGCGTGAAAGAAACCCCGTTTGTCTGTCTGCGCCACCCGAGTGAGAAGACGAATGTTGTGCGTCATTCTCGATCACAGGAGAACGTAATTGGACAGCACGCCCTACGATACCAGCTCCTGCAGGAAGGCGTTGACCAAGAAGATTGGTGGCTACAGGACCAACTGTCACACGAAAGACAAGGTCACCAGTCGGCTCATCCATTAGGAACAATGTGCCTGCCTCACAGTTCAAGATATTGACAGCATTCTCAAGAATGTTTTGAAGCAGCGGTTCCTGTTCCAGCGTGGAAGTCAGTTGTCGAGTGATTTCATTCAGCGTGGAGAGTTGACGTGCACGATGTTCTGTTTCCTGCAGGAGGCGGGCTCTCACAATTGCGCCCACCGTCTGGTCTGCGATCGCCTGTAGAAGGTCAAGTTGTGCACGGGTATAAGTAACTGTCGGATCACGACTCCCAACGCTCAAGGATCCCATGGTCTCGGCGCCAGCGTTGAGCGGCACACCCATCCATGCGTAGACACCCTGTGATGCAGGTGTAAGGTTCCGCGACTGACATTCGCGCGTGTAATCCTGGGTAAGGATCTGACGTCCCTTGCGGATGATTTCGGAACCCAGCCCAAGGCTGGATGGAAGTGGAAGGTTTTCGCGAGAATGGACGCGGTCATTATCATCGACACAAAAGGCATAATAAAAATAGTTCGCAGGCTTATTGTAAAGCGTGATGTGAAACAGGGAGGATGGAATGATTTGGGTCGCCTGTGCAAAGATCAATTCCAGAATATCGTCAAACGTAGGCGTGATGTTGACACCCTGCGAAACGCGCGTCAATGCGTTCATTTCCTGCACGCGGCGTTCCAGATCAGCGACCGTTTGTATGCGCGAAATCGCGACTGAGGCCTGATCGGAAAGGCCATCCAGGAAATCCAAATCTTTAGGGGTATACACATTGCCCGAAAGTGGATTTCCCAACGCAAGCCAGCCAACAGGTCGTTCATCTCCCTCCAATGCCACAAAGAGACGCGCGCCAAGCAATGACAAACGTGCTTCATCACCTTTCAAAATCACAGATGGATTGATGGTATCGAGATAGAGCGGAATGTTTTCTCTTTGGAAATATTGAACCAGAGGGCTATTCGAGGAAAAACGAATATCACTGGTTGGGCGCCCATCCCCATCTGCGAGAGCCGCATATTGATCATTTATTGAGTCATACGTATAAACATGCAAACGATCTGGAACGAGACTGCTACCAATTTGTTCTTGCAGCACATGGCTAATCGTATTCAAATCCCGCGCATTGGTGAGTTCATGACTAAAGATCCGAAGCCGCTCCTCATACGCGCGCTGGCCGCGGAAGAACGTGCTATCCACGAATGTCTGCAAACGGGTTCGCATCGGTTCAAGTAATACTGCGATCACAAAGACCAGTATGCCGATCAGATACGGGTTATCTGATTCCACCGACATTGAAAAAACCGAACTGAGGATTGAACTCAATCCACTAACGAGCAAAGCATATGCCGAGACGACAAGAATGGTCAATGTTGTATAAACCGTTCCCTGTCTGAGCCAGTAGTCAGTTTGCAAGAGGCGGAAGCGGAGGATCACATATCCATTGACAAGGGGAAAGATAAGCGTCGGTACAAACAGATAAGGGCTAAATTCCACAACTTTATCTGGGTTAATAATTCCGTACAGTGATGAATACAACAGCCAAAAAACTATAGGGCCAAATGCGATCAACGATCCATAGAGGATGGTCCGTGCCTGGTTCTTTACAACAGGAGAATACGAACGGAAGGCTTGATACGCGAGCGCGCCAAAGTAGAATAACCCGGACAACCCAACAAACACATAAATATTTCGCCAGACATCGAAGTAAGCAGTGGGGTTTTGGAAATCATACAATTTGGTATAGGCATAAAGCGCCAGGACAATTCCAATGATATATCCAGCCCAGCGCAGATAAGGGCGTCCGATCACCATACGCGCTTCCTGAGGGAAGACAAGGGCAAGATCGATGAGCGCACCACCAGCCAAAGCAGCAGCCATTGTCCATAGAAGGGTAAAGCGATGGGATGTGTATAAGTCAAAAAGAGCGCCAATCACTATTGCCAGTGATGAAGTCATCACCGAAAAAGCACGCCCTGCTGGCTCCGTTCGACGTAAGCCGAAAATCCATAGACTGATGATGAGAAATACAAGACTCAGAGAGGCCGGGAGGATGAAATATGAAATTTGATCTGCACGCGGAAAAGGCTGTAATGTGATCTGAGCCGTTCTCTCCGCGCCTTCAAATGGACGGATAGTTACTGGTATCGTGTCACCAATTCGATGAGAACTCAAAATCGAATTCAGTTCGTTTGAATTTGAGATCGATTGACTATCAACCGTTGCAAGTTGATCGCGCAGTTTGAACCCTTCTGTATATAGGGCCCATTGTTTGCCAGACTCGGTTGTATTAACTCCATTCAGTACGAGAGTCTGTTCGAAGAATCCCCCAATAAACGGATTTTTCAGCCAGTCGTATGCCAGATAGAGTGACGCGAGAAAGACCACAACAGCAATCGTCTGATATATAAAGACAAGCCATTGCATTACTCTACTTAAGACTGTACCAGTACGATAAGATTGTTCCATGACTCAGCAGGAAAATACAGAAACACTCAGTAACTCGTGGAATTTTACTCCACATCCCCCCTGCATAACTATGGTACTTTCATAACAAAGAAGCAAGGCGGAGTGCCCTCGAAAGGAGCACTCCGCCCTTTTGTTGACTAAATATCCAGATTTCTGACCGCTTTTGCATGTGTCTGGATAAATTTGCGGCGGGGATCCACCGCGTCACCCATCAACATATCGAATGTACGGTCAGACTCCGCTGCATCCTCCACTGTGACGAGGAGCAGCGTCCTGTTTTCAGGGTTCATCGTTGTTTCCCATAGCTGGGTCGGGTTCATTTCGCCAAGGCCTTTGTATCGCTGAAGACTCGACTTCTCACCCACCTACTTGACAATCTTATCTTTCTCCTTATCCGAATACGCATACTTGATCTGGTTCTTATATGCAACTCGATATAGTGGAGGCTGCGCAATATATAAATGACCATCCTCGATCAACTGAGGCATATAACGGAAGAAGAATGTCAGTAACAGCGTGCGGATATGACTGCCATCCACATCCGCGTCAGTCATGATGATCACGCGTCCATACCGCAGACCTTCGACATCGAAGTTATCACCGATGCCTGTTCCCAGCGCCGAGATCAACGCCCTGATTTCATTGCTGGACAAAATCTTATCCAGCCGGGCACGTTCGGTATTCATGATCTTGCCGCGCAATGGAAGGATGGCCTGGAAGTGACGGTCTCGTCCCTGCTTGGCAGAACCGCCTGCCGAGTCACCTTCCACGATATAAAGCTCAGTCTTGGATGAATCACGTTCCGAGCAATCCGCCAGCTTGCCGGGTAAAGTCAGCGACTCCAATGCAGACTTGCGAATGACAAGCTCACGTGCCTTTTTTGCTGCGTCACGCGCACGAGCGGATGTGAGACACTTGGCGATAATCGTCTTTGCTGCTTGAGGATTTTCCTCCAGGAATGTGCGAAACGCCTCACCCACCACCTGCGTGACGTAGGTCTGGGCCTCAGGGTTCATCAACTTGACCTTGGTCTGCGATTCAAATTGCGGGTTCGGGTGTTTGACAGAAACGATCGCCGTCAACCCTTCGCGTGTATCATCACCCGAGAAGGGCGGGTCCGCGTCTTTGAGCAGACCGTTCTTGCGCGCATAATCGTTGACAACACGCGTCACGGAGGAACGTAAACCGGTCAGATGTGTCCCGCCGTCAATCGTATTGATCGTATTCGCAAATGAATACACCGATTCGGTATACGCGTCTGTATATTGGATAGCAGCTTCGATGCCAATACCTTCCATGTCTTTTTCCACATGAACCACGGGATGTAAATTTTCGCGATTGCGATTCAAATAACGGACAAAAGAGGTAATGCCGCCTTCAAAATAGAAGGTCATTTCGCGATCAGCACGTTCATCCACAAAACGGATCGTGACACCGCGGGTAACGAATGCCATTTCACGGAAGCGTTGCATCAACGTATCGAATCGGTAATCAATATCTTCTGTGAAGATCTGTTTATCAAATTTGAATGTTTGCTTGGTACCGGTTTCGTCCTTCACTTTCCCGATCTGTTTGATGACGCCTTGAGGTACTCCGCGTTTATAGTTTTGTTGCCACCACTTGTTGTCGCGCTTAACATCGGTGACCATCCATTCAGAGAGAGCGTTCACGGCGCTGAGACCCACGCCGTGCAAACCGCCTGAGACTTTGTAACCGCCGCCGCCGAACTTACCACCTGCGCCGATCACAGTCATCGCCACATCCACGGTTTCCATAGGATGTCCCTTCGCATCCCTTTTTGTGGGGTGCGGACCTACGGGGATACCACGGCCGTTATCTTCAACTGTAACACTACTATCATCGTGAATTGTGATATTGATTTCGGAACAAAAACCAGCCAGAGCCTCATCAATTGCATTGTCAACAACTTCATAGACAAGGTGATGTAAAGCCTTGATGTCCGTACCACCCACGTACATGCCCGGACGCTTACGGACATGCTCAATGCCTTCAAGAGCCTGAATGGAACCTACATCATAATTAATCGTTTCTTTTTCCTTAACCACAAAAACCTCCAAAGAATCACGCATGCTGCTTTGGTGCAGTACGCGCTTTTTGCCACTGTTCAAAAACTGTTTGTAACCAAACATTCATATCGCGATAATATACAAAACTCGCGGCTAATACTGCGGTGGTGATAAAAGCATGCCCAGCAATTCCAACCAGGGTCATCCAGGAATCATTGGAAGGTACACTCCATAGATAGTTCATTCCCTGTGACAGGATCACTACACTGAGGATAAACATTCCACTTGTGGGAAACGTGAAGCGCGCCATGCGTAGACTGGTCAGGGCTGAAAGAAAAGCATTTTGCCTGCGAGCAAAGATCCCATGAGGCATAAAGAATAACGGAACAACTAGCCAGAAAGCAAGAAGTAGGATCAAAAATATCGCTCCGTTCGCCAAGATTGGGTTGATCAATGCCAGTAACGTCAGGACGAACATCAAAGGCAATAAAACCATCATCAAGCCAATAAACCAGCACACGGACAAAATCAGTGTCTGGATGATCGCCCGCAGCGAGCTAATACCCGTTTCTTCCTCTCCCAACGTTGTACCTGATACCCAACGAAAGTATAAGCCCCCGCCCATCCAGCCCATCGCGGTCAAAACGAATACGAGACCTACCAAAAGAGGCAGAGATGAAATCTGCACAACGCTTTGTTCCCCGAACGGTGTACCTACGGCAGGCATCGTCTGAGCCAGTAAACTCGAAATACCGATTGGAAATGTGCGAAATTTGCTTACCAGGCTAAACAAATTAAAGCTCTGCAATCCATCCAAAAAAATCGTCTGGGCTTTGAGGAACTGATCCATTTCAGATGCAGCTACACCTCTTCGGGCTTGCAGGAACACATACCGGACAAAGGGGCGAAGCAGACCATCCACACTCAACCGCGGTCCTAACCAAAGGACAACATCCAGCGCCAGCGGTACGGTGATCAACCAAACGTGGCCAGCGACTGCATCGAAACCTGCCCTGAGCGAACCCATCACACCAGGAGGTGGAGGGAGCGATTCGAGTTTCTGCGTGTCCATAACCAATTGATTCTACCATGTCTTGGCAGCTAATAATGAAGGCAGGTACAATGCACACGTGAATGAGCAACGGTATTTGCCTGATTCCAATCGTGTCGGTATATTGACCTCGACTGTATTGCTGGCGTTTGCTGTTACTCGCCTCATACAGGCGCCCGAATTCAACCTGGAGATTCAACTGCCGGGCTTTTTCCTCATCTTTCCCTTGAATATTTCTACCGCAATGAGCCTTCTCACTGCCGGACTCACCGCAACAGGTATGGATTGGCTCTTGCGCGGTCACCCGTCACTAAATAACAAGCCTACCTTTCAATGGTGGCTTCTCCCTACCCTGACCACGTTCGTTATTAGTGTTCCACTTTCCATCCTCCCCGATGGAGTGGCATGGTGGACTGGTTTCGCTATTGGTGGAGCGTTTCTTTTCTTTGTCTTTCTTGCCGAATATATCGTTGTTGACCCTGGTGCGCCGTATTATGCCATCTCCATGGCAGGGCTGACTGCAATCTCATATACGCTTTTCTTCATTTTAGCAATCGCCTTGCGTTATAGTGGCGCCCGTCTCTACATATTAATACCTGGCCTATTTCTTGCTGCGGCGCTGGCCAGCCTGCGAATTCTACACTTACGACTCAGCGGCATCTGGGAATATGCCTGGGCGATTGGCATTGCATTCGCCTGTGCCCAGATCGCGGCAGGGTTACACTACTGGCCACTTTCACCCATTCAGTTCGGTTTGATGCTGATCGGGCCACTGTATGGACTCACAAACTTTGCGATAAATATCGGAGAGAGCCTGCCAGCTCGACGCGCTGCACTCGAACCGTCAATCTTTACAGCAATATCCTGGGGGCTGGCTATATTAATCCGATAAAATGATTCAACAATTATGCATAAGCAAAAAACAATGGCAGGAAATGCTGGATCATGTCGTACATCACGTCCCGCGGGAGGCATGCGGCTTGCTCGCTGGGAAAAACGATTGGGTGGAGGAAGTTATCTTTGTACGGAATCAGGCGCAAAGTCCCGAACGATTCGTGATGGATCCGTACGAACAGCTCAAAGCTCTTAACTGGATTGAATCCAACAGCCTCGAACTGCTTGCCATCTTCCACTCGCATCCCACCGGACCTGAAACCGCCTCCCCTACCGATATCGCAGAAGCGGCCTACGAAGCGGTGTATCTGATTTGGTCGTTGAGCCAGGAAATCTGGAAACTACGCGGCTTTTGGATCGAAAACGGACGTGCTGTTGAGGTATCAATATTAATACGTGAAGAGTGAAACCTTATTGCCCGTCCCGTGTTTCCAATAATACGACTATCTCCGGAGGCTAGAAGAATATGCAAATTCTGATCGGCATTGGGGCTGTCATTATTGGGTACATTCTGGGTTCAATCCCATTCGGTTTAATCATTGTAAAGCTCAAGACTGGCAAAGATATTCGTACTGTGGAAAGCGGACGCACGGGTGGAACAAACGCAGTGCGCGCTGCAGGTTTTATGGCTGGTTTTCTCACCGCAATATTGGATATTCTTAAAGGCGCAACAGCTGTTTGGATCGCACAGGCACTCAGCCCGGAGTATCGTCTCATTCATGTCCTTGCCCCCGTAGCAGCGATTCTTGGTCATAACTATTCCATCTTTCTGATAGAACGTGATAAAAATGGAAAATTACGTTTTCGCGGTGGAGCAGGCGGTGCACCGGCTCTTGGCGGTGCAATGGGATTATGGTGGCCCATGTTCCCCATTGTGTTTACTGTTGGGTTAATCGTATGGTTTACGATCGGCATTGCATCTATCACAACGATGGTTGTTGGGCTGGTTGTGACCATCGTGTTTGCAATTCGCGCTTGGCTGGGTCTTCAAGACCCTACAGATATTTGGTATGGGGTAATCTCAGAATTGTTGCTGCTTTGGGCCTTACGGCCAAACATACAAAAACTGCTGAATGGCAATGAGCGCGTGATCAAATATAGTTTGAACGGGTGGTTAAGAGCAAGGAAGGAACTAAAGGCAGAATCAAATAAATAGTTCCAATGTGATCAGGACATTTTATTTTCAGTCATCTGATGCAACAATGCCCGCAGGTTTCTTTGATGCAATGTCTCTGCCAGACCCCCCAGGTATACGCGGCTTTTGCCGCAGTCTTCAATGCGAATTTCATCCAGGAGTTCAATTGCATTTTTGCGTCGCGACACAGCCTTGACTGATTTTTTAATGCAAGATAAGTAGTTCAAGTTTTCTCTAACGGCTGCATCGATCTCACCGCGTAGAATAATATCGCCATGTCCCTGAACAATGTTCTCAAGCCCCATGCGCCCAACGTGTTTTATGGATGCCATAATCTCATCAATATTGCCATCCACAACATAGGGCAATGGCATAAACGCATCCCCTGCAAATAGAATACGATCTTCTTCGACCAACACTGCAATCCCATCCGGGCTGTGACCAAGGGCAGGAGAAATAATCAGATTTTTTTTGCCAACACGCAAAGTTACCTCACCCTCACTAAATGTGATATGCGGCAAAATGACTTTCACCTGACGCAGGGCTGGGTTTTGCTTTTTCGCGGCTTCGAGGGAAGGTATTCCGCGTTCCTCCAGCAGGTCGCGGCAACGCGCATGAGCGATCACAGTCGCGCCTGGGAAAAAACACGTGCCCCAGGCATGATCTGCATGATAATGCGTATTGATAACATATCGTACAGGCACACTCAATTCATGTTCAATAAACTCGCGGATGGTCAGCGTTTCATCCGGCAGAGCCAGAGTGTCAATGACAACCGCCCATTGGGGACCCGCCACAACTCCAGCTGTCACCTGTGCATAAATTTCACTCTGGAACCAAAATACATTTTCAGAAACCCGTTCGCGGTGCATTCAAAACCCTCGTGAAAATTTTTTCTATTGATAGCACAATTAGACGTGAAAATCAAGTTGAGTAGACAAATTTACGGATTTTTACATTTTCGTAAGGTCAATAGGATACCTACGCTTGCCTATGAACTTCTGCCATGATACACTTTGAAAGAATGACTAACAGCCTGCTCATTGTTAGCGCAGATACTAGCTTCGCAAAAGTTCTGCTCTATGGTCTAGAGCAGGAGGGCTATCGTGTCCAAATTGTTAAAGGAAAAGGCGAAGCCGTTGTTCGCGCGGACGAAGCAAACTGCTCGCTTGCCTTCCTCGATATGGATCTTGGAGACAGAGCGGTTCTCGATATCGGTAAAGCACTTCGCATGCTCAACCCCGGTATTAAGCTTATCATTTTTTCTCGCGAGGATACGCCCCCTATACTGGACGAAATCCGCCCGTGGGTGCTATCACCAAAGCCATATTTTTTACCGGACGTGTTGAATATGTTGAATAATAAATCCACTCCTATATCCCAACCAATTAGACAGCCACAGGCAAGCGCGCCTGCACCTTCCAACCAGGTCCAAATGAGCAATCCGGTACTTCCTTGGTTGCAGGATGTGACAAAGGCTGCACAGCATCTCACACGTCTCACGCTTGAGTCATCTGCGCAGGCGGCGTTGATCACGCGTGGAGATAACTTATGGGCGTATGCTGGTCAACTTTCACAAGGCGCGGCCAAAGAATTGGCCGTGACCGTTACCCGTCACTGGGACGGACAAAAAGGCAGTGACCTCCTGCGATTTGTCCGCTTGGAGGCGACCAAAGCCGAACACATGCTTTATGCCACGCGCATCGCAGAGGATGTGGTGCTAGCATTGGTCTTCGACGCTGAAACTCCTTTCAGCACGATCCGTACGCAGGCGGGTCAGTTGGCGCAATCGCTGTCCATACCAGGCGCAGAAGGGTTGGAAACGTCTGTTGAACAGAAACAGATGAAGGCGTCGTATGACGCTCCTACCGAATATCTGGATGATGAAGGCAGTGAAGATTTCGAGTTCCCCAACATCTCGGATATTCTCGCGGATGTTCCTCCTCCAATTCCAGATGGGCCTATGAGTCAGATGGAAGATGAAGAACAGTGGGGCACGCGTCCCTCCCCATCACGATCGAGTCAATACAGCCGAGAGAGTTCACCTGCTATACGCGTAAACGATTTGCTTGTATCCAACCAAAATAACGAACAGACTGTTGAGCATGTCGTTCAGGATTTTGATGCGACGATGCCTTCGAAATCACGGCCACGGCCTGAAACGCCGATCCGCAGACCCATGCCTGGAGAATTGGACGAGACTCGTCCACACTCGATCACGGAAGTGGCTGGACGCGTGATGCTCGAACCAATCTCACCCGGACTTTACAATCTGACTTATGCCTGCTTATTGGTGCCGCGTTTTAGCTCACACTATTTGAC
>Ga0114129_10010779_pt1 | contig 13027 bp, 9 predicted proteins | sample RhiMetdeltSRZDD1_FD_80071 | JGI IMG/M metagenome (GOLD analysis project Ga0114129, IMG submission 80071) | Populus rhizosphere microbial communities from Tennessee, USA - Rhizosphere MetaG P. deltoides SRZDD1 (version 2) (version 2) | ecosystem: Host-associated > Plants > Roots > Rhizosphere >...
CAGGGGTGAAGCTGACCCATGTGCCCTATCGCGGCTCCGCACCCGCGCTCACCGACATGATCGCCGGGCAGGTGCAGGTGCTGTTCGACAACCTGCCGTCCTCGATCGAGCATATCCGGGCGGGCAAGCTGCGCGCGCTCGCGGTGACCACCGAAAAGCGCTCGGATGCACTGCCTGACGTGCCTACCGTGGCTGACACCGTGCCGGGCTACGAAGCGAGCGCCTGGTTCGGCATGGGCGCGCCCAAAGGCACTCCGCCGGAGGTCATCGCGGTGCTCAACAAGGCGATCAACGAGGCGCTTGCCGACCCGAACATCAAAGCGCGGCTTGCCGAAATGGGTGGAATGCCGATGGGCGGCACGCCCGCGGATTTTGGCAAGATCATCGTAGATGAAACCGAGAAGTGGCGAAAAGTCGTCGAGTTCGCCGGCGCCAGCGTCGACTAGGCCGGTGTCGCCTTGCGCGCGACTGCGGTCCGATCAGGGGCCGGGGATTTGCGCTGCGCGCCGGCGCCGTGACGCGGCGGACACGATCTCTGCCACGACCCACGCGGCGCCAGCAGCAAAAGGCCCGATCAGGATGAGGTTGTACCGCGTGTAATGATTGGCGACGGCGGCGTGCAACCCCAGCATGACCACGGACGGTGCAGCGTACAGCAGAAACAGGGGCTTGGACCGGCGCACCGCCATCACGCAGGCGCAGCCGAACAGCGGCACGAGCGCGAGGCCAGCCCATCCGCCGACCCACATGCCGCACCAGGCCAGCGGCAGGCTGACCAGAAGATAGCGCGACCAACGTTCGGCCATTTCGTCGCGGATCAGGCCTTTGATCAAAGGGTCGAGGCGGCCGTGAGCCTCGACCAGCTTGTCGCGATGAGAACGGCCGATGTGGAAAAAACTTTCGGGCGTGTAGTAGACGAACCTTGCCATGGCCTGCTGCCCGAAGGCCCAATTGACCACGGGTTCGCCGATGCCCGGCAGGCAATACGGGAACGCCAGCACGAATTCCCGGGCGTTCATGTCGTCGAAGGCGAAGCGCTCGATCAGCGCGGCGGAGCCGTATTCCTCGTTCAGCGCCCATTTTCCCACCGAGACGGCATTGCGGACGACCCAAGGGCCGATGATGATCAGCCATGCGAGCGCGAACGCGAGCGAGTGGCTCAGAACCGTCCGCCATCGCGCACGCAGAAGCCAAACGCCGTTGAGCACGATCAACCCGACCACAACCGGCGCCAGCACGAGGAAGGATGGACGCGTCAGGCACAGCAGACCGAATAGAAGTCCAACGATCAGGACTCTGGAAATGCGCGGCGTCCTCAGGGCCAGCACCAGGGCCAGCGCTGCAACGCTGTAGAGCGAGAACGTGACGCTCTCGGTCATCACGAATGAAAACAGATCCGCATCGGGAATCAGCGCAAGCGTGGCCAGGATGCCCGCGAGCCAGAACACCGCGCCGCTGGTGAATATGGTCTCCGCGGCGGCTGCAATCGCAAGCACGCCGAGCGTGAGAAATGCCGCGTGCATGATGTGCATCGGTCGCGCATAGGCGTCACACCCGGCGCTCTCCACCTGGTTGTTGGTGGCCTGAAGGCTGCAGTCGACGGCTTGAGCGAAGCGGGCGTCGGCCTTTGTCGCCGCAACGATGAGCCACGGATAGACCGGCCCGAAAAACATGCCCGGCGGAGGTACCGTGGCGGTGCTGTTGACTTTGTCGAATACGCCGTTGCTGAAAACGCCGTGATGATTGAGATCGTAGGCAATCGTCAGATAAAAGGATTGGTCGAAGTCGCTGAGCCATTTTGGCGGCCTGATCAGAATCGCCGTGACCAGAATCGCGAAAACACCCAGAGCGAAGACGATCCTGACACCGAAATCGAACACCCGGTCCCGCATGACGCGCAACGTGCCACAGCGAACCCGGCCCCGCCTAGCGCCTGCGACAAACTCGTCACGTCATGGCGGCAGGGCGACGGCGCCCAGGGATCAGCGCGCCCCGACGCCCATCCCCTTCATGTTTGGGGGCGGGCAGGCTAGAGTGCGCAGCCCTACCCCGGATCGCCCCAATGAATCGTAAGCGTCCCGAAGACCTGCGCAGCCATCGTTGGCTCGGCGTCAACGATCTGCGCTCGTTCGGTCATCGCTCGCGGTTGCGTCAGTTCGGCTACGATTCCGACGATTGGAGCGGGCGGCCGGTCATCGCCATCATCAACACCTGGAGCGAGATCAACGCCTGTCACGCCCACCTGCGGGCACGCGCGGAGAACGTCAAGCGCGGTGTGCTGCAGGCCGGCGGCTTTCCGATCGAATTGCCGGCGATGTCGCTGGCGGAGCCGTTCGTCAAGCCTTCGACCATGCTCTACCGGAACTTCCTGGCCATGGAGGCCGAAGAGCTGCTGCGCAGTCATCCGCTCGATGGCGCGGTGTTGCTTGGTGGTTGCGACAAGACCACGCCGGGGCTGGTCATGGGCGCCATCAGCATGGGCATACCGGCGATCTACGTACCGGCGGGCCCGATGCTGCGCGGCAACTGGCGCGGAGAGTTCCTCGGGTCGGGCTCCGACGTGTGGAAATACTGGATGGAGAAGCGCGCCGGCAACATCACCGAGGAGCAGTGGAGCGAGATGGAGGGGGGCATCGCGCGCTCCTTCGGAACCTGCATGGTCATGGGCACGGCAGCGACCATGATGGCGATCGCCGAGGCGCTCGGTCTGACGCTGCCGGGCGCGTCGTCCATCCCGGCCGCCGATTCCGGCCACCCGCGTATGTGCGGCGCCGCCGGACGCCGCATCGTCGACATGGTGTGGGAGGATCTGACTCCCGAGCGGATCTTGACGCCGGCCGCGTTCGACAATGCCATCAAGGTCCATATGGCGATGGGCGGCTCGACCAATGCCATCATCCATGTGATTGCGATGGCGCGTCGTGCCGGGATTCCCTTGGATATGCGGCGGTTCGATCAGATTTCGCGCGAGATTCCGGTGCTCGCCAATGTCCGGCCGTCGGGAAAGTACCTGATGGAGGATTTCTTCTACGCCGGCGGCCTGCGCGCGCTGATGATGGAATTGCGGGACAAGCTCGATCTTTCATGCCTGACGGTGACGGGAAAGACCGTGGGCGACAATATCGCCGGCGCCGAGGTCTATCTGCGCGACGTCATCCATTCCGTTGCCGATCCGATCTATGCCGAAGGGGCAACCGCGGTGCTCACCGGCAACCTCGCGCCCCGCGGCTGCGTGATGAAGCCGGCAGCGGCGGACCAGCGGTTTCTCAGGCACCGCGGGCTCGCGCTCGCCTTCGAGGATTACGACCACATGGCGCGGGAGGTCGAGCGCGACGATCTCGCGGTCACGCCCGACCATATCATCGTGCTCAAGAATGCCGGGCCCAAGGGCGGCCCGGGCATGCCGGAATGGGGCATGCTGCCGATTCCGAAGAAGCTGGTGCAAGCGGGTGTGCGCGACATGGTGCGCATCTCGGACGGACGCATGAGCGGCACCAGCTACGGCGCCTGCATCCTGCATGTGGCGCCGGAGAGCTTCGTTGGCGGACCCTTGGCATTCGTGCGCACCGGGGATGCGATCGAGATCGACGTCCCGGCGCGCCGCATCCATCTGGACGTCAGCGACGAGGAACTCGCCCGCCGCCGCGCCGCCTGGAAGGCGCCGCCACCGCGCTACCCGCGCGGTTACGGCGCCATGTTCTCCGCCCATATCGGCCAGGCCGACGAGGGCTGCGACTTCGATTTCCTCGCCGGCGCGGGACAGATTCCCGAGCCGGAAATTCACTAGTGTCGATCCCGCACTCACCTGATGTCTCTCCCTGACATCGCTCCAGACGCCGCAGCCGAGGATTCATGAAATTCGGACTTTTCGACCACGTCGAGGACGGCGAACGTCCGCTGGCGACCCTGTTCGACGAGCGCCTCACGTTCGCGCAGGCCGCCGACGATGCCGGCATCTATTGCCTGCATGTGGCCGAGCATCACGCCACGCCGCTCAATATGGTGCCGGTGCCGGGAGTTTATCTCGGCGCGGTGGCGCGCGCGACCAAGCGCATGCGCCTCGGTCCGTTGGTGTATCTCCTTCCGCTCTATTCGCCGCTGCGCCTGATCGAGGAGATCTGCATTCTCGACCATCTCAGCCATGGGCGAATGGAGGTGGGCGTCGGCCGGGGTGTGTCTCCGTTCGAGCTCAAGTACCACAAGATCGAGCATGATGATTCGCGCGACATTTTCATCGATGCGTTCAACTGCGTCAGCGCCGGCCTGACCACCGACACGCTCAACTATGCAGGCAAGCACTATCAATACGAAAACGTCCCGATCGCGTTGCGGCCGTTGCAGCAGCCGCACCCGGCATTCTGGTACGGTTCCTCCAACACCACCGGCTCGGCCTGGGCGGGCGAGCACGGCATGCATTTCGTGAGCCTCGGGCCTACTCCCTTCGCCAAGACCAACATCGATGCCTTCAGGCAGGCGCTGGCGAAACGCGGCGGCCCGGCGCAGCCCAAAGCCGAGTTTCCCGGCGGCACAGCGATCGGCGTGCTGCGCCACATCTTCGTCGCCGATACCGACGAGGAGGCGAAGCGCTTCGCCAAGCCGGCGATGGAACTGCATCTCGCGCAGCTCAACTGGTTGCGCAACATGCATGGAGTGACCGGTCTGACCTCGCGGCTCAATGTACCGCGCGGCGCCACGTTCGAGGACTGCGTCGCCGACGGATCGGTGATTTCCGGAACGCCGCAGCGGGTTCGGGAAGAGATCGAGCGGCAGGTGAGCGAGCTCGGCGTGAACTATCTGCTCACCTACATGTTCCTCGGTGCGATGTCGCTCGCCGAAGCGCTGCGTTCTCTGGCGCTGTTCTCGACCGAGGTGATGCCGAAGCTGCAGCATCTGTGAGCGGGGAGCCGGACCGCGGGAGAACGGCTGGTCCTGGGCCTCGGACTGTGCGAAATTCCCGCCCAAGCGATGACAAGAGGTCATTTCCCATGTCGAACAGCAGGGTCACCGGCGTCCGCAGCATCGAGCTTGGCGTTCGCGATCTGCACCGATCGGCGGAGTTCTATACCAAGGTGTGGGCCCTCGAAGAGGTCTCCAGCGACGGCGACAGCATCCGCTTCCGCGCCACCGGCGGCGAACATCACGTGCTGACCATCCGCGAGCGGCCGCAGGCGAGCCTGCTCGGCGTGCACTTCGCCGCCGCCGATCGGGCCGCGGTCGATCAACTCTGCGCCAAGGCGAAGGGCTATGGCGTCGCGCTGGCGGGCGATCCAGCCCCGCTGGACGCGAGCGACGGTGGCGGGTACGGCTTCCGGTTCGAGACCCCCGACGGGCTGCCGATGAGCATTTCGTCAGACAGCGCGCAGCATACTGATATCGTCCTAGACCGCTCACGGCCGACCAAGATCAGCCATGTCGTTCTCAACAGCGCGCGCACCGACGATCAAGTTCCATTTTTCATCGACGTGCTCGGCTTCAGGCTTTCCGACAGCACCCACATGATGGAATTCCTTCGCTGCAGCGCCGATCACCACAGCATTGCAATCTTCCGCAACAACGGACCCTCGCTCAATCATGTGGCCTACGAGTTGCCGAATATCGACGGGCTCATGCGGGGCGCCGGCCGCGTCAAACGGAGCGGCTTCGACATCGAGTGGGGCGTCGGCCGCCATGGACCGGGCAGCAACGTGTTCTCCTATTTCATCGAGCCCAACGGTTTCGTCGCGGAATACACGACCGAATTGGATCAGCTCGATGATGCAACGCACGTACCCCAGGACGCCAACTACTGGCAAAAGATAATGCCGAACCCCGATCGCTGGGGGCTCGCTGGGCCGCCGTCGAACCGCATGCGTGCCGCCATGTCGGGGGCGCTGTACCTGAGCGACCAGCAGCTGGGCAAGGAGCCGGCAGCCAACGAACGTTGTGAAGACATCATCGGGCGCAAGCTCGGCTGATCCATTCGGCCACCGACCCTGGCACTCGTTCCTGATGTAGGCGACGGCATTGGGAGAAGCCCCGTTTCCTCCCAAGGCTGATATGCATGAGCGACGATATTCCCTTCGACAAGAGCTTCGACCTTGCGCCCGATACGGTGGAGCAGGTTGCACCCGGCGTGCGGCGCATCCTCGCCAATAATCCAAGCCCGTTCACGTTCAAGGGAACGCTGTCCTATATCGTCGGCGAAGGCCAGGTTGCCATTATCGATCCCGGTCCGCTCGATGAGGCGCATATCGCAGCCCTGCTCGATGCGGTGCGCGGCGAAACCGTCACCCATATTTTCGTGACCCACACCCATCGGGATCATTCTCCCGCGGTGCCCCGAATCAAGGCGGCAACCGGGGCCGTCGTCCTCGCCGAAGGGCCGCATCGGCCCGCGCGGCCGCTCAATATCGGCGAGGCGCCGCGCCTCGACGCCAGCAACGACACCGAGTTCCAGCCCGACCGCAAGCTTGCCGATGGTGAAGTCGTCACCGGCCGGGGCTGGACCATCGAGGCGGTCACGACGCCCGGTCATACCGCGAACCATATGGCGTTCGCGTTCAAGGAGGGCGATCTGCTGTTCTCTGGCGATCACGTGATGGCTTGGTCGACGCCGATCGTCGCGCCGCCCGACGGTGCGATGAGCGATTACATGGCCTCGCTGCAAAAGCTCGCGCGGCGTTCGGAGCCGATCTACCTGCCGGGCCACGGCGGTGTCGTGCGCGAGGCGCCGCGCTTCGTGCAGCACTACATCCGCCATCGCGAGGGCCGCGAGTCGTCGATCCTGCACCGGCTGAGCAAGGGTGAGGCCGATATCCCCACACTCGTACGCGCGATCTATATCGGTCTCGACCCGCGGCTGGTGAAGGCGGCGGGGCTCTCGGTGCTCGCGCATATCGAGGATCTGATGACGCGCGGGCTGATCGCGGGCGACGGCCCCCCCTCGATCGAGGGGCGCTACCGTCTGGCGTGACGCTACTTCTTGGACTGATCCTTCTTGCCCGGCGTCGACTTCTTGGCAGTGGGCTGCGCCGGCGGCCGCTCCGGTCGTTGCGCCCGGATGGCATCTTCGATCTCATTCATCAGCCCGCGCACACGCGAGGCGTTGGCACCGAAATCGAACGAGCCGTAGCGGGAGGAGGAGCGCGCGTCGATGCGGGCGCCGTCGGTTTCCGCCCGCACGCGGATCGAGACGTCATCGCGGAAACCCATGATCGGCGTGCGCGCCACTGCCTCGATGTGACCCTCGCGCCGTCCGGCCTGGGGGGCGCGCGCATCGACGACGCGCCACCGGCGCTTGTTCACCACCGCGAGCGCGGCATCATACGCGGCCTGCGGCGTGGCGTTGGTCGCCAGCGGTCCGACGTCGGGATAGGCCTTGCGCTGCTGTTCGGCGGCGTAAAGGCCGGAATAGGTGACCGGGTTGGCATCGCGGGGCCGCAGCCGTGACAGGGCGTCGTAGCGCGGCGGATCGATGGGATCGGTGGTGATGTCATAGATCCACGGCAGCCGGGAGGCCTTCAGGCCGAGATAGGCGGGATAGGCCAGGAGCGCGAGCGACACCGCCATGGCGGTCAGCGCGGCACCCATGCCCGCGAGGCCCTCCATCCAGATCACGACGAAAGCAGCGAAAGCGACAAGGAGCGCAACCACGGCAATGGCGAGCGCGCCCGCAAAGGTCGCGAGCGCGGGCCAGATTTCGAGCAGGCCCGACCGCACGATGATGATCGCGAGCAAGGAGGCGAGCAAAGCGAATCCGGCAATGCGCCGCGCCCAGATGGCGAGCCGCGAGGTGGGCTCCGAATGGATGTGGCGGCGCGCCATCGGTCTGCCTCACGAACTCGAGCAAATGCTCTTGAGCGCCGCCCAATCCGCCTGATCGAGCAGAGGACGCGTGGGCGCCGATCCCGCCATCCTCTCGATCACGGTCACGCGATCGCGAGTCTCCGGGTGATCGAGCAGGATTTTCGGTCCGGGATGAGTTGTGCCGGCGATTCGCAAGAGAAACCTCCCAAGCGCGCGTGCATCTCCGCTGATCCTGGTCATCAGCATCACGCCATATGCGTCAGCTGCGTTCTCGACGTCGCGGCTGTAGCGGGTCTGCAGAATGGTCTTGGCGGCCAACACCACGGCGCCCCCTCCGACGAAATCGCCGAGCAATATACCGAACAAAAGGGAGATCCCTGCCGCCTGCAGCACCGTGCGCGTGCCGTCGCGGTGGGCGACGTGGCCAACCTCGTGCGCAATGACGCCAGCGAGCTCATCAGGGGACTCGGCCTTATCGACAAGACCTTGGAAGACATAGATGTATCCGCCGGGTAGCGTAACCGCATTGGCTTCCGGCTGCCGCACCACGAGCGGGTGGAGCGGCATCGGCAAGCCGGCCGCGGTTTCGAGCTGCTTCATGAGCTTGTCAAACGCGGCGTGACCCGACTTCTCCTTGGCGGTATTTCCACATTCGAAAGCGGCGCCGGCATGGCGGGTGTCAAGGGTCGCGCGCGTCTGCGCTTCGATCAGCTCGCCCAGCCTGCGCTCGACGGCGTAGGGAACAAGCGGCGTAAGCCTGGTGGCGATTTGCGGCACGCCCCAGACCGCGACCCCGACGAGGGAGGCGGTAGCGATCAGGCTCCAGACGATCACCTTGATCCGCATGCGCCGTTCGCCGCGCCCGGTGCGATCCACGGGGAGCGATCGGTCGTCGATCGCGTCGGCCAAGCCACGGTCGCGAACCTCGAGCCGTGCGAGCACCGGGCTGCCGGCTTGGCCGAGGCGGAGGATGCCCTCGGGCGCGGGCACGGTCTCGAGTTCGTCGTAGCGCCACTCGGCGAGAACGGTCCCGTCGGCGGCCCGAGCTCGCAGCACGTCCGCGGCGAGCTCGACCGTCACGGCGTGTTTGGCGCTGGTCGCACCGTCGAAGAAGGTGCCTGGGCCGGAAATCGTCATGAGGCGCTCAGATTCCGCCCACACTCAGCGCGTCGGCAAGACCTTCGCCGACCGGCGAGGCCGGCTGTCCGGCGGCGCTCACCTGTTCGAGCACGGCGAGATTGGAGATGTCGAGGGATTCCACGACACACCGCCAGAGCCCCAGCTTGACGGTCGCCTGATAGATCGTGGAGTAACCGAGTGCGATCGCGACGTAGGCGGCAAGACCCGCCAGCGTGGTGACGATTTCCTTGGGCATCGAATCGAGTTCGCCGGAGAGCTGCGGAAGCAAGATCGCGCCGGGTACGACAATTGCGGCCGCGGCCACGCTGAATAGGAACGCATATAAGAGGAAGCGAGCATAAACGCCGAGCACCTGGGTCATGCGCAAGCGCGACGTGACCACGATTTCGCCGAAGCGCAGGCCGGACGTCCACCAGCGCAGCACGATGGCTTGAAAGATGGGATAGAGGACAACGAACGCCAGCAGGAGCCAAATGCCGGTCAAGCCGGCATAGACCAGTGCTCCGGCAAGCCCGCTGGCCTCGAGCCAGCTCGAAAGATCGTCGCCTCCCGGCGGGTCCGTCAGTGTGGTCCAGTCGATGGCGCGCAGGGTCGCGATCAGCCCTGCCGCGAACGGCACCACCGTGAGCAGCCACAGGACCAGGCCGCGCAGAAGCAGGTGAAAGCCAGAACCTTCGAAACGGCCCTGCAGATCGCCGAAGAACGTGTTGCGCATCTTGAAACGCTCGAGGCGCGACTGCGCGAATGGGTAAACCAGCCCCAGCGTCGACAGGACCAGCATCCACCACAGCAGAGCGCAAACGGCATAGCGCCATGCCGATCCACTTTGGTGGAAGCGCACGCCCCGGAAGGCGGTGCGGGTCAGCCGGTAACGCCGCGCCCGGTAGACCGCATAGTGTCCGAGGACGGTGAGGACCAGCAGCGCCAACAGGCTCGACAGTTTGCCGAGACCGAGCGCAACCAGGAAAAACGCCGCGTAGAGCGGCAGGAGAATCGCGACCGCAATCAAGAAGCCGAGCAGGAGTTCGCGTGCCGTGCCGGTATACTCGAAGCTCTCGCCCGCGACCTCGGTATTGGACCACAGGAAACGGCGAACGTCCGTGGTGAGCCAGAATCGGTAGATACCAAGCGTGAGCATCAGCAATACGGCGCCGTGCGCGAGCAACCGCCAAAACGGACGCGGCTCGCCACGGAAACGAACGCCGCCCTCAGCGGGCGCAACCGCGCCGATTTGCGCCGCGGGTACGGTCGCGTCGAAAGTGGTCATGCGTTGGCTTTCCGGAGGCGCCGCGGTGATTGTGCTCCAGCTTACCGCAACGGGCCGTAAGGGGGCGAGACTCGAGAACGGATAACGCTAATCGAGGTCCCGCCACAATGGGTTTCGTCTCAGCGGGGCATGCGCCACGGCCGTTAGCCGGGCTCGGCAGTTCGGGGCAACCGAAAGAAGTTCCACGCGGCGGTCAAAACGCAACGTCGGAAGGGCCCATTGAGGCCGGGAGCCGCGAAACCTGTTACTGAGCGGCGACGGAACCGGGTAGGACGAAGTTCTTGAAACGCTCCCGCAGCACTGTCTTCTGGATTTTCCCGGTCGCCGTATGCGGAATCTCATCTAGGAAAACGACCTCATCGGGCATCCACCAGCTCGCGACCTTGCCCTGCAGAAAACGCAAGATCTCGTCCCGGGTCGCGGTCTGATCCTTCTTGAGAACGATGACGAGCAGTGGGCGTTCGTCCCATTTCGGATGCTTCACGCCGATGACCGCCGCTTCCGCCACCTTGGGATGGCCGACAGCTAGGTTCTCGAGATCGATCGAGGAGATCCATTCACCTCCCGATTTGATGACATCCTTGGCGCGGTCGGTGACCTGCATGTAGCCGTGACGATCGATGGTCGCCACATCGCCGGTGTCGAAAAAGCCCTCCCCGTCGAGGATCGTGTCGGCGTCCTTGTAATACGCTCTGGCCACCGACGGCCCGCGCACCTTCAGGCGGCCGAAGGTTTTGCCGTCCCAGGGCAACCGGTTGCCGGCATCGTCGGTGATTTTCATCTCCACCATGAATGGCGACTGGCCCTGCTTCTGCTGAATGTCCAGCCGCGCATCGCCGCCGAGCGCGGCATATTCTGGCTTGAGCGTGCACGCAGTGCCGAGCGGGCTCATCTCGGTCATGCCCCAGGCATGGATCACCTCTACGCCGTAGACGTCCTGGAAGGTCTTGGCCATTGCGCGCGGACACGCGGAGCCGCCGATCACGACTTTTCGCAGATGAGGCAGCTTGCTGCCGGTTGCTTCGAGGTGTTGCAGGAGCATGAGCCACACCGTTGGCACGGCCGCGGTGCAGGTGACCTTGTAGCGGTCGAGCAATTCGAACACCGACGCGCCGTCGAGCTTGGCGCCCGGCATGACCAGGGAGGCGCCGGCGATCGGAGCGGCGAACATCATTGCCCAGCAATTGGCGTGGAACATGGGCACCACCGGCATCACCACGTCGCGCGACGAATAGCCTTTCATGTCGCAGGTATCCGCCATCAGCCCGTGCAGCACGTTCGAGCGGTGCGAATAGACGACGCCCTTCGGATTCCCGGTGGTGCCCGAGGTGTAGCACATGCCGGCGGCAGTATTCTCGTCGAAGCTCTTCCAGGCGAAATCGCCGTCGGCCTCGGCGATCCATTGCTCGTAAGGGACGGCGTTTTTCAAGGATGTTTGCGGCATGTGCGCGGCGTCAGTGAGCACGACATAGCGCTCGATCGTCGGCAGCTTGCCGGCAAGCTGCTCCAACAGCGGGATGAAGGTCAGATCGGCCAGCATCATCCGGTCCTCGGCGTGATTGATGATCCAGGCGATCTGGTCAGGAAACAGCCGCGGATTGACGGTGTGGTTGACCGCGCCGATGCCCATGATCCCGTACCAGGCCTCCAAATGGCGCCAGGTGTTCCAGGCGAGAGTCGCCACCCGGTCGCCGAGTCGGATGCCGTCGCGTTCGAGCCGCTGCCCGAGGCGCAGTGCCCGGGCGCGAATCTCGGCATAGGTCGTTTCGTGGATGGCGCCTTCGACCGAGCGTGTGACGATCGGCCGCCCGGCGTGATTGATGGCAGCGTGGTCGATGATGCGATGGCAAAGCAGCGGCCAATCCTGCATCAGCCCGAGCATGACGTTTCCCCTGGTTGTTATTTGTCGCGCCGCAGCGCGTGACAGTTAGCTATACGCAAGCCGCCGGTTTGGTTGCATCCAAGGCAGCGGATTTCACCCTCCGGGACGGCGCTTAAGGTTACCCGCGCGGCGCGACCGCGCAACTGGAGAATCATCGGGCGACCGCATACTTCAGCCCAACCGCCGCCGCGAGAACCAGCCGATGTCATGCGGTGTTGCCCCGGTGGTCGCGAGGTCGGCCAGCGCCTCGCCGATCACCGGTGCAAACTTGAAGCCATGGCCCGAACACGGCGAGGCGACAATGACGTTGGGTGCACCGGGCAAATGGTCGATGAGAAAATTTCCGTCGGGCGTCATGGTGTAGAGGCAGGTCTTGGCGTCGAGGAGCTCCCCATTCGCCGCCGGGAGGTGATCGGCGATGGCGGCGCGGATCAATGCCTGATCCGCCGCCGACACGGTTCGGTCGTAAGCATCGGGGTTGACCGTTTCGTCGCGATGGTGGTGCTTGGCGACTTTGATCCCGGCGGGACCGGATTCCCCTCGCAGCGCCGGGATGCCGTAGTGCATGCCGTGCCGGCTCTCGATAATGAATACCGGGAATCGGTCGGCGCATAACAGATCGGCGTCCGTCGGTGCGAACCAAGCCATCACCTCCCGGGTCGCCCGCAGCCCGGCACCGAATTCGGGCAGTAGAGTTTTAGTCCATGCACCCACCGCCACGATGGCCACGCCCGCCTCGACGATGCCGCGATCGGTCGTCACCCGCACGGAGTCCGCGCGCGGCTCGATCGCCTGCACGGTTTCACCGCTGCGAATGTCCGCCCCGGCCGCGGCGGCGAGCGCAAGCTGCGCATGAAGCGAATGCTCGGCTGCGAGAATTCCGCCTTCCGGTTGGAGCACCGCGACATAGTCGTTTGGAACCCGGAAAGCGGGAAAGCGTCGCATCAGCTCCG
>Ga0114129_10010780_pt1 | contig 13026 bp, 8 predicted proteins | sample RhiMetdeltSRZDD1_FD_80071 | JGI IMG/M metagenome (GOLD analysis project Ga0114129, IMG submission 80071) | Populus rhizosphere microbial communities from Tennessee, USA - Rhizosphere MetaG P. deltoides SRZDD1 (version 2) (version 2) | ecosystem: Host-associated > Plants > Roots > Rhizosphere >...
CGGCCTCGAGCGCGGCGGGGCGGATCGAGATCGGGCTTCAGGGAATCTCGGACTACCCGGTCTCGCCGGACCACCACGTACGAGCCAGCCTCAACGGCACGTACGTGGGCGAGGCGTCGTGGGACGGCAAGACGGCGAAGAGCTTGGTGGCGGAAGTCCCAGGCGGGGTGCTTCGCGAGGGCGACAACGCGCTGGAGCTCGAGAACGTGGGCGACACGCCGGCCGCGTACTCGCTTGTGTATCTCGACCGGGTCACATTGAGCTACCCACGAACACTTCGCGCTGTGGGGGGGCGCTTCGAAGGAGGCTTTGCGCTCTCCGGTCAGGCGACGCTCGCGGGTCTCGGCTCGGCAGCGGCGCTCATCGACACGACCACGGCGACTCCGGTGTGGCTCACGGGAGGGATTGGGGGCCCGAGCGGGCTGTCGTTCCGCGCCGAGGCGGGCCACCGCTACCTCGCGGTCTCGAGCGAGGGGCTGCTCGCCCCCGTGGTCCGGCCGGTAACGGCGAGTACACTTCGGGCGAGCACGAACCAGGCCGACTACATCGTGCTGGCACCGCGCGCGTACCTCGGGGAAGCCGAGGCGCTGCTCGCGCACCGCGCGGCGCAGGGTCTCACCACCCTGGGGGTCGCGGTCGAGGAGGTGTACGCACAGTTTGGGCACGGGGAATCCCGGCCCGAGGCGATCCGCGACTTCCTGGCCTATGCATATCACCACTGGAGCGCACCGGCGCCGCGCTACGTGCTGCTTCTGGGCGACGCCAGTTACGACCCCAAGAACTACCTGGGAGGACGCGACCCGGCGCAGCTCGTGCCGACGCCTTTGATCCGGTCGTCTTTCCTGTGGACGGCATCGGACCCGTCGCTCGCCGCGATCAACGGGGAAGACGGCCTGCCCGACGTGGCGATCGGACGGCTGTCGGCCTCGACCGTGGAGGAAGCGCACAGCCTGATCCAGAAGCTCGTCGCGTGGGAGGATTCGGGCTTCACGCTCCAGGGCCCGGCGACACTCGTCTCGGACAACCCGGACCAGGCGGGTGACTTCGAGGCAAACGCGGACGAGATCGCACGGACGATCCTGGCCTCGCGCCAGCCCGAGCACATCTCGCTGGCGCGGCTCGGAGTCGCGGGGACGCGCACCGCGATCCGGGCTGCCTTCGACCGCGGCGTGTCGCTGATGAGCTACATCGGCCACGGCGCGAGCATGCTGTGGGCCTCGGAGCAGGTATTGAGGCCCAACGACGTGGACGCGCTTTCACCGCAGGCCCAGCAGGGGCTGGTGCTGACGATGAACTGCCTGAACGGGTTCTTCCATCTGCCGGTGGGCAACTCCTTGTCGGAGAAGCTGATCAAGGTGGAGGACAAGGGAGCGATCGCGGCGTTTTCCTCCTCGGGGATGAGCTTCAACGAGCCGCAGCACCTCTACCACAAGCTGCTGCTCAGCGAACTCGTGAACGGCAGGCACGAGCGGCTGGGGGATGCGGTCTTGGCGGCGCAGGCGGCCTACGCCGACACCGGCGCCGACCCGGAGCTCATCGCCCTCTATCACCTGCTCGGAGACCCCGCGCTCAGAGTCCGCTAGCCGCCCGCGAAGAGCCGATCTGCCGTCCGGAGCAACGCAAGCGCCGTCTCGCCCGCCTCGCCGCGCACGCCCTTCAGGACCACGGCGCGCGCCAGCGCGTGTTGCAGGGTGGCGATCGTGGCCTCGGGCCGGGAACGGATGGGGGCCGTGTGAGCGAACAGGGCGAGCAGGCTGTTGCCGAGGCTGGGCCGTAGCGGGCGCCAGTGCGCGCCCGCCTTGTAGTGCGCGAGCGCGATCAGGCCCACGGGCAGAGCGCCCTCACCCACGCCGCCGCCCAGCTCCTCGGAGCGAACGTTTCGCGTCCCACGCCCCACCTCGCGGAGCGCCAGGCGCTTCGCGAAGGGATGCACGCGGCCGCGCCCGTCGAGCACTGCGAACTCGTCGGAGTAATAGGTCGCGCCGGCTTTCAGGAGCTCGGCGACCAAGGTCGACTTGCCCGCCAGGCTGCGCCCGGGGATCAGGATCGCGCGGCCCTTCCAGCCGACGACGCCGGCATGGACGAAGACGAAGCGGCGGGAACGCGTGGCGACCGTCTGGCGCAGGTCCGCCCCGAGCTGCTCCAGGACCGGCGGCAGCTCGAGCGAACGCCCGCGCCGCACGATCCCGGAATAGAGCAGGTTGTACTCGCGGATGGAGTCCTTGCGTGGCTCGGCGAGCCGCAGCGAGAAGAGCTGCTCCACGCGCGGAGTGGAGATAGGCTTCCAGCCGGGAGGCAGCTGCTCGGTCAGCAGCTCGAGCGCCTCCTCCCGGTTCACGCGGATTCCGATCCGCACGCCGTACGCCGTGATACCCGCTCCTGCCGCCCACCCGAGGCGGTCGATCTGGGCCATTCAGGTCGAGGTCGTCCTGAGCCGTGGCATCAAGCCGGCCAGAAGCGGCATGTTCTGGCGCAATTCTAATGGATCGGAAGCCGTTCGAAGCGCCGCCTTGCCTTCTAGCGCCGAGCCGGCTCGAGCCCCGCGAGCCCTTCCGCGAGTGTTAGGCTCGCGTACTCCTGCAGCGTGGAGACGACCAGGCTCTTGCCGTCGGGCGACATGCCGAGCGACTCGGTGAGTACGTCGCGGGCGAAGCCCGCCACGACGCGGCGCGAGGCCGAAGTGTCGCGGCCGGGCACGAAATCCTGGACGAAGACGCCCGAGCGGCCCTCGGCGTTGGCGCCGATGAACGCGATGCGCTTGCCGTCCGGCGTCCAACGCGCCCGTCCATAGAGGATCTGCAGGCTGGCCCCGGGAGGCCACGTCACCTCGATCCCGAACGGCAGCAAGGCTCCCGTGTCGATGTCGGCGACGCGTATCACCCGCCCGCCTTGACGCCCGTCGGTGACGACCAGCACGTGACGGCCCTGGGGCGCGATTTCCGGCACGAGAGCGGCCCCGGCCACGAGCTGCTTGTCCTCCGTGCCGTCGGGACGAATGCGCCAGACGCCGAGCCGCTTTGGATTGCCGCTCGTGTAGACGATATGGCGGCCGTCGGGGGTCGCGGTGGGATTCTCGGCATCGACACCGTCACGCGTGACCTGGCGCGCATCGCTGCCGTCGCCGCCCGCCATCCAGATCTCGAGGTGGCCGGAGCGGTCGGAGCTCCACAGCACGTGCCGCCCGTCCGGCGTGAAGCCGGGGTCCCAGTCCTGGGCGGGATCGTCGGTGAGCTGGCGCAGCGCGCCCGAGCTCGTCTCCAGCATCCAGAGATCCATGTTGCCGCTGCGATTGGAGGTGAAGACGATGCGGCTTCCGTCGGGCGAGTAGGCGGGCTGGCGATCACGGCCGTTGCCTGAGGTGAACGGTCGCGGTGCGCCGGACGCGGCCGTGAGACTCACCTCGCTCAAGTTCATCCGCCACTCGATCTGATCTAGGACCAGCCGGCCGGGTCCGAGCAGGTCGCAGGTGCCGCTACGGAAGTCCGTGCCGGCCAGTGGGAACAGCCCGGTAGTGAAGAGCAAGGTCCGCTCGCTCGCTCGCGCGGGATCGAGCAGGAAGAGGCGGCCCGGTGTACCGCCGCCGTCGCCGAGCGGGCTGCCCGCACGCGCGAGCGCCATGCGTCCCGCGCCCGCCCATGCGAGACAGCCGAGCGGGTTGCCCGGCGCAATGGGCTTGCGGACTTCGCCGGACGCCAGGTCGACCAGGACCAGCTCGAATCGCGTATTGAGGACGAAAGGCCCTTCGATCACCCCGAGCGTGCGGCCGTCCGGCGAGACCCGCACGCCGGAAAGGGCGCGATCCTCCGGCGAGTACAGGATCCGCTCGCGCCCGCTCGCGAGCTCGCGTACTCCGACCGCCGAGGCGAGACGCCTGGGCGCCGCGGCGCCGGCCGCGAGCTGTGGCGCCAGCAGCCGTAGGAACGCGATCGTCGCGCCGTCGGGCAGCCAGTCGGCTTGATAGGCGTTCTCGATCAGCTTGCGCGGCTCACCCCCAACGAGCCCGATGCGATACACGGAGCGGCTCGCGCCTTCAGTCCGGACAAAGAGCACGCTCGAGCCGTCCGGCGAGAAGCGCGGAGCGCGATCCGGGCCCGCGGTGAGCGGGGCCTCGCCGCCACCCGAGAGCTGCTTGATCCAGATCCGCGAGACGCCGTCGCGGGTCGAGGCGAATGCCACCAGGCGTCCGTCTGGGGACGCGGCGGGCTCTTGGTCCTGGCCGGAGAACGTGAGCGCGCGCGTGCGCGGCGGCTCCGTCGCAAGCGGCGCGCCGAGCCACTTCGCGGCCAATGCTCCCAGCAAGATGCCCGCAGCGAGCCACGCGAGGGGGAGCGCGCGCCGCCACCAGTCCCGCCGTCCGCTCGCGCGGATCGCAGGAACATGACTCGTGGACGTCGTCGAGGCGGCCTCGAGCGCGAAGGCGAGATCGCGTGCCGACTGGAAGCGCTCCTCCGGGTTCTTCTCGAGGCAGCGGGCCACGAGGCGCGCGAGCCCCGGCGGCAGCCCCACCGCGGTCGTGTCGATGCCGCTCGCGAGCGCCGCCGGCTCCTCCTTCAGGATCGCCGTCATCGTCTCTGCGGCGGTGTCGCGCTGGAACGCGCGCCGGCCCGTGAGCATCTCGTGGAGCACAGCCCCGAACGAGAAGATGTCGGAGCGCGCGTCGGCGGCGTGGCCCTTCACCTGCTCGGGCGACATGTAGCCCACGGTGCCCAGCACCGTGCCGGGGTCGGTGGCCCGCGCCAGTGTCGGCGAGTGGGTATCGTCCGCTCCCCTGGCCGCGGCCGTGTCCTGCCGGGCGAGGCCGAAGTCGAGGATCTTGACGCGCCCATCGCCGGTCACGAACAGGTTCTCGGGCTTGAGGTCGCGGTGGACGACGCCGCGGGCGTGGGCAGCCGCCAGCCCGTGCGCGATCTGCCCCGCGTAGTCGACGGCTTTTCGAAACGGAAGCGCACCGCCCGCGAGACGCTGGCGCAAGGTTTCGCCCTCGAGCAGCTCCATCACCGCGAAGGATGTCCGGCCCTCGCGCCCGAAATCGTGGATCGCGAGGATGCCCGGGTGCGAGAGCGCCGCGACCGCCTTCGCCTCGCGCTCGAAGCGGGCGAGCGCCTCGGGAGCCTCGGCGAGGAGTGCCGGCAGCACCTTCACCGCCACGTCGCGGTCGAGCTTCGTGTCCCGCGCCCGGTAGACCTCGCCCATGCCCCCGGCGCCGAGCGGCGCCTCGATCCGGTATGGCCCAAGTTGATCGCCGGGCGCGAAGCTCACTTGCTGCTCTCCCTTAACGACGCTGCGGCATTCTAGTTCAGAGCAGCGAGCGAGCTTCGCATTGCGCCGCCCCGGCGAGAGCGTAGAATCGGGCACCCGTTCCAGAACACCTAAGGAGGTCCCATGTTCGGGAAGACTCTGTCGCAATATGTCTCGTTCCAGAAGCCGGTCCTGCTGTTGATCGCCGCGGTTTGGCTGCTGCGGCTGGTGCTCTCGATGGCCGGCGTCCCGGTGTCGGGAGCCAGGTTCGTGAGCGTGAGCGCCGTGGTGCTGCTCGGCGCGCTCTACTACGGCTGGGCAGTCGGGCAGAAGGGCTTCGGCTCGTTCAAGCAGCTCTACGGCCTGAACCTGATCCAGGGGCTCTTCTCGCAGGCCTTGATCGCGCTCGCGATCGTGCTCGCGATGATGATCGGACAGGACAACATCTACACGATCCCGGAGTTCTATCCGCCCTCGGCCGGCAACGACCCACTCGGACTGCCGCCCGACGGCAAGAACCTCGGCCACGCGATCGCCCACGTCGTGGTCGCGGGCGCCATCGTGATTCCGATCATCGGCTGGCTGCTCGGGTCGCTGGTCCTGCTCGCGACGCGCAAGAAGGCGTAAGCGACGAGGCGGACCCGACCGCGGGGCCTAGATCGGCCCCCGTCGCTTGCACGACCTTTCGAACTGGCGACGGCTCACGCCGAACTCCGCACGGCCTCCCTGCGAGGCTTGCTGGCGGGGCAAAGGGGTGACCAGGCTACGGCTCGCGGCGGAATAGACACGCGATTCCGGACCGGCTGTAGAATCCGCCCGTCCCGTCATCACGAAAGGAGCCAGGGTGCCCCTCGCTGCTGGGCAGCATCTCGGTCCGTACGAGATCCAGTCGCCGCTCGGAGCTGGCGGCATGGGAGAGGTCTATCGCGCCCGCGACCCGCGGCTCGAGCGTGACGTCGCGATCAAGGTGCTGCCGGAGCACTTCGTCGCCGATGCCGACTCGCTCTCGCGCTTCCAGGCCGAGGCCAAGGCGATCGCCGCGCTCTCGCACCCCAGCATCGTCGCCATCTTCGACACGGGCCAACATGATGACCAGCTCTTCGTCGTCACGGAGCTGCTCGAGGGGGAGACGCTGCGCGGGCGGCTGCGCCACGGGCCGTTCGGCATGCGCAAGGCCGCCGAGCACGCGGCGCGGGTGGCCCAGGGCCTGGCGGCGGCGCACGAGAAGGGCATCGTGCACCGCGACATCAAGCCGGAGAACCTGTTCCTGCTCAACGACGGTCGCATCAAGATCCTCGACTTCGGCCTCGCCCGCCAGGATCCGCTGCTCGCCGGCACGGGGGATGCCAGCAGCTCGCCGACCGCGGCGCGGCCCACGAATCCCGGAGCGATGATCGGCACCGTCGGCTACCTTTCGCCCGAGCAGGCCCGAGGCGACCCGGCCGACCACCGCTCCGACATCTTCTCGCTGGGGGCCGTGCTCTACGAGATGCTGACCGGCCATCGCGCCTTCAAAGGCACGAGCCCGGCGGAGCTGCTGAGCTCCGTGCTGCGCGACGAGCCAGCGTCGCCTTCGGAGGCGGATCCGCGGATCCCGCGCGCCCTCGACCTGATCGTCCACCACTGCCTGGAAAAGAACCCCGACGAGCGCTTCCAGTCTGCGCGCGACCTCGCCTTTCACCTCGACAGTATCGGCAGCACGTCCGCCTCGCAGCGCGCGGATGCGATTCCGCTGCCGGAAGTCCGCCGCTCTTCCCGGGTCCTGCTGCCATTGGGGCTCGCGGCTCTCGTCTTGCTCGGCGCGGCGTTCGAGATCGGGCGTCGAGTCGGTATCTCGGGCCGCGGCGGCGGCCGCTCCGCACCGCTCACGTTCCAGCAGGTCACCGACCAACCCGGCGTGGAGCGCCAGGCCCAGCTCGGTCCCGGCGGTACCAATTTCGTGTTCGTGAGCAACGTCTCGGGCAACGACGACCTGTACCTGCAGCGAGTAGGCGGCCGCAACCCGGTGAACCTCACCCTCGACAACCCCGAGGCCGATTCGGCCCCGGCGATCTCGCCCGACGGCGAGCGGATCGCGTTCTGCTCCGAGCGGGACGGCCCCGGAAGCATCTACGTGATGGGCCTGACCGGCGAATCGGTCAAGCGTCTCACCGATTTCGGCTTCGATCCTGCCTGGTCTCCCGACGGGAAGCAGATCGTGTTCTCGGACCGCGACGGTCAGGACCCTTACAGCCGGATCTCGCCGGCCCATCTCTGGCTGGTGCCGTCCTCCGGAGGTGACGTGCGTCAGCTCACGCGGGTGGGCGACGCGGTCCAACCCCGCTGGTCGCCGCGCGGACGCAGGATCGCGTACTGGGGCCTCAAGGAAGGCAGCGGGCAGCGGGATATCTGGACGATCCCCGCCGACGCGACGGGCGAGCCTGCGCCCGTCCCGGTCACCAGCGACCCGACGATGGACTGGAATCCGGTGTGGTCGCCCGACGGCCGCAGCCTCTACTTCGCGAGTGAGCGCGGCGGGCCGATGAATCTCTGGCGAGTGGGCATCGATGAATCCTCGGGACGCAGGCGCGGCAAGCCCGAGCCCGTGACCACGCCCTCGCGGGCGAGCGGTTCGATCAGCTTCTCGCGCGACGGCAGCCTGCTGATGTTCGTGAGCTCCGACCGGCGCTCCAGCATCCAGCGCTTCGGGCTCGACCCCCGCTCGGGCCGGGTGAGCGAGCCCCCGCGGCCGGCCTTCGAGAGCGCCCGAGTCATCTACACGCTGGACATCTCGCCGAGCGGCGAGTGGATCGCCTTCACCACCCTCGGCGGGCGCGAGGACCTGTTCGTGGTCAAGGGCGACGGCAGCGGCTACCGGCAGGTCACCGACGACGCCTTCCGGGACCGCGGTCCCAAGTGGTCCCCGGACGGCGCGCGGATCGCCTTCTACAGCGACCGCAGCGGGCGCTACGAGACTTGGACGATCCGCCCCGACGGCAGCGGGCTCGAGCAGCTGACACGGACCACCGGCTCGGCGCGGACCGAAGTCGTCTGGTCGCCCGACGGCACGCACATCGCCACGAACGACGGTGTGAACACGTGGATCGAGGACGTGACGAAGCCAATCAACCAGCGCCAGGCCGAGCAGCTGCCGGCCCTGGAGGGAGGCCGCGCGCTGCAACCGCGGTCGTGGTCGCCCGACGGCAGCACCCTGGCCGGTGGCCTCAGCCTGGCGATCTCGCCCAGCAGCGTCACGTTGCTTTACTCCTTCGCCTCACAGAGCTACAGCGCGCTGCCCGAGGGTCGAGGCTGGCCTGTGTGGTTGAGCGACAGCCGCCGGCTGCTGGTTGCGCGCCACGACCAGATCGTGCTGCTCGACACGCGCACCGGCCACGCGAGCCCAGTTCTCGAAGCCTCGGCAAAGGGGATCAGTGCCTCGCGGGACGACCGCTGGGTGAGCTTCATCGAGACGCGCACAGAGTCCGACGTGTGGATGGCGACGCTCGAACGTTGACAGGGAGGCCGGACTGATGCGACGAACGACGTGGATGACACTACTGTGGCTCGCGGCCGCGGGCGCTCTAGGCCAGGCGCCAGCCAGCGAAGTCGAGCGGCTGGGCTGGTTCGAAGGATGCTGGCAGGGCGAGAGCGGGGGCGTCGCGATGGAGGAGCAATGGACCTCCATCCGCGGAGGCGCCCTGCTCGGCCTGCACCGCGACGTCAAGGGCGAGCGCATGCTGTCGTTCGAGTTCATGCGCATCCAGACGACGCCAGAGGGCACCTTCTACTTCGCGAGCCCCGGCTCCAAGCCGCCGGTGGCATTCAAGCTCCGCGAGCTCGGCGAGCGACGCGCGCTGTTCGAGAACCTTCAGCACGACTATCCCCAGCGGATCCTCTACTGGCTCGACGCCGCTGGCTCGATGCACGCGCGGATCGAGGGCCCGCAGGCGGGCCAGACGGTGTCGGAGGAGTGGGTCTGGACTCAGGCTCGCTAGCAGTCGTTCTTTGCCGCGGGCCGTGATCCCGGCCGCGCCAGCTGTCTGGTTTCCGGCGCTCGCACGCTCCGTCGCTCCGTGTGGCTGCGCCGCAGCGCCCGGGCAACCCCAACACCATCAGTCAGTTACGCTGTCGGCCCGCGGCCGAGCTCCTGGCCCAGCGCTTGCAAAGCTTGGCACCCGTGGAGGGCAGATGGTGAGGGTGATGCGCTGGACCCTGGCGGCTTTCATGCTGCTCTCGTACGCAGCCACGGCGGGAGCAGTGGAGCCGACGCCCGGCCTGCCCGCGCGCCTGCGTGTGCTCGTGCCGGCGGATGAGATGCCCGAGATGTTCTCTTTCGAGACGAAGGGCCAGCCCGGCTTCGAGCGCGAGCTGATCGAGGGCTTCTGCCGGATCCACGGGCTCACGCTCGAGGTCGTCCCGGTGAAGGACTTCGAACAGATCATCCCCATGCTCCTGCGCGGCGAGGGCGACTTGATCACGGGCCTCGTCGACACCGAATCGCGCCGGCAGAAGGTGGTGTTCACGAGCGAGGTATTTCCCGTGCGCCACATGGTGATCTCGCGGCGGCCCCGTTCCGCGCTGAAGCAGCCCGAGGAGCTGCGCGCGCTCCGGGTGGGCGTGATCCCGGGCACGAGCTGGGAGCAGGCCGTGATCGACGCCGGAGTTCCGAAGGGCAAGCGCGTGGCTTTCCAGGACGCCGAGCTGCTGGTCGCCGCCCTGCGGAGCGGTCAAGTCGACGCGGTCGTGATGACCGTCTTCGACTTCGTGCTGGCCAAGAAGCACGACACCGAGCTCGTGGCCGGCGCCTTCCTGGGCAAGGCCGGCGTGGCCGCGCTCGCGGTGCGGCCCGAGGACGCCCGGCTGCGCGAGGCACTGAACGGCTACCTGCAGGGGATGCGGCAGGCGCGCCACACGCTGCTCTTCAAGTACTTGAGCGAGGAAGCGCTGACGCTCATCGCCCAGGCGCGCCGTGAGTAATACACGAAGGATAATGGGACGAAACAGTAGAGTCGTGACCGCGACCACGCGGGGCACGGAGGAGTGAAGATGCGCACACGGGTGGCTCGAGAGCAGCAGGTGATCGACGGCGAAGAGCGCGTGACGGACGCTTCGGGGAACGAGAGGCGGCGCGCGCTCCGGCGCAAACTTCCTTTTGGCCGCGGGGCCGTGTTGGTTGTCGGCGACCGTGTCCATATCGTCGGCCTCGCCGACGTCAGCATTACCGGTGCCTATCTCTCGACGCGCGCTCCGGTGAGCGTAGGTGACACGCACCTGCTGCGCCTGCTGCTGCTTCCTGACACCGTCGAAGTCGAGCTCCAGGCCGAGATCGTGCGCATCGCGCAGGTCGACGTCGAGTCGCCCGACCATCCCCGCGGCGTGGCGGTACGCTTCCTGGAGCCGAACCAGAAGGCCATCGCGCGGCTGCAGGCTTTCGTCGCTCGCGAGCTGCCGCGCGCCGGAGCGTAAGCGCCCGCCTTACTTGAGCAGGTGCTCGCGGATGAAGGCGACGCTGGCGTAGAACTGGAAGTCCTGGTTCTTCTTCTTCGCGAAGCCGTGACCCTCGTCGTTCGCCAGCAGGTACCAGACCGGCCCGCCGTTCTTCTTGACGGTACCGACCATCTGCTCCGACTCGGTGTATGGCACGCGCGGGTCGTTCTTGCCCTGGACCACGAATAGCGGCTTCTTGATCTTGTGTGCGTTGTTGGCGGGCGAGATCTTCAGCAGGTGCTCCCGCATCGCGGGGTCGCGCTCGTCGCCGTACTCGACCCGCCGCAGGTCGCGCCGGTATGCCTCGGTGTTCTGCAGGAAGGTCACGAAGTTGGAGATGCCGACGACGTCGAGTGAGCAGCGGATCTTGGCGTCGTAGTGCGTCGCGACGGCGAGCGTCATGTAACCGCCGTAGCTGCCGCCCGTGACCATCACGCGCGAGGCGTCGAGGTCCTTGCGGGTCGCGATCCAGTCGAGCAGTGCGCCGATGTCCTTGACCGAGTCCTCGCGCAGGACTCCGTTGTCGAGCTTGACGAAGCTCTTGCCGAAGCCCGTCGATCCGCGCACGTTCGGAAACATCACCGCCACGCCGAGCTCGTCGAGGAAGAAGTTGGCGCGGCCCAGGAAGCCGGGCTGCGACTGGCCTTCGGGCCCGCCGTGGATGTTGACGATTACCGGACGCGGGCCCGTGAAGCGCGGGTTCGGCTTGTACAGGAAGCCCGAGATGGTCTTGCCGTCGAAGCTCTTCCAGCGTACGAGCTCGGCCTCGGAAAAGCTCGCCGCGTTGAGCCCGCCCGTCTCGCTCTCGGTCCAGCGCTCCAGCTTGCCGGTCGGCACGTCGATCGAGTAGACGTCGGACGGTGAGCGGGCCGAGTTGAGCACCAGGCCGAGGTCGCGGCCGTTGTTGTGCCACTCGAGGTCGAAGACGAGGCCCGTGGGCAGCTTCGGGGCCGGCTTTTCCTTGCCGGTCGCCGTGTCGAGCAGGTGCAGCACGCTCAGGCCTTCCTCGTTCGTGACGAACGCGATCGTCCGGCCGTCGGGCGACAGCGCGAAGCTGTCGACGTCCCACGCGATGTGCGAGGTCAGATAGGTATGCTTGCCGGTCGCAAGCTCGAGGTGGGCGAGGCGCTGGAACTCCGATTCGCGGTCCGTCGTGACGTAGAGCCCCTTGCCGTCGGAGCTGAAGCGGGCGTCACCGTAGGCGACCTGCTCCGTGCCCTTGGGCGTCGCGAGCGTCTTCGCGCCCGTGGCCGCGTCGACGAGCCAAATGTAGGTCTCGTTGACCGAGATGTATTCGAACACCGCGAGCTTCGTGTCGTCGGGTGACCAGTCGGCCGGGCCCCAGCCGCCACCCTTCACCTCGAGCACCATTCGCGCCGAAGCTGCGTCCTTCGGATCCATCACGTAGATGTCGCGGTCGGTCCCGTTGCGCCGGGTCGAGGCGAAGGCCATGCGGTCGCCCTGCTGGGACCAGGGACCGAGGCTGTTCTGCGAGCGGCCACCGGGCGAGAGCATGCTCAAGGCGCCCGTCGCCACGTCGAGCCTGTGGATCTGGCCGAACTCGTCGCCGCCCCTGTCCTTCGTGAAGACGATGTAGTCGGCCGAGTGTCGAGGCCAGCTCGAGCCGCCGACGCGGTCGGGAAAGAAGGTGAGCTGGCGTCGCGCACCCAGCGGGAAGCGCACCTCGTGAAGCTGCGGCGTGTCGCCGAAGCGAGTCGAGATCAGCATCTCGCGCTTGGTCGGGTGCCATGACGCGAGACCCGCCGAGCGGAACTCGGTGTAGCGGCCCACCACGTCGGCGATTTCGGCGGGGATCTCGGGAAGGCCATCGGCGACCAGATTGTCGCCGGGCTTGATGACGGCAGGGGCGCTGGCGACCGGGGCAGCCGCCTGGGCCTGCGCGATCGAGGCGCAGGCGAGCGTCAGGGCCAGCGGGACGCCGAGCCGGATGTGGTTGCGGGCGCGGAGAGTCATGGAATCACCTCTCGAGGACGAAGGCGGACGTCGGAGACGCCGCGCAATCTAGCACAGCCGACTGGGCGGGCCTCGTCCAGTTTTCTGGAGATCCGGCGCAGCCGGTTTCAGCGACACACGACCGCACGGGCCTTCGCGAGCGCGCGCCGCAGGCCGTGGTCTGGATCGAGTGCTTTGATCCCGTCCCACTCGACCCAGCGGATCTCGTGAAGCTCCGCGAGCGCGGGCGAGGCGCGCGCGCCCTCGGGGGCCCGGACCAGGTAGCGCAGGTCGAGGTGCTGGTGGGCCGGCTCGTCGCCGCGCGCGGGGATGTCGTGCACGTCGACGTCGAGCGGACGCGGTGCGAGA
>Ga0114129_10010781_pt1 | contig 13024 bp, 13 predicted proteins | sample RhiMetdeltSRZDD1_FD_80071 | JGI IMG/M metagenome (GOLD analysis project Ga0114129, IMG submission 80071) | Populus rhizosphere microbial communities from Tennessee, USA - Rhizosphere MetaG P. deltoides SRZDD1 (version 2) (version 2) | ecosystem: Host-associated > Plants > Roots > Rhizosphere >...
CAGGGGCACCAGCTCTCAAGCAAAACAGCTCAAGCGAAAGGCTCGGGATGCGCGCCCGGGCCTTCGTCGTTGCCGGCGGCGGGCGTTGCGCCCGCGCGATCACTGGCGGACGGTCGCCACCACCTTCATCGAGGTCGGGTCGATGAGCACCAGCGTGCCGTTGACGATGGTGTAGCGGTACGGCTCGATCGCCGGCAGGTTGCGGACGACCGCGTCCGGAAACGCCCGCAGCGCGATCGAGTCCGGCAGCTGCGCGCCGACGCCGATGGCGACGTTGCCCGGCGGCGGCGTCACCGCCGCGCCGCTGCGCCGGATGGCGGTGAAGATCGACGTTTTCTGCGACGGGGTCAGTTCCAGCCTTCGCTCGGTGCCCACGCTGGGATCGCCCTTGCCGACGGTGCCCTGCTCCGCCGCCTGCAGACCGGTGCCGGCAAGGAACGCGAGCGCGAGCGCGCCGCTGATGCATCTCGTCATGTCAGCCTCCTTCGCTCGGTTCGTGCCCACTCCTTCCCGCAATACCAACAATCTGCCCCGCCGATCGAATGATCACATGGGCGTGACCGTGGACCGCCGCTACGCCGGTGGTTGTCTCAGAACGGCACGCGCGCTGCGCTTGCCGCCGCTAGTGCATCAGGGCGACGCGATTGGCCTCGACCTGCCGCCACAAGTCCTCGATCGCCCCGGCGAACTGGACGCGCCCGCGCTCCAGCACATAGGCGCGGCTGGCAATCTTCGTGCAGAAGCGCAGGTTCTGGTCGGCGGCGATCATGGTGATGTTCTCGGCCTGCAGCCGCCTGATGACGTCGATGAGCTGCTGGACGATCACGGGGCTGAGCCCCTCCGAGGTCTCGTCCAGCATCAGGACGGCCGGCCGCTGCACCATCGCCCGCGCGATCGCCAGCAGCTTCTGCTCGCCGCCGCTCAACGTCGCGCCGCTGCGGTCCTTCAGCTCCTCCAGCAGCGGGAACATCGCATAGATCTCGCCGAGGCCGCGGGCCTCGCGCGCGCGGTCGGTGAGCTTCTGCGCCAGCACCAGATTGTCGGCGACGGTCAGGTGCGGAAAGATCCGGTGATCGTCGGGCGCCATGCCGATGCCGCGGCGCGCGATCTCGTAGGGCGGCAGGCCGGTGATGTCCCGGCCCTGCAAGCGCACCCGCCCCTCGCGGCGCACCGGCGGGGTGTGGCCCATGATCGTGCGCATCAATGCCGACTTGCCGGCGCCGTTGCGGCCGAGCAGCGCCACCGTTTCGCCGGCCTCGGCGGCGATCGACACGTGGCTGAGCACCTCGACCTTGCCATAGAAGCTCACGAGATCCTCGATTTCCAGCACCGGCATCGCGACCGCTCCTAGACGTCCTCGCCGAGATAGATCTCGCGCACCGCGTGGTTCTCGCGGATCGCGTCGCGCGCGCCTTCGGCCAGGATCGCGCCGCGATGCATGACCGTGATCCAGTCGCAAAGCCCGAACACCACTTCCATGTCGTGCTCGATGACGACGAAGGTCGTGCGGCGCGAGTCCGCAAGGCGCCTGATCAGCTCCAGCATCTGGTCGCGCTCGCGCGGGCTCACGCCGGAAGTCGGCTCGTCGAGAAAGCACAGCCGCGGATCGGTCGCGAGCGTGATCGCGAGATCAAGGCGGCGCTGCTGGCCGTGCGAGAGCTGGTCCGCGGCCCGGTGTCGGAGTTCCCACAAGCCCACTTCCCGCAACGCGGCATCGACCTCGTCGATCGCTTCGCCCGCGGCCGGCGTGAAGCAGCGAAGATTCCGCCCGTGCCTGGTGATCCGCGCGATCTGCACGTTCTGGAAGACCGTCAGCCGCGTGAAGATGTTGACGATCTGAAAGGTGCGGCCGAGCCTGCGGCGCACGCGCGCGTCCGCCGCGAGCCCGGTGATGTCGGTGCCGTCGAACTCGATGCGCCCGGCATTCGGCAGCAGGTGGCCGGTCAAGAGATGCACGAGCGTGGTCTTGCCGGCGCCGTTAGGGCCGATGATGCCGGTGACGCGGCCCTCCGGAATCGCGATGTCGACGCCGTCGACGGCGCGCATACCGTTGAACGACTTGACGAGGCCGGTCGCGGTCAGCAGCGCGCTCATGGCTTGCCTTCCTCGCCGCGCTCGGTCCAGCGTAGGATCGTCCCCAGGACGCCGCCGCGGAATCCGAGCACGATGGCGATCACCACCGCGCCCATGACCAGCATCCAGTGATCGGTGGCGCGGACGACGATTTCCTTGATGCCGATGAACAGCACCGCGCCGACGATCGGTCCGGCGAACACATAGAGGCCGCCGATCAAGGCCGCGAGCACGGGCTCCGCGGACGCGACCCAGTGGGCGTAGGTCGGCGTTATGGTGCGCTCGAGCGGCGCTACCATCGCCCCGGCGAGCCCGGCATAGAGCCCGGCGATCACGAACGCCCACAACCGGAATCGGCGAATGGAAATCCCGACGAATTCCGCGCGCACGGCGCTGTCGCGGATCGCCTGGAAGGTCAGGCCGAGCGGCGATCGCACGATCCGGTGCATGACCCAGACCGCGAGCACCGTCGCCACCAGCATGAAATAGTAGTAGCTCGACAGCCTGCTCAGATCGATGCTGACGCCTGGCAGCTGCAGCGGCGCGCGCGGGATGCCGGTCAATCCGTCGTCGCCGCCGGTCACGTCGCGCCAGCGCCAGACCAGCGAATGAATCATCATCCCGAAGCTCAGCGTTAGCATCGAGAAATAGATTTCCGTGAGCTTGACCGACAGATAGCCGAGCACAAGCGCAACGAGGCCGGCGGCCACAATCCCGCCGGCGATCCCGAGCAGCAGCGACGGCGCCTTCAGCAGGATCAGCGCGCAGACATAGGCGCCGACCGCGAAGAAACCGGCCTGGCCGAACGACAATAGTCCCGTGTAGCCGAGCAAGAGGTTGAAGCCGAGCGCAAAGATGCACAGCAGCATCATCTGCATCAGGAGATACACGCCGAACGCGCCGGTCCACAGCGGCGCCGTGAACAGCACGGCCGCGCCGACGAGCGCGAACATCACGATGCGCCAGTCGCTCCGCACTCAGCGCCCTCCGAGCAGTCCCTGCGGCCGCAGGATGAGCACCGCGGCCATCAGGACATAGGGCAGAAAGAGCTCGAACAGCGGGAACAGCATCGTGCTGTAGGTCGTCAGCATCCCGACGATGATCGCGCCCAGGAACGCGCCCTGAAGATTTCCGAGGCCGCCGATCACGGTGACGATGAAGGCCTGCACGATCATGGCGATGCCGAGCCCTGGCGACACCGGACGCATCGGGATGCTCAAGGCGCCGCCGAGCGCGGCGAGCGCGGCGGCGAACATGAAGACGAGGGTGAACACGCGGGGCACGTTCATGCCGAGCGTCGCGCCCATCTCGCGGCTCCAGGCCGCGGCCCGCACCATCTTGCCCCACCAGGTCTTGTCGAACAGCAGCCAGATGAGGACGCCCACCAGCACCCCGACCGCGAGAATGAACAGGTTGTAGACAGGGAAGGGCCGGCCGAAGAGCGGCACCGCGCCGTCGAGCAGCGGCGGAATCGGGGGGACCAGAAACGCGCCGCCCCAGATGATCTTGACGACGTCGTCGATGACCAGCACGAGCCCGTAGGTGAGCAGGAGCTGGAACGGCAATTCAAGTCGGTAGATGTGGCGGAAGAAGAACCGCTCCATCACCGCGCCGACGAGCGCAACGCCCAGCGCGCTGATCAGCACGGCGAGCCAGAAGTTGATGCCGAAGACGCCGTAGATGGTAAAGGCGAGATAGGCGCCCAGCATGAACAGGGCGCCGTGGGAAAAATTCAGCACGCCCAGCACGCCGAACGCGATGGTGAGACCGGCGGCGAGCAGCCACAGATACATCGAGTAGGTGAGGCCGACGAGACCCTGATAGAGGTAACTCTCCACGCCCGCCCCCGAGCCGCTCGGCCCACTTTCGATTGGAGATTGCGTCGCGGCGCGTGCCGTCCGCGATCCGGCGCAATCGTGGTGATGGAGCGGCCGCCCGCTATCGGGCGGCCGCCGCGCTCACATGATCAGGTCGGGATCGCCTCGAACGGCGGCCAGCGGTAGTACTCCTTGGTCGAATACACCGCGAGGTCCGCCCCGACCACCGGCAGCGGATATTCGGGCAGCTTCACGATGCGGCCGCCCGGCACCGGATAGACCGCCTGGTGATCTTCCGTCCGATAGGTCCGCACGCCGGCCGGCGTCTCGATGGTCATGCCTTCGAGCGCCTTGATGACGTCTCCGGTCTCGGTGCTGCCGGCCTTCTCGCAGGCCTGCTTGATCGAGTAGATCGCGGAATAGGTGGTCTCCGCCGAATAGTTCGGGAAGCGGCCCCAGCGCTCCTGGAAATCGTCGACGAATTCCGTGTTGCGCTTCTTCGTCTTCTCCTCGCTCCAGGTGAAGAGATAGCGCCCGGTGCCCCAGAGCTTGTTGTTGAAGCGGTCGATCTGGCCGGCGATGCCTTCAAGCACGTCGACCGAACCGCCCATCGCCTGCCACCAGGCCCCGACCCGGTCGAACACGCCCATGACGAGAGCCGTGCGCAGCATGCTGACCGCCTCGCCCGCCCACGGCGTCGCGAAGATGCCCTGCGGCTGCGCCGCCATGACCGAGGAAACGTGGCCGCTGAAGTCGATGGTCTGGAACGGCGCCCAGGCGTCTGCCACGAATTCGACGTCGGGCCGCAGCTTCTTGAGCGTGTACTTGAACATCGCCCATGACATGCGGCCATACTCGTAGTCGGCGCCGATATTGGCCCAGCGCTTGATGTCCTGCCGCTTCGCGAAGATGTAAGCCGCCAGGATCGAATCCTGATAGATCGGCACCGACACGCGGAAGATCTGGCGCACGTTGTTCTTGAAGCAGAGCTCCTCAGTGAGCCGGTGGGTGGCGGCGTGACTGAAGACGAAGATGCGGTTGAGCTCGGCGAGCACCGGGCCCACCGCCATCGCGCTGCCGCTGGAATCGACGCCGACGAGGAAATGCGCGCCCCAGTCGGATACTTGCCGCCGGGCGTTGCGGACCGCGACGTCCGGCTTGAGCTCCTCATCGACGAAATTGAACTCGACGGGCCGGCCGAGGATGCCGCCCGCCTTGTTGATCTGGTCGATGGCCAGCAGCCCGCCCATGCGCATCTGCCGGCCGTAATCGGCATGCGCGCCGGACAGCGCGCCCTGCCCGCCGATGCGGATCGGCTGCTTCGCCTGCGCCCAGGCAAAGCCGAACTTGCTGACATAGGCGGCGCTGACGGCGCCTGTCCCGACCAGGAATGATCGTCTGTTGGCTTTCATCGATGTCCTCCCGTGATGAGCAACACCGCGCTTTGAGATGTTTTATGCCGGCGCTGCAAAAAACTCCGGCCTCACGTCCGCCGTCTGCGTAGCTTATCAGGCAACCGGCCGTGCGGCCACCGCATGCGGACGTGCCCGCCCTGCCTCGACCGTGCTTTCGCCGGTTGAGCCCCGCTGCGCGGAGCCCGATGGCCGGGATCACATCTGCGGCGCGCCGCTGACGACCTTCCATTTCTGGATGCGCTTGCCCTCGAACACCTCGGTCGTGAACACGTTGCCGCGCGAGTCGATGGCGACGTTGTGCACGCCATAGAACAGGCCGGCATTGCGGCCGTAGCGCCCATAGGTGCCGAGCACCTCGCCGTCGGAGCGCCGCACCACCCGGAACTGGTTGTTGGCGCCGTCGACATTGACGAAGAACGTCTGCTCGCGGTCGGGCCACAAATAAAGATCCCAGGCCGAGCCGGAGCCGAGCGTGTCCTTCAGATAGACCCACTCCTTCACGAACGTGCCATCCTTGCGGAAGACCTGGATGCGGTTGTTGGCGCGGTCGCAGACGTAGAGGAGGCCGTCCTTGGACAGCTTCACGCAATGCACCGGGTTTCTGAAGGTCTCGGACAGCGGCGCCTTGGGGTCATAACCGCTGGGGCCACCGGGATCGTGTGACACCAACGTCGGTTCGTCGGCGGGACGCTTGCCGTACGCGCCCCAGTGGCGCTTGTAGGCGCCGGTCGCGGCATCGAACACGATGACGCGGTGATTGCCGTAGCCGTCCGCGACGTAGGCTTCGTTGGTTTCCGGATCGACCCAGATATCGGCCGGCTGGCCGAGCTGCGTGGTATCGTTGTCGCCCTTGCGCGGTCCGGCCTTGCCGATCTGCATCACGAACTTGCCGTCGCGGGTGAATTTCAGGATCGCGCCGTCGTCCTTGTGGTTGCCGCCGAACCAGACGAAGCCCTGGTGATCGACGCGGATGCCGTGCTCCTGCTTCGGCCAGTCATAGCCCTGCCCCGGTCCGCCCCACGCCTGCACGACGTTGCCCTCCGGGTCGAACTCGATCACCGGCGGCGCCGGGATGCAGCAGGTCGCGATCGGCGGATTGGCAGCGGCGAGCTTCTCGCCGCGCGTGAGGCTCAACGGCCTCTGCATGATCCAGACATGATCGCGCGCATCGACCGCCACGCCCGCCACCTGGCCGATCGCCCAGTTGTTCGGCAAAGGCTTCGGCCAGAACGGATCGACCTCGAACTTCGGTATCTCGGCCGCGACTGCGGCCGCGACCGAAGCCGCGACGATTGCGCCAGCACTCAGGACTCGCCGCAACAAGCCTTCCGTCGTCGTGCGCATGTGATCCTCCCGGTTCGTTTCATTCTTGTTGGACGCGGTACCGCGCGCAGCCGGCACAACTGCCCGCTACAGGCCGGCGACCGCACGCTGGTAATACGAAAGATCGAGATATTTTTCCGGCGCCGGCGGCGGGTTGTCACCCCACGTGCGCAGCATATCGGCACGCAGCTTCAGCACGTTCCGAAAGCCCTCCAGGTCGAACTTCGAATCGGGGGCAAAGGCCTTCTGGTCCGCGGCGAGTTGCAACGAGGCTGCGACGACGTCCTCCGGCAGCTTTATTCGCTCGGCGACCAGGGCGGTCAGCGCCGCCCTGTTGGCGGGGTTGAGCGCCCAACGGATGCCTTCGACGTTCGCCTGAATGTACTTGACCAAGGTGTCGGCATTGGCCTGGCCCCAGGATCGCAGCACCCATCCCGCGTCCGACTGGTAAGGCCCGATCACGCTCACCGCCGATCCGAAATCCTTCAGGCCCGCTTTCTGCGCCTGGATCGAGAACGGCGGATTCAGCATCGAAGCGGCGTAGCTCTTGTCCTTCATCATGGCCTGCATGCGCGACAGCGACGAGCCGACCGCTTTCACTTCGTACTCGTTGCGCTTGATCCCCTTCGCCTCCAGCATCTTGTAAAGGAGCAGCGCAAAGGCGGTGTCGGGGGCGTCGACCGCCATCGTCTTGCCGCGCAGATCCTCGTAGGACTTGATCTCCGGCTGAACCATGAGGCTGTTGAGCCCGTTGTTGCCGCCCATGAAGATGAACAGATCGACCTTGGCGGTCTCCACCTGGGCGACCGCGTTGTCGACCCCGGCATGGGCAATCTGGTAACGCCCGGCGGCCAGCCCGTCGCGCAATTCGGTGGAATTCGGCGTGTTGACGAGCTCCACGGCAAGGCCACGCTTGCTGTAGAACCCCTGCGTCTGCGCAGCGAATTGCGCCAGGTTCGACAGGCCGGGAAAGACGATCACCTTGAGCGGCGTCTGCGCCGATGCCGTTGCCACCGTCGCGGCCAGTGCCGCCGCCGCGCCCGCCCCGATCATCGCGCCACGTATCCTGTTGCCGGCCATGATGTCCTCCCCGAACCGTGCGTGTTCTTGTGGTCGCCAGTCTAACACCGGCGACTGCAGGGTCATCCAGGGATTTGCGGGGTGCTCGCTCGGCGGGCGGCAATGCGACGCAGGCGTTGGCAGCATCGCGGCTCACGCGCTGGCGGCGGCGGAAGCTTTGGTTCGCCCGAAAGCGCCTTCCATCTCGCGGCGGACTTTCACGGCGAGATCATCGGCATCGTAAGCCACGTCGGACCACCTGAGGCGTTGCCCTTCTGCGACATCCCTCAGGAGCTTGACGTTGTGCGCCAACCCCAGCGGCAGGAGGCCTTCCGCCAGCGAGCGTTCCGCCGGAACCTGCGTGCCCCAGACGCAGAAGCCGCCCTCGCCATCGAGAATCTCGCCCTTCTTGAGCGGCCGCTTGGCGGTGGCGACGACATCCGACCGGAAGGCGGTCGGCACGCCGGTCGGCTCGTTGCGCAGCGCCGCCGAGGCGACCGATACGCCGAGCTCGAGGCCGATCAGGTGGATGGGACGGTAGAGCGCGGCATACCGCCCGCTGCGGTCCGGCAGCAGATGATATTCGCGGAAGCAGCGGCGCGCGTAGTCGCTGCCGCCCTCGATCACCACATAGGTGCCGAGCGCGAGATGATGCGGCACCTCGCGGCCGTCGCGGTAAACCGACGAGACCACTTCGGTCACGCCGGCCTTTTCGAGCGTGCCGCCGTCCGCCTTCGGCTTGCAGACATCGGCGAGCTCGAAACGGGTCGCCGGCGGAAATGCCAAGCCATCGCTCTGCGGCACCAGGCCGGTGGCGTTGCATACCGCGGTCATCTCGATGGCCGATTTGGAGCCGTCGATGAAGCTGTTGAACATTTTCGGATTGATCGACGACCGGTCGTCGATGCGCAGATATTTGTCGAGGATGTCCCACACCGTCTCCGGCGTGGACCGGTGGTAGTGCGGCTCGTAGCGCGTGCCCTTGCCGGCGGCGACGACGTCGAAGCCGCAGGTGCGCGCCCAATCAACGTGCTCGCAGATCAGCGCCGGCTGGTCGCCCCAGGCGAGGCTGTAGACGACGCCCGCGGCCCTGGCCTTGGCCGCGAGCAGCGGCCCGGCCACCGCGTCGGCTTCGACACTGACCATGACGATATGCTTGCCGTGCTCGATCGCCTTGAGCGCGTGACGAATGCCGGCCTTGGGATCTCCCGTCGCCTCGACGATCACCTCGACATCGGGACACGCGATCAGCGCCAGCGCGTCGTCGGTCACGTGCGTCGTTCGTCGCGTGACCGCATCGCCCAGGGAGGGCGCAGAGAACCTCTGGGCCTCCCAGCCGGCGCCTCGCAGCTGCGCGCGTGCGCGAGCAACGTCGAGATCGGCGACGGCGACGACGTGCATGCCGCGGGTCGTCCGCGCCTGCGCCAAGAACATGGTGCCAAACTTGCCAGCGCCGATCAGGCCGACGGTGACGGGGCGGCCGGCCGCCTCCCGCGCACCGAGCAGGGCATGAAGATTCACCGGCAGACCGCGCGCGTGACGTAAGTTTCGAGCGAGCATTGGCGCTCGTCCGGCACCCGCCCCGACAGCCACACCCAGGCCGAGCACTTGTGCGCCGAATTGATCTCGAGGCTTTGGCCGGCGGTGAAGCCTTTGCCGCGGCAGAGCGCTTCCGCGGCGGCGCCGCAATCGGGCGCGCCGTTCTGCGCCAGGGCACAGGTCTCGCGTCCGCTCACGACGCGCGTGCCGGGAAGCCCGACGATGGCGCCGGCGGCCTGCTTGGCGGCGTCGTCCGCTTTGCTGCGCAACCCGCCGAGAACCTCGCCGCCGGTTCCCAACTGCGAGTCGATGGCGGACTTCGAGGAGCCGAGCCAACGACCGAGCGCCTCGAGGAACCCGGGGCGGTAGGAGGGGCTGGGCTCCTGCGAGGCCGGCGGCGCTGCCGCAGAGCCGGCCGGCGCGGCAGGTTCGCCTTGCTGCGCCGCGGCGGAGAGGCACAAGAGCAGCGCACCGGCAAGCGCGGCGAGGACCACGCCCGTGCCGCGGATCGCCGCCGTTCGGCCCAACCGGAGTTGCCCAGGATGTGCGGTCATAACCCTCAAAAAGCCCTGACAGGCGCCAGCCACAAATTGGGTTCTGCACGTGGCAAAAATGAGGAACCCGGCCCGGTCAGAAAAGATAGAGCGCCGCGATAATCCCGGCAACGAGCACGAGCATGCTGACCGTTACCCAGAAGCCCAGCCGCTTCTCGATGATTTCCCGCGCCTGCATCCCGTAGCGGTTGAGAAGAAACGCCACGAGGTAGAAACGCATGCCGCGCGCGATGAAGGAGAGGATCACGAACAGGAAGACGTTGTAGCCGGCGAAGCCCGACGTGATCGTCACGATCTTGTAGGGGATCGGCGTCACCCCTTTGAGCAGAATGATCCAGGTTCCCCAGGTCGCGTAGGCTTCGCGAAATGCCTCGACCTTGTCGCCATAACCGTAGAGCTGGATCAACCAGTGCCCGACCGTGTCGTACAGCACGGCGCCGATGAAGTAGCCGAGCAACCCGCCGGCGACCGACGTCAATGTACAGAGGGTCGCGTACGACCAGGCGCGATCCGGCCGCGCCAGCGACATCGGAATCAGCATGGCGTCCGGCGGCACCGGAAAAAACGAGCTCTCCATGAACGAGACGGTGCCCATCAGCCATGACGCGTGCGGCTTGCCGGACGCCGCAATGCACCAGTCGTACATCTTCCTCAGCATGGCGCGGTTGTTAGCGGCGCGGACCGGGAATGTCCATGCGCGCGCATTCCAGGTCGGTACTGGCGGAGATGCGTCGATTAACGGCGCTTGCGGACGCGACGGCTCTCGAGCGCAACGACCTTGCGGCGCGCGGACGGCTCAGCGAGACGCTTGGGCAGCTTCTCGGCGATGCCGAGCAGCCGCTCGCGGCGATCCATCTCCGCCCAGACATCCTTCGGGTGAACGCCGGCGGCGACCCAGAGCACGACCAGATTGTACATCAGGTCGGCGCTCTCCTTGACCACCGCCTCGACGTCGCCGTGCATGGCATCGATCACGACCTCGACGGCTTCCTCGGCGAGCTTCTTCGCCATCTTGGCGCGCCCGGCACGAAGCAGCTTGGCGGTCCGCGACGTGGCGGGATCGGCGCTCCTGGCGGCCAGCACGGCTTGATAGAGGCGGTCAAGCGAATCGGTCATCAGCCGGAGAATAACTCCATCCCGCGCCGAGAGTGTTAATGCCCGACCGTGCACCGCAGCAAAGCCGCGGCACGGACCAGACAAAGAAAGGCCGGCGCCGCCATGGACGGCGCCGGCCTACGCAACTGCGCGCGGCATTTACCAATGGTGGTGACGACGCCAGTAATAGCCGGGCGCTCCGCGGTCCGGCCCACCATAGACCGGTCCACCATAGACCGGCCCGTAGTAACCGTGCCGGTGATGATTGCGATACTGGTCGGCGGCGATGAGCGCCGCGACGGTACCGAAGATTCCGATGATCGCGGCGGCGGCGGCCGCGTCGCCACCGTTATGGTAGCGCCCGCCGGCCGCAGCCGGCTGCAGACCGATCGTACTCAACGCGATTGCGGCCGCAGCAGCAGTGGCAATCGCGCGGCTCGTCTTGGTAAACATGGTCATGATCCTCTCGTGCGATCCCCTTCATGGGGAAGGCAACGAGGATCTAAGCAAACCGTTCGGGCGACACAGCGACAGCGCAAATGATATTTTCGCAATGTAGATCAACAAACGTTCAGAAACGCTTCGTTGCAAACGCAACCGGCTGGCGCGCGAACACGCGCGTCATTCCTCCGCGGCCAACAGCGACGCATTGCCGCCGGCAGCGGCCGTGTTGATCGTCACCACCTGCTCGGTGGCGAAGCGCCGCAGATAATTCGGGCCGCCGGCCTTCGGCCCGGTGCCGGACAATCCGGTGCCGCCGAACGGCTGCGTACCGACGACCGCGCCAATCATATTTCGGTTCACGTAGACGTTGCCGTTGGCGAGCCGCGCCACGATGTGGTCCACGGTCGCATCGATGCGCGAGTGGATGCCGAGCGTGAGGCCATAGCCGCTGGCGGCGATGTCATCGATGAGCTCGTCGAGCTCGTCGGCGCGCCAGCGCACCACATGCAGGATCGGTCCGAACACTTCCTGCTTGAGGTCGCGGGCACGGTCGAGCTCGATGATCGTCGGCGGCACATAGGTGCCGTAAGCGGGCAGTGAGCTGAACCGGTCCCAGCGGAAGCGGACGCGGCCCTGCGCCTGCATATCCGCGATCCAGCGATCGAGCTTGTCCTTCGCTTCCGCATCGATCACCGGCCCGACGTGGGTCGCCGGTTGGCACGGATCGCCCAGCGCGAGCTCCCGCGCCGCGCCCGCGATCATCTCGATGAGCGGGGCAGCCACGTCCTCCTGCACGCACAGCAGCCGAAGCGCCGAGCAGCGCTGTCCCGCCGAGCGGAAGACTGATGCCACGACGTCGTCGGTGACCTGTTCGGGCAAAGCGGTGGCATCGACGATCATCGGGTTGATGCCGCCGGTCTCTGCGATCAGCGGCACGATCGCCGCGGCCTTGCCGGCAAGCGTGCGGTTGATCTCGCGCCCGACCTCGGTCGAGCCGGTAAAGGCGACGCCCGCCACGCGACGGTCGGCGACAAGGGCGGCGCCGACCTTGCCGTCGCCGGGCACCAGGTGCAAAGCGCTTGCCGGCACTCCGGCCTCCTGCAGGATGCGCACGGCCTCCCCCGCGATCAGCGGCGTCTGCTCGGCGGGCTTCGCCACCACCGTATTGCCGGCGACGAGCGCCGCGGCGACCTGCCCGAGGAAGATCGAGAGCGGAAAATTCCATGGGCTGATGCAGACGAACGCGCCGCGGCCGCGGAATCGAAGCTCGTTGCTTTCGCCGGTCGGCCCGGGCATCGGCTGCGCGGCAAGGCCGCGCCGCGCCTCGCTCGCGTAATAACGGCAGAAGTCGACGGCCTCGCGCACTTCTGCCACGGCATCGTCGATCGTCCTGCCTCCTTCGCGTTGCAGAAGCGCGATCATGCGGCCGCGCCGGGCCTCGAGAAGATCGCCGGCGCGCTCGAGCGCTTCGGCGCGCGTCCGGACCGGCGTCGCCCGCCAGGCGGCGAAGCCCGCATCCGCCGCCGCCATGGCCGCAGCGACAATGGCGTCATCGGCTTCGCTCACCCGTCCGATGACCCCACCGTCGATCGGCGACCGCACCGGCCGTTCGATTCCCGGCAGCGCAATGCCATCGACGAGAGGCGCCGCAGCGGCGGGTGCGGCCGCACCGCGAATTTCGGCAAGCAGAGCTTCCAGGCTCGCC
>Ga0114129_10010782_pt1 | contig 13023 bp, 11 predicted proteins | sample RhiMetdeltSRZDD1_FD_80071 | JGI IMG/M metagenome (GOLD analysis project Ga0114129, IMG submission 80071) | Populus rhizosphere microbial communities from Tennessee, USA - Rhizosphere MetaG P. deltoides SRZDD1 (version 2) (version 2) | ecosystem: Host-associated > Plants > Roots > Rhizosphere >...
CAGATCGACCCGCTGCCGCCCCCCTTCGGCGCCTCCTCCCGCGAGCGAAAGCCGCCGGACCCCGCGCTGGCCACCCAGGTCGTGGCGGTCTGCGACGTCTACGCGAAGCGGAAGAACGCCGCCGCCGAGTTCGCCAAGTGCGATTCGACGCTCGACTACCGGCAGGTCCTCGACCGTCCCGACGTGGACGCCGTCATCATCGCCACCCCCGACCACTGGCACGCCCGCCTGGCGCTGGAGGCGATGGCCAAGGGGAAGGACGTCTACCTCGAGAAGCCGGTGACGCACACGGTGGAAGAGGCGAAGAGCGTCGCGGCGGCGGTGAAGAAGACGGGCCGCATCCTGCAGGTCGGGTCGCAGACGACCAGCTCCGACCAGTGGTGGAAGGCGCGCCAGGCCATCCAGGACGGCATGATCGGCAAGCTCCTCATGAGCCAGGGCTCGTACCACCGCAACTCCGACAGGGGCGAGTGGAACTGGACGATCGATCCCGCCGCGGGCCCCGACGGCAAGGGCGACGACTTCGTGGACTGGAAGATGTGGCTCGGCGACGCTCCCCCGCGGCCGTGGGACGCCGACCGCTTCTTCCGCTTCCGGAAGTACTGGGACTATTCGGGCGGCATCGCGACCGACCTCTTCTACCACGTGCTCGCGCCGCTCAACATCTGCTGGGGCGAGGCGCAGTTCCCGCGCCGGGTGAACGGGAGCGGCGGGAACTACGTGTTCACCGACGACGGCCGGGAGGTCCCCGACACGTTCATGCTCACCGCCGACTACCCGAAGGGCCACTCGCTCGTGCTCAGCTCGAGCATGGCCAACGACACCCACATCCCCGGGCTCATCCGCGGGCACCAGGGGACGATCCTGATGGTGCCCGACGGCCGGTTCGAGGGGCGGGTGGACTTCATCACGGTGACACCGCAGCCCATCGCCAAGGAGGCCTTCAAGGGCAAGCACGGCACCATCGAGATGAAGATCGAGACCGAGCCGCGCGCGTCGCACATGGAGAACTTCCTCCGCTGCGTGCGGGAGCGGCAGACGCCGGTGCTCGACGCCGACACCGCCTACCGGGCCATGGTGCCCATCGGCATGGCCGTGCAGTCGTACCGAGAGGGCCGGGTGCTCTACTTCGACGAGGCGCAGGAGAAGGTCACGCCGACGCCCCCCAAGGCATGAAAAAGGGCGCCTGACCTTCGGGCAGGCGCCCGGGCCCGTCCAGGAAACCGACTCAGTAGCTCTTCTTCTTCGAGGTCGTCGCTTTCGTGGTCCCGGTGGCCGGGCGGATGGACGAGATGAACTCGTGCTCGCCCGACGTCGCGTTGGCCATCACCGTGAGCTTGACCTTGTCGCCCGGCTTCAGCTTGCTGAGCTGGGCGGCGGCCTTGCCCTTCACCGGGTGCGTCATCTCTTCACCGTTGACCTTGACCGTGGCGGTCTTGGCCGCGGTGTCGACCGACACGACCTCGCCTTCGGCGGAGATCGCCTTCAGCTTCGCGGACTTGCCGTGATGGTGCGTGCCGGCCGGAGCGGCCTGCGCCGAGGCGACAGAGGCGGCCAGCGCCAGGGCGAGGAGGAATGACAGTCTCTTCATGAGCAATCTTCTCCTTAGAGGCAACAGGTCTGGAGCGCGGTGATTCCGCGTCAGACTCCCTCACTCGGGAGTAGCAAGCGTGATGCCAGGCGTCGGGGCCGGCGGAGTCTTCAGTTGTTGAAGTACAGCGTCAACATGTTCGACCGGATGCCGTCCAGCTCGACCCAGCAGACGAGCCGCCCGGCCTTCAGCACCGTGAGCCGCCGCTGTTGCGGGCCGTTGCCGCCGGAGATCTTGACGAGGCTCGGGTCGTTGAAGAAGAACTGGATGTTGCCCAGGCCGTTGGTCTCCTTGCCGTCCTCGTCCTTGGCGGTGGCGTCGAGGCGAGCGATCAGGCCGACCCTGATCCCCTCATCCGGATCGGGGTTCGAGATGAAACCCCCGTGGCCGTCCTCGATGGTGTAGAGGCGGAGGGTGAGCTTCGCGGCGGGCGCGTCGTTGACGACCTTGGGCTCGCAAAGGCCCTGGTTGCACGGCGTCGGCGTCGGTTCCGGGGTCGGCGTGGGCGCCGGAGCCGGGGTGGGGGTCGGTGTGGAAACGGCCACCGGGCTCGGAACGATGACGCTCGTCGGCGTTCCTCCGCCGCAGGCCACGAGGACCAGGGCCAAGGTCACCGCGACGGTCTTCGGCGTCGGCTTCATCTCTTCTCCACTCCGTCCCCCTGTCCGCCCCATCGAGGGCGCCTGGAAAACGCGCATCTTAGCCCGGGGCGCGGACGCCGGCAAGCGGGCGGAGGGCGCGGTAGAGTCTCAGGAGTGATCTCGCGCACCCACGGGCCGCGGTGGGCCCTGGCCGCCTGCCTGACGCTTCTGGCGGCCGGCTTCGGGCGGCTGGTCGTGGACGGCCTCGCGTACCTGCGCTCGCCGTACGGCCGGGACTACGGCGAGGGGGTGGTCCTGGCCCTGAGCCAGCTCCTCGTCCAGCGCGGGAGCTATTTCGGTCCGATCGGGGAGTACCCGATGATCCACGGCAACTACCCGCCCGTCTTCATTCTCCTGAGCGCGGCGGCTCTTCGCCTGTTCGGGCCGTCGCTCGCCGCCACCCGGGCGCTCTCCCTGCTCTCGACGGCGGCGCTGATGGCCGTCGTCTACAGGGTCGTGCGCCAGCGCTCACGCGACGCCGCGCTCGCCCTCTGCGCCGCCCTCCTGCTGGTCGCCCCGTGGTTCGTGGTCACCTGGGCGCCGCTGGGGCGGGTGGACATGCTGGCCTGCCTGCTCTCGGCCTGCGGGCTGTGGCTCTTCGCGGGCGAGGGCGCCGAGGGCGCGCCGCGGTGGCGCCGGGGGGCCGCGGCCGCCTGCTTCGTCCTCGGCGTGTTCACCAAGCAGACGGCGCTGCTCGCCCCGGCGGCGGCGCTGCTCTCGCTGTTGCCGGACGGCGCCGGCCGGCGCCGCGTTCCCGGCTTCCTCCTGGCGTTCGCCCTGCCGGCGGCGGCCGTGCTGTTGGCGCTCGTCGTGGCGACGCACGGCGAGGCCTGGGCGCACCTCGTCACCTACACCGCCGCCGCCGATTACAGCCTCACCGCGCTGCGCCGGGGCTACGAGTCGTTCGTGGGCGCCTCCGGGCCGCTGCTGGCGGTCATCCTGCTGGGGCTGACCGCGGGCGCCGGGCCGCTCCGCGACCGCCGGCACCTTCCCTTCGTGATCTACTGGCTGCTGAACCTCGGCGCGCTCGCCACCACCGCCAAGGCGGGCGCGGCGCAGAACTACCTGGTCGAGCCGTGGCTCTCGACCGTCCTGCTCGCGGCGCTGTCGCTGGGCGTCCTCCAGGAGCGGAGCCCCGAGGTCTTCCGCTGGTGGCCGGCGGTGATGCTGGCGGCGGCGGTGGTGGCGCTCGCGGCCAGCTACGACGCCGCGCGCCTGCCGCGGCCGATCCGGAGCCCGGGCCAGGCCACCGAGTACCGCGCGCTCGACGAGGCGGTCGCTTCCACCTCGGGACCCATCCTCTCCGAGAACCTCGGCGTGCTCGTGCGGAACGGCAAGCCCGTGCTCGCCGAGCCCTTCGGCCTCCTGCTCCTCTCGCGCCGGGGCCTGTGGCGGCCCGACCGCCTGGTGGCCGACTGCGAAGCGGGCCGCTTCGCGCTCGTCGTGTACGAGGACCGGCTCCGGGACATCCCGGGCATCGACGCGTGCCTGGACCGCCGCTACGAGCCGCTCGGGAGCCTGGGACCCTACGACCTCTACCGCCCGCGGAGCGCGGCCGCGCCCTGAGCCGCCGCGCTTCCGACGCCGCGCCTCACGCTCGGCGCGCCTCCTCGGCCGGCCGCGCGGCCGGGGGGCGGCCGCCGGCGCGCACCATCTCCTCGAGGCGGTCGAGGCCCGCCCTCATCACGTCTTCCGGCGGACCGAACGAGAAGCGCACGTGGGATTCGAAGCGGGAATGGCGGGCGGTCCGCCGCTTGCCGGGGTTCACGTCGAAGAAGATGCCCGGCACCGTGATGACCTTCTGCTCGAGGGCGGAGCGGAAGAACTTCATGCCGGTCGAGAGCGGCTCGGGCAGGTCCGCCACCGACCCGAAGCAGTAGAACGTCCCCTCCGGGGGCACGTCCAGGCGCACGCCGATCTGCTTCAGGCGGGTCATCATCAGGTCGCGCTTGGCGCGGAAGACGCGCTGGAGCGACTCGGTCTCCGCCCGGGTGCGCTCGGGGCTCAGGAGCTGCAGGGCCGCCCGCTGCAGGGGACGGGAGCCGCCGCCGTCGAGGAACGAGCCGGCGGAGGAGACGGCCTCGATCACGTCCCGCGGTCCCAGGATCCAGCTCACGCGCCACCCGGGGTAGCGCCAGTTCTTGGTGAGGCCGTCGAGGATCAGGACCGGATCGCGGTCCACGTCCTCGATGCAGGCCGCCGCGCTGACCACGGGCGCCCCCGCGCCGTCCCAGACGTAGTGGGAGTAGAACTCGTCGAAGATGAGGCAGCACTCCAGCTCCCGGGCCGCGTCCACCCAGCCCTGCAGCTCCGCCCCTGCCACCACCCGCCCGGTGGGGTTGGCCGGGTTGGAGGCGAGCACGGCGCCCAGGCCGCGGCCGAGGATCTCCCGGCGCAGCTCGGCGGCCGGGAACGCATATCCCTGCTCGGGGTCGAGGAGGATGGGGATGGAGCTGAACGCGCGGAAGATCTCGAGCAGCTCCTCGTAGGCGGTGTAGTCGGGGAGGAAGTGGCCGAGGTTGATGCCGCCGAGCGCCGCCGCCACGCGGGTGAGGGCGGCCCGGCCCCCGCCGGCGATGGCCACGTTCTCCGCGCGGTAGCGGCTCGCGTGGCCGCGCCGGTGCAGCGCGTTGTACAGCTCGGCCACCGCCGCGCGCAGCTCCCGGATCCCGGCGATGGGGGCGTACTCCAGGTCGGCGGGGTCGACGTCGAGGTGTTCCACGCGGGGCGGGCCGCCGGGCAGGGCCCCCGTCTCGGGCATGCCCTGGCCGAGGTTGCTCCACTCGGCCGACCGCGGATCGTAGCCGCAGCTCGCGGCCTCCCCCATCACGTAGATCACCCCGGTGCGGGGAACGGGTCGGAAGGCCTGCGGGCGCCGATCCGATCGAGCCATTTGGATATAGTCTCACGGGATGACCGCCGCCTCGATGTCGCTCCTCCTGGCCGCCGCAACGGCGGCCGGGCCCGCCGCCGCGCCCGCCCCCGCTCCCCCCCGACCGAAGCTGGTGCTGGCCCTGGCCATCGACCAGTTCCGCTACGACTACCTCACCCGCTTCCGCTCCGAGTACACGGGCGGCCTGCGCCGCCTGCTCGACCGCGGCGCGGTCTTCACCCGGGCCCGCTTCCAGCACTTCCCCACCGTGACGGCGACCGGTCACAGCACGTACCTGTCGGGGGCGCTGCCCGCGGTGAGCGGGATCATCGGCAACGACTGGTACGACCGGGCGGGGCGCCGCTCGGTCACGAGCGTGTACGACCCCGCCGAGAGGATCGTCGGCGGCGCGGGCGAGGGCGCTTCGCCGCGGCGGATGCTGGTGAGCACGGTGGGGGACGAGCTGAAGATCGCCACCGGGTCGAGGTCGAAGGTCATCGGCCTCTCGCTGAAGGACCGCAGCGCGATCCTGTTCGCCGGCCACATGGCCGACCTCGCCCTCTGGTACGACCTGCAGACGGGTCTTTTCGTCAGCAGCACGTTCTACGGGGCGTCGCTGCCGGAGTGGGTGACCCGCTTCGACCAGGAGCGGAACGCCGACGCCTACCGGGGCGCGCGCTGGCAGGGCGGCGAGCTGCCTTCGGAGGCGGGGCCGGCTCTCTACGGCGCCGTCTACGCCAGCCCGTTCGGCAACGACCTGCTCGAGGCGCTCGCGGAGCGGGCGGTGGACGCGGAGCGGCTGGGCCGGCGCGGCGAGACCGACCTGCTCACGCTGAGCTTCTCCTCCAACGACGCGGTCGGCCACGGCAAGGGCCCCGATTCCCCCGAGGTCCGCGACATCTCGATCCGCACCGACCAGGCGCTCGGCCGGCTCTTCTCCTTCCTGGACGCGCGGGTCGGGATGGACGACGTGCTCGTCGTCCTCACCGCCGACCACGGCGTGGCCCCGGTGCCCGAGGTGGAGGCCGCGCGCCGGATGCCGGGCGGGCGGGTCCCCGCCGGCGCCGTGCGCGACGCGGTGCAGGCGGCGCTGACGCGGAGGTGGGGAAAGGGCCAGTGGGTGGTGAGCCCGTCGGACCACTCGATCTACATCGACCACGAGCTCGTCGCGACGAAGAAGCTCGACCTCGACCGGGTGGAGGACGCGGCCAAGGCCGCGGCCGCGGCGGTGCCCCACGTCCTGCGCGCGTACGCGCTGCACGAGCTGCTCGCGGGCGCGGCGACGGACGACGCCGTGGGCCGCTACCTGGCCAACAGCGTGCAGGCCCGGCGCACCGCCGACGTGCAGGTCCTGCTCGAGCCCTACTGGATGTTCGGCGCGACCGGGACGACGCACGGCAGCGTGTTCGGCTACGACACCCACGTGCCCGTCATCTTCATGGGCCCGGGCATCCGCCCCGGCGCCTACCGGCACGACGTCACGGTCAACGACGTCGCGCCGACGCTGGCCGAGATCCTCGGCGTCGAGACGCCGAGCGGGGCCGCGGGCCGCGTGCTCGACGAGATCCTTGCCGACCGCTGAACGACGCCTCCCCCTCGCCGCGCCCGGACCCGCCGAGCGGAAGCGCCTCCTGGCCGGCCTCGCCGAGCCGCCGGTCGAGGCGGCGCGGTTCCTCCTCGGCAAGATCCTGGTCCGGCGCGACCGACGCCGCGTCCTCGCCGCGCGCATCGTCGAGACCGAGGCCTATCTCGGCCTCGACGATCCCGCCGCGCACGCCTACGGCGGCCGGCGCACGCGCCGCACCGAGCCGCTGTGGGGGCCGCCGGGCACGATCTACGTCTACTTCATCTATGGCATGCACCACTGCCTGAACGTGTCGGTGGACCGGGAGGGGGTGCCGGGCTGCGTCCTCGTCCGCGCCGCGGAGGCGATGGGCGCGCTCGGGTTCGGGTCGCTGCGGGGTCCGGGCCGGCTCTGCCGCACGCTGCGCCTCGACACGTCGGACAGCGGGCGGTACCTCTTCGATCCGGCCTCCGGGCTCACGCTGCGGGAAGGCCCGGCGCCGGCGAGGATCGGCGTGTCCCCGCGGGTGGGGATCCGCCACGCCGCCGACCGCCCACTGCGCTTCTTCGACGCGGACAGCGCGGAAGTGACCGCGACGCGACGGGCGGAGTAGACTGAGGCCATGCGGGATCCCTTCGGCGCTCGCGGCTCCCTGCGCACCCCGCGGGGCGACCTGGCCATCCACCGGCTGGACGCCCTCGAGACGCGCGGGCTCGCCCCCGGGCTCGGCCGCATGCCCTTCTCGATCCGCATTCTGCTCGAGACCGTCCTGCGCAACGTCGACGGCGAGCTCGTCACCGAAGCCGACGTGAGGAACCTGGCCGCGTGGAATGCGGCCGCCCCCCGGGACGTGGAGCTGCCGTTCATGCCCGCGCGCGTGATCCTCCAGGACTTCACCGGCGTGCCCGCGGTGGTGGACCTGGCCTCGATGCGCGCGGCGGTGAAGCGGCTGGGCGGCGCGCCGGCGCGGATCAACCCGCTGGTGCCGGTCGACCTCGTGGTCGACCACTCGGTGCAGGTGGACTACTACGCGAGCGGCGACGCCCTGCGGCGCAACGCGGAGATCGAGTTCGAGCGCAACCGCGAGCGCTACGAGTTCCTGCGCTGGGGACAGAAGGCCTTCGCGCGCTTCCGCGTGGTGCCCCCCGCGACCGGCATCGTCCACCAGGTGAACCTCGAGTACCTGGCCAAGGTCGTCATGGCCCGGCCGGAGAACGGCTCGACGGTGGCCTTCCCCGACACGCTCGTCGGCACCGACTCCCACACCACGATGATCAACGGCCTCGCGGTCCTCGGCTGGGGCGTGGGCGGGATCGAGGCGGAAGCGGCGATGCTCGGCCAGCCGCTGTACATGGTCACGCCGCAGGTCGTGGGCTTCCGGCTGACCGGGAGGCTCGGCGACGGCGTCACCGCCACCGATCTCGTGCTCACCGTCACCCAGATGCTGCGCAAGAAGGGTGTCGTCGAGAAGTTCGTGGAGTTCTACGGCCCGGGGCTCAGCCAGATGAGCCTGGCCGACCGGGCCACCGTCGCCAACATGGCCCCGGAGTACGGGGCCACCTGCGGCTTCTTCCCCGCCGACGACGAGACGCTGCGCTACCTGCGCCGCACCGGCCGCCCGGCGGAGGCGGAGCTCGTCGAGCGCTACTGCAAGGAGCAGGGCCTCTTCCGCACGGACGGCTCGACCGAGCCCGTCTTCAGCGACACGCTCGCCCTCGACCTCGGCGAGGTCGAGCCGAGCCTGGCCGGGCCGAAGCGGCCCCAGGACCGGGTGCCCCTATCCGCCATGAAGGCCGCCTTCCGGGAGGCCCTGACCGCCCCCGCCCGGGAGCGCGGCTTCGGCCTCGCCGAGGCCGAGCTGGACCGGACCGTGGCGGTGGAGATGGGCGGCGAGCGCGCGGAGCTGCGCCACGGCTCCGTCGTCATCGCCGCCATCACGAGCTGCACCAACACCTCCAACCCTTCGGTGATGCTCGGCGCCGGGCTGCTCGCGCGCAAGGCGGTGGCGCGCGGGCTGCGGGTGCCCGCCCACGTCAAGACCAGCCTCGCCCCGGGCTCCAAGGTGGTGACGGAATACCTCCGGCACGCGGGGCTCATGTCGGATCTCGAGGCGCTCGGCTTCTTCCTGGTGGGCTACGGCTGCACGACCTGCATCGGCAACAGCGGCCCGCTCCCGGACCCGGTGCACGAGGCGATCGCCGAGGGAAAGCTGGTGGCGGCGGCGGTGCTCTCGGGCAACCGCAACTTCGAGGGCCGCATCAACCCCGACGTCAAGGCCAACTACCTGGCCTCGCCTCCGCTGGTCGTGGCCTACGCGCTGGCCGGCACCACCGACATCGACCTCGCCCGCGAGCCATTGGGCCGGGACCGCGCCGGCCAGCCCGTGTACCTGCGCGAGGTCTGGCCGGGGCAGCGCGAGGTGACGGAGCTGGAGGCGAGCATCCGCGAAGAGATGTTCGCCCAGACCTACGCCAACGTCTTCGACGGCAATCCGACCTGGAACGGAATCCGCGTGCCCGAAGGCGACCTCTACGCGTTCTCCGAGGACTCGACCTACATCCACGATCCCCCGTTCTTCCAGAGCCTGACCCTCGAGCCGACGCCCCTGCGCGACATCGAGGGCGCGCGCATCCTCGCCCTGGTCGGCGACTCGGTGACGACCGACCACATCTCCCCCGCGGGCGACATCCCCGAGGACAGCCCCGCGGGCCGGTACCTGAGGTCGAGGGGTGTCGCCAAGAGGGACTTCAACTCCTACGGCTCCCGGCGGGGCGACGACCGCGTGATGGTGCGCGGCACGTTCGCGAACATCCGCCTCAAGAACCTCATGGTCCCCGGCACCGAGGGAGGCCTCACGGTCCACGTCCCGTCGGGCGAGAGGATGACCATCTTCGACGCCGCCGAGCGCTACCGCCAGGAGCGCACCCCGCTCCTGGTCGTGGCGGGCAAGGAGTACGGGAGCGGGTCGTCGCGGGACTGGGCGGCGAAGGGGACGCTGCTCCTGGGCGTGCGGGCGGTCGTGGCGGAGAGCTTCGAGCGCATCCACCGCAGCAACCTGGTGGGGATGGGCGTGCTGCCGGTCCAGTTCAAGCCCGGCCAGAATGCCGAGGCCGTGGGCCTGACCGGCCTCGAGACGCTCACGATCGCCGGCCTCGTCGGCGACCTCCGACCCCGGCAGGACCTCACCGTGCAGGTGGAGAGGGCCGACGGGCGCCGGGACTTCTTCCCGGTCGTCGCTCGCCTCGACAGCCCCGTGGAGATCAACTACTACCGCCAGGGGGGGATCCTCCACACGGTCCTGCGCAAGATGCTGCGCGGGGCGTAACGAAACGGCCGCTCCCCCGTCTAACCGGCGACAATCGCCTGTGTGGAGGTGTCATTGAACGAATCGATTCAGGTATTTACGGGCGAGAACTGGGAGGCCGAGGTCCTCGCGGCCGACGGGGCCGTGCTCGTGGATTTCTGGGCCGCCTGGTGCCCCCCGTGCCGCATGCTGTCGCCGCTCGTCGACGAGCTGGCCCGGGAATACGCCGGACGGGTGAAGGTCGGCAAGCTCGACGTCGACCAGAACCCGGAGGTGGCGTCGCGCTACGGCATCACGTCGATCCCGAGCCTGCTCGTCTTCCAGGGCGGACAGGTGGTCGCCCAGCGCGTCGGCGCGCTCCCGCGCGAAGAGCTGTGCCGGTGGCTGGACGCCAACGCGCCGGCGGTGACAATCGCTGCGCGGTGATGGACGGAGGGCCGGTCACGGATTAGAGTCGTTCCATGAGTCGTTCCCTGACCGGTCCCTCCGCCGAGCCGCGCGAGCTGCTCTTTCGCGCCCTCGACGAGCACGGTGACCGCTTGTACGCCTTCGCCCTCCGGATGACGCGGGACCCCGACCTCGCGGCCGACGCCGTGCAGGAAGCCTTCGCCGCCGCCCTGCGCAAGTTCGACACCTTCCGCGGCGAGTCGAACATCGCCACCTGGCTGCACCGGATCGTCTACACGAAAGCGGTGGACCTCATCCGGCAGCGGGGAAAGGAGACCTCGCTGCCCGAGGCCGACGACGGTGGCCTCGGCCCCGAGGACGACCGGCTGGCCCGCACGCCGGCCTGGGCGCGGCCGCCGGACGAGATCCTCTGGAGCAGCCAGACCCGGGAGGCGCTGCAGGCGGCGATCAAGGAGCTGACGCCGCTCCAGCGAGCGGTCTTCACGCTGCGGGAGATGGACGGGATGCCGACCGACGAGGTGGCCTCCGTCCTGGGCCTGGAGCCGGGGACGGTGCGGGTGCACCTGCATCGGGCGCGCCTGCGCCTGCGCGCGCTCCTGGCCGAACACTTCAAGGGAAGGGTGCCCACGTGAAGTGCGACTGCGACGGTCTGGTCCGGCGGTTGACGGAGCTGCACGACGGCGCGCTCGGCGAAGGAGATTGCGCGGCGATCGAGAGACACCTCGAGGAGTGCGCGGACTGCGGAGCGTTGCACCGCGACTTCCAGGACCTCGCGCGCCTTTGCCGCGAGTCGGACCGGCCGCGGATGCCCCTCGCCGTCCGCCGCCGCATCGAGCAAGCGCTGAAGTAGAGACGTCCCGGGCCAGCGACTCTCCGCGATCTCCGCGTCAAGCCTGGCCTAGCGATTGGACGCGAGCGGGAACGCGGACCGCAGCGCGTCGTAGGCCTCGGCCGTGAACGCGGTCCACGGCGCGCGGCCGCCCGCCACCACCGCGGCGCTCGACCGGGCGGCGGCGCCTCCCGCCGCCGCCGTCCCCACTCCGAGATACGGCCCGAGGTTCACTTCCGCCAGCTGTCCGCCCCGGGAGTTGACCAGGCGGATCCACTCGTTGGCGATGAGCCCGTAACCCAGGTCGGTCGGATGGATCCCGTCGTAGCCGACGAGCCCTCCGCTCAGGAACGCGCTCGTCAGCGTGATGCCGCCGACCGTTCTCCCGCGCGCCGCGACGTCGGCGAAGAAGGCGTTGGCGTCGAGCACGGCGATCCCGGCCGCCTGGCAGATCTGGGCGATGACCTGGTTGTACTGGGCGACGTGCTCCCGGATCGCGGCCACCTCGCTCAGGTCCAGGATCACCTCGTCGGGGAGGGGCCGACCGGTGCCGCCGAGCGCGGTGGGGATGCCGTCGCCCCTGAGGAGCAGGGGCGCGGCCGCGAGCGTCACCAGCGAGTTGGCCGGCAGCGGCCCGTTGGGGCCGAGCAGGGCCACGGTCTGGCCGTTCACGCGTATGGGGGCGCCGGTCGCGGGGTTGACGACGATGGGCTGGATGGTGGTCACGAAGGGGAGCGAGGTCACGTCGGGGATGTTGGCGGCGACGGCCGCCGCGCCGCTGGCCTTGATCGCGTCCACGACCAGCTGGAACGAGGCCCGGAACGACGCCACCGGCGTCAGCGTCACCCCCTCGATCGCCCGGCCGTTCACGACCGCCGCGAGCGCGTCGTTGTTCCCGATCCACAGCGTCACCATCGTGGGCTTGAGCGACATCCCCTGGGCGAGCGCGGTCCCCCGGCCGCGAAGGATCAGGTCGTGGTAGCCCGGGCCCGAGCCCTGGCTGCCGTTCCCGATGTCGGTCACGCGCGTGAGCAGGTCCGCGACCCTCGCCGCGGGCACTCCGAGGTTGTTGTAGGGTCGCGGCAGGTCCAGGCGCAGCGCCGCGCCCTGGTTGGTCGCCTTGGCGGAGACGACCGGGGGGATGAGGGTCACGAGCGTCAGCTCGGCGGGGATGCCGGGCTGGGAGACGAGCGGCTGCTCGAAGCCCGTCACCCCCGCCTGCCGGGCGAGGAGCGCGGGAAAGGACACGCGCTGGTGCGCTTCCACGAGCGAGCCGTTGGTGAAGCCGGCGGTCAGGCTGTCGCCGAGGGCGACGTAGGTCGAGAAGTTGGACTGCGCGCCCGCGGGCGCGGCCCCAAAGAGTGCGGCGACGAGAAGCAGCACAGCAAGACGTTGTCGCATTCGCAAGAATCCCTCCGGAAACCTCAGGTGCCGAACAACTCTCTCCGGCGCGTGCGTTCGGCACGCGGAGCGGAGCATCTCCCTAGTCGTCTCGCCGAGGATTCACTCCGAGGCGAGACGCTCGATGACGCAAAGTGCGAAGCGGAGCGTGCCGCATTCGGATTACGTCCGGCGCGCGTAGCGGAGCGTTTCCTCTGCCGCACGCGGACGGGTTCATCCCGGCCGCGTGCGCTCGATGACTTCCCACGCGGAGCGGAGCGCGCCGCATTCGGATCACGAGCGCGCCGCATTCAGAATGAATACCCCAGGAACACGCCCAGCGTGAAGGCATGGCTCTTGTACGTGCCCTCGAAGCTGTCGCGGTTGACGCCGGCGGTCGAGCGGTCGCGCGCGAGCACGAACCAGCTCGCGGC
>Ga0114129_10010784_pt1 | contig 13023 bp, 13 predicted proteins | sample RhiMetdeltSRZDD1_FD_80071 | JGI IMG/M metagenome (GOLD analysis project Ga0114129, IMG submission 80071) | Populus rhizosphere microbial communities from Tennessee, USA - Rhizosphere MetaG P. deltoides SRZDD1 (version 2) (version 2) | ecosystem: Host-associated > Plants > Roots > Rhizosphere >...
GGCGATGGTTTCGAGGTGCTCCTGCGCTTCGAGGGAGAACACCTCGGCGAGCTCCGCCGGGACGGGCGTGGCGGGGACGACCTCGAATCCGTCGACCGATGCGGGCGCCGCGGCCGGCGGCGGCGCCGGCAGTGCCGGAGGTGCCATGACGGTGGCGCGCGGCTCAGGAAACGGCAGCACCGCGAGACTCGCCAGCGGCGACGGCTCGTCGATCGGCGGCGCCGGCGTTTCAGGCTCTTGTTTCGACGAGGCGATCTCGCGCGTTTCAATCTCAATGAGCGCCTGCAGCGGCGCCATCGCTTGCGGCGCCAGGTCGAGTTGCAGCGTCACCAGGACTTCCGCGGCGATCGTCTCGACCGGCTCGCCCGCGAGGGCCGCGTGCAAGTAGGCCTCGAGGCGAGGCATCGCGTCGCGGAGCGAGGCCAGGGTGTCGTCGCTGATTGGCTCTCGCCCGATCAGGACACACTCGAGGACATCCTCGGCGATGTTGAGCAGGTATCCGAATGCGGCCAGGCCGACCATGGAGGCCGCGCCCTTGAGGGCGTGCACGAGGCGATGCGCCTCACGGATCGCGGCGCGATCGAGCCGATCCGCCGCCGCGACGTCGAGCGCGCGACCGATCTGCGGCACGCACTGCCGGACTTCGTCGGTAAACGCTGCTGCCGTTGCGGCATCGAGGCTCATGGCCGCGACTCCGCCGGCTTCGCGCCGCGCCGCTGATACGCGCGTACGCCATTGAGAATCACCGGTTCCAGGCCCGACGGCCGATCGTTCGGCGCCTCGCCGGGTCCGAGCATCAAGTAGCCGCCCAGCGCCACACACGACGCCAGCCACGAAACGGCGCGGCTGACGGCCGCCGGTGAGAAATAGATCAACACGTTGTGACACATCACCACGTCGTGAGTCGGGCGGAAGCCATCGGGCTCGACCAGATTCGTCGTCATGAAGCGCACGCGCTGGCGGATCTCGTCGGCGATCTCATACTCGTTGCCCGACGCGCCGGTCGTCGGGCGCAGAAAGCGCTGGCGATAGTGATTCGGAATCGGGGCGATGGCGCGAGGCCCGTAGCGGGCCAGCCGCGCGATCTTGATCGCCTGGTGGCTGATGTCGCCGCCCCACACGGTGAATTCGCCGGCGGCGGCATCGTCGGCCGCGCACATCGCCATCGAGTACGCCTCCTGGCCGGTGGAGCAGCCGGCGCTCCACAAGCTGAGCCGCGCCCCTCGCCGCGCGGCGCGGAGCTCCGGCAGGATGTGCTGGCGCAAGGCGTCGAACGACGGCGGGTGGCGGAAGAACGAGGTCTCGTGGTTGGTGAGCCGTTCGATCAGCGCGTCCCATTCGAGACTGGCTCCCGGCTGACCGGAGAGCAACTGGTAGTACGCCGCGGCGCTGGTGATGCCGCAGGCCCGCATCTGCTCGTGCACCAGGCCGATCACTTCTGGCGCGCGCACGTGGCGGAACGTCAGCCCGCAGCGTTTCAGGATCAACTCCTGCCACGCCTGTGGCGTGATGCCGTCGACGGCGTCGCCGGCCGGTTGAGCGGCGGCGCTGGCCGGCGCGCTCGAGGCGGACTTGGTCATTACCGTGACGCAACCAGCCGCGGCTGCGAGAACGGCGCGGCTTCAGCCCCGGCGGGCGGGAGCTTGAACCGCGTCACGATGGCGTTGAGGTTGTCGACGAGCAGGCCGAGCGAGTTGATCGCCGCCGCCGTCTGTTTCGTGCCCGCGGCGGTGCTGCGGGTGACGGCCGACATCTCGTTCATCGATTTGGCCACCTGCTCCGAGCCGCGCGCCTGCTGCTGCGCGGCATCCGAGATCGCCTGCAGCAGTTCGGCCAGCCGGTTCGACACGCCCTGGATTTCCGCGAGGGCGACGCCGGCTTCGTTGGCGATGTTCGAGCGATTGATGACTTCGCGCGTGGTGTCTTCCATCGCCGTCATCACTTCGGCGGTTTCACCCTGCGTGGCCTTGACCAGCATGCCGGCGCGCTTGGTCGCCTCGGTGGCGCGGTCAGCGAGGCGTTCCACTTCGTCGGCGACGATGGCGAAGCCGCGGCCGGCTTCGCCCGCCATGGCGGCCTGGATCGACGCGTTCAGGGCGAGGATGCTGGTGCGATCGCCGATGTCGCCGATCAGCTCGACGATTTCGCCGATCTCCTGGGAGCTCTCGCCGAGCCGTTTAATCCGCTTCGCGGTTTCCTGCACCTGGTCGCGCATCGCCTTCATGCCTTCGATGGTGCGCGTCACCGCGCGCGTGCCGTGTTCGGCGTTGACGCGCGCCTGTTCAGCCACCTGCGCGGACGAGGAGGCATTCTCGGAGACGTAGTGAATCGAGGCGGCCATCTCTTCGATCGCGACCGAGGCTTCGACGGCCTGCGCGGCCTGATCGTCGCTGCCGGTGGCGAGGTTCGCGGTCACATCGCGCAGCTCGCCCACTGCGGTGCTGATCTGCCGCGACGCGGCCTGCACCTGGCCGATGATCTGCCGCAACTGACCGATCATCAGATTGAAGGAGTCCGCCACGGCTCCGGTCACGTCATCGGTGACTTCGGCCTCGACGGTGAGGTCGCCCTCGGCAACGCCGCTGACTTCCGACAACAGCTTCATCACCGCCGCCTGCATGCGGTCGCGCTCCTTGCGCGAGTCGACCAGCGGCACCGTGTGATCGAGCATGGTATTGATGGCGCGCCCGATGCGCCCGAGCTCGGTGTAGCCCGGCGACGGGACGCGGTTGGACAGATCGCCATGGGCCAGCGATTCACACACCACCGCCAGGGCCTGCGCCTCGGCGTTGACCGGACCAAACACGGCGACCCGCAACAGGATGAGCGCGACGATTATTCCCACGGCCAGCGCGATGGCGGCGGCTACGTAAGTCCGACTGAAACCGCCGGCGACGCCCGCCGTCTGCGCGGTCAATTCCGCGGTGGTGCTCTGGACGAGCGTGTCGACGCGCTGTTCGAGCTGGGCGAAGGCGGCGCGCGTCGCGTCGCCGTCGGCGCCGCCCGGATCGACCGGCGGCACCGTGGCCTGCGCAATCCGTGACCGCATCGCGAAGAACTCGCGCTGATACGTCAGGAGCGCGCTGCGCACCGGCGCCGTGGCGCGTTCGCCGGCGGCGGCTTCCACAGTGCCGAGCGCGGCGACCACCGCGTCGTAGGCCTCGTTCCAGCGGTCGAGATCATCGGTGGGCCGGTGCTGTCGGGCGACGGTGAGCATGTAGGCGCGCTCGTGCTGCACCAGACGGCTCATGTCGGCGGTCAACCGGGGCAGCGTCGCGCTGGCGCGCGAGGCGCGATCGATGTCACGTGTGCGCCGCTCGATCCCCGTGATCTGCCACAGCGTGACCGCAGCGGTCGCGCAGAGCAGCAGGCCGACAAAGAGCATCGTCAAATATTCGCGGGTCTTGATCGTGAGCGTTCGCACCATGATGAGTCCTTAGTGGAGGTCCGCGGCCGCGGCCTCCACGCTCCTGGGTTCTTCGAATTGACGAAGGTCGGGGGAGCGCAACAAGCGGTCGATGTCGAGGACCGCGACGAGGCGGCCGCCGACGCTGCAGATGCCGATCAAGTACGGGGTCAACGGGCCTTCGAGCGGCGATGCGGGCGGCGTAATGTCGTCGGGGTTGATCGCGACGATGCGATCGACGGCGTCGACGATGAGCCCGGTCGTGAAGGGCTCATCGAGCAGCCGCACCACCAGCAGGCGGGCGGTCGGCGTCACAAAGCCGGACAGGCCGAGATAGACGCGGAGGTCGACGACCGAGACGATGTCGCCGCGCAGATTCGTCACACCGCGCAGCCACTCCGGCACGTGCGGCACCGGCGTCACCCGCGGCACGGTTTCGAGCTCGGTGACGTAAGCTTCCGGAACCGCATACTGCGTCGACGCAATCCCGAACAGCACGAATCGGCTCGACGCCCGCGCCAACGCCACGGGCGCCGCCATGACCGCCGTCGATTCAGAATCGCGCGCGCGATCCGCGGCGGCGATAGCCTCGCGCAACGTTCGCTCGCCGGTGGGCGGTCTCATAGATGTCGCGCGACCGCCTCGAGGAGGGTGGCGTCGCGATAGGGCTTCGCGATGTATTCGTCGGCGCCCTGCTTCAATCCCCAGAACCGATCGCTTTCCTGGCTCTTGCTGCTGACCAGAATGACCTTGATGTCGCGCGTGGCATCCGAGGACTTCAAGTGGCGCAGCACCTGGTAGCCGTTCATTTTCGGCAGCACGATGTCGAGCAGAACGACGGGCGGCCGGGCCGCCGCGATCTTTTCGAGCGCGTCCTCGCCATCGACGGCGGTCGTGACCTGGTAGCCGCCGCGTTGCAACAGCGTGCTCGCCGCCTGGCGGCCGGTCGGACTGTCGTCGACCACCAGGACATGACGTGGCGTCATTGCTTGGTCTCCGCCGGCTCGTCGACATGCTGGATCGCTTCACGCAGGCCGTCGACGAACAGGCCGAACGTGGCGCGCCATTCCTCGCGCTCGCGGTTCGACCGGAAGAACGTGCTGGCGGTGTTGCCGTAAAACACCAGCACGTCGAGCAGCGCGCGGCACAGCTCGAGATACAGCTGCGAGCGGCTCTCGGTGTTGCTCTTCCAGCTCTTGAGCACGCCCGCGGCCGTGGCCACGGTGATGCGATCGCGCTCCTCGCCCAGCAGCTGGGTGTAAGGATGTTCCTCGGCCAGGCGTGGCAGCACGTGCGAGGGGCGGATGCCCGGATCGCTGCAGCGTGCGGTCACGGCGGCGACCATCGAATTCACTACCGAAGTGACCAGTACCAACGCTGCCACCGTCCCGCCTTCCACTTGCCCGTCCTGGAGGCGCGTGGTGTCCTGCTCGAGGCGGGTCAGCTGCGTCAGCAGCTCGTGAAGCAATTCTTCGTCGGCGTTCTGCTCGCCGACGGGGGCCCGGCTGCGCCGCTCGCCGCCCTGCCCGTTGTCGACCACGAGCCGGGCCAGTCGATCGGTGATGGTGCGGGGTTGCGGTTCGCCGTCGCGCGCCAGCCGGAAGCGGCCGTCGGGCCAGCCGAGCAGCTCACAGGCGGCTTCGTCGCCACGTGCATGCCCGGTGACGGCATGCACGAGCACGCCTTCGTCGAAATACATCGCGCCATGACTGCCGTCGCGCTGCAGCCGGAGGATCGCCGTCGAACATTCGCGCGACATTGCCTGGAGCAGGCTGGGGAGCGTCAAGTCGTGCAGATCGCCTTCAACCATGATTCGCCTCCGCCTGACAGTGCGCGGTGACCACCGCCAGCACCTCCGGCGTCTCGAACGGCTTGGTGAGGTACTCGGTGGCACCCGCCATGTGGCCTTTGACTTTGTCGAAGAACGCACCCTTGCCCGAGAGCATGATGACCGGCACTGCGGTGGTACGCGGATCCTGCTTGATGCGTTTGCAGACTTCGTAGCCGTCGAGATCCGGCATCGCGATATCGAGCAGCACGACGCGCGGCACGAGATCCTTCAGGCGATCGAGCGCGGACTGACCGTTGGCCTCCGCGATCACGCGGTAGCCGGCGCGCTCGAGTGTGAGACCAAGAATCCGACGGATGGTTGGGCTGTCGTCGACCACGAGCACCGTCGCGACATCGCCGTTGACGGCGGCGCGCGCCGCTGACGGCGTCGCCGGCGGCGCCGGCGCCGCCGGCGCATCGGTCACCGGCAGCTGCGCCAGCGCGTTGAACGCCGAGTCATCGAGTTCGACACCGTCAGCCGCTTCGCCGGTCGGCGATTCGGCGTCAAAGCGGCCGAACGCATCGTCCGGCGAGGGCAGCGCCGCGGGATCGATCTGCGGACCGCGCAGCTTCTCCATCGCCGCCTTGGCGCGCGCGTCCTGCGGATCGAGCTGAAAGGCGAGCTCGATGGCGTGCTCGGCTTCGGCGGTATCCGTGGTGGTGTCGGCCAGGCCCAGCCACGCTTCGATGTCGCCACCCGTGAGATCAACGGCTTCGCGCCAGCGGCTACAGGCGGTGTCGGTGTCGCCGGCCGCGGCGAGCGCCCGGGCGTCGTCGATCAACGCCTTGTGCATCATGGTGCGGCCCTGCTGATGCCCGGGCGCAACGCGGAGGAGCTCTCGCAGGCACTGCAGTTGTTCCTCGCGATTGGCGGCGAGATTGCACAGCGCCTGCCAGATGCGGGGATCCGAGGAATTCAGCGCCGCGGCTTCGCGGAACCGGCGGCGCGCTTCGGCTTTATCGGTGTTCGCAATCATCACCGCTCGCGCCAGCAGCGCCTGTCGCAGCTGGGTCCGGATCGCGGTGTCATCAGGCGCGAGCGCCACGACCCGGCGCAGCGCGTCGATGCGATCGACGTGCGAGTTCGCCAGGTCCGCGAGCGTTCGCCACGTCAGGACGGCGTCGGGCTGCAGCTCCGTCGCTTCGGTCGCCAGCGCCCGCGCGATATCACGTTTTCCGGCTCCGGCCCTGGTCCGCGCTTCGGCGACCAGCAACCGGGCGAGCGCTTCGCGCGCCGGCGCATGGCCCTGGTCGAGCGTGAGGACGCGGCGCAGGCAGCCGATCGCGTCGTCGGCCGAGGGCGACGCCGTTGCGAGCCAGTACCACGCGAGCACGTTGTTCGGCGTTTCGGTGGTGACTTGCTGCAGCAGTTCGCGCGCGCGATCGAAATCGCGCGCCTGCGCGGCCATCACGCCTTGTTGCAGCGCGGTCTGGGTTGCCGATGTTGCTGATGTCATGCGCACAGCCGTTGTGCAACGTTCATGCCTTTCGCGCGGGACCGCGGCGAATGCTCGCAAGTCTTGAAGTCGCCATGACTTGTCGCGCGACGACCATCGCTGTCGTGATGCGGCGGCGCGTCCGGCTGTCTGAGAGCTGGACGTTCGTCCGGGACGTGGACGCGCGTGGGACGCGCGTTCGCAACGTTTACCGCGCGAATTATCGCGACGGGTCCGGGCATGAACGTTGCAGCCTGCGCGCCAGTCGTATGAAAAAGGCGAAGGTGCTCGTCGTCGACGACGCGATGCTGGTTCGGCGGATGGTCACGGACGTCCTCGCCGCGGATCCCGCGATCGAAGTCGTAGGTGAAGCCGGGAACGGACGCATCGCACTGCAGAAGATCGCGCAGCTCGCTCCCGATCTCGTGACGCTTGACGTCGAGATGCCGGAGATGAACGGGTTGCAGACGCTGAAGGAGATACGCAAGACGCATCCACGCCTCCCCGTGATCATGTTCAGCGCCGTCACCGAACGCGGCGCCGCCGACACCCTCGAGGCACTTCATCTCGGCGCCTCCGATTACGTCACCAAGCCGGGTGGCGCGGCCGGCCGCGACCTGGCCAAGGCACGCATCCACGACGATCTCGTGCCGAAGATCAAGTCACTGTGTCGCGTGGCGAGCGCCCTGTCGATCGGCGGCAAGCGCAGCCAGTCCGGTGCGCGGCCGCCAACGCCGTTCACGCTGCGCGCGCTCGGCCCGATGATCGGCGCCGACGTCGTGGCCATCAGCCTGTCAACGGGAGGACCGGCGGCGCTTGGCGAGATTGCGGGCAGACTGCCCGCCGATTTTCGTGCGCCCCTGGTCGTCGTGCCGCACATGGCAGCGGTGTTCACCAAGTTTTTTGCGGAGCGCCTGGCGACGCAGACCAAGCTGCGGGTCGTGGAGCCCGCAGATGGACAGCCTCTCGAGGGCGGCGTGATCTATGTGGCGCCGGGTGATTTTCATCTGACCGTACTGCGCCGCAACGGCGCGTCCGTGTGCGCGCTCAATCAACAGCCGGCGGTGCATGCGCACCGGCCCGCAGCTGACGTGTTGTTCCGATCGATCGCCGATGCCTACGGATCGCGCGCGCTCGCGCTCGTGCTGACCGGGATGGGTCAGGATGGCCTGCGCGGCTGCGAAGACATCACCACCGCCGGCGGCCGCGTCATCGTCCAAGACGAACCGACCAGCGTGGTGTGGGAAATGCCGGGACTGGTGGCCAAGGCCGGCCTCGCTGACGCCGTACTCCCGCTCGGCGAATTGGCGGGAGAACTGGTGCGCCGCACCGTGCGGACGCCTGTCAGTGCCGACGATCGAGGCGCGGCATGAAGACCGGCCGCCGCCAGGCGCCGAAGCCGCCGCCTGTGGTCGACGACGAGCTCGCCACTTTCGTGGCGGATCCCGAGCTGGCCACGGCGTTCGTCGCTGACGGTCTCGATCATCTCGGCACGATCGAGCAGACGATCCTGAAACTCGAGGCATCGCCCGGAGATCTGGCGCTGGTCAACGATCTGTTCCGGCCGTTTCACACGGTCAAGGGCAATGCCGGCGTCCTCGGCCTGCTGTCGATCGAAGGGTTTGCTCACAGGCTCGAGACCCTGCTCGATCTCGCGCGCTCCGGCGCGCATCGACTCGGTGCATCGGAGATTGAGCTGGTGCTGGAGGCAGTAGACCTCCTTCAGATCATGGTGCAGGACTTGCCGGCGCGTGCCGCCGGACGGCCCGGAACCGACCTCGGCGCGCGGCGCCAGGCGGTGATCGAGGCGGTCGACCGCCTGATGACGGCCGGCGCCGCGGCCGAATCCGCCTCCGCTGAAGCTACGGCGGGACAAGCCGCCTCTGCTCACGCTGCGGCGGGACAGGCCGCCGCCGCTGAAGCTACGTCCGCCTCCCCTCAAGCCACGGCGCTGCAACTGACCGGCGACAGCTGGGTCGGCGAGCCGACCACGGTGAAGGTCAGCACGCAGAAGCTCGACGTCCTGGTCGACATGGTCGGCGAGCTGGTGATCGCGCAAGCCATCCTCGCGGAAGATCCGGCACTCGTGCGTGTCGGCGACGAGCGCGTCAGCCGGCAGCTCGCGCAGGTCCGCCGCATCACCGGCGACATTCAGCGCGACGCGATGTCGATGCGCATGGTGCCGATCCGTCCGACCTTCCAGAAAATGATTCGCCTGGTGCGCGACCTGGCGAAGAAGTTCGACAAGCCGACGCAGGTGGTGGTTGCCGGCGACGACACCGAGCTCGATCGCAAGCTGGTCGAACAGCTCACCGATCCGCTGATGCACATGGTGCGGAACACGATCGACCATGGCGTCGAGTCCGCCGCGGTGCGCGCCGCGGCCGGCAAGCCGGCCACTGCCGAGATCCGGTTGAACGCGTTTCATCGTGGCGGCGGCGTGGTGGTCGAGATTTCGGACGACGGCGCCGGCCTCGACACCGAACGGATTCACGCGCGCGCGGTCGCGCAAGGTGTGATCGCCAGCGGTGCGGCCCTCACACCGGCGGAGATCCACCAGTTGATCTTCCGGCCCGGGTTCTCCACCGCCGAACACGTCACCGAAGTCTCGGGACGTGGCGTCGGCATGGACGTGGTCCGCCGCAACATCGAGGCGCTGCGCGGCCGCATCGACATCAACACCGAACGCGGCCGCGGCACGACCTTTTCGCTGCGCCTGCCGCTGACGCTGGCGATCGTCGACGGCCTCGTGCTCGGCGTCGGCGGCGATCGGTTCGTCATCCCGACGCCGGCCGTGCAGGAGTCGCTCAAGCCGCGGCCCGAGCAAGTGCATACGACGCATGGCCGCCCCTGCATGGTGCAGGTGCGCGAGCGGCTGATCCCGCTGTTGCACCTCGGCGACGCCTTTGGCATCCGCGGCGCCCGCCCGCACATCTGCGACGGCACCGTGGTCATCGCGGAAGACAACGGCCGGCCGGTGGCGCTGGTCGTAGACGAGCTGCTGGGCAAGCGCGAAGTCGTGATCAGAAGCCTGGGTGAAATGTTTCGCGGCGTCGCCGGCATTGCCGGCGGCGCGATCCTTGGCGACGGCCGCATCGGGTTGATTCTCGATACCGGCGCGCTGCTGTCGCTGGTGTCGGCGGCTCCGCTGCGGGTCGCCGTCTAGAGAGGGAGCAGGAGATGGACACAACGGCGGTAGCCGCCAGCCGCCGCGCCAGCGGCGCGGCGCACGGCGGCAAGTACCTGACGTTCATGCTCGGGCGGGAGGAGTATGGCCTGCCCGTGCTCAAGGTGCGGGAAATCATCAAGGTGATGGACATCACGCACGTGCCGCAGGTACCGGCGCACGTGCTCGGCGTGATCAACCTGCGCGGCAAGGTGATCCCGGTGATCGACCTGCGGCGCAAATTCGGCTTTGACGATCAGGCCCATACCGAGCGGACGTGCATCATCGTCGCCGAAGTCACGCTCACCGCCACGGCCCTGATGATGGGCGTCGTGGTGGACGCCGTCTCCGAGGTCGTCACCGTGGCGCCGTCGGAGATCGACGACGCGCCGCACTTCGGCGGCCAGAACGGTATCGACTACATCCTCGGCCTCGCCAAGGTGAAGGGCGGGGTCAAGATCCTGCTCGACCTCGATCGGGTGCTCGGAAGCGACGGCACGCTTGCCATCCACAAGGTCTAGCCCCGTCGTGGTGTCGCCCATGCAGATTCCTGAGGTCAGCGATCGCGATCTCGCAACGATCGTGCGCATGGTCTATGAGAAGAGCGGGATCACGCTGCATGCCGGCAAGCGCGGCCTGGTCTCGGCGCGGCTGCAGCAGCGACTGCGGCAGCGCGGAGTGGCGACCTTCCGCGATTACGTCAAGCTGCTGCAGGAAGACGTGACCGGCGAAGAGCTCACCGCGATGCTCGACGCCATCACCACCAACCACACGTCGTTCTTCCGCGAGCGGCAGCACTTCGAGTACCTCGCGAAAGTCGTCCTGCCGCCGCTCCGCGACGCCAGCAGGGTCGCGCCGATCCTCGGATGGAGCGCGGCCTGTGCCACCGGCGAGGAGCCCTACACGATTGCGCTCACGGCCGCCGAAGTGCTCGGGCCGGAGACCAGCCGCCGGGTGCGCCTGCTCGCATCTGATTTGTCGACGCGCGCGCTGGCGCGCGCCAGCGCCGGCATCTATCGCGCCGATCGCAGCGCAGATCTCCCCAGGCACCTGGTGCTGAAGTATTTCCAGAAGGCCGTCGGCCGCCAGCCGGGACTGCTGCAGGTGGCGGCGCCGATCCGCCAGCTGATCGAATTTCGCCGGTTGAATCTCCTGCACCCGGCGCCGCCGGGGCCGCCGTTCGATTTCATCTTCTGCCGCAATGCGCTGATCTACTTCGATCGCGCCGCACAGCAGAAGGTGATCGAGACGCTCGAGTCGCGCCTGACGCACGGCGGCTACCTGTTCATCTCGCACGCCGAAAGCCTGAATGGGTTGCGGCACGGCCTGAGCTGGGTTGCGCCGGCCATCTATCGACGAGGCGAACCATGAGGGACGTGCTGCGCACCACGGCGACGGATCATCACCTGCCGCCGTCGCGACGGATCATCGGCATTGGCGAGCTGGCCGTCTCGAGCGTGCCGGAGTTGATCATCGCCACGCATGCCGTCGGCAGCTGCATCGTCGTCTGCGTCTACGACCCGATCGTGGCGGTGGCCGGCATGCTGCATTTCCTCCTGCCGGACTCGACCATCAATCCGGAGCGCGCCGGAGTCCATCCGGCGGTGTTCGCGGACACCGGTATCCCCCTGCTGTTTCAAACGGCGTACGAGCATGGCCTCGTCAAGCAGCGCGTCATCGTCAAGCTGGTCGGCGGCGCCGAGATGCCGCAGACGGCTGGCAAGTTCGACACCGGCCGCCGGAATCTCCTGGCGGCGCGGGGCCTGCTGTGGCGAAACGGCGTGTTCGTTGCCGCGGAAGATGTCGGGGGCACCGACGCTCGCACGGTGCACATGTCGGTCGCCGATGGCCGGCTACAGGTGTTCAGCGGGCGCACGTTCAAGGAACTGTAACCATGCGAATCCTGATTGCGGACGATTCGTCGATGATGCGCGCGTTGATCAAACGAGTGGTGCGGCTGACCAACGTCCCGGTCGAGGAGATCCTCGAGGCCCGCGACGGCGTCGAAGCCCTTTCGCTCCTGTCTTCAAATGATGTGCAGCTGCTGTTCACCGACATCAACATGCCGGGGATGAACGGCACCGAGCTGCTGCGCCGGCTGGCCAATGACGATCGGTGGCGTCGCCTGACGCGCGTCGTGATCTCGACCGACGGATCGACGGCGCGCCGCGAAGAAGTCGCCGAGCTGTCGGTGCGTTGCTATCTCAAGAAGCCGTTCAGTCCGGAGGTGCTGCGCGATGTCCTTACCGATGCCGCCGAAGCCGCTCGACTTTGAGGCCGCCGACAAGCTGATCGTCGCCGCCGTGGGCACGGTCGCCGAGCGCAGCTTCTTTTCGTTTGTCGATCCCAACTCCGATCCCGTCCTCGACGACGACAAGGAGTGGCTGGTGGCCACGCTGCGCTTCGACGACGGGCGGATATCGGGCCGGCTGGCGTGCAGCGTGCGCAGCGACCTGGCGCAGATGCTGTTCGATTCCTTCAGCGGCCGCCACCCGTCGGGTCCGCTGCCGCCGAGCCACGAGCTCGACGACTTGATCGGCGAGTTTTCCAACATGGTGTGCGGCACGTGGTTGAGCCGCTGCGCCGGCGATCGCTTGTTCCAGTTGAGCCGGCCGGTCGTCGAGCACCAGACGCGACCGGCGGCTGACGAGCGTCATCGCCATTGGGTCGAGGTCAACCACCGTCCACTGATCATCGACTGGGAGGTCGAGCGAGGACCCGATAAAGGCGTCCGCCGCTCGTCGCAATAGCCATGGCCACGGTACGCCCAAGCCGCGTGTTGATCGTTGATGACTCCGCGATCGTCAGGACCATGTTGTCGAGCGTGTTGAAGTCAGAGCCCGACATCGAAGTGGTCGGCGTCGCGGCGGATCCGTTCGCCGCGCGCGAGTTGATTGCGGCTGCGAAGCCCGACGTGATCACCCTCGATATCGAGATGCCGAAGATGGACGGGCTGACCTTCCTTCGGCAGTTGATGGTCGAGCACCCGCTGCCGGTGATCATCATCAGCTCGGTGACGCAAACCGGGTCGGTGGCGAGCATCGAAGCGTTGTCGGCCGGCGCGATCGACGTGATTGCCAAGCCCGGCGGCCCGTACTCGGTGGCGGACCTCGCCGATCAACTGCGCTACCGGATCCGCGCGCTGCGAACCGGACGGGCCGTGCATTTTTCGCGGATCCGCCGCC
>Ga0114129_10010785_pt1 | contig 13022 bp, 15 predicted proteins | sample RhiMetdeltSRZDD1_FD_80071 | JGI IMG/M metagenome (GOLD analysis project Ga0114129, IMG submission 80071) | Populus rhizosphere microbial communities from Tennessee, USA - Rhizosphere MetaG P. deltoides SRZDD1 (version 2) (version 2) | ecosystem: Host-associated > Plants > Roots > Rhizosphere >...
ATGGTAAAGATCCCCGCGCCGGCTATTGAGCTGAATTCGAAAGGAAAGCTGAAAGTTCATCCTCTTTATTATTAAGAAGGCAACGAAGTTCAGGAAAAAAAGGCAACGAGGCATATAGCAGTTTGTGGTTGCTGGTTTGTAGTTTGTGGTTGCTGCCACACCTAAAAGTGCAACAGGATAATATTTACATGGTAAGATTCACCGAAAGAACCACAAACCTCAAACCACAAACCAGAAACTATAATTTATTCCATATAAGCCCCTTTAACAACCTCCCCTTCCACCTCAACAAAAATATGCTCCTGCAGGGTGGTTGCTACAGATAAACCTACATAATCGGTGGCAATGGGATAGGCTTTGTGGGTCCGTTCGACCAGCGCCAGTGTTTGAATTTTTTTGGGTAAAAAAGCCAGGAACGGTTTTATGGCATATAACATGGTTTTACCGCTATTGGCCACATCGTCGATTACAATAATTACTTTATTGGTAAAATCCATGGTTTTGCTGAGGGTTATTTCACCGGGCGATTTTTTATCGAGCGAAATATCTATCAGTTCAATCGAAACTTTACTAATTGACTGCAACATACCCTGAACATTTCGCGCAATGGTGCTGCCGTTTTCACGCACGCCGGCCAGAATGATATGCTGTTCATCGAGGTTGTTTTCGATGATCTCATAGGCAATACGCTGCAATTTCCGGGCTACGGTACCTTCATCAAGAATATAATTTCGCGCCATGAATTTTTTGGCCAAATCTATAGAAAAAGTTTGGGGCACCACCAATCCATTTTCAAATTTTCAATTTCCCAAATTTTCAAATTACCTTAGCCTCATGTCATATATACCACAGATCCTGTTCATCATTTTATCGGCGGTTGCCATATGGCTTTTCAGTAAAAAGATCATGAGCATACGCCGTAATATTTTATTAGGTAAGGATGCGTCCTATAACGATCATCCCGGCGAACGGTGGAAGAATGTGTTGCTGCTTGCGTTTGGTCAAAAGAAAATGTTCCGTAACCCGCTCGTAGCCGTTATGCACTTTTTTATTTATGCGGGTTTTATCATCATTAATATCGAAGTACTTGAAATATTCATCGACGGTGTAATTGGCACCCACCGGCTCTTTGCAGGCTTTGGCGGTGCAATATACCCTTACCTGATCGATGCCTTTGAATTTCTGGCTGTAACTGTATTACTTGCCTGTGTAATATTTCTCATAAGAAGAAATGTGGTTAAGGTAAAACGCCTGGCAAGTCCCGACCTGAACGGATGGCCGCGCAGCGATGCCAATTATATCCTGATCACCGAGATTGTTCTGATGACCCTTTTTCTGACCATGAATTCGGCCGATACAATGCTGCAGCAAAGAGAGTATTCGCATTATGCCGAACACATTACCGGCAATTTTATGTTTTCATCCCTGCTTCATCCGTTATTGGGCGCGTTGAGCAGCAGTACGCTTGTTGGTATTGAAAGAACCTGCTGGTGGCTGCACATTGCGGGCATCTTTGCCTTTTTGAATTATATCCCGTATTCGAAGCACCTGCATATTATGCTGGCTTTTCCCAATGCATATTATACCCGGCTGCAACCTATGGGTAAAATGAGCAATATGCCGGCCATTCAAAACGAAGTGCTGTATGCCATGCAGCCCGAAATGGCCCCGGCCGATGCCGCTGCACCCACTACATTCGGCGCTAAAGAGGTTACCGACCTCAGCTGGCGCAATATTCTGGATGCCTATTCCTGTACCGAGTGCGGCCGATGCAGCGCAGCCTGCCCCGCCACCATTACCGGTAAAAAATTATCGCCACGCAAGATTATGATGGCCACACGCGACCGGGCCGAAGATATAGGCCGCAATATTGATGCAAACGGAGAATTCAAAGCCGACGGCAAAACGCTGTTGCACGATTATATTACTGTTGAAGAATTGCGCGCCTGCACTACCTGCAATAGTTGTGTGCAGGAATGTCCGGTTAGTATTAGTCCCCTTGAGATCATTCTCGAACTGCGCCGCTCCCTCGTTATGGAAGAAAGCAATGCCCCACAGGAATGGAATGCCATGTTCAGTAATGTCGAAAACAACTTTGCACCGTGGAAGTTTAGTCCTGATGACAGAGATAAGTGGGCAGAAGAACTTAAAACGAGTTAAGTGTAACAATAAAAAGCCCCCGATCATATCGGGGGACTTTCATCAACTAAACTTATTATGAGCTATGAGAAGACGAGCAAGTTATCCTTCGACCCGCCAATAGTCGGGCAGGCTCCGCTCAGGATCTTTCGCTCAGGACTTAAAGTAATATTATCGGAAACGATATACCGGCAATAGTTACTGTTGCACTGGCATCGCAACCGCTGGTACCATAATCCAAAGTACGGGTAAGGCGGCCATTGGGCGTAATTTCAAGCTTACCGCTTTCGAACCATCTGCAACTCATTTTACGAACCAAAGCCTGTGTAATATTGATGGTATACGATTCACCCGAGGCAATGGTGCCGCTGGCTGAACCGGTTATAGAATAAGTATCATCGAGAATGTTCAACGGTGTTTCAGCACCAGCAACCCACTCACGCTGACGGGTAGAAACCCAGGTAATAGTACCGCCGCTATTGGCTTTAACTATTTGTCCGTTTACTTCAACTTTATATACGAGGTGCGCCGATGCGTTTTTGCCCAGGTTGGTTGTTTTATGGGTCCCTTTGATCTGGTTATCGTTTACAAAGTAGTTATCGAAACTAATGTTTACCACAGTGCCCGAATCGCGGTATTTGCCGGTCCAACTGGCCAGTATTTTACCACGACGGTATCTTGCATCAACACACAAGCAATTGCTGCTGCCGAAGTCGATAACGATGGTGCGGGTAGCGCTTGTAGTATCAACGGTTACGCTGCCGCAGCCGCCAAAAATGTTTTCAACACGGGCGGTACCCTCATTGGTAGCCACTCTGAAGCTAAAGCTGGTGCCGGCCGAGGCAGAAGCATCGACCATTGTATTTACATCGTTATAGTTTGATTCGGCTAATGAATTATCCTGGGCAGAAGAGGTGTCTGAATCGGATTTTGCATCCTTTTTACAGCCAATAAATGAGAAAGTAACTAAACATGTAGCTATTACGCCTAAAGCAAAGGCTTGTTTTTTTATCATGGGGTACGTTTTAAATTCCGGTGTCAGACCGGTTACTGGTTTTAAGGTTTAAAACGCATAGCAGTTTTTTTTGGTGTGTTGTTGAGGCGGGAAAATAGTTAAATTCTGTAATGTGTTGATAACGAGTGGTGAAAACTTAATACTTCATACTTCCGGCTTCGGCTTTAATATTCGCCAGGTCATAATAATGGCTGTAATGGCAAAAATGCCTCCAATGATCCAGCTGATGAGGCTTTCATGTGCATTGAGCTTATTAACGATCAGCTGACCGCCGAAAATAAAGACCGAGTTGCCAATAAAGGTGCCGATGCCGATGCCGGCAATGTACATATTGTAGTGATCTTTTCGGGGATGCAGTATTTTTTTGGTGAACAGGGCGGTGCTCCAGCCAAACCAGAACGGTATCTGGGCCGGGTTTATGGCACTCATGGCAACGCCCAGCCAAAAGCGATGAATGGTATGGGAAAGAATAACGTTCTTGGATTGATGCGGACTTGCCGCTGCAATAAAGTTCGACACGGCCAGCGCAACAATGATGAGCACCGTAAACCATTCGAGCCGGCGGAACAGTTTTTTTTGTTTTTGCACCCAGTCCATAGCCACCAGTGAAATGCGTACATAAATGATCTCTACCAGCAGTGCGCCCAATGAAAAATACAGGGCCGGTCGTATGCCGTCGCTAACGGATATCTGCATAGCCGCCACGTTCAGCGTTCCCAGGGGCAGGGTGCCCAGGAAGCTGATGAACATACCGGTAATGAAAATTCTGAAAATTTGCAAATTTGAAAATTTGAAAATGTGCAAATATGAAAACGATGGTCCCCCACAACTCAGAACATAGAACTTAAAACTTATAACTTATTCAGTCATGGCGGCGAGCTTTTGCGACCACAATTTATCTTCCCTGAACATGGCAATACCTTCTTTGAAGCACAGGTAACGATGTCCTTTTTTATGGTTCAAACGGCTTACCCGGTATAAGTATATCCAGTGTCTGATAATTTCTTTCCAGGCAAAGAACAATGAGTGCCGGGGATCATAAATATGGGTTGGTTCGGCACCGGCGCCGTTCACTTCAATGATCGAAAAATTTTTGCCCTGTTTCAGCGCGTCCCAGGTATCGAAACGAATATCGAGCCGGCCGAAGTAAAAACCGGGTATCTGTTTGCAAATGTCATCAATTACACCGGTAATGGCATCATCGGCCAGATGGCTGTCGTCGAGGAACTTTGAGCCGCGGGCATGATTGCCATAAGGCGAAACGATCTTGTTTTCTCCTTCAGGTAACACCTCGTTTAAACGGGCGCCATGAATATTTTCAAGACTGCTAAGGTACATCAATGCCCTTTTATCCTGCTGCAACAATTCACGTATGGTGTGCTTTCCATCGCCTGTTACCGATAAAAATTCTTTGCGAACAATACCGGTGATCATTCCTTTTTGGGATCCGGGATATCGTACATAAAAAATACCCGCTTCTTTTTTCCAGGGAACAAACTCCTGTATATGAAAATCAAGAAATGCGCCATGTGTGTAATTGATCACATCCTGCTCATTGCACAACACTTTTACACCCCGGCCTCTGCCGCCCATATTGGGCTTGCCAATGAGCGGAAACTGTAAACCGGCCCGTTGCAAATCCTTCAATACCATTGTACCATTGGCAGGTATCGAAAAGAAAACAGTAGCCGGATGATATTGCGGGGGAATAATGGTAATGATGTCTTTTTTCGATTCACATAAAAAACCGCCATTCTTAATAGAGGGATTCGAAGCGGCGAAGAAAAAGAACGACCGGGCGCGCAGGCACAATGCGATCCATACCGGGTAAATACACAAATAAACGGCCGTAAAGCTCCAGTATTCCCAGTTAAATAATTTTATAAAAAAAGGTCGGTGCAGGATGCGTTGTATGCTGTTCATTATCGGCCTGCCATTGATTTTTCGATAGTTAAATTTGTGGTGAAAGCGCTATTGTTCTTAAGATCGAGATATTGCATTTGTATAGCCTCGTCAGTAATAGCCATTGAAGTAACGCTTACGGTAAATACCTGTCCGTTTCGATTCATGCGTAAATCGTTGTGGGCATCGCCATCGCCGGTGAACTGGTGAAAGTTAAGAATATCGTGTTGCGTCAATTGTTTGTTCTTTTGCAGCCAGTTGCTGAACCAGTTGTTGCGTTTTTTGATCACTTCCTCATCGTACAACGTAACGCTCGACCATATGTGTGGCTGCAACGCGTTCAACTGCAGTTTGTGTTTTTGTACCCCATCCCAGCGGCATTCAAACAACTGTCCTTCATTCCATATGATGGCGGTAAAAGGTTCAATCTGCTCCAGTGCTATCTTTTCAAGACAGGCAACAGCGTTATCAGCATTTATCAGGTCAAGTAATATCAGTCCGCGGCTTTTACGGTAAGGCGGTGCGGGTGTATGACGAATAAAACCGCCATTCAAAAAAACGATCGCCTGGCCATTTTCATGGGCAGCGATCCAGGTACCGCCTGCATCGCCGTCTTTCGGAAACATCAGGTTGCCCGATGTAAAACGATATACGGCAGGTGGCAAAGCATTTGAACGCCAATGCTTTTCATCGCGGTTGGATGTAAGATATATTTTATCCGCTGTGCGGATAAATGTTACTGTGCACATTGTTTTCGATACTTAATAGTAGACGAGGCTACGCCAAAATCATCGGGTAATTGAATGGTTGATATTTCAGTAATGCCCACACGGATCAATGCCATGTGATGGATGGTATGTTCAAGGTTATAGGCGATTTCGCGGTAATAATTTGTTTCAATGGCAATGGCTTCGTTGATGTGATCGTCGTAGCAGGCTTCCAGCGTAAGCAGCTTATTGGGTTTGTTCAATACCTGGTGCAAATCGATGAGTAACTGCGTAGCAAGCTCCTTATCGGTTTCGATCAACACATCGCGTTTACGCTTTTCATAATTCACCACACCCGATTCGTAGCCGTTTTCGAGGCATTGAAACAACTCAATGATATGTCGCAAATGCTGGCCAATCGTGTTGTTAAAAAGGGTTGAACACGGCTGGCTGTACTGCGGTGGCGATAGCTGGCTGAGTGAGCCGGAAAGTTGTACAAAAATATTATTTACAGCTTGTTGTAATTGCATTGGTCGGTTTTGTTCCTAAATATAATATTATTATTTTATTAAGGTTTTCCGCATATACAATTTTTCATACAGTATATTTCTTAATCTTTTCTTGCGTAAACCTTTAGTATAACCGTTAGATTATCGCTTAGTGTACTGCCTCCCCCTACCTTAAATTCTCTGCGGTTCAGCTTAAATTCACCATTAAACAAATAACCATCCATGTATGGTTGTGCTGTAAAAGGGAACGACAGATCTTTTGTTATTCCTTTCATGGTCAGCTTACCAAAAACAAATAATGTTCCGCTCTTATTGGAACCGGTGACTTTTACAGATACGAACCTGATCTGTGGATAGTTTTTAACATCAAAATAATCGGTGCCGCGAAGGTGTTCATCCCTTAAATCGACCCCTGTATTTACCGTATTGGATTCAATATGCACATCAAAATTGCAGCCAGACAGATTATCGGGTGAAAAGGTTATAACGCCCGCCAGACCGCTGAAAGAGCCGCTGGTATTGAACCCAAGGTTCTTTATTTTGAATGAAACTGACGACAAACTATCAACCGGGGTAAACGACTGGGCAAACGAATGGATAGAACTAAAAAGGCCAACAACTAAAAAAAGGTAATATTTCATATAAAAAACCCTGTAATATAATTTATTGGCCGTTTTATTCGTAGCCGCTTGCGCTTTGTTAATATTTTTAACAAAAAGCGGGGAAAAATTTTCACGCTCTGCCATCGAATGTATCAGGCATGCTTTGTTTGATTTTTAAAAACGAAGCCTAAAATCTGTTGCCGGTAAATGATCAATAATATCAGGCAGCAAACAAAGGTGATGGCCGCATAGATAAACAATATGGCATCTCCGTCGACCACAATACCCAAACCGGTAAACAGGTGAAAGAACAGGGCGCCGCTCATTAATCCTGCACCCAGGGCAGCCCCCCAGCCGGTTGTACGCGGATATAAGATCAGTACCGATGCAATCAGTTCCAGCACACCGGTGCCAATACGGCCCCAGGGCTCCATGCCGATTTTTGTGAACAGGGCAACAGATTGTTCGTGTGCGGTGAACTTAAAGTAAAGGGTTTGCAGCATAATTACGGCAGCAACTAACCGAAGAACCCATATGGCAATGTTTTTTACTTGCATGGTATATTTTTATAGTAAGGGTTAAAATTAAAATCCCGAAATCCGTTTCCAGTTGGCGTCTGCTTTTGATTTCAAACCGGTTTCGTTCTTGTTCCAGTCGGTAAGGGTATTGTTAAAAAAACGGTTATAAAACAGGTATAGTTTTCCATCGGTAATTTTAAAGGTTTTGGGGTCGATGGTCACTTTTTCGCCTTTGGCGCCCATGGCATAGGCACACCAGCCACCGTATTGCGGCTCGTATTTCGAAGGATTCTTTTTAAACTCTTCTTTATTGGCCGCCGATGAAAAATAATAAAGAACGCCCTGATGACTTACAGCAAGGTCCCGGCTTCCTTTGATGGCCTTTCCCTGCAAAAAATAAGCTACAGGATCATACCCCTGTATGGCCACTCCCTCATCGAGGTTATATTGTTTTGTTCTGAATGCTGCATCCTGTGCATATCCCCCTATGGATACAATTGTAACCAATGCAAGTACCGTTGCTAAGTGTTTCATATAATTTTTTTTAACCGAAGTCAGAAGTCTGAAGCCCGAAATACTCAGGGAAGATCACATCACGAGGTCATCTGACTTCCGACCTCCGACTTCAGACTTCCGATTCACACTGCTAAACTAATTATAAGAGTACCGCTCGCATGTCGGCTATACGACACTGCTTAGTTTTTGAATTTTATTAACATCGGGAAAGCAAATCTCATGGCGACTGTAACTGATCAGTCCTTCTTCGGTGAGTTCATTGATAAGGGTGGTAACGGTTTGCCGGCTCGATCCTATGAGGTGGGCAATATCTTCATGAGTAAGGTAATTGGGAACGCAGCGGTTGGTATCGTTGGAGCCGCCCTGTTTTTGCGCCAGCAGCCATAAAAAATGTACCAAACGGGTTTTTACATCTTTATTCAACAGGTCGATCAGCCGGTTTTCGATCTGTTTCAGTTTGGCGCCAACCTGTTTACTGTATTTTAAAGCCAGTTCGGGCCTTTTTTGTAATAACTTTTCAAAATCTTCGATGGTAAAAGCGCAAAGACTTACACCGGTTTTCCAGGCTTGCGCAAACTCGCCGTTCAAACTATTGCGTTCGAGGGTAATTTGTCCGAACAACTCGCCTTTTTGAATGATCTCTTTGATCACTTCACGACCGCTGTCGTCGATAAAACCAATGCGTATATACCCCTCTTTAACGAAATACAGTTTATTGTGATGAAACGCTTCGAAGTAGATGTAATCGCCTTTACGGGCTTCAATAAAATTATGAACTATGTTCAGCTCATCGTACTCGTCATCGGTTAGATGCGCCCACAGATCGTAATTGCGTATTAAAAGCCATTTGTTATCCCCGCCCATAAGAAGTTCTGAGTTCTGAGTTTTAAGTTCTTAGTTTGTGTAAGATACGAAAAAGGCGAGTGGTGAGTGGGAAGTGGTGAGTAGAAAAAGGCAAGTAGCGAGTGGGGCCAGCGGGAAAAAGCAAGTGGTAAGCAGGGTTTTCTACTTACCACTTACAACTTATTACTTATTACTTTAAACAGGCTTTTTGCCCAATTGCTTAATCACCCGGTAATGCGAAACAATGGCCTGTTGCATGGTTGGAAATTCGTTATAATTAATGCCAAACTGCTGGCAGGTTTGTTTTACTATATTATTAATGGCAGGGTAATGTATATGGCTGATACGGGGAAACAGGTGATGTTCTACCTGAAAATTAAGGCCGCCCACAAACCACGATACAAATTTATTGCGGGGTGCAAAATTGGCGGTGGTCTTTATCTGGTGAATGGCCCATTCTTCTTCAATTCTTTTTACATCATCCATGTCAACATGAACAAACTCAGTATGTTCAACCACATGCGCCAGCTGAAATACGACTGCGAGGGTTAAACCGAGCGTGAGGTTTAGGGCTATAAAGCCGATCATCCAGGGCATAAAGCCCAATTTTATGATGGGCAGCACCACAAAAAAGCCAACGTACAACAATTTGCTTATCCAGAAAATAACGTGATCCTTAAAATCCATCTTCTGCATGGGCGTTGTATGTACTTTTTGGTTGAAATACTTGGTAAAGTCCATTACAAAGAACCAGGCAATTGAGGTAAAAGCATACAAAATGAAGCCGTAAATATGCTGAAAACGGTGCGGCGGGAACCATTTTTGGGTTTCGCACTGGCGCATCAGGGGGCTTAGCGCAATATCATCGTCGATCCCGTCGACATTTGTATATGTATGATGTACAATATTATGTTTAAACTTCCAGATGAAGGTATTGCCGCCCATTAAGTTCGAGCTCAGGGCCATCGTATCATTTACCCATCCGCGGCTCGAATAACTGCCGTGGCAGGCATCGTGCATTACATTAAAACCGATACTGGCAAGAGTAAATCCCAGCAGGCAGCACAAAAAAATAGCCAAAACAGCAGGGATCTGAAAAAACAGCAGGGAGGCGTACACAATAATAGCGGTGGGCGCTAAAATGGCTGTTTTTGAATACAGGCTCCAGTTGCCGGTTTTCCTTATTTTATTGGATGCGAAATACTGATCTACTCCGGCTTTTAATGTATTAAAAAAAGTCTTGTCTTTATTATTAAAGGTTACTTTAGGCATAATAACGCGAAATTGTTTTGTATCAACAGTCCCTTTTAATAAAATCGCTACTACTAAGGAGAGCATTTATTACCGGTGGAAAGGATACGTCTTTTTGGTTTTATAAGATCGGCAAAGGTAAAGAAAGAAATGTTAAGGATACCCCATTAATTATATTCATTTCAATTTGATAATGAACATAAACCGTACATCAAACGGTATGCAAATTGGAAAAGTATGCCGGGGATGCGTTTGTTTTGTGATACGTCATTAATAATCAGTTTTTCAGGGAAATACATGATAATTTTTTTTAACAGCAAACAATTAATGCTATCTGGTCGAGCAAACTCTATGCCAGCAGAAAGACAGTTGTAAGTAATAAGTTATAAGTTTTAAATCGAAAACATTCTTCCAAACAGCTGCCTTATTACTTAATACTTAATACTTATCACTTATAACTTACAAAACCAACTGCTCATGTAACCGTACCAGCGCCTGCTGGGGGTTTTGACAAAAACCGGGGTGTACTTTCGATGTTTGTAAAATAGTACTGCGCTGAGCGGTTAGCCACCTGAAACGCGAAGCCATTTCGAGTTGGGCGATGGGCCCGCCTTCTTTTACGCCTTTACATATATTTTCAAAAGCCTGCAGGTAGGCATTTATTTCGGGAATATCTGCCTTTTCGTCCAACGCCTTTATACGGTCGTCATTAACCGTATACATGGTTTGCAAAAACCGTTGTTCTTTACAGTAAAGAATAATGCCAACGTTACAAAATTCCTCGCGCTCAACTTTTGGCACTATACGAATAACAGCGTACTCAAATAAATATTTTTCCTGCATGTTGGGCTTCTTTTACAAATATTTCAGACGATGCAATTCGCGTATTTAAAAATTCGGTATAAACATGCCGGCGTTCTTCAACAGATGCTTCCAACAAATTGGTGGCAAGCCAGTCTTCAGGAATCGCCTGCACAATAGCGGTAATGCGTTCGGGCGTAAGAACAGCACGAAAGTCTTTATCAACGGTATTCAGTTGCGTGGCCTGGGGCAATAATACATGGTCTTTTATCTGTACAAACGGTCGCAGGGCCTGCTCCTTCCAGTTTTGCCAGGCATGATGAAAATACAGCGTAGCGCCATGATCAATGAGCCAAAGTTCTTTGTGCCAGATGAGCATATTGGTATTGCGCGCCGTACGGTCAACATTGGTAAGCAAACAATCGAGCCATACAATTTGCGAAGCCAGTTTGGGTTCGATGGTGGTAACGGCGGGATCATAGGTAATAGCGCCCGACAGGTAATGCAATGCGAGGTTCAGTCCCACGCTTGCCTTTAACAGGTCCTGGATCTCTTCATCGGGTTCGGTACGGCCAAAAGCGGTATCCAGGTTCGCCAATACAATTTCAGGGATCTTTAAACCAAGGGCACGGGCAATTTCACCGCCGATCAGTTCGGCAATCAATGCCTTTACCCCCTGCCCTGCCCCACGAAATTTAAGCACGTACATAAAGCCATCGTCTGCTTCGGCAATAGCCGGCAGCGAACCGCCTTCACGCAACGGCGTTACATAACGCGTAACGTTCACTGTTCTTAATTCAGGATAATTGTTCGCCATAAAAAATGGCGCTAAAAATAGGGTAAATTATGGAGTGTACAATATTCCAGGATCTGCTGGTACCCTTTGTCGAACATGACCCACGAACCATTATGATGCAGATAAATGTTGGGTGAAAGTGCTGCACTGCCTGAATTGTTATAAGTGCTGATCGTATGCGAAATTAAACCGGGCAATGAATTACCCTGTAAGGTGCAGTAATGTATTTCGTTGTATTTGGGTACCGATATGAATAAATGATCCTGATGGCGGTCGCTTAGGGTAGCCCAGATCAGGGGTGATACCATACAGGAAGCCTCGTTGCGGTTGTTCAGTATAATAGAATACAAAGCGCCGCCGGCAGCAATATCATTTTTTAATATCCGGTGATGCTGAAATAACTTAACAATATTCTGTTCTGCAATGCCGGCCAGTTCATCGGCCGACAAATTACAGGCTGCGATCAATTCTTTATCGGCAATTACCAGTTTGCTTTCATCGGTGAATATATAAGCGCAGGCCAGGTCATCAGCAATCTTTTTTAATAATCTTTCAGTGCCAATCGGATTAAAAACGAAGGCGCCATCGGGATATTCTTTTAATTCGGCCCTTACCAAAAAAGGCATTATGGTATAGATCGATTGCTGAAAATTATGGTACATGGCTGTGAACTGCAGATTTTCTCAATGTGTGACTTAATAAAAAGTACGGAGTTTATGCTTCGTACAGAAGTGTTTTTTATTTTTTACCGGGCCATTTTCAATAATAGGTATACGTTCTTTTTATAACTGAGCCGTCTGAACCAACCCGCGTATCACTGATCACACGTTTATCACTGTCAAAAGTATATGTGTGATCAAACGTTTCGCCTCCTGAGGTGATTTCACTGGTAGGCAATTGTTTGAGGTTGTTGACATACACAAGGCCCTGATAAAGTGTATTGGGAATAACAGTATCGTATTTAAAGGTAGATTCGCCGTAATAATCTTTTTCTTTTATAAGGTTTCCATTGTTATCATAGGTATAATCAACAACATTATCCGGCACAGAACCGGTTACCTTCGAATATTCATATTCAAATTTCTTCACTAGTTGCTTATTGCTGTTATAAATATATTTTTCAGTGCTGGAATCTTTTGTATCGTTATACTGAAAAGTGCTGTCGAGCATAGCAACGCTGCTATTGATAAAAGAGGTTACGTGTATTATAACCGAACCTGCACCATAAATATCCATAGTGAACTCTTTGTTATTCGGATACTGATATACAAATTTATAACCGGGCGTGGTAATACAGTCAAGGGTTAACAACCTGTCGTTATTATCATAAACGGCGTTGAAAGTTTGTGTTTGAGTGCCGGCAGCCGTAGTAATTTCCTCGGTATAGGTTTTTATTTTGTTTTTAACGGCCGGGCCGGAAGGG